>Ga0209510_1000127_pt1 | contig 112208 bp, 92 predicted proteins | sample BiotimSIPDNA_FD_185749 | JGI IMG/M metagenome (GOLD analysis project Ga0209510, IMG submission 185749) | Anaerobic biogas reactor microbial communites from Washington, USA - Biogas_R1 time_0 SIP DNA (SPAdes) (version 2) | ecosystem: Engineered > Bioreactor > Anaerobic > Unclassified | place...
TCACCGGCTTCAACAGCAGGACGACTCAGGATTATCCTCTTGACCTCCTTACGCTTAAGTGACCTTACTGCAAGTGCTATTGCAGTATAAGTCTTGCCACTACCGGCAGGACCTATTGCAAAGATCAGGTCATTGCTAAGCGCAGCTTTGACCATTTTACGCTGATTCTCTGTGCGGCTTTTTATCGGCCTTCCATTTACTCCAAATAAGATTACATCATCATCTTCTTCTCTGGTACTACCGTTAACCACTGTTCCTCCACCTGCAAGTAGATCTATGACTGTCTCTTCCTTGAGTATATTGTATTGATGGTAGTGTTCGATTATTGCGTTGATTTTCTCTTCAAATGCAGCAATTTCCTCCTCATCCCCCATAGCCTTAAGCCAGTTGCCGCGGGAAACTATCTTAAGTTTTGGAAAATACGCCTTAACTATATCAAGCTTGGAACTGTTGATGCCCCAGAACTCAATCAAATCTATTGATTCAAGATAAATCAGTTTTTCAATCATAAAACGGCGCTAATTCATATTTTTGCTGATGCAAATTAACGATATTTTTCGCAGATGGCTCAAGGGGCATCTTGCTTTTTTCCCTAACACTAAAACCATAGAAACACTTAATGGTTTTAGTAAGATTTGAATATAGTTTTCACGAGCGATAATCTTTTCCTCAACATTATGCAAGACAAGAAGGATAAATTTCAGGAATTACTGGAAGTAATGAATCTACTCAGGGAAAAGTGCCCCTGGGACAAGGTACAGACCAATGAGTCACTAAGGACTCTGACAATCGAAGAAACATATGAGCTTTCAGAAGCCATACTAAAGAACGATGACAAGCTGATAAGCAAGGAACTGGGAGACCTGCTCCTGCATATAGTATTTTATTCACGTATTGGTGAGGAAAAAGGCAGTTTTGATATTGGAACAGTAATGCAACAGCTCATCGATAAGTTGATTTACAGGCACCCACATATATTCGCTGAGGTCGAGGTAGCCAATAAAAGGGAGGTAGAGGAAAACTGGGAAAAGCTGAAGCTAAAAGAAAAGGATGGCAATAAGTCTGTTCTCTCAGGTGTACCCTCTTCCCTACCTGCAATGATAAAGGCATACAGAATGCAGGATAAAGCCCGTGGTGTTGGCTTTGACTGGGATGAGAAAAACCAGGTATGGGACAAGGTTGCCGAAGAACTTGAAGAGTTGAAGCAGGAGATTGCTACCGGAGATATGGATAAGATAGAAGATGAATTTGGGGACGTTTTCTTCTCACTTATCAATGCAGCAAGGCTTTACAACATCAATCCTGAAGATGCCCTGGAGCGCACAAACCGCAAGTTTCTCGACCGCTTCAGTCTGATGGAACAGGAGACAATAAAAAAGGGACTCGATCTGAAAAAGATGAATCTTGATGAACTAAATTTCTATTGGGACAAGGCAAAAGAGGAGCTGAAAAAAGAGGGCAAATAGCCTACAGATTTCCCTAATTTGCTTAATTTAGTTGAAACAGTAATTATTGACCCCATGGAAAAAGGCAGTCTGTCTCATGCCAAAGCTAATGGCTTTGGTACAGGTCCGGTGTTCTTTACAGCTGTATCCACTATTCTTGGAGCCATTCTCTTCCTTCGCTTCGGGTTTGCAGTAGGCACTCTTGGATTTTGGGGAGCAATCCTGTTAGTCTTATTGGGTCACCTAATTACTATTCCAACTGCATTAGCAATTTCCGAGCTTTCTACAAATACCAGGGTTGAAGGTGGCGGGGAGTATTTTATAATAAGCCGATCCTTCGGACTAAAGATTGGTACGACAATAGGTATTGCCCTTTATTTCTCGCAAACAATTAGTGTTGCTTTTTATATTGTTGCCTTTACTGAGGCATTTGAGCCTCTGTTTAACTGGTGGCAAGGCTATTTCGGATGGGTTCTGCCAAGACAGGCGATCAGCCTCCCGGCCCTTATCCTGCTTGCCTTGCTGATGTTAAAGAAAGGCTCTTCGATGGGTGTAAAAACCCTGATCATCGTCACTGTAATTGTGTTTGGAGTGATACTTCTCTTCTTTCTAGGAAAACCAATAGAAACAGATGAAGCACTAAGAATACCTGGTAACAACTTTGGTTTCTTTAATCCGGAAAGCTTTTTCATGGTATTTGCAATTTGTTTTCCGGCCTTTACAGGAATGACCGCAGGAGTAGGTTTGAGTGGAGATTTGAAAAACCCAGGAAAATCAATACCTCTGGGAACTATTTGTGCTACACTTACTGGTATGATAGTGTATCTGTTGTTAGTCTGGAAGTTTTCAGTATCGGCTTCTCAGGCCGACCTGCTCGAGCATCAGCTTATTATGTCGAAGATAGCTATTGGAGGAGCAATTATCATACCTCTTGGACTTGCTGCATCAACTTCATCTTCTGCTCTTGGTGCCGCTCTTGTTGCACCACGTACGCTTCAGGCAGTTGCGGCAGATAAAAGCCTGCCTTTGCGTAAATTTAACATCCTTATGTCGAGAGTCAGGGGCGAGAATCGGGAACCGTATAATGCAACCATACTAACCTTCTTAATTGCTGGCATTTTCGTTGCTTTTGGTAATGTAAATCTGGTAGCAGGTATTATCTCAATGTTCTTCCTGATTACGTATGGTTCTCTTTGTCTTATTTCTTTTCTCAACCATTTCGGAGCTCCACCATCATACAGACCCAGGTTCAAATCTCGCTGGTATCTGTCGCTTGCCGGATTCTTACTATCTATATGGTCAATGTTTCAGATCAGTCCACTTTACACAATTGCCTCCTATTCGATAATAATTATAATTTACCTTGTTATAGAACACTACAACAAGCATCAGAAAGGAGTTGTTAATATTTTCAAGGGGGCGTTGTTCCAGCTCAACAGATCCATACAGGTTTATGTACAGAATAATAATATAGACAAGGATCAGGAAGAATGGCGTCCTTCTGCAGTATGTATATCGCCTCACTCCTTTGAAAGAGACAAGGTGCTAAGCCTTATGAAATGGATTAGCTACAAACACGGTTTTGGAACATATTTCCATTTTATTGAAGGTTATTATAGTCGGCAGACCCATCTTGAATCAAAAGAGATTCTTGCAAAGCTAATTGAGCTGCAGAAGGAGGAAAACAGTGGACTTTATATTGACACAATGATCTCACCGTCCTATACTTCTGCAATAGCACAGGTAATACAGGCTCCGTCAATCTCAGGGATGGAGAATAATATGGTTGTATTTGAATTTGACAAGGAACAGCCGGAAGAAATACACAGAATACTGGATAATATAAAACTGACAAAGGCCGGAGACTTTGATGTATGCATCTTTGCCGGATCTAAGAAGCAAATCAAACCTCAGAACGGCATCCATGTCTGGATAAGACCTACGGATATCAACAACACAAACCTGATGATATTACTGGGCTACATAATATTGGCCCACCCTGACTGGCGCAAAAGCTATATAAAAATATTCAGTATCTGCTCCCCAGGTTTCAGGGAGCAAACCCGCGAGGAACTGGAGACTCTTATTGAGTCGGGCCGACTGCCTATTACATTCAAAAATATTGAGATAATAAGTTCTGATGGCAACCAGACCATTACTGATATCATCACTGAAAGATCCCAAAATGCAGCCCTTACCATAATGGGTTTTAGGGATGAGAAAATCAAGGAGCTTGGAAGTAATGTATTTACTGCTTATGATGAACTTGGTGATATTCTGTTTGTCAATGCTTCAATTTCAAAAGAAATAAAATAGCAGTTTTTGTCCCCAGTATTAAATTCTCTTAAAAACAGCGGTAGCAGAGTATTTCTCCTTGTTTTTGATGAAGTGTTTGGCTATTTTCAGCATATTCAAAACAGCTTCTAAGTAAAGAGGCTACTGTGTATTAAACGATATAACTGCTGGATTATGAGGTTCAGAGAATCACAAAGGATTGGGCAGGCCTGGCTGTGGTGTCTGCTTGCTTTAAGCGCCGTTCCTGTGTACCTTCCTCTATTTCGCAAACTTTTCTCTCCGGATACTCTGTCATGTAAAGACCTGAATCTATATCTGGCTATTCCCCACATTCTTATTACTCTATTACTTCTAATGGTAAACCTAAAGGTAGAAATTAGCGGACGTCGCCTGTCATATAGATTCTTCCCCTTCCACCTTAAAAAGAAAGAATTTGCACTCAATCGTATTGAATGTGCCTTCGTAAGAAAATTTGATCCGCTTGAGGAAAGAAGTTTATGGGGAATACATGCCTCTGGTTCAGTCAAATCATACCATCTGAATGGCCCCTGGGTCATTCAGGTTGAATTCAAAGGAGGTCGTATACTGCTTCTGGGTACTAAAAGACCGGAGGAAGTAAGTAAGGTACTAAAAGACCTACGGATTCCTGATCAAGATATGCAGGTCTGAAACATGAAAGGTTTTGGTTTGTTAATTATATGTGAATCTATTATAGTTTAATTTATCTCTTATGCGAAAACTGTATTATAGTCTATTACTATTACTGTTACCCCTTGCATTCTCAGCAAAGGCTGAAGAGGCAAGGTTATTAAGATTTCCTGCTACCAACGGGGAAAAGGTGGTATTTACATACGCCGGAGACCTTTACAGCGTGCCGCTTTCAGGTGGTCTGGCCACAAAGCTCACATCCCATCAGGGTATGGAGATTTTTGCCCGATTCTCACCAGATGGTAAAAGCATTGCCTTCACTGGTCAATATGACGGCAACACAGAGGTTTACAAGATTGGTGCTGAGGGTGGAATTCCTGCAAGGCTTACTTATACTGCAACTTTGTCAAGAGATGATGTGGCTGATCGTATGGGACCAAACAATATTGTAATGGCATGGACTCCAGATAACAAGATTGTTTACCGCTCACGTCAGCATTCCTTCAATGACTTTAAGGGTAAACTTTATATTGTAAACCCAGATGGGGGACTTTCAACAGAAATCAAACTTCCTGACGGAGGTTTCCTTTCTTTCTCCCCCGATGGCAAGAAGATGGCATACAACAGGGTATTCAGGGAGTTCAGAACCTGGAAATACTACAAGGGAGGCATGGCCGACGAGGTGTGGATTCATGACTTTGAAACCAGGGAAACATATCAGATTACAAATAATCCTGCCCAGGATATATTCCCTATGTGGATTGGTGAGGAGATTTTCTTTATATCCGACCGTGACAGAACAATGAATCTTTTTGCATACAACCTCAAGACAGGAGCAACAGAAAAGGTAACCAATTTCAATGAATATGATATCAAGTTTCCCTCCCACCATGGCAACATTATAGTATTTGAAAACGGTGGTTATATTTACAAATTTGATGCTTCCACACGCAAGCTGGAGAAGATAAATATTGAGATAAGTGACGAGCATATTTATGCCCGTCCTGCTCTTGTAGATGCCTCAAGGCGAATCACTTCGGCAGACCTGGCTACTGGTGGCGAACGGGTATTGTTCTCAGCCAGAGGGGAAGTCTTCTCAGTTCCGACTAGTGAAGGTATCACTTATAATCTCACAAAGAGCTCAGGAATCCATGAACGCAACGCAAGCTGGTCACCAGATGGCAAACAGGTAGCATGGCTTTCTGACAAAAGTGGCGAATATGAGATCTGGATTAGTGATGCTTTGGGTGAAGAATTACCCAGACAACTAACATCCGGAGGAGATACTTACAAATTTGGCTTTGAATGGAGCCCAGACGGCAAATTGATAGCCTGGAGCGACCAGCACTACTCATTATACGTCACTGATGTTGCCAACAGGATAACCAAAAAGATGATAACCAGTGAGGTAAATCAGATAAGAGACTACTCCTGGAGTCCGGACAGCAAGTGGCTGGCATTCACGGAAGCCGGAGAAAACAAAATGGGCTTAATAAAGCTGTTGAATGTTGATAATGGCAATATTCATACAGTAACTGAGTCTTGGTATTTCTCCGAGCAACCTTCATTCTCATCTGACGGGAAATACCTTGTATTCAGTTCGGAACGCAGCTTTAATCCGGTTTATGGTCAGACAGAATGGAACCATGTGTATATTAACATGGGCAAAGTATATATGATACTTCTGGCTGCTGATACCCCTTCTCCCCTTGCTCCAAAGAATCCTTTGATTGAGGATAAGCCAGCAAGCAACGGTGACAATGGTAAGGACAACGGAAGCAGTTCCAAGGATAAGAATGCAAAGGAGAAAGCTGAGCTCAAACCCTTGGTTAGAATAGATCTTGAAGGCATAGAGAAGAGAATTATCGAACTGCCTGTTGAACCTGCCAACTACTACAATATTAGCGCTATTGGGGATAAGATTTATTACAACAAACAGGTTCAGGGTAATGAAGGACAGAATGGCTTGTATGTCTATAATCTCAAGGACAAAAAGGAGACTTTCCTTGGAAACTACAGGTATTCAGTTTCGGCTGATAAAAAGAAGATGCTTGTAGGAAAAGATAACTCCTGGGCAGTAATAGACCTACCCAGCGGATCAATCAATATTGAGAAAACTCTTGACTTGAGCTCAATGACAACTATGGTCAACTATCAGGAAGAATGGCAACAGATTTTTGATGAAGCATGGAGGCAGATGCGCGATTTCTTCTATGTTGACAATATGCATGGTTTGGATTGGGATGCAATCTATAAGAAATACAATGCATTGATTCCCTATGTTGCTCATCGTAGCGATCTGAACTATGTTATAGGAGAGATGATTGGTGAACTAAATGTAGGTCACGCTTATGTAAATCCTGGAGAACAGCCTGCAAGCAAGAGGATACAGACAGGACTGCTGGGTGCCAGAATAAGCGCCCATAGTTCTGGTTTTTTCAGGATAGACAGGATTCTTCCCGGCACCCCATGGAATACAAAGGTACAGTCACCCCTTGCAGCACCCGGAGTCAACATAAAAGAGGGTGAATACATCGTAGCAGTAAACAGAGTTCCTGCCAATAGTGTAAATGATATTTACAAATTACTTGTAGGAACAGCAGGGAAAGTTGTTGAACTATCAATCAACTCGAAACCTGAGCTTGCAGGAGCTCGCAATGTACTTGTTACAACCATTGCAGATGAGAGCCAGCTATATTACTATGCCTGGGTATCTGAGAATATCCGAAAGGTAAATGAGGCTACTAACGGTGAGGTAGGATACATTCACATCCCTGATATGGGACCTGAAGGCCTTAATGAGTTTGTCAAGTATTTCTATCCACAACTGAGCAAAAAGGCCCTGATTATAGATGATAGAGGCAATGGAGGCGGAAACGTTTCCCCAATGATACTTGAGCGTCTTAACAGGAAACCATACAGGCTTACCATGAGGAGGAATTCCTCAACAGTATCTACTGTACCGTCAGAATCCCTTGCCGGTCCAATGGCTGTACTGATAGACAAATACTCAGCTTCTGACGGTGACTTGTTCCCCTACGGATTCAGGAAAATGGGCCTGGGCACCATCATTGGTACACGTTCATGGGGAGGAGTTGTAGGTATCAGTTCACCCCTTCCATTTATTGATGGTACTGACCTTAGGGTACCACAGTTTACCTCTTTCTCATTAGAAGGAAACTGGATAATCGAGGGTCATGGTGTGGAACCAGATATTTATGTAGAAAATGATCCGTACAGTGAATATCTGGGAGAAGATGCCCAACTAAATAAGGCAATCGAAGTAATACTTGAAGAACTCAAGGAGCGAAAAGAACTGCCGGCAATCCCAGCTCCGCCGGTTAAAACTAACTAAAGATTAAAGGGACTTTGCCTCGGGGCAAAGTCCCTTCTCTACTTTCCGATGGTTTCTATTTCAAAGCATTATTCAAATGATAACACAGTCAGACCTGACCCAGATCACAGCAAAAGGCATTGACAAAATATCTCTGGAAGAGCAACTAGAGAGATTTGCCAAAGGCTTTGAACCGTTGAACATTGTAAGACCAGCCACCGTAGCCGACGGTATTGTAAGGCTTGATGATACGGAACTTGAAGCGTCGGTACAAGAATATGAAAGGGCCATAAAACAAGGAGTATCTGTTGCAAAGTTTGTTCCTGCATCTGGAGCCGCTACCAGGATGTTTAAAGACCTCTTTTCGTATCTTGATAACCCGGCTGATTTAGCATTACTTTCTGAAAACCATCCTGTGCGGCAGTTTATCGAACAGGCTCATCGTTTCGCCTTTTTCCCACTGCTTACAACCTTGGTAGATACTGATATAAATGATATTGACCATAGAAGGCAACATGCTGTAGCTGTTATCTCGGCTCTCCTGGAAAGCAATGGTCTAAACTATGGCTTTTTGCCAAAGGGACTAGTGCATTTTCACAGGTATGGAGACCAAATCCGCACATCGATGGAAGAACACCTTGTCGAAGGGGCTCTATATGTAAAAGACTCATCAGAAAGAGTCAGGATACACTTTACCATAAGCCCTCAGCATGAGGAGTATTTCAGGAAACAGTTGGATGCTGCTATACCCGGACTGAAAAAGACTTATGGAATATTTCCTGAGGTAAGTTTTAGCTTCCAGAAGCCGCACACAGATACCCTGGCAGCAGGTCCTGACAACAGGCCATTTAGAGATGAAGAGGGGAAACTATTGTTCAGGCCGGGAGGCCACGGTGCTCTAATAGAAAATCTGAATGAACAGGAAACAGAAATCGTTTTTATAAAGAATATTGACAACGTAGTGCCAGAGCATCTGCTTGGAAGCACTGTCAGATATAAAAAGGCTTTGGGTGGTTTACTAATAAAGCTCAGGAAGAGCATTTATAATTACCTCACAAAGCTTGAGACCTCGTCTGATAACAGTCTTATTGATGGAATAAGCACCTTCCTGCAAGATGAACTTTATGTACAGCTTCCTGATTCTTTCAAGGCCTTGGGTCCTGATCAAAAGGCAGAGTACCTTCGCACCTACCTCAACCGTCCTATCCGTGTTTGCGGTATGGTCAAAAATGTGGGAGAACCAGGAGGTGGTCCTTTCTGGATAAGAGAGAAGAACGGTCAGGAAAGCTTGCAGATACTTGAAAGTTCTCAGTTTGATTTGAGCAATGCTGCTCAGAAGGCAGTATTCAATTCTGCAACCCACTTCAACCCAGTTGACCTTGTTTGTTCCCTTTTTGATTATAAAGGCAGAAAGTTTGATTTAAAGCAGTACACAAATCCGGAAACCGGTTTTATTTCAGAGAAGTCATACAACGGGCGTCCATTAAAGGCACTGGAACTACCGGGACTTTGGAATGGAGCCATGGCATCATGGATAACACTCTTTGTAGAAGTACCCTTAAGTACCTTTAATCCGGTCAAAGTGGTGAACGATTTGCTACGGTCACAGCACCAACCTGCCTAAGGTTTGTATTCATATAGGATTAATTAGGATGTTTTAGTTGGCAAATCATACTTTATGAGTAACTTTGCCCCTTAAATCAGTTTGCTTATGCATGAACCGTGGCGATATAACTATAACGATATCAAGGGGGAGATAGAAAGGTTTGAGATGATGGAGAAGGGTGGCAAAAGCTGTTACTTTGATGTTCAAACTATAGAGAGCCTTTTTGATTTCTTTGCAGATAAGTTTCAATTTGAAAAAGCGGAAAGAATACTCAGCATAGGCATATCGCAACACCCAAGCAATCCTTCACTACAATCGAAAAAAGCTGTTATCTATATTGAAAAGGGAGAAGATGCAAAAGCCATTAGGCTTTTGGAAGCTCTTTCAACGATTGAGACGTCCAATCCCGACCTTTTTATGAATCTCGGCTTTGTTTACCTTCGTGTCAAAAGAAACGAAGAAGCGGTAGTTTGCTTCCAGAAGGCGATGAAACTGGCTTTCGAAGATGCAGAGGACTTTCTTTTCGAAATAGTGCAGTACCTCAATGGAAATGAGCAATATAAGTACGCTCTGGAGTTTCTTTCAAAGGAGTTGCCCAAGTATCCCAATAATGAGAACCTGCTTTTCGAATATGCCTTTGCCCTTGAGAAAGAAGGAAGGGTTGCCGAAGCACTTGAAGCATATGAAAAACTGCTTGAGGTAAATCCATTTTCAGAGAATGCCTGGTATAACCTTGGAATCATTCATATACGCAAGGAGGATTATGATAATGCTATAAAGTGTTATGATCTGACACTTGCTATCAACCCTTCACATATTGAAGCCTTGTTCAACAAGGGTAATGCCCTTGTTGCTATGAACAAATATGCCGAAGCGATTGATTATTACATAGAGTATTTGTCATACGGATATGAGACAACACTTCCGTATCACTACATAGCAGATTGTCATGACCAGATTGGCAATATAGAATTGTCTCTGAGGTTTTATAGATTAACGGTTGACAGTGAACCGATGTACCTTCCGGGATGGCTCAATTATCTTGCGCATCTTATCAATAATGACTACATGGAAGAAGCTCTTGAGGCATCTAAGAAGGCTCTTGAGTATCATTCCGATGTACCTGAGATCTGGTATCTGCGCGCAAGGTCATTGCTGCTTTCTGATATGTTTAAAGAGGCTGCAAAAGCCTTACATGAAGCCTTTACAGGGGAGCCTGATAACCTGCGCAATCTCTTTGAGCTCTATTTTGTGCAAAGGAAACTGTCTCCTCGCAAGGATCCATTTAAGATGATAGAGAAGTGGCTCAGGGAATACCCTGCTTCGCCCGCGGTACACTATATCGCAGCTGCCTATTACCTTATCGACAACAGGCAGATGCCTATGGCTATCAAACACCTGAAGGTAGCCTTGGCCGAGAATCCTCTGGATTATGAGTTGTTTCTTGAATTGTTCCCAACTATGGAGAACATGATAAAGAAAAGCAAGAGATTAAGTGCTCTGGTTAATGATTTTACTCCTGCTGAGTACTAAAATACCAGCTTAGTAAAAGCCCAAATTATAAAGACGCAGATAATGAGGACTTTTGGAATTATCGGATACCCGTTAAAACAGACATTTTCACCGACCTACTTCGGTGAAAAGTTTAGTAAGGAAGGCATTGATGCCCGCTATCTTACTTATCCCCTATCATCTATAACCGAGTTTAAAGGACTGCTGGAACAACATCCCTATATAGCTGGTTTAAATGTTACTATTCCATACAAGGAACAGGTTATTCCCTATCTTGACGAACTAGACAGCGAGGCCGCAAAGATTGGTGCTGTAAATGTAATCAAGTTTACAATGGAGGGTGACAAACTGCATCTTAAAGGTTACAATAGCGATGTAAAGGGTTTTCTGGATTCACTTAAGCCTATGATGAAGTCATGGCACACCAAGGCCCTGATTCTTGGTACTGGAGGTGCCTCTAAGGCAGTTGCACATGCTTTGGCCAGAGAAGGTATTCTTTATAGGTTTGTCAGCCGCAATCCCAAGTCATCTGCTGAAGTAAGTTATGCAGATCTAAACCCTGAAATAATTTCCGAGTACAAACTAATTATCAACACTACTCCTTTGGGTATGTATCCCAACTCAGATAGTGCTCCTGATATTCCATATGAGGGAATTGGAGAAAAGCACCTGGCATATGATGTGGTGTACAATCCCGATACTACCTTGTTTTTGAAAAAAGCTCAGGAAAATGGGGCTCAGATTAAAAACGGACTTGATATGCTATACCTGCAGGCAGAGGAAGCCTGGAGAATCTGGAATTTGTAGAAAACAATTACTTTGCAGCAAACGCCCGGAAGATAATATCCAGAAAAATCTGCGTCTATTTATTACTTAGGACATACTGATTGTGGCTTAAAGTAAAAGTCAGATCAGTAAACCTTTCTCATATTTATATATTGATAAACAAATGTTTGCAAGTCTGAAGCAAACATTTAATATGGAATTATCTCTGTTTTCCGCTGAAAGACTTCCGGAGGGTAAGCTACGTCCACCAGATACAACCCTCTCGCAGGGGCTGAAGTGCTTGCCCGACCTCTGTCACGGGCTTCAATTATTTCCCTGAAATCATTTACAGTCAATTTTCCTCTTCCTACATCCAGTAGAGTTCCCACTATTGCCCTTACCATATTCCGCAGAAAGCGGTCGGCCTCAATAGTAAAGGTATAAAGATCCCCTTCCCTCTTCCATTCAGCTTTCTTTACCCTGCAGATATTGGTTTTGTTACCACCATGTAGCTTGCAAAAACTTGTAAAGTCTTCATAAGTGAGCAGCATGGCTGCAGCATCATTCATAGCCTTCACATCAGGTTGAAAATTCACCTTTGCTGCCAGGTCATTCCAGAAAGGATCTTTGCGACAGATAATTTTGTACTCATAACGGCGAGAGATAGCACCAAAACGACTGTGAGCCTCATCTGACACGCGGGTCACAGAGAAAATTGCAATGTCGAATGGAAGTATCCCGGAAAGCCGCTCAGCCAGGTTGGGTATTTCATCAAGGTTTGATTCAGTATCAAAATGCGCCACCATATATCTGGCATGTACACCGGTGTCAGTACGCCCAGCCCCAGTAATAGTGATTGGTTGTCGAAGTATAACTGACAGTGCTTTTTCAATCTCCTCCTGTACCGAAGCCCCTTTTGCCTGGCGCTGCCAACCACAAAAATTCGTTCCCTTATATGCTAATTCGATAAAATATCTTGGCATGGCGCATTTTTTGCTGCAAAGATAAAAAAGACAGTGAGATTTGTTTGCTTACCCATTGGGGACAATACTGAGCAAATAAACGGAAAATTATTAATTTAGAGCCAACAAGATTTACTTTACAAATGAAAACAGTAAATATGATGTCTGAAAACAGTAAACTCGTTCGCAGAAACCAAAGCAAATTGATTAGTCCGTCATTCTTTCTTATATTGATGGGACTATTCTCTGTTTTCAGCGGTATGGAGGCACAAAACTGGGTACAACTTCGTGAAAAAATGGTCACAGAACAGCTCCGCAGCCGTGACATCACTTCATCCAACGTATTGAACGCCATGCGTGAGGTTCCCCGACACCTGTTTATTCCAGCCGACTACCAACAATATGCATACGAAGACAGACCTTTGCCCATTGGTTATGATCAAACCATCTCTCAGCCATATATTGTAGCTTTTATGACTGAACAGATAAAGCCCAGACCTGGCATGAAGGTCCTTGAAATAGGTACGGGCTCTGGTTATCAGGCAGCAATCCTTGCCCATCTGGGTTGTGAGGTTTATACTATCGAACTCCTACCGGAGCTTGCCGAGAGGGCATCAAAACTGCTAAAGACTCTCAAATATGAACCTGTTCACGTCAAGACCGGCAACGGCTATGAAGGCTGGCCGGAAGAGGCTCCTTTTGATGCAATAATCGTTACTGCTGCTCCTGAGCAAATGCCTCCTGTTCTTGTGGAACAATTAAAGGATGGAGGTGTGATGGTAATCCCTGTTGGACCGGTCAACAAACTGCAATATCTCAAGGTTGTGAGAAAACAGGATGGCAAGGTTACTACTCAAAACCTTATGCCGGTTCGCTTTGTACCCATGATTGACAGGGACGTAAAATATTGATACAATGAACTGGGAAGCCGAACTGCTGGCATTGAGATTTGGTGGAAGTAGCATGGATTTGGCTTCCTATGTTGCACAGCAACCCGAAGAAATTCATCAGCTAATTAAGGCAGCTGGACATTCAAACCACATGGTGGCATGGCGAGCTGCCTGGGTGCTTGACAATTATGCCCGCAACCATCAAGCAGAAATTACTAAGTTCACAGATCAACTTTCTGAGCTTCTGGTAGCTACAAAACACAATGGGGTAAGGCGACACCTTACCCGCATTTTGTGTGATACTGACCCTGCCCTTATTGATGACGGCAGGGTTGTAGATTTATGTTTTGAATGGATTTCCAACCCCACTACCCCTGTTGCCGTTCAGGCCAATGCTATGAGTCTGCTTGCAGGGCTCTGCAATATCTACCCTGATCTGGCTAAAGAACTTGAAACCGTCATCAACGACAACTATATCCATGGTTCTGCCGGTTTCAAGAGCCGGTGCCGAAAGATCCTTAAGCAATTAAATGCCGTACTAAAGGCAGATGATTAATCATCCCCTTAGTCCTTCAACCAATTTGCGTATTTTGCCCTAAACTTGGCAACCTTCGGTGCTATTACGGCACTGCAGTACGGCTGATTGGGATTGTTGTTGAAATAATTGTCGTGATAATCCTCCGCTTTGTAAAACTCCTGCAAGGGTTGCAGTTGCGTAACAATAGGGTTGGAATATATTCCCTCCCTTGTCAGTTCCTTAATGTAAGCAGCCGCCGCATCTCTTTGACCTTCATCAAGGTAGAATATAACTGAACGATACTGTGTTCCAATATCCTCTCCTTGCCTGTTGAGTGTCGTGGGATCATGAGTCCCAAAGAAGATACCTAGCAATACCTCGTAACTTACGACCTCCGGGTCATAAGTAATCTTCACAACCTCGGCATGTCCGGTATTGCCAGTGCAAACCTCCTTATATGATGGATTTTTGACAGTACCCCCACTAAAACCGGATACAACTTTTTCAACTCCTTTAACTCTTTGATATACAGCTTCGAGGCACCAGTAGCAGCCGCCCCCGAATACTGCCTCTTCCCTTCTATTTTCAGCCATTGCGTTAATATTTAGTACATACGCCAATATTAGGCAAAGTACAGGTATTTTCAGTTTTTCGCCGGACATTTTTTGCGTATTTTAGTATTATATAAAACAGTCGGGCAAGGATAAGGTTGTGGAGTTTTATCGTCCAAAAAAGCTAACTTTGCAAAGTTTTAAAGCAGTTCCTGATGAGTTCATTTCCCCCATTGGCAGAACGTATGCGCCCCAGGTCGCTGGACGATTATATCGGACAGAAGCACCTTGTGGGTGAAAATGCCGTGCTGCGAAAGATGTTGGAATCCGGACGACTCTCGTCAATTATCCTTTGGGGACCACCGGGGGTTGGCAAAACCACTCTGGCTAAGATTATGGCTGTGAGACTGGAACGTCCGTTTTACATACTGTCGGCTGTTTCCTCTGGGGTTAAAGATGTAAGAGAAGCTATTGAAAAGGCTCGTAATTCCCGTTTTTTCAACTCTGCATCCGCCATCCTCTTTATCGATGAAATACACCGTTTTAGCAAGTCCCAGCAGGACAGCCTGCTGGGTGCTGTCGAAGAGGGGGTACTTACACTGATTGGTGCTACTACTGAAAACCCCTCATTTGAGGTTATCTCTCCCCTCCTTTCCCGTTGTCAGGTATATGTCCTGAAACCATTGGAAAACTCCGACTTAATGGAGTTATACCAAAAGGTGGTAAAGGAGGATGTACTTGTAAGTAAAAGGGAACTAATCCTTGAGGAGGATGAAGCTTTGTTTCGCTTTGCTGGCGGTGATGCGCGAAAATTTCTGAATATACTGGAACTCCTAGTTAATGCATACCCTGATGATGAGCCGGTGGTGATAAATAATACTAATGTTACGGAACTCCTTCAGCAGAATCCGGCTCAGTATGACAAGAATGGGGAGATGCACTATGATATAATCTCAGCCTTTATAAAGTCCATACGAGGAAGCGATCCGGATGCCACTGTCTACTGGCTTGCCCGCATGGTTGAAGGTGGCGAGGATCCTAAGTTTATCGCGCGCCGTCTGCTGATATCGGCTGCCGAGGATGTAGGACTTGCTAATCCCAATGCATTATTGCTGGCAACAAGTGCCTTTCAGGCAATTCAGATGGTTGGCTGGCCCGAAGGCAGGATAATACTTAGTGAGGTCGCAATTTACCTGGCTACCAGTCCCAAAAGTAACTCTGCCTATATGGCAATCAACGAGGCTCAGGGACTTGTAAGGGATACTGGAAATCTGCCAGTGCCACTGCACCTTCGTAATTCACCTACCAAACTGATGAAAGACCTTGATTATGGGAAGGAATATAAATACGCTCACGATTATCCCGGAAATTTTGTTCAGCAGGATTATATGCCTGAAAAGCTGAAGAATAAAACTCTCTGGAAGGCTCAGGATAATCAGCAGGAAGCAAAACTCAGAGAAAGAATGGAACAATTGTGGAAGAAAAAATAAATACTTGATAATATGATCGAGACCGTTAAAGGTATAAAACATACAGACAGCGGCCAGTTTTTCCTTCTAGCCGGCCCCTGTGCCATCGAAGGTGAAAGGATGGCTCTTGAAATTGCGGAAGAGATACTCAGGGTTTGTGACAAGCTTAAGATACCCTATGTTTTCAAAGGCTCATACCGTAAGGCAAACAGATCGAGGATTGATTCATTTGCCGGTATCGGTGATGAAAAGGCCCTTAAGATCCTAAGGAAAGTACACGAGACATTTGGGGTGCCTACTGTGACTGATATTCACTCAGCTCCTGAAGCTGGAATGGCTGCGGAATATGTTGATATACTTCAGATTCCGGCCTTCCTTTGCAGACAGACTGATATAGTGGTAGCTGCAGCCCGGACCGGCAAGGTTGTAAATATCAAAAAGGGCCAGTTTGTTGCTCCTGAATCAATGATCTATGCTATTAACAAGGTAAGAGATTCCGGCAACGATAAGGTTATGATTACCGACCGTGGCACTATGTTTGGCTACCGTGACCTGATTGTTGATTACAGGGGAATACCCGATATGCAGCAGTTTGGTGTCCCTGTTGTACTTGATATCACTCATTCCCTACAGCAACCAAATCAATCATCTGGTGTCACAGGAGGCAGACCCCAGCTTATTGAAACCATTGCAAGAGCCGGTGTTGCAGTTGGTGTCGACGGTTTCTTCCTTGAAACCCATCCGGATCCTGCTAATGCAAAATCAGACGGAGCCAACATGTTAAAACTCGACCTTCTGGAACCAATGCTTACCAGACTTGCGGCTCTAAGAAGCGTAGTCAGGTCGTTTTAAAAAAAAGAGGCTGCCCCCTGAACTGCCCCCCAAAAGTTTTTTGTCTTACTTTTGGGGGCCAGTTCACCTCTTAGGGCAACCTCTTATAATATGTCCTGGATAATTTTACTTCTTGTAGTATTGAAATGCTTCAGGCAGGAAACTTTGCAGGTTGGTAATACGTGTAGTATTACTTGGGTGAGTACTCAGAAACTGAGGCACATTTGCTCCACCGCTCATTTCAGCCATTCTTTGCCAGAAACTAATTGCAGTGGAAGGATCATAGCCGGCTATAGCCATAAAGATCAAACCAAGCCTGTCAGCTTCAGTTTCGTGTGTCCTTGAATAAGGAAGCAGTACACCATATTGGGTGCCAACACCAAAAGCAAGCTGTGCTATTTGCTTTGTTGTTTCTGGCTGCTCAGCCAGCAATGCGGTCAGAGTAGCTGAACCTAATTCAGCAGCCATCTGCTGTGACATACGTTCGCTACCATGCTTAGCAACTGCGTGCGCAATTTCGTGGCCCATAACAACTGCAATACCATTTTCATCCTGGCAGATAGGTAAAATGCCAGTGTAGAAGACTACCTTGCCACCAGGCATACACCATGCATTTGGAGTAGCATCATCAACCAAGTTGAACTCCCATGCAAATCCTTCTATTCTGTCGGACATACCATTCTGAGAGAGGTAAGACTCTACAGCAGCAGCGATCTTTTTACCAACACTCTTAATCATTGCTGTCTGCTCAGCATTGGTAGAGAGTTTGTTTTCCTTCAGAAATTCATCATACTGACTAAAACTCAAAGCATTGATCTCACTGTCAGCCACAAGGCTCAACTGACGACGACCTGTGAGCGGTACCGTAGAACATGCCCAGATAATCAGTCCTGCAGCAAGAGCAATTATTGCGACCCTGCCCGGTTTACCCCTAAAAACCATCTTCTTCATCAAGGATTCAGTTTAATTAATTCATTACTTCTTACTTCTACTATGTTTTGCATAGCCTTTTCAATGATGGAACGCGGACTGGCTACATTCATACGCATAAACCCGCGACCTTCCTTTCCAAAGCTAATACCGTCGTTTAAGCCAACTCTTGCCTTTCCATAAAGCAAGGTCTTAAGATCACTTTGCTTTAGATTCCAGGCACTAAAATCCATCCACAGCAAATAGGTTGCCTCCGGGCGTCTGACCTTCACTTCAGGCATCTCTTTTTCAACTGTTTCTATTACCAAGTTAATATTTCCTTCCAAATATTTCTTCAAATTTTCCAGCCAATCTTCAGATTCATTATAGGCCGCTTCAAGTGCTATGGATCCAAATACATTTCCCATATGCAGGTGATATGCCATCACCTGCTCCCTGCACTTATTTAGCAGCTCCTTATTTGATGCAATCATATAAGAGGTACTGAATCCTGCCAGATTGAAGGTCTTGCTCGGTGCCATACATGTCACCGTTATATCTGCTATCTCAGGAGAAATTGTAGCCATGGGCCTGTGCCTGTTACCAAATAAAGTCAGGTCACAATGTATCTCGTCAGACACGATTGAAACTCCATGTTTGATACATATCTCACCCATCCTACGCAGTTCCTCGGGAGTCCACACCCTACCTACAGGGTTATGGGGATGACAGAGGATGAAAAGTGTATTTGACGGGTCAGCACATAGTTTCTCAAAATGATCAAAATCAACTTTGTAGCCCTCTTCAGCATTTACTAGTGGATTCTCCACAACCTTACGGTCAAAGTCCCTTACTACACCGAAAAACGGTGGATATACCGGTGGTTGGATAATAACACCCTCACCCTGTTTTGTAAGTGCCTGAACAGCAAGACCCAGATTCGGAACAACTCCGGGGGAAAACTCTATCCATGATTGATCCACATCCCATTCATAGCGTCTCTTAAGCCAGGAGCTTATTGCATCCAGAAAGGCCTGTCCTCTGGTAGTATAGCCAAATATCGGGTGCTCAGTACGATCTTTGATAGCTTTTACAACAGCTGGTGGAGCTGCAAAATCCATATCTGCAACCCATAATGGAATTACATCAGGATCACCAAATAAACGCTCACGCGATTCCAGTTTGATAGCTCTGGTTCCGCTGCGATCAATAATTCTGTCAAACTGTGACATCTGTATTAGTCTCTAAATTTGAACTGGTTAACTACAATACTGATTGTAAACCATACGAATACCATCATCAAGTGTAATCCTGGCCTTCCAGCCTAAAGCTGCAAGTCCACCAACATCCATAAGCTTTCTGTATGTGCCATCAGGTTTTGAAGAATCCCAGCTTATTTGCCCCTTGAATCCTACTATCTCTTTCACCTTCTTTGCAAGTTCGGCAATCGGCAAATCTACTCCGGAACCGATGTTTAAGTGGGTATTACGAATCTCCTTAAGTCCTCTTTCCTTTACTATGTCGGCAAAGCTAATGTTGTTCATTACAAAGAGTACAGCCTCTGCAAGGTCGTCTGAATGAAGAAATTCACGTAAGGGTGTACCACTGCCCCAAAGTTTAATCTCAACTTCTGCAGATTGTGCGTAGATACCAAATCTTTCAAACTGAGCATGCAACTGAGCATCATTCACTGAGAGATCCACACTACCTATCGGACGCTTGTGTAGATCCTCCCTCACTCCTGCCATATTACCCTCCATTATAAGTTTACCAAGATGCATCTTCCTGATAAGAGCAGGCAATACGTGAGAATTCTCAAGATTGTAGTTGTCATTGGGTCCATATAGATTTGTCGGCATCACTGCTATATAATCGGTGCCGTACTGAATATTGTACGACTCGCACATCTTGATACCGGCAATCTTGGCTATAGCATAAGGCTCATTAGTGTATTCAAGCGGACTGGTAAGCAGACTATCCTCTTTCATTGGCTGAGGGGCTTCCCTTGGATAAATACAGGAACTGCCCAAAAAGAGCAGTTTCCTGACCCCACTCTTGTAGGAGCTATGGATTATGTTGTTCTGAATCTGAAGGTTCTCGTATATAAAATCTGCCCTGTAAGTATTATTGGCCATAATACCTCCAACCTTGGCAGCTGCAAGAAAAACGAACTCAGGCCTTTCTTTCATGAAGAAATCCTCCACAGCAGCCTGATCGCGAAGATCAAGCTCTTCACGTCCCTTCAGAATAAGATTTGTAAAACCGTCCATTTGCAGCTTCCTGGTAATTGCTGATCCAACCAGTCCCCTGTGTCCGGCAACAAAGATCTTACTATCTTTTTGCATCATTCAAAGTAGTTTAATGTTTTGTATCCACCATCTTTGAGATACTTTTCTTTCTGCATCAACTTGAGATCAGAACCCATCATATCTTCAATAAGAGCATTTAGGTCATATTGTGGTTCCCAACCCAATACACTCTTAGCCTTAGACGGATCACCAATAAGCAGTTCAACTTCAGTAGGTCTGAAATACCTCGGGTCAACTTCAACAACGCACTTCCCTATTAGGTTCTTGTATTCATCATTGCTACTGCTTATTACATATCCCTTTTCTTCAACACCGGTCCCTCTAAATTCCACTTCACATCCAAGGTAGGCAAAAGTCATACGCACAAAGTCACGAACCTCAGTGGTAACACCTGTAGCGACAACAAAATCGTCTGGTCTATCCTGTTGCAGAATCAGATACATAGCCTTGACATAGTCCTTGGCATGACCCCAGTCACGCTTAGCAGAAAGATTACCCAGATATAACTTTTCCTGTAGTCCAAGTGCAATACGTGAAACAGCCCTTGTGATCTTACGGGTAACAAAAGTTTCACCTCTGATTGGAGACTCGTGATTGAACAGGATTCCGTTACATGCATACATGTTGTATGCTTCCCTGTAGTTTACACAGATCCAGTAAGCATAGAGCTTAGCCACAGCATAAGGTGACCGCGGATAGAATGGGGTCTTTTCAGACTGGGGAACTTCCTGAACCATTCCATAGAGTTCACTTGTTGAAGCCTGATAAAAACGGGTCTTCTTTGTAAGTCCAAGTAGCCTGATAGCCTCCAGAAAGCGCAGAGTGCCTATTCCGTCAGCATTTGCAGTGTATTCTGGTGTGTCAAAACTCACTCCAACGTGTGACATTGCAGCCAGATTGTATATTTCGTCAGGCTGGGTTTCCTGTACTATCCTGATAATATTGGTTGAATCTGTAAGATCACCATAATGCAGAATAAAATTTCTGTTTTCTGCATGTGGATCCTGATAGATATGATCTATCCTGTCAGTGTTGAAAAGAGAACTACGCCTTTTAATACCATGTACTATGTAACCCTTTTTCAAAAGATACTCAGACAGGTAGGCTCCGTCCTGACCGGTAACACCGGTGATTAATGCAACCTTAGCCATGATAAGATTTACTTAATTTGGGTTTTAATGCCGAAATATAGTCATTATTGAGCTGAACAGCATATTATTCAGCTCTTCAGGTTTTCCCAGTACCAGTTTATTGCCTCCTCAATACCGTCGGCAAAAAGGTGAGTTGGTTTATATCCAAGCAGGCTTTGTGCCTTTTCAATAGATGCAAGTGAATGGGGTACATCTCCTAAACGTACTTCACCATAGATGGGTTCTACTGATGCTATAGCCCCGTCAAAGCGGCTTAGCTTATCCCGTAATACATCAAACAGATTCTGAATACTTGTCCTTTCACCACAGGCAACATTAAACACAGTATTTACCGCATCAGGGTTGGTGGTTGTGGCTGCCCTTTCGTTGGCCTGAACCACATTTGCAACGTAGGTAAAGTCCCTTGAATAAGTACCGTCTCCATTTATCCTTGGAGATTCTTTTGCAATAAGTGCCTTTACAAAGAGTGGAATAACTGCTGCATAGGCACCGAAAGGATCCTGACGTGGGCCAAACACATTGAAATATCTAAGTCCTATAAGCTCCATGCCATAAAGATTGGCAAACACTGAAGCATATAACTCATTTACATATTTGGTAACTGCATAGGGCGACATCGGCTTTCCTATTCTATCCTCTACCTTGGGCAGATCCTTACTGTCTCCGTAAGTTGAACTGCTGGCAGCATATACAATACGCTTGACTCCTGCATCTCGTGAAGCAACAAGGACATTGAGAAAGCCACTGACATTAACCTCGTTCGATGTAAGCGGATCCTTAACGGAACGTGGAACTGATCCAAGAGCTGCCTGATGTAGTACTATGTTCGCTCCTTCTACAGCCTTACGACAAGTGTCCAAATCGCGGATATCCCCTTCAATAAGTCTGAAGGCCGGATTATTCATATAGGCGGCAATATTTTCCCGCTTTCCCGTGGCAAAATTATCAAGGCATACCACCCTGTTGTTCTGCTTCAGAAGTTTCTCGATAATGTTTGATCCGATAAATCCGGCTCCTCCGGTAACAAGAACGGACTGGTTTTCAATAAGCCCCATGATATTCAGTTTTCATTTAAACAAAAATAGTAAGAAATACCCTATGCTACAACATTCCGCCCGATGCGTTAAAACTACTCTTGGAAAATTTTATTGCCCCAGAGAGCTAATTTCAGTATGATTCCTTACGGTAACAAGCCCATGGATAAAAAATAAGCAGGCTTGCCTGCCTGCTTATTTCAAATACATTGTAGGTTAATTACCTGTTTTATTATTTTGCAATACTAATTGCTCTCGTTTCCCTGATTACTGTGATCTTTACCTGGCCTGGATAGGTCATCTCGGTTTGAATCTTTCTGGCTATATCGTATGACAGTTCTTCAGCCTCCTTATCACTTACCTTTTCACTTCCTACGATTACACGCAGTTCCCTACCAGCTTGAATAGCATAGGTCTTAAGAACACCCGGATAACTCAAAGCAAGGGTTTCCAGGTCGTTCAACCTCTTGATATATGCTTCTACAACTTCACGGCGGGCTCCCGGACGTGCACCTGAAATAGCATCACAGACCTGAATAATTGGTGCAATCATGGTAGTCATTTCTACCTCGTCGTGGTGAGCACCTATAGCGTTGCAGATATCCGGTTTTTCCTTGTACTTCTCTGCAAGCTTCATACCCAGGATTGCGTGTGGTAATTCCGGATCCTCATCAGATACTTTACCAATATCGTGTAGCAGACCGGCACGTTTGGCCCTCTTGGCATTTAGTCCTAGTTCAGCAGCCATCAAAGCACAAAGATTAGCTGTTTCACGGCTGTGCTGTAACAGGTTTTGACCATAGGAAGACCTGTACTTCATTTTACCAACAAGCTTGATCAACTCGGGATGCAAACCGTGTACTCCCAGGTCTATTGCAGTACGCTTACCGGTTTCGATTACTTCTTCCTCTACCTGCTTGCGAACCTTGTTAACCACCTCTTCAATTCTTGCGGGGTGGATACGTCCGTCAGTTACAAGTTGATGAAGTGCAAGACGGGCAATTTCCCTGCGCATCGGATCGAATGCAGAAAGGACAATTGCCTCAGGAGTATCATCGACAATAATCTCAACTCCTGTAGCAGCCTCAAGAGCCCTGATATTACGACCTTCACGACCAATGATACGCCCCTTAATCTCATCCGAATCAATGTGGAAGATAGTAACAGCATTTTCAATTGCAGTTTCGGTTGCAACACGTTGTACAGTATTTAGTACTATACGCTTGGCTTCCCTTGAAGCATTAATCTTGGCTTCATCCATAATGTCATTGATATATGACATTGCTTCGGTTTTGGCCTCAGCCTTTAAAGATTCAATAAGCATCTCTCTGGCCTCTTCAGCAGACATACCTGAGATTGCTTCAAGTTGCTCAACCTGCTGTTTGTGCAGGCGATCTAATTCTTCGTTCTTCTTTTCTACTATTTCAAGTTGAGCATCCAGATTTTCGCGTACTGTATCAAGTTCCTTTTTCTTTCGGGCATACTCTTCAATACGCTGTGCAACAGCAGTCTCTCTTTGCTTTGTCTTATTTTCCAAAGCCAGTATCTTTGCATTTCTGCTGTTTATTTCCTTTTCATGTTCAGCCTTAAGCTGTAGAAACTTTTCCTTTGCCTGAAGCATCTTTTCCTTCTTGATGACTTCAGCTTCATTTTCAGCCTCGCGGATTATCCTTTTGGCACGGTTCTTAAATGCTTGTGTTACTGCAATCCATGTTACAAGTCCGCCAAATAAAAAGGCCGATATTCCAATTACTATTTCCATTATCAGTACAATTAAACATATATAAAAAAACGCACTTCTTTCCTGGAATTAAAAGCGCAGGCAGCCCAATTCAGGCCAGCCGGCTCAGGAAAAAAATGCGGGACAATTACAAAAAAAACAAATACTATTCCTCTGTCAACAGCTTCTCCAGCTTTTGGTCCAACAAACTAATTGCATTAATCAAGGGTGTAGTATCCTGACTTTCTTCACCTTCCAATGCCTTAATAACAAACTGTAAGGCAGCCATAGCCAAAAAGTCCTGAACGTCCTTGTCATTATAACGCTGCTTGTACTGCAAGACCTTATCGTTAATAAGCCTGGCCGCTTTTCTTATTCGCTCCTCATCACTAGGATCAACCCTTAAAGGATAGTACCTGTCAGCGACATTAACACGTATAGAAAGTTTATCGTCCATCAGAAGCTCTTAACGATTCAACAGGGCAATACATTTATCAATTTCCCGCACAATTTGATTAATCCTCTGCTTCGTATCGCGAACGTCCGCTCCCGAAGCTTCTATAGTCTTGGCTATCTTCAACTTATCATACTCCTCCTGAAGTAATGCATAAGATGAAGCGCTCTGCTCCAATTGACTGCTTAATTGAGCAATCTGAGTTCTGAGCATCTTGTTTTCCTCTTTCTCAGACTTATAGCTCTCAACCAGCTTATCAATCTTCTGCTCTAATTTAACAACTATATCTAAATTTGGATTAACCATGTCACATTAATTCCTCACAAAATTAGCACAGGATTTATAAATAAAAAATAATGTTTAAGCATTCTCTGTGCAATATAGTACAATATTTACTGCAAAATAACAGAATTGTCCCTAAAATCAGTATTATTTTGATGTAACTTTGCTTATTATTGATTCAAAATTTATATATCATGATAAAGAAAGTGATTGCGATAATTATATCTTTCTGTGTTTTAAGCTCATGCACAGAGTTACTTCAAGTGGTACAAACACTGGAAACGAACCAGGCCCTTACGCAAACCGAGGTGGTTAGCGGACTTAAAGAAGCTCTTAGGGTGGGTAGCGACTCTGCTGCAATGAAATTGGCCAAACTCAATGGATACTATGGTGATCCGGCAGTGAAACTGCTACTCCCACCTGAAGCTGCAATTATTACCGACAACATTAGCCGAATCCCGGGTGGTGAAAAACTGGTTGAAGATCTTATTCTTAGAATCAACAGAGCTGCTGAGGATGCTGCAAGGGAAGCTGCCCCTGTATTTCTGAATGCAATAAGGCAAATGACTATTCAGGATGCTTTCACCATTCTGAAAGGCGAGAACAATGCTGCCACTCAGTACCTTAAAGCAAACACATTCAATGAATTGTTTAATTTATATCAACCAAAACTTAAATCTTCGCTGGATAAAAAACTTGTGGCTGGTGTATCTGCCAATGAGACTTGGAATAACCTTACTGGTCAATGGAACAAGGTTGCTGGCAGTATGGTAGGTCAGGTTGCCGGATTTAAAAAGGTAGAGGTGCAGCTTGACAGCTATCTTACAAACAAGGCACTTGATGGAATTTTCCTAAAACTGGCAGAAGAAGAAGCAGAAATCAGGAACGATCCTGCAGCAAGAGTTACAGAGATACTTAAAAGGGTTTTTGGATCAAGATAATCGTATCGCAGCATAAAAAGCGGCTGTCTGCTACTATGCAGACAGCCGTTTTTTATGCATTTATACGGGATATTTGGGGTATGCTATCCAACTCGGCATTGTAGTACTTTCCTTGCCATAGGTTGAGCTCTTGCAGCCTTTTTTCGACAAGATGACTCAATTCATGGTTTTTAAGCTTCCAGGCAGGAGCAATAAGCAGGTAGTAGGGAGACTGACTTGAAAATCTTTCAAGTACTATACCGGGACGTAGTCTAACAACAAACTCAACTACAAGATCCACATATTCCTCCAGCTCGAAAACTTTAAAGTTTTCCGGATTCTTCAGGTATTCCCTGCCAAGTTTTGAACCTCGTACATATTGAAGTTGGTGCAGTTTAAGGTATGAGAGAGGCAACTCTGAAACTATTGGCGCATGTCCAAGGATATCATCTTTTGTTTCTCCCGGTAACCCAAGTATCATATGGGCACCAACAGGGATATTACGACTAGCTATCCGATGTATTGCATCGATTGAACTCTGGAAATCATGCCCTCTGTTAACCCTGTTTAGTGTCTCATCCTTTGTGGACTCAATTCCCAGTTCGATAGCAACATAGCACTTACGGGAAAGCTCTTCAAAGTAATCCAGGAGATGATCGGGAAGGCAGTCTGGTCGCGTACCCACAATCAATCCAATTACACCTGGAAATGCAAGTGCCTCTTCGTATAACTCAATAAGTTTGGATATTTCACCGTAAGTGTTGGTATAAGCCTGAAAGTATGCCAGATACCTGGTTCCCGGATGCTTTGCCTCAAAGAGACTTATTCCAGTTTTTAGTTGTTCGCTTACAGTCTTAGATGCCTGACTATAAACAGGTTTGAATGTCTCATTATTACAAAAGGTACAACCTCCGAAGCCCTTGCTCCCATCCCTGTTTGGACAGGTAAATCCGGCATCTATGGAAACCTTCTGCACCAGACCGTTGAAACGTTTTCTCATATGAGAGCCAAAATCGTTGAATGGTCTGTGCGTCCCCCACTGGTATTTCCTATCCCCTGTTTCCATGCGTTTTTGCTTATCTGTTTGCCATTGATAAAAGATGGCTTATAATTTTTGTGTATATTTCTTCACCTAACAGGCAATCTTCTACCCCTGCATCAATATTGGGGTTGTCGTTAACCTCGATAACATAGGCCTTTCCATCAACCTCCTTAACGTCCACTCCATATAATCCGTTTCCAATCAGCTTTGTAGCCTTGAGGGCAACTTCAACCACATGTGGTGGGACATCCTCGGTACGGAAGATATCAAAATTGCCCGTCATATCACCCTTATGCTTGGATTCCCAATTTATTATCTGCCAGTGATCCTTTGCCATATAATACTTACAGACAAAAAGAACCTCATTATTGAGAACTCCAACCCTCCAGTCATAAGATGTTGGAAGGAATTCCTGGGCAATAATAATATCCGACTCCTTCATCATGGCCTTAAGCTTGCCCTTCATCTCCTGAGGAGTGCTCACTTTGACCACTCCCTGTGAAAATGATGAATCAGGTAGCTTTAAAACACATGGAAAGCCAAGTTGTTTTTCAATACCCTTAACATTTTCAGAATGTATAGTAATTGTTTTTGGTGTAGGAATCTTATTAAGTGCAAGAAGCTCGGCAAGATAAACCTTATTGGCGCACTTCAGAATTGATTCCGGCGAATCAATAACTGCCAGGCCTTCCCTTTGTGCCCTTCTGGACATCTTATAGGTATGATGGTTTACCGAGGTTGTTTCCCTTATGAACAGTGCATCAAACTCACCCAAACGGCTATAGTCATCCTTTGTAATCAGTTCGACATTGCATCCCAGCTTCTCAGCAGCCTCCACAAAATTTGAGATAGCCTTCCTATTTGATGGTGCTGCCTTCTCATGTGTGTTTACAAGTATTGCAAGGTCATACTTATATTTATCAACCCTGGCCTTGTCGTACCTTTTCTGCATAAAGTACTGCTCGGCAAATGAGTAAACATATGGTATGTGTTGCTCGGGGATCTCTTTGAACGGAAAAGCCTTAACGGATGCCAGCTCCCACTTTCCGTTTTTTACAAACCTGGCCCTAAGCATAGGTGCCTGAAGCAACATATATAGCTCATGGGCCAGCTTATCGTATTGCGGAGAGAAATTCCTGCCAAAGTAAACACTCAGTACATACTCAGACGATCGAATATGCCTGAAAGTCTTCTGAATCAGTTCATCCTGAGCCTCTGAGATTGATTTTACAATAGCATGAGCCTTCAGATCCAGAATGTTTTTGACTGAGGGTATTACCTTTTGTCCCCTTGCCTCTGCAAGCAGGGACACATAGTATCCTCTGGTCTGGTAGGCATAGTCATAGCAAAGGTTGAAGACACGGGCGTTCTTCATCTTTGCATAGGTCTCATTCTCTAAATACTCTTTTGGTGATATTACATCGACTCCCGGAACATCCAGGATCCATCGTTGGGGGTGATTGATTACAATAATTTTTTTCATTTCATGGGCTTATACAAAAAAACAATACAACCCGATCCAGCCCGACTGCATCGAATTGCAGTTTCAAAAGAACGACTTTTTTTGATTGGGTATTGTTATTTACTGTTATTTTTGATGAAGAAATAACTTATAACTTAATATCTGAAAGATCAATAACATGCAAATCTTTTATGAGCCTGAGATTGTAGAAAACGGAGGTTGTCTCGACCCGGTGGAATCAAATCATTGTGTGAAGGTTCTCAGGAAAAGAGAAGGAGATGTTATTCATATTATCAACGGACAGGGCCAACTCTTTGAAGCTGAGATTACAGATGCCAACGCAAGACGATGTCAGGTACGAATCCTTACCGAAACGAAGGAAGATCCTCCAGCTTATGTATGTCACATAGCCTTTGCTCCTACTAAAAACATAGACCGCACTGAATGGTTTGTTGAAAAGAGCACCGAAATAGGCATAGGAATAATAAGCCCCATATTCAGTATGAATTCAGAGCGGAGAAACCTTAAAAATGACAGACTGGATAAAATTATCACCTCAGCAGTAAAGCAGTCAGGTGCTCTATGGAGACCCGTTCTCAACGAACTCGCTGATTTTAAAACTTTTATAAAGCAAAGTTTCACTGGCGACAAGTTTATAGCGCATTGCCATGAAGATGGTGACAAGCCTCATTTGCAGGATGTAGTGAGCAGAGCAAAAGACACACTGGTACTGATCGGACCCGAAGGAGACTTTGGTCCTGATGAAGTCAAAATGGCCAGAGATTTGGGTTTCAGGTCTGTTTCCCTGGGTTCGGCACGTCTTCGCACCGAGACTGCGGCTTTGGTAGCCTGTCACATTATCAGTCTGAAAAACGCATAAGACTAAAGATAATCTTCAAGTTTCTTTCCAGACATATAATTTTGTATCTCAGATGATATTTTATGCGAAAGATCTCCAAGTAGGCACTTCCTATCAAAGGGACATGCGTCCTTGTCTGCAGGGCAGCTTTGAACTGCAAATTTCCCCTCTATCGCTTCAAAAACATCCAATAAGGTAATCTTTTCAGGATCCGCCTTGAGTGTAAAACCACCGGATGGTCCACGGCTGGAACTGACATATCCGCTTTTAGCAAGTCTTTGAAGAACCTTTGCGACATGGTGACGTGAACTGTGAATCTTGTCGGCAATTTGGCCTACATTCAACGTTTCATCTGACCTGGCAATCAGAACCATACTGTGAAGTCCAATTGAGGCCGCTTCAGATAGTGCAATGATGTTTGCCATAATGTTTTTTTGGTTAGGAATAATCGGGGTTGCCCGGAGGCAACCCCGATAAGGTTATAAGATTAAAAAAATACTATTTGCTTTGCTCAAGAAGCAGAGTCTGAGTTGTAACATCACTAACAGATGCAGGACCAAAATACTGAATTGGACCTGGATACAGGTAGTTTGAGTTCATTGCCCAGCTTTCCCTGTTTTCAACAAGCTTCTTGAAAGGAGCTCCATCCAGTTCAACAAGTGCTTTTTGAATTACAGGTTTCAGTTCTCCATGGCGCTTTTCCATGTTCATCATCATAGTAATCGGAGCACCTCCTGGAATCCACTGATCTGCTGGTTTTGTAAGATTCTTTACAGAAGCCATATAACCAGTCTTACCTTCAGAGATCAACAGTGAAGCCGTATAGCCAAGGGTGTAGCAGTAGTCAGCATCAAAGTTGGATGGGATAGCACAACGACCTTCATATCCGAAGAAGTGACCCAAAGCACCAAATTTGCCGGTGTACTTACCATCTTTCTTCAGTTGTTTAAGCTTAGCCTTGGTCATATCCATAAGCAACTTTTCAGTTTCGATAGCCGAAACCTGAACGTTACCGTGTGGATCCCTGTCAAGCATCAACTGATTTGAAATATTGTTGGGCAGACTGTTGAATACTTCTGAAGATGCCTTTGAAAGCTTGGATGCTACAAAATCTCTCTTATCCTTGTTAGACTCAAGTACTGCAACTTCAGCTTCATGTTTAGCAAGAATATCATTCAGTTCTGAAATCAGAATCTTCATTTCGGGAATGAACTCAACAACTCCTTCAGGAATCAATACGGTACCATAATTAAGACCCTTTTCAGCCCTTCTTACCACTACTTCAGCTATCTCAGATACAAGTTGATCCAGGGTCATCTGTTTCTTTTCAACTTCCTCTGATACAATTGTGATATTTGGTTGAGTCTCAAGTGCACATTCAAGACAGATATGAGAAGCTGAACGTCCCATCAACCTGATAAAGTGATAGTACTTCTTGGCTGAGTTTGCATCCCTCTGGATGTTACCAATTAGTTCACTATATGTCTTGCAGGCTGTATCAAAACCAAAAGAAGTCTCAACAACCTCGTTTTTCAGGTCACCGTCAATTGTCTTGGGTACACCTATAACCTGAATTCCGGTCTTCTTTGCAGCAAAGTACTCAGCAAGGATACAAGCATTGGTGTTGGAATCATCACCACCGATGATAACAACGGCATTTACACCCAAAGCCTTGCAATTCTGGTGAACCATGTCGAATTGTTCCGGAGTTTCCAGCTTTGTACGACCCGAACCAATAATATCAAATCCTCCAGTATTGCGATATTCATCAATAATATCGGCAGTCAGTTCCTTATATTTGTTGTCAACCAGACCGCTGGGGCCACCAAGGAAACCATACAGCTTATTATCAGGGTTACATGCTTTCAGTCCGTCAAACAGACCAGAAATCACATTATGTCCGCCGGGTGCCTGACCTCCAGAAAGAACAACTCCAACCTTGTATGCAGGATATTGTTTCATTTCGTTACCAGTCTCAAACTTAAGAATTGGAAGACCATAGGTATTTGGGAACATGGCCTTGATTTGATCCTGGTCTGCTACTGATTGTGTTTTCTCACCCTCAACGATTTTTACAATCCCCTTCAAAGATGTTGGCATCTTGGGAATGTATTTTCCTCTTTCAATTTGTAGTGGACTCTTCAACATCGATAGTGTATTTAAAGGTTATTTAGTTTCTCTTTTTATAAAATGAAATTTGTAAAGCCTTATTAATTACAATCTTCTTGTTTTTAGAAACAAGTTGCAAATTTGTGAATATTTTTTCATACTAAAAAGAATGAAGTATTAATAAGCACGTCAAGTTGAAAATAATCGGGGTTGAATATTTTTGTATATTTGTGGCTCTCATAATTCAATAGGTAATATGCCTGCTTTTTCTATCATAGTTCCTGTTTATAACAGGCCTGAGGAGTTGAATGATTTATTGGACAGTCTGGCTGTTCAGACATTCAAAGATTTTGAGGTAATAATCGTAGATGACGGCTCTGAAATAAAAAGCGAACAGCTGGTATCCGGGTATGCTAAAGATTTTCAGGTAAGGTACATCTACAAAGAAAACGAGGGACCTGGACTTGCCCGAAATGCAGGAGCCGGACAGGCAACCGGGAGATGGTTGTTGTTTCTCGATTCTGATTGCTTCCTTCCGGTGGACTATATGGAAATAGTAAACAGAGAGACGGCAAGCGAGGATTTTGACAGCTTTGGTGGTCCTGACAGACCTCACCACAGCTTCAATGTTATTCAAAAGGCTATTGGCTATGCAATGAGTAGCGTGCTGACCACGGGAGGTATCCGTGGGGCAGCTGAAAAGTTTGATATCTTCTATCCCCGCAGTTTTAACCTTGGCGTTCGCAATAGTGTCTTTTGTTCCCTGAATGGTTTTTCTTCGATGCGTTTTGGTGAAGACCTGGACTTTAGTATGCGTCTTTTGAAAAAGGGCTATTCTTCGAGACTTATAAAGGATGCTTTTGTTTATCACAAGCGTCGTAAGAATCTGAGAGCATTTTTCAAACAGGTATACAATTCGGGGATTGCAAGGATAAATCTTGAGTTGAGACATAAAGGAACCTTAAAGCTGGTTCACTGCCTGCCTACTCTCTTTGTTCTTGGGCATTTGGCTGTATTGCTTGCATCATTGTGTCAACCATGGTTACTGTTGCTGTTAGTTCCAGTTCCGCTTATAGTATTCTTCCATGCCCTGCGTGAGACAAAGGAATTACATACAGCCTGCTGGGCAGTTCCCGCTGTCTTCACACAAAACTTCGGATACGGACTTGGCTTTCTGGAAGCATTAATAGTGCGCAAAATGCTTAAGCAAAAGGAATTTCAGGCATTCAGCAAGAACTTTTACAAGTAATCTGTGCTAATGAGCGGATTAGTTTAAAAAGGAATGAATGCTATCCCGAAATATGGTCTTTTTCCGGATCTCATCAACAAGTTTCTGAGGTGGTGCCGGGAACATTGATTTGAGTTCCTCGTCAGTCAGCTTAAGGAACAAAGCTCTAAGCTTTCTGCCTTTTTTGTTCAGATGAGCAATGCTAATTCGTCTAGAGTAAAAATTATCCATAGTCTTGGGGCTATACACTACGAACGACAAAACGAATCAAATAGTGTATTACCCCAAAAAAAATCCGAGAAAATTTTATGCCTGCTGAACAAGCCCTGCATTGCGCTCTTCCATCATCTTTCTGAGATTAATAAGAGCATAACGCATTCGTCCCAATGCTGTATTAATGCTGACATTGGTCTCCTCAGCAATCTCCTTAAAGCTCAGTCCAAGATAGTGACGCATAACAACAACCTCCTTCTGATTGTCTGGAAGTCTTTCAACCAGGTCACCAACATCTTTCAGGGCCTCTTCAAATACGATTTCCTCCTCGATGGTGCGATCAGCAAACCTGGTACTGTTGAACATGTCTTTGGAACAGTCGTCATTGTAAATTACCGGGAAATGCTTCTGACGCCTGTAATGATCAATTACAAGGTTATGTGCTATGCGCAAAACCCATGAGACGAAACGACCGGACTCAGAATATCGGCCTTCGATTAGCGTATTATATACTTTTAGGAAAGTGTCCTGGAAAAGATCTTCCGCAAGCTCCTGCTTGCGGACCATCATGATAATGTATGAGTAAACCCTTTGCTTGTGACGTTCCAATAATACGTCAAAACACTTCTTTTCACCGGAAACGAAACCTTTTACAAGTTCTTCGTCCGACAGCATCAAAATATCTGTCATACCCTAATTTATTAGAAACTTGTACAGGTGTTCCGATAGGCATTTTGATTTTTATGGTTTACGAAGACGAATAAACAAAATAATGTCAATAATACCAAAAAAAATTTCATTTTTTTTAACAGATGATACTATGCTTTGTCCATACACTTAAATCCCCCACTGCTTATTCTTTGGTATCTTTGCATTTCAATTGAAAAAAGGATTCAATTATGGCCTCTCAGAAAGTCAACGCCCAGTCACATATTCTCTTAAAGGGTGTACGGGTACATAATCTAAAGAATATCTCAGTCAATATAGCGCGCAATAAATTCACTGTTATTACAGGTGTTTCAGGCTCAGGTAAGAGCTCCCTTGCTTTTGATACCCTATATGCCGAGGGTCAACGTCGCTATGTTGAAAGCCTTAGTGCTTATGCCCGCCAATTTCTTGGACGCATTGACAAGCCGGAGGTTGACTACATTAAGGGTATTCCCCCGGCAATTGCAATAGAGCAAAAGGTCAACACACGTAATCCAAGATCTACTGTAGGTACATCAACGGAAATATATGATTATCTAAAACTACTCTATGCCAGGATTGGCAAGACATATTCACCTGTTTCGGGAACTGAGGTTAAGCGTCACAGGGTTACAGATGTCGTCAATTTTATAAACTCCTACAAGGAAGGCACCAGGGCAGAAATCCTGGCTCCCCTGCATGTACCTGAGGGAAGGACACTAAAGGAACACCTGGCTATTCTCAATAAGCAGGGATTCAGTCGTATTTCAACAAGTGATGGTGTGGTTGCAATAAGTGATGTATTGGAAAAAGACCAAACTGCTTCCCTGAAAAATGCTGAGATAAGTCTTGTGGTTGACCGTATTGCGGTAAGTCATGGCGACAGGGACAATACATCCCGAATTGCAGACTCTGTACAGACCGCCTTCTACGAAGGTTTTGGAGAGGCGATGGTAAAGGTTTATGATGGGAATGAGGCAAGTACCTATAGCTTTTCAAATAGGTTTGAAGCTGACGGTATCACCTTTGAGGAACCGAGCGAAAATCTTTTTGCCTTTAATAATCCTGTAGGAGCCTGTCCCACTTGCGAGGGATTCGGAAGTGTGATAGGAATAGATGAAGATCTGGTAGTACCCGACAAGAGTCTGTCTGTATATGAGGATGCAATTGCATGCTGGAAGGGAGAAAAACTAAGTGAATGGAAGAACCTCCTAATACAAAATGCTCACAAATTTGGCTTCCCGGTACATACGCCCTACGGTGAACTAACAGAAGAGCAAAGGCAGCTTTTATGGGATGGAAACAGGTACTTCCATGGTATCAATGACTTTTTTAAGCATCTCGAGGAGAAACTGTACAAGATTCAGAATCGAGTAATGCTTGCCAGATACAGGGGTAAAACCAAGTGTCCTGAATGTAAGGGAACCCGTCTGCGGAAGGAGGCCTCATGGGTAATAGTAGCAGGCTATAGCATCAGTGATCTTGTAGTAATGCCTGTATCAAAACTTTACGAGCTCTTTTTCAGTCTTGAACTCAACGATCATGAAAAGGCCGTAGCAGAACGGATTATGATAGAGATACGCAGCAGGCTGGACTTCTTAAACCGTGTGGGCTTAGGCTATCTGACACTTAATAGGCTTAGTTCGACACTTTCAGGAGGGGAAAGCCAGAGAATCAATCTTGCTACCTCACTTGGAAGCAGTCTGGTTGGTTCGCTATACATTCTCGATGAACCAAGTATTGGTCTTCATTCAAGGGATACGGAAAAACTAATTCAAGTACTCAGAGACCTGCAAAAACTGGGCAACACACTTGTTGTTGTAGAACATGATGAGGATATTATCAGGGCGTGTGACGAAATAATAGACATAGGTCCTGGTGCCGGACAATTTGGAGGTCAGGTAGTCTATCAGGGCGAGTTCTCCAGGCTTTCATCAGTTCCTGAAAGTCTCACAACCCAATACCTTACCGGGAAAGAGAAAATAGCCCTGCCCACAAGGAGAAGGGCCTTTACTTCCTGTATCGAAGTGGCAGGAGCCCGTGAAAACAACCTTAAAGGGATTACGGTTAAGTTTCCACTTAATGTTTTGACTGTTGTAACAGGTGTTAGCGGTTCAGGCAAGTCCTCTCTAGTAAAAAGCATCCTCTACCCTGCCCTGAAAAAGTTAAAAGGTGGCTTTGCTGATAAGACTGGTGTATTTGACAAGCTTAGGGGTTCGATTGACCAGATAAGCGACGTCGAGATGGTTGATCAGAACCCCATTGGTAAGTCAAGTCGTTCTAATCCTGCCACCTATCTAAAGGCCTGGGATGAGATAAGGAAGTTGATGTCGGATGAGAAACAAGCAAAACAGGAAGGGTTGAAACCCTCACATTTCTCATTCAATATCGACGGAGGTCGTTGTGATGAATGCCAGGGTGAAGGTACTATCAAGGTTGAGATGCAGTTTATGTCCGACCTTGTACTTAAGTGCGAGAGTTGCGGTGGCAAAAGGTTCAAACCCGAAATTCTTGAAATCACTCATAGGGGTAAGAATGTATCGGATATTCTTGAGATGACCATAGATGAAGCTATAGAATTCTTCAGAGGAAGTGAAGGTACAACTGCCCAGAGGGTTGTAAATCGCCTTCAGCCATTGGTGGATGTTGGCCTGGGCTACGTCAAGATGGGACAGTCGTCAAGTACCCTAAGTGGTGGCGAGAGCCAGCGTATCAAACTTGCTTCCTTCCTTTCAATGGAGAAGAGCTCTCCTACTATGTTCATATTTGATGAGCCTACAACAGGTTTGCACTTCCATGATATAGCGAAACTGTTGAAAGCCTTTGCAGACCTGATAGCAAGGGGGCACACCATAGTAGTTGTGGAACATAATATGGAAGTTATCAAGATGGCCGACTATATCATAGATCTTGGTCCGGAGGGAGGAGATAAAGGAGGTCATCTCGTATTTGAGGGACGTCCTGAAGATCTGCTCAAGATAAAAGAGTCATATACGGGCATGTACCTTGCCCCTTATCTTAAGTGAATTGAAACCCGCATATTAAAGCAGCACATACTTAAGAAATACTACAAAAAAAGACCTCAGCAGAGGTCTTTTTTTTGGTAAGATTATTTCAATTAATCAGCGCCGTTTGTTTTCTACTCCAAAGAGTATTGCAACACACCCTCCAACAATTTTACCACCACCTTCCTTTTCAGGAATACTAATATGGACTATCATCGTACCTGTGTTTTCAGCCGCAAAGTTCCATACGTTCACAAAGTTGTGATTTGCGTTGTCAAAAATAATATTGCGCTGGTCGTCAAGTAGACGAATATGTACCTGAGGCAGGTCATCAACTCCTTTCACCACCAATCTGTAGCTTTCCCCCTTGAAAAAAGTCTTGTAAAGCTCAGCGCTTTCACCTTCTTCCATATAGGTAGCATTATAGTTACCATCATGGATATAAGGATCAAGAAGGGGCTTTACGACATTACGGGCAAAACTTATGCATTGAGCCTGAGAGGGCTCTATAAATGCTATTGAAAGTACTAAAGTTAAGCCAAGAAGTCGCAAAAGCATAGATTTTCTTAGCAATCCGGCATTTTCATATATCATGATATAAACTCAGTTCTGATTTCACGAATCTTATCCAACAGCCTGTTAAGCGTATCTTTTGTTATAAAGGTTTCCGCTTCCGATTTCAGAATAGTCATCTTTTGCTCGGGATGGGTTTCTGCTTCAACGTCAGAAACTGTAACAATCCTGATCTCATCAAAGATCACTTTGAGCTCATTCATTCTTTCAATCAGAAAACTAATGTCAGGGTTGGTCTTGTGTGATTCAAGCAAACTAAGAACCGTTTCCAAGGACAATTTCTGATATACTATACGATCTATAAGTTCGGGATTAGATTCCAATGAACCATTGGTCAGCTGTGTGGCAATATAAAGACCTTCAACCCATCCACCAACTAAAACCATCACAGCTATTGCTGGCCTGTCCTGTTCAACAAGATAGGCATTGGAGTTCATAAATGTCTCGGATATTATATCCATCACAACATCCCTGTTGTTCATGTTTTCTTCAAGCTGACGGATTACTTCTTCATCAATAGCCTCAAGGACACCCAACTTCTCAGCAAGCTGACGGGCAGCTCCCATAAAGTTAAGAGTACTCTGAGTCTGATCAAAAAGACTTGAATAGCTCATATCCGTGCTAAAAACACCAAGATTCAGCGCCATCTTAAGATTGGTATTGTATCTGGTAGTGCTTGTGTAATCATTAAGCAGGTCAGTATTATACCCCGCACCGGACCGCTTAATAAGCATAGCTGTTTCCAATGGCGAAGGTAATGAATAGAATATCAGCTTGGACTTATTGAAATCATCCAACAACTGTTTATCTATCGTAACAGAACCAACAATACCTTCTTCATCTGCACCATCTTTTTTCTGCTGCTGGCAGGTGCACCCCCATGAAATTGCAAGCAGTATCAGTAAAAGAACAGCTAAATGGGATTTCAGGAAACTTTGTTTCATATCATGCCTGTTTTAGATAAGCAATTTAACCAAAGAAATTTATTTATGACAAACGGTTCTTCATAAATTTTCACACAAATCCCACACACTTACCGTTTTAATATTATTCATACTTAGAGAAGTGCTTCATAAACTGCACTCTCTCATATACTGCCGGGTTCTGCATTTTTGCATAAGACATAAGTCCTCTGAACCTTTCAATACTGTCAAAGCCCTTTGCGTCCATCCAGGTCTGAAGTCTTCCTATCATTTCAGTTATCAGCTCGGGTCCCTTCTGGTATAATGCAGAGCATACCTGAACTGTTGTAGCACCAGCCAATAAAAGCTTTATAACTGAATCCCCATCATGTACTCCTGTTGATGCAGAAATATCTATATTCCTCACCTTATCACTTACGATGGCCGTCCATCTTAGCGAACGACTGATATCTGAAGATGAACTCAACACATTCGCCGTAGTAATCGTCAGGTTATTCACATCTATATCAGGCTCATAGAAGCGATTAAACAAAACTACTCCTTTTGCCCCACATACAGATAGTTTGTCAACTACTGCAACCAGATTTGAGAAATAATATCCTAGTTTCATGGATACAGGTATTGAAACCACCTGTGTAACTGTACTTGCAATTCTGTAGTAAACTTCCTCGTATGTAGAGGCATTACTATTTTTGTCAGTATTTATAATAAACAGATTAAGCTCAAGTGCATCTGCTCCTGCCCTTTCTATCTGTTGGGCAAAATCTGTCCACTCGTCAGATGAATAGCAATTGATACTGGCTATAATAGGAATATTTGTCTCAGCCTTTGCCTGCCTGATCAACTCAAGATATTCAGACACTCTGTGATTACGCGCATAGTTCTTAACATAATCTACGGCTTCAGGATAGTCCATACCTGCACCCTGATATATCGCATGATCGATCTCGTGTGTAATCTGTTCTTCAAACAAAGACTTCAATACCACTGCACCAGCACCTGCTTCTTCAAACTTCCTGATTTTGTCAAGGCTTATTGTAAGACCTGAGCTTCCTACTATTACGGGATTCTTTAGTTTTAATCCCAAATAAGTGGTTTCTAGTTTTGCCATAATCTATTATTTAGATCCGGTCATACCTGAACCAGTTGGTTCAGGTTTCCGGGACGTAATTTACTTTGAATAATTTCGATCTCCAAACAAGGCGCTTCCAATTCTCACCATAGTGCTGCCCTCTTCAATTGCAATTTTGTAGTCATTCGACATACCCATACTAATCTCCCTGAAAGATGGCTTATCCTTGTAGTAGCCTGCCTTGAGTTCTGTGAAAAGCGAATATAATAATCTGAACTCCTTCCTTACCTGATTAAAATCATCTGTAAACGTTGCCATTCCCATCAAACCGCATATTTCAACAAAAGGCAGTTCACTAGTCACCCCCTCTCCATGCAGTATGCGAAGCTCTTCCGGTGAAAAACCAAACTTGGTCTCCTCCTCTGCAATGTATACCTGAAGCAGACAGGGAATCACCCTGTTTATCTTCCTCCCTTCATTGTTGATCTTGTGAAGCAGGCCTTCCGAGTCTACACCATGAATTAGACTAACAAAACGGGATATGTATTTGATCTTATTGGACTGCATATGTCCAATCATATGCCATTCAATATCCGAAGGCAGTTGCTCTGCCTTGGATACAAGTTCCTGAACCTTGTTCTCGCCGAAAACTCTCTGACCTAAATCATAGGCCTCCCTGACAGTCTCAGCAGGATGGGTCTTTGAAACGGCAATCAGTTTGACATGCCCCGGGATATCCCTTTTCACAAAATCAAAATTTTCCGCAAGCATTTCTTCCTCCTTTCAAAATTACCTAATTCAAACAAGAAAGACCCGGGATACGGGCCTTTCTCCCTATTCAGGGAAATATATGAAACAAATCAGGACAAAAGGTGAATAACCAGACCTGATCTTAGTTTTGGTTCAAACCACGTTGTTTTTGGCGGCATTATATTGCCACTGTCTGCAATTCTTATAAGCTGTTGCATCGAGACCGGATAGAGCGCAAAGGCAACTTTCATCTCACCTGAGTCCACCCTTCTCTTTAGTTCTCCCAGCCCCCGGATACCACCAACAAAGTCAACCCTGTCAGTAGTTCTCAGGTCAGTGATGCCAAGTATCTTGTCGAATACATGCTTAGAAAGAATTGTTACATCTAGTCCTCCGATTGGATCCTCATCATCATAAGTCCCCTTTCTGGCAATAAGCTTGTACCATTTACCGGATATATACATACCGAACTCATGCAGGGCCTGTGGCTTGTATATTTCGGTTCCCATAAGGGAAACCTCAAAATAACGTCCCAATGCGAGCATGAAATCAGTCTCACCAAGACCGTTGAGATCCCTTACTACCCTGTTGTAATCAATAATAGCCAGCTGGTTATCAGGGAAGTGCACTGCCATGAAGAAGTTGTATTCCTCATCTCCTGTATGATGAGGATTAGAATCCATCTTCTCTTTACCTATTCTGGATGCTGCAGCAGTACGATGGTGCCCGTCAGCAACGTAGGTACAGGGTACTTTCTCGGCAAAAAGCTTCTCAATTCTTTGGTTTGTCTCCTTTTCCCGGACTACCCAAAATTGATGCCCGAAACCATCCTCAGTAACAAAGTCATATTCAGGTGCCTGATTTTTGACAATATTCTCAACAATCTGATCAATCTCAGGAACCGCCTTATATGAAAAGAATACGGGCTCTAGATTAGCATTGTTGACACGAATATGTACCATACGGTCATCTTCCTTGTCGGGCCTTGTAAGCTCATGCTTTTTGATTACACCGTCAAAATAATCCTTGCAGGCAGCACAACCGACAATTCCATATTGTGTGCGACCGTTCATAGTCTGAGCATAGATATAGTAATGCTCTTCATCATCCTGAACAAGCCATCCTTTTTCAATAAAGGAGCCGAAGTTTTCTACTGACTTCTCGTACACTTCAGATGAATGGATATCTATACCTTCTCTGCAATCAATTTCCGATCTGGTGATATGAAGCAGAGAACATGGTTTTCCAGCTGCCATCTGTACCGCCTCCTTTGAATTCATTACATCATAAGGCAGACAGGACAGGTCTTTTGCAATATCTGCAGGCGGACGCAAACCTTTAAAAGGCTTTACTATTGCCATAGTATTGGGTTTAGTCTAAGTAATCAGTAAAATATCAGGGATTAACTCTGAAAGTCTCGTCCCCTGTTGCAAAATACTTAACAATTTGATTAGCTGCAGCAACGCCGGCGTTGACATTAGCCTCTTCGGTCTGGGCTCCCATCTTCTTGGCGGTAAAGAAATAACGACCTTCAAACTCACCCTTGAAATGGTCCACATTTCCTGGAACAATGTCCGACAGGTAAATGAAATCAGGGCGTTTTTCCATTACTTCCACCAGTTCCTCTTCATTGATTACTTCCTTACGTGCTGTATTTACAAGTATTGCACCTTCCGGCATAAGTGACAACAAAGCCTTGTTAACAGACCTCTTAGTCTGCTCAGTAGCAGGAATATGCAAAGATACTATACGACAGGTTTTGTATAGCTCCTCAACACTTGAAACAGGAATAACTCCTTCTTCCTTCATCTGTTCAGCAGGAACAAAGGGGTCATAGGCGTAAACGTTCATTCCAAAACCGGCTGCAATCTTTGCAACATAGCGACCTATGTTACCATAAGCATGGATACCAATATTATTTCCACGCAATTCAGATCCGGAACTACCATTAAAGTGCTTGCGTAATGAGAATATAAGCAGACCAAATACAAGTTCGGCAACTGCATTGGCGTTTTGACCCGGGGTATTCATAACTACAATACCCTTTGCACTACATGCCTGAAGATCAACATTGTCATAACCAGCACCGGCACGTACCACGATCTTAAGATTCTTGGCAGCCTCGACTACACGGTCATTGACAATATCCGACCTGATAATAAGTGCATCAACGTCTGCTACAGCTGCAAGCAGTTCTTCTTCTGTCTTATACTTCTCACAAAGTACAAGTTGGTTTCCCGAGCCTTCTACAACGGCCCGAATCTTGTCTACGGCAACTTTTGAAAAGGGCTTTTCTGTTGCTACCAGTATTTTTTTCATTATTTCCGTTTTATTACCTGTAATTGAACCAACCAAAAATTAAACAGAAAAGGGAGGCTGCGGTTATCCCTCATATCCTCCCTTTTAGAAGCCTTCAAATATATATTTTTTAATGATTCTTTTCAAATTCTCTCATTGTATCTATCAAGGCTTTAACACTTTCTTCGGGGAGGGCATTGTAGCACGAGGCCCTGAAACCGCCAACCGAACGGTGTCCCTTGATACCTACCATGCCACGGGAAGAAGCAAAAGTCCTGAAGTCAGCTTCAAGTTCTTTGTACTCGTCAGCCATCACGAAGCAGATGTTCATTATTGAGCGGTCTTCTTCGTACTTCACGGTAGATTTGAACAGTTTGTTACGTTCAATCTCATCGTAAAGCATTGTGGCCTTCCTGATATTGCGCTTTTCCATTTCCTTTACACCGCCTTGTTCCTTCAGCCAGATAAGTGTTTGCAATGCTGCAAATACTGGCAGTACCGGAGGTGTATTAAACATTGAACCGTTCTCTATATGAGTCTTGTAGTTCAGCATTGTTGGAATTGGACGATCAACTTTACCAAGTACATCTTCCCTTATAACGGCAAAGGTAACACCTGCAGGAGCCAGATTCTTCTGAGCACCGCCATAGATGATAGCATACTTTGACACGTCAACCGGACGAGAGAATATATCCGAAGACATATCTGCTACAAGGGGAACTTTTACATCCAAATCCTTGCGTATCTCGGTACCAAAAATGGTGTTGTTGGTTGTGATATGGAAATAATCCGCATCGGCGGGAACTTCATAGTTCTTGGGTATGTAAGAGAAATTCTCGTCTTTTGATGATGCTACTTCAACAACCTCACCGAAGAATTTAGCTTCTTTCAAAGCTTTCGATGCCCATGTACCTGTGTTAAGATATGCTGCCTTCTTGTTGAGTAGGTTGTATGGAACCATACAGAACTGCATGCTTGCACCTCCACCAAGGAAGACAACTTCATATCCCGATGGAATATCAAGTATTTCCTTGAACATATCCCTTGCCTGATCCATAACAGCCATAAACTCCTTGTCACGGTGCGATACCTCCATCACTGACAATCCGGTTCCGGCAAAATCCAATACTGCTTCAGCAGTCTTCTTTATTGTAAATTCAGATAGGACTGACGGCCCGGCAGAAAAATTGTGTTTCTTCATGAGAACTTTTGTATTAGGTTGTAGTATCTCTGGTTGAGGGCACAAAATTAAAACAAATTATATTTCCGTTGTTACAAACTGAAATAAAAAAGATATCTACGGAAATAAAAAATCACAAAGAAGTAATATCTGACTTCAATTTGAATGCTGTTAGATTGGTCGAATTAAGAGTGTAACTGTCTAAATGAACGGTGTTTTTGTAACAACAGCACGAGTTGGACTGCCCAAACCAGGGGTGTAACTGTCTAAATGAACGGTGTTTTTGTAACAACAGCACGAAGCATTTTGCCCCTGATATTGACATAAATCACACTACCGTTGTCCCAGTATCCTCGTTTCAGGTACCCCAATCCTATACCCTTTCTAAGTATGGGGGACATAGTTCCCGATGTGACCTCACCTATCTGCTCACCATGCTCATCAACCAATTCATAGTGAGTACGGGGTATGCCCCTTTCTTCGAGAACAAAACCTTTCAGTCTGCGGTCGACACCTTTGGCCTTCTGATATTCAAGAGCGCCTCTGCCTATGAAGTCCTTACCTGACACAAACTTGGTAATCCAGGCCAATCCTCCTTCCAGAGGCGATGTAGTATCACTAATATCATTGCCATACAGGCAGAATCCCATTTCAAGACGTAGGGTATCCCTGGCACCCAGTCCTGCCGGTATCAAGCCTTCAGGCTTACCGGCATCCAGTATCATATCCCAGGCCTTGCTGGCATCTTCTGTCTTAAGATAAAGCTCGAATCCCCCGGAACCTGTATAACCAGTATTTGAAAAGATCACATTATCTATTCCATTTAGGTTTCCGAATGCAAAGGAATAATATGGAATTGATGACAAATCCGGAGAACTGATTCTCTGTAGGATGGAGGTTGCACGAGGGCCCTGAACTGCAAGCAATGCATAGTCATTGCTTGCATTTTCAAGTTCTGCTCCTACCTTATTGTGACTTTCAAACCAGTTCCAATCTTTTTCAATATTTCCTGCATTTACAACAGCCAGATAATCATTTTCGGCAATCATATAGACTATCAGGTCGTCGACTATCCCTCCGCTTTCATTTGGAAGGCAGTTGTATTGCGCCCTGCCTGGTTTCAATTGTGAGATATCATTGCTGCATATATGTTGTAAAAATGCCAGAGCATTTTTACCTCTTACTCTGAATTCACCCATGTGGGAAACATCAAACATACCTGCTGCTTCCCTAACTGCCATATGTTCTGCGTTAATTCCTGTATACTCAACCGGCATTGTAAAACCTGCAAATTCGGTCATTTTTGCCCCGAGTGCTATATGTCTGTCATATAAAACCGTCTTCTGCATATCAAATCAGTCAAAAGAAAGAAAAAAATGTATTAAAATATTAAATGCTTTTTCACTATTATTAGGAGAATAATTCAACGAATGTATTATTTTTGTGGTTTAAAAGTAAGCAAATTGTCGAATTTTTCAACGATTGTTGCATTGTTCCGGATTTGCTTTACTTTTGTATAAAGAATGTTAAACGCCAGCAACATGTCATTGGAATTTAAGGAAGTTGACCTCACCTATCTTGAAAGCATTGCTGATGGAGATAAAGAGATAATTGAGGAGCTGATTAATATATTTATTGATCAGATTCCTGAATTTACTGAGGGGTTAAGGAATGGTCTTGAACAGAAAGACTGGCGTGCATTGGCTGGTATAGCACATAAAGCCAAATCTTCAGTTGTTTCAATGGGAATGAACAACCTTGGGAATGTTGACCTAAAAAACCTTGAGCTGATAGCAAAGAGCTTCAGGATTGATGAATTGACAAGCACCGATAGTCTTAATGAGAAGGAAGAGGAGGAGTTAAGGGTGTTAAGATATAATCTCGATAGTTATCCTGATGAAAAGATCGAGTGGGTCGAGCAAAACAAGGATATTGAGGTTATGAAGACAATCATTCAGAGATTTGAGTTGAAGTGCAATATTGCATGCAATGAACTAAGAAGTTTATTAGAAAAATAATTGTCATGTTAAAAACAGAAAGAGTTGGCGATAATCATTGGCGATCAACTATTGAGGGGACAGATAGACTGAATGTGACTATTGCTGCTACAATAAAGGAGCAATTATCTGAACAGTTGGTCAATTGCGGGTACAATCTGGTTTTGGATTTTCAAAACATCCGCTTTATTGACAGTACAGGGATTGGGGTGTTGATTTCAGCACTTAAAGCAGCTCGTGAAAATAACGGCAATTTCCAGCTGGCTAATGTTAACAAGGAAGTTTTTAGCTTGCTTAGCCTTATGAAACTGGATAAGGTATTCGATTTCAGCAAATAATTATTTTTATCAAACCAAGTTAATTAACAGAAAATTCTAGTCCTTCATCACCTGCATTTATCAATATCGGTTTTTCCTTATCCAGCTTACCGGCAAGAAGCATTTCAGCCAGCTTGTTTACAAGATGGGTTTGGATTGCCCTTTTTATAGGTCTTGCTCCATAAATTGGATCAAACCCCATCTTTGCTAACCATCTAAGTGCTCCTTCGCTAACATTAAATTCGAAACCCTGTGCAGCCAGCATCTTTTTTACCCTGTCAAGCTGCAGTCTGGTTACTTCAACAATTTCGTCTTCTGTCAAGGGGTCAAAGATTATTATCTCATCAATCCTGTTTAGAAACTCAGGTGAAATTGTTCCTTTAAGCAGTTCCCTTACCTGACGATGGGCTTCCGGACTTACTCCCTTTCCTTCGCTTGCTTCAAGGCTATTTTGTAGGATTGAGGACCCTATGTTGGATGTCATTATAACAATCGTATTCTTGAAGTCCACTGTCCTGCCCTTATTATCAGTCAAGCGTCCGTCATCCAGTACCTGAAGCAGTATGTTAAATACATCAGGATGGGCCTTTTCGATCTCATCAAGCAGTATTACTGAGTATGGCTTTCTCCTGACAGCTTCTGTAAGCTGACCACCTTCATCATAGCCAATATAGCCTGGAGGAGCTCCTACAAGTCTGGAGACAGAGTGTCTTTCCTGATACTCGGACATATCGATACGAGTCATCAGGTTCTCATCATCAAACAGGAAGACAGCCAGGGCTTTGGCTAGCTCACTCTTTCCTACACCGGTAGTACCAAGGAAGATAAAGGAACCTATAGGACGTTTTGCATCCTGAAGACCTGCCCTTGAGCGTCTCACTGCATTTGCCACGGCAGATACTGCTTCATGCTGACCAACAACACGTTTGTGCAGTTCATCCTCTATCTGAAGCAGCTTCTGCCTTTCACTCTTTAGCATCCTGCTTACCGGAATACCGGTCCACTTACTGACAACCTGAGCGATATCTTCTGCATCAACCTCTTCCTTTACCATAGGATTGTCAGCCTGCTTTTCAGTAAGTTTCTTTTTCAGGTTTTCAATCTCTGTCTCGGCATTCCTGATCTTACCATATCTTAGTTCGGCTACCTTATCATAGAGTCCTTCCCTCTCGGCTTTCTGAGCTTCAAACTTATAGGTCTCTATGTCTGACTTCAGCTTTTGAATGCCTTCGATAACGGACTTTTCTTCCTCCCATTTAGAACGCATTGCAGAACACCTTTCCCTGAGTTCTGCAATATCCTTAGACAGGGCCTGAATTTTTTCGGTATTCCCCTCTCGTTTAAGGGCTTCCCGCTCTATTTCAAGCTGTTTGATATTGCGTTCGGCTTCATCAATTTCTTCAGGCACTGAATTCATCTCAAGTCTCAGTCGGGAAGCTGCCTCATCCATAAGATCTATCGCCTTATCAGGCAGGTATCTGTCAGAAATATACCTTTTGGATAGTTCCACTGCAGCAATCACCGCTTCATCCCTAATCCTAACCTTATGGTGGTTCTCATATCTTTCCTTAAGTCCACGTAGTATTGATATTGACGAAAGCACATCAGGCTCATCAACCATCACTATTTGGAAACGACGTTCTAGTGCTTTATCCTTTTCGAAATATTTCTGATACTCATTTAAGGTTGTAGCTCCTATTGCACGAAGTTCGCCCCTTGCCAAAGCCGGTTTCAATATATTTGCAGCATCCATGGCTCCCTCACTCTTACCGGCTCCAACCAAGGTATGGATTTCATCAATAAAGAGGATAACCTGTCCTTCACTGTTGATTACTTCTCTTACTACGGCTTTAAGTCTTTCCTCAAACTCTCCCTTGTACTTGGCACCAGCAATAAGGGCTCCCATATCCAGAGAGTAAATCTCCTTGGTTTTCAGGTTTTCCGGCACGTCTCCGTTAACTATTCTGTGAGCCAGACCCTCAGCAATAGCAGTTTTACCCACACCTGGTTCCCCTAGCAGTATAGGGTTGTTCTTGGTTCTCCTTGACAGGATTTGCAAAACCCGCCTGATCTCCTCGTCCCTTCCAATCACCGGATCAAGTTTCCCGGAACGTGCCCTGTCATTTAGGTTGATAGCAAACCTGTTCAACGCGTTATATCTGTCCTCGGCAGTAGGACTGTCTGCACGACTTCCTTTACGAAGTTGCTCAATTGCTTTGAGCATGGCAGACTCATTGCCTCCTGCATCTTTCAGCATTTTGGCTACAGAATCCTTTCCTCCAAGTATTCCAAGGACAATATGTTCAATGGAGGCATAGGTATCCCCCATTTCTCTTGCCTTTGCGACAGCTCTTTGCAAGGCATCACTGGTATCACGACTTAGAAATGGTTCACCTCCACTGACTCTTGGATAGGATTCCAATATCTTATCCAGTATAGGATTGATATTGCCAATTCCTGTTTTACGGAACAGGAAATCCATAAGACTTTCCTCAGTGCTGATCAATGCACTTAGCAGGTGTCCTGGTTCAACCGCCTGGCGGTTTGAACCGGATGCTATTTCTATCGCATGCTGAATAGCATCCTGCGATTTTATAGTAAATTGATTCAGATTCATGTCACTTTTTTTTGCTCGTATTGATGGTAACAAATCCAGAACCACAAGCGCATATAGGCCATAATGTCAGCAAAAACACCAATATTCACGCCATTTTGACGCATTGCTGCTGGCACAAACTGACCAATTTGTCATTAACGAACTATATGCCAACGCCTTAAGCACAACAATTCTGAAATACTAGTTTATGAGAGGATGGAAAGAAAGTATGCCTTGAAGTCAACAAAGTTTGCCTCCAGGCTGATTTTTGCTGAGATATTATTGGCAAAAAAAACAATAAGATTGTTATATTGTGGAATCATTTGAATAAATTTGAGTCAAGGCGTTTAAATACGTAGATTTTAAAACCAGCAAAGGATGAGTAACAGGTTCCCAATTCTTAAGCTTCTGGTAATAATATTTCTGATCCTGCCTGCAGGATTGAATTCCCAGGAAGATACGATAATAGGTGATTGTCTTACCGAATTTGGACCTACGTATGTGGTTGGAGACAAGACTGCAAAGGCATTACTTATAGGGGAAGAAGTGGCCGAATTCAGAACCACCCTTTTCGACGGTAACACTTACCGTATAGTAATGTGTAGCCACACCCCAGGTCTTGTCGAGTTCTCGCTGTATGACACTAACCGTAATCTATTGTTCAGAAACAGTGATTACGGTACTCCCGGATCTTGGGACTTCAAAGTGGAGGGTTCTATGGAATGTATCATTGAAGCCCGCCTTAATAATGAAATTGCCGAATCGGGCATTGCCATAATGCTTCTTGGCTTCAAAACAAGATGAGTGAAGAGATACTAAAGGCCTTAATGCAACTGTTTGCTCTGGTTTCTTCTCCTAACCAGAATGAAGAACACAGACGCGATGTTGTGCGCAATTATCTGTCACAACAGCTAAACAGTCAGAAGGTTGAAGAGTATCTTGCAATGTATGACTCCTTTGTTCATGAACAGGAGATGCGCCTTAGTGAACCCTCAAAACTGAGGAAAAGGCATGCTGCCAGTTCAGTTAAGGTTCTTAAAATAGCCACTTCCATTAACGAGGAACTCAACTATTATCAGAAGCTTGTTGTATTAATCCAGCTGCTTGAATTTTTCAACAGCGGAAGGCATGGAATGTCTAGCGTTGAGACGGAATTTGCAAATACCATCTCGGCAACCTTCAATATTAATAGCAGCGAATATCTTGAGATATTCGCTTTTATTACGGACAACTTCAAGTGTCAGTTTCCGGGAAGCAACCTGTTGATAATTAGCGGTGAACCGGGCGACAAAGACAAAAGTGGCTATTTTTATCTTGAGCACCTTCAAAATGAGTTAAGGGTTCTTAATCTGAGTTCTGGCAACCTGATGTTGCTTAAAGCCCGAAAGGCAAGTGCTCTTACGCTAAACGGGCAATTGATTCAACCCGGTAAGGTCTACTTTATGCGCCAGGGAAGTTCCCTACGCCATCGTCGACTTGCACCACTGACCTATACAACAATAGCCAACCAGTTTTACAAGAGTAAGCATAAGGATCCTATTCTCTTCGAGGTAAAGGATATCTCCTTCATGTATGACAAGAGTAATGCAGGCATACGAAGAATGAGCTTCTCTTCAGGTTCGGGTAATCTTGTTGGAATAATGGGAGACTCAGGTTCAGGTAAGACCACCCTTATAAGCCTGCTCACCGGTATGCTAAAACCGGAAAACGGTTCGGCAAAGATTAATGGTGTTGATATTTACAACCACCCTGAGAAGGTAAAAGGTCTGATCGGATATGTAGCTCAGGATGATCTCCTGATTGAGGATCTCACTGTATATCAAAATCTTTACTACAATGCAAAACTGTGTTTTGCCCATATTTCCAAACCCAATCTAAGCCGAAAGGTAGATCTCCTGCTCAAGAGTCTTGGACTTTATGAGATCAGGAATATGAAGGTGGGTAATCCCCTCAACAAAAAGATTAGTGGTGGTCAGCGCAAGCGCTTGAATATCGCCCTTGAATTGATTAGGGAACCGGCTGTAATGTTTATGGATGAGCCCACATCGGGACTGTCATCGAGGGACTCCGAAAATATAATGGACTTACTCAAGGAACTTTCCTTAAAGGGAAAGCTGATCTTTGTAGTAATCCACCAACCTTCTTCAGAGATATTCAAGATGTTTGATCAGCTCCTGGTTCTTGATACCGGTGGGCGCATGATTTATGATGGTGAACCTGTTGAAGCTATCAACTATTTCAAGGAATGCGTAAACCATGTAAACAAGGAGGAAAGCGAGTGTCCTTTGTGTGGTAATGTAAGTCCGGAACAGATTCTGACCATTGTAAACAGCAATGTACTTGATGAATATGGTAATCCTACGGGAGACAGGAAAGTTGATGCCGATGAGTGGTATGACCTGTATATCCGGAAACATAAGACGCAGCAGACAGATGCAAGCGAGCATGTTCAGGTACCACAAAAGCTCCCTGAAGTCAGCTTCAAGATTCCCAACAGGCTAAACCAAATATGGGTATTTATAACCAGGGACGTGCTGGCAAAGCTGTCTAACAGGCAATATGTGCTTATAAATTTCCTGGAATCTCCACTTCTGGCCTTTATTTTGTCTTCTTTAATACTGTATTTTGATATTGGTGCCGGAAGCCGGGGGTATATCTTCAGTCAAAACCCCAACCTTACTGTATACATTATTCTTGCAGTTATAATCTCTATCTTTATCGGACTGACAGTGAGTGCTGAAGAGATTATTTCAGACAGAAAGCTGTTGAGACGGGAATCATTCCTCAACCTGAGTCGCTTTAGTTACCTCAGTTCAAAGTTTATTATACTGGCTGCAATATCAGCAATTCAGACAGCCCTGTTTGTTCTTATCGGTAACACAATTATGGGCATCAAGGACATGGGTGTAATATATTGGTTTGTATTGTTTTCATCAGCGGTATTTGCCAACCTGCTTGGACTTAATGTATCTGATGCTTTAAATAAATCAGTGAATGTATATATACTTATTCCATTTCTGATTATTCCCCAACTGATTATCAGTGGGGTATTTGTAAACTACGACCAGTTGAACCCAAGGATTTCTTCGCAGAAGCAAATCCCATGGTATGGGGAGCTTATTACTGCCCGATGGGCATTTGAAGCACTTGCTGTGAAGCAGCACATGGATAATGCCTATCATAAGCATTTCGCTGTATTTGAAAAGCTTAAAAGTGAAGCAACATTCAGGAAAGATTACTGGATACCAGAGCTTAACAACCAGATGACAAAGTGGTCCACTTTAGTTGAGGAAAGTGAAAAGCTGAGAATTGAAAGTCTGGTACGTAACGAAATAGAAAAGCATAACAGGCGGATCTACCAATCCGCCTCACAAATTAATCCTCTGAACCTGGGGACTGAACCTTTTGATACTTCAGTTATTCGTACTGTAAGGAATACACTCGATGTCTATAAGACTTTCTATATCAACCTTTATAATAGGGCTGACGAACTAATGGAATCTGAAAAGAGAAGGCTGATAACAGAATATGGTCCTGAGTATCTTATAAAGTTGAAGGAAGAATATCACAATGATAATCTGGAGCGTTTTCTGAGGAGAACCAACGATATGTTTATGAGTAGAATAGTGGTTCTTGATGAAGAGATAATTAAGAAGTTCGATCCCATTTATACAGAACCTGAACATCCATTTCTGAAAGCTCACTTCCTTGCACCTGTCAAACGTTTGAGTAACAATAAAATCAACACATACACAGTAAACCTGACAGTCATTTGGATATACAACGTATTGTTGTTTATCCTGCTATACTTCGAAGTCTTTAGAAAACTACTGAACTACGGCAAAAGGATTAGGGCAAGAAAAGAGCTTTCAGAAAGTCAGCTCTAGTCCTCCATCTCAATCATAGAGAATGGAATGTCTATAATAGACTGGTAATCTTCTCCGGCTTCAAACATATCCTCATCATCCTCCTCATAATACCAGTTAATCTGAACCTTGCTACCCTTCTTATATATTAATTCGAGCTTCTTAAAAATGTCTAGTATACATTTAGATGAGCTGGTATTAAAGTATTCCAGTTGGATATTCACGTTAGTAACCTCTAAAGGAACATTACCATATTTGTCTAACCAGTCAATCAGAGGCTTGTAAAACTCTACAGAATTTTCAGGAATTGAACGACCTTTGATTTCGATCAATCCCTTCTCACCGTCTAATTTGACGTAAGGCGTTTTTGGGGTCCCTTCACGAATAATTGTTTCCATAACGGTACTAAACCTAATTATTAACTAATATAGACATCAATAGCGAAAAAAACAAAGTCCTTGTCATGCGGATATATCGAGTACTCAAGTTTATTCCCGGTCTTTCGTACCATATCAAGCATTCCCAGGCCACCTCCGCCCTTAAAAGATATCCCCTCATTTCCAAGTATTTCCCTGTACAGACTTCTCAATTCTTCGTCCGACAGTGAGTTGATTTGGTCTATCCTGTCGCGGATAGTATTGACCTTAGAAAAATGGATAAAATTCCCGGTCGATACACGATAAAAATAATTATCCCTGGCAAGAATAATCACACCAAAACGTTGACCTGCCTTAATTGTATTATCCGGAGGTACGTCAACATGATGGAAAAGGTTTTGAATGCACTCGACAAATACATTGTATACCTTTTTCCTGGTTTGATTATTTACTTTTTTAAGATTAAGATTCGACTCGATTACTTCGAGAATTTCAGTGATCATATCCGGAGTAATGTCCCCCATGTATCTCACTATTATCTCACCTTGCAGCTTTCGCAGATACCATTTATCGATGTCGAATCCCATCTTAGAGCTTTAGCATAGTTGCAAACAAATATAAAAATTTTCTTACACCGTAATCCAATTTCAGAACCCGAATATCGCTCTATTTCGATAAATCCGTTCCAAAAAACGGCATTATTTGGCTAATGTGCTGCATACAAAGACGAACAGTGTGTAAATTGAAGTAAACTAAATGCCATCCCCCCAGACAAATCCTCCAAAACGATATCTTTCCTGTACAACCTTACTGTTGGGCGCAACATCTGATGTAATCCATACATTACCCCCAATAACTGAATTTGCACCAATAGTAATTCTTCCAAGGATTGTAGCCTGAGCATAGATTATTACATTATCCTCTACTATCGGGTGACGTTCAATACCTTTTATTGGGTTGCCCTGCTCATCCAGTGGAAAGCTCTTTGCTCCAAGGGTAACCCCCTGGTATATCTTAACATTGTTGCCTATAATAGAGGTCGCTCCAATTACTACTCCAGTTCCGTGATCGATAGTAAAACTGTGACCAATCCTTGCTCTCGGATGGATATCAATACCAGTTTCAGAATGTGCCATCTCAGTGATAATCCTGGGCAGCAAGGGAACTTTCAACTCATACAACGCATGTGCTATTCTGTAATTGGTAATAGCCCTGATCGCTGGATAGCAGAAGATCACTTCTTCCCTGCTTTGTGCAGCCGGATCGCCAAGGAAGGCTGCTTCTACATCTGTTGCAAGTACCTGACGAATCTCAGGAAGTTGCTCGATAAACTTCACACTGAGTTCTGCAGCCCTGGCCTTTGCCTTGTCTGAATCCATACTGTCCGGATCTCCACATCCAAAACATAGTCCGGCATATATCTGATGTCTTAGCTTGTCATAAAGCCTCTCAACATTAACACCTATATAGTACTTTACACTATCTGGCCTTGTCGATGAACTGCCGAAATAACCCGGAAACAAAATCTCCCGCATCAAGTCTACTAAGGCCCTCATCTCAGCAACTGATGGCATTGGCTGATCCGGGTTCTGTCTATGCCACACGGCCTTGAATGATTCAGCTTTTGACAAAGCTTCGATAGTCCTTTTTATCTCTTTGGGATACTCGAATTTGCTCATCTCTATTCAGTTTAGTTGATCTATTGCTTTCTGTGCATTAAATATTCTATCGCTCCCCTGCCCTTCAATAATACTGTATCTTATGCCATAGTATTCAAGCTCCTTTCTATACCTGTCGAAGAAGTATTCCCTCCTGTGTCCGTTTTCCCTTACTCCATCATCTATCCATGGCAGGTCTGGTTTACACAGCAATACTATATCAGGTTTGTTTTCCCATAGGGCTCTGTCTATCCATTGAGGACAACAGAAATACACTTCTTCAAACCATAGCTTGGTAATAATAAGAAAAGTATCAAAAATGGCAATCGAAGCTCTTTCGTGGATATATCTCTCTATATTTCGAAAAACAAACAATTGCCTTCTGGCAATTGTTTCAACGTCTTCAAAAGTATAGGGTCTTTTTAGTCTGTATACATAATCTCTAGCATACTCCGTTATTCCCGGGCATCTGTAGTGTGCTGCCAGCTTTTCAGTAAGTGTTGTCTTGCCTGATGCCTCAGGTCCTGTAATGACTATTCTTTTCATTTCAGCAAACGGCTGACTGTTGGGACATATTCCTTTTCCACCTGATATATCCTACTACTGCCATTACGCAATATACTATAAATAATCCTGCAGCCAAATACAGTCCTTTGTAGAGATATATCCCAGTAGAAAAGGCATCCAAAACTATCCAAAACAACCAGTGTTCCAGTATTTTTCTTGCAAGCATCCAGGTTGCAACAATACTTCCTGCAGTTTTTATCGAATCCAGCATCGGCACATCAGGCATATCAGATGCCGACATCGCAAGCAGAGCTGGTACTGTTTTTAGCAATAGATATAATAATGCCCCTATTAGGACTATAACACCAATGTAAACAAACCACTGCATGGATTTAAGACTGATTGTTGGTATTACTCCTGATTCATCTGTTCCTTTGGTTTTCCCGCTCCTCCAATGTATCCAGCCATAGATGCTGACCCAAAGGTAATATACCTGCAATCCCATATCTGCATACAGACGACTTTGATATAAAAGCACTGCAAAAAACAGTGCCGACAAAAAGCCTGCTACCCAAAGAAAAAGATTCTCCCGAATAGAAAGAAACAAGTAGATAAGGGCAAACAATGTACCCGCAAGTTCTATCCAATTTTCCGATAACCAGGTCATCATTGCAATTCAATTTTCAGTAACTAAAGAGAGGGCACTCTCTGAAAACAAAAAACACCCGTTTGAAAGTATTCAAACGGGTGTCGTAAAGTTATAAAAATTAGTACTAGTATTTATCAATTGCTGAAAACAGATTACGGACCCCCATCAATTCCAATGCTTTATTATATACTGACATAGTAGGATTAATAATCTCATAATACGCATTTAATCCCCATATATTCCGTGCAATCTGCGCTTTAAGCATGGCTCTTATAAGTTCACCAGATATTTCAAGACCTTCAGGATCAGCACCTATACCCATGATAGCAGCCTCCCTTTCAAGTTCATCAATCATAGCCTGATCTACTTCAAACTTATCTCTGAACGCTTTAAAATCCGGATAGGAGGCCTCCAGTTTGTATCTGTTGGAGTCCCAATACTGAACTGCATATTGTCGGATAGCTCCCGATGAAAGTAGCTTATTGTAATACTCACTATATTTAGTAGTGTCTATCGGAACAAAGACATCAGGTACTATGCCTCCTCCACCATAGACAGCCCTCTTCATTACAAGCGTTTCGTAATAAGCTGCATCATTTACATGAATGCTGTCCTTGGTCAATAACTCACCTGAAGAGTAGCGTTCATTTATTTCTGAACGATACTCTTTAATTCCATTAGAATAGGGTTTCTGAATACTTCGACCTGAAGGGGTATAATAATTTGCTATTGTCAAACGAATCTCAGATCCGTCAGGAAGTGTAAAGGGACGTTGCACCAGACCTTTTCCGTAACTTCTACGGCCAACCACTATACCCCTGTCCCAGTCCTGGATTGCTCCAGCAACTATCTCAGAGGCAGAAGCAGAACCTTCATCAAGTAACAAAATCAGATTTCCCTTTTGCCAAAGTCCGTTACGTGTGGAGTAATAGTTCTTTTTTGATACTGATTTACCCTCGGTATAAAGTATTAATCTGTTGTTGCCAAGAAACTCGTCTACAATATCCAAAGCCGCTTTTAAGTATCCGCCACCATTTCCGCGAAGATCCAGAATAAGCTTATCCATTCCCTCACTCTTAAGCTTTTTTACAGCATCACAAAACTCCTTATGTGTGTTGGCTGCAAAACGGTTTATCTTAATATAACCGGTCTCCTCGCCAGCCATATAGGCAGCTTCTACACTATTGATAGGTATCTTGTCTCTGATAACACTAACATTCCTCATTCCCGGCTGGCCTTTTCGGTAAACCGATAATACAACCTCGCTTCCTTTTTTCCCTCTTAGTAGTTTTTGAACCTCAGAATTTTTCAGCCCTACTGCAGCAATGCTTTTACCATCAACTGCCACAATCCTGTCCCCGGCAGCTATGCCGGCCTTCTCTGAAGGACCTCCACTAACTGCTGACAAGACTGTCAAGGTATCTTCAACTATGGCAAATTCTATCCCAATACCCTCAAAATTGCCATCCAGAGGCTCATTCATAGCCGCCACTTCCTCTGCCGGTATCAAGATTGAATGAGGATCCAGTTTGTTGAGAATTGCCTCAATAGCAATCCTGGAAAGCTCTTCCTTGTTAACACTATCTACATAGAAGTTGGTAATCAGCTGCCACGCAACCTGAAAATTGTCGAAACTTTTGTCTTCACGTTGAGCTGATAGACTTCCGAAACAAACCAACAACACAAATAAGGCTGAGTACCTAAGAGAAATGTATCTGATCTTCATATCACTGCTTCCTTTCTCATCAAACCATTAAACAACAATTTGGTTTGCCTGCAATACTATTACAGACAAACCAATTATTGTGCCATAACACACAACCTTTTACGCATACTGAATCGTCCGGGTTATAGTGCATATGTAAATTAATCACAATTAATGTGATATGAAAAATCTATTGCTCTATTCCCACTCAATAGTTGCCGGTGGTTTTGAACTTATGTCATAAACTACGCGGTTTACTCCGCGTACCTTATTGATGATCTCATTAGAAACCCTGGCAAGAAACTCATATGGAAGATGTACCCAGTCTGCTGTCATACCGTCAGTAGATTGTACAGCTCTTAAAGCCACAACACTTTCATAAGTTCTTTCATCTCCCATTACTCCAACCGATTTAACGGGTAAAAGCATTACTCCTGCCTGCCATACCGAGTCATAAAGGTTGTTTGCCTTAAGCGCGTTGATAAAGATATCATCAACTTCCTGAAGCAAGGCTACACGCTCAGCAGTAATCTCACCCAGGATACGAATTGCAAGTCCGGGACCTGGAAATGGGTGGCGTCTAAGGATATTCTCAGGAAGACCCAGTTCCTTACCTACCCTTCTGACTTCGTCCTTAAAGAGCAACTTGAGTGGTTCAATCACCTTAAGATTCATCTTCTCTGGCAAACCTCCCACGTTGTGGTGTGATTTTATGGTAACCGATGGTCCATTGACTGAAACTGATTCAATAACATCAGGATAAATGGTGCCTTGAGCCAGCCACTTAACATCCTTAATCAAATGAGCTTCCTCATCAAATACCTCTATGAAAACCCTGCCTATTATCTTACGTTTGGCCTCAGGCTCACTTACTCCATCAAGTTCCTTAAGAAAGCGTTCACTTGCATCAACACCTTTCACATTTAGTCCAAGGTGTTTATATGAATCCAAAACAGAATCAAACTCATTCTTGCGCAACAGTCCATTGTTCACGAAAATACAGCACAGATTTGGTCCGATTGCTTTGTGAAGCAACAGCGCTGCAACCGAACTGTCAACACCTCCGGATAGTCCCAGAACAACCTTGTCATTACCCAATGTGTTGCGTAATTCCTCAACAGTGGCGGCAACAAAAGATGCAGGACTCCAGTCAGGTACACATCCGCAAATATCAAACAGGAAGTTGTGAAGCATTTGAGTACCCTGTGTGGTATGGTATACTTCAGGGTGAAACTGAATGCCAAATACATTCCTTATCGGAAGGTGGTATGCTGCAATTTTCACATCCTTAGTACTGGCAACAACATCAAAACCCTTAGGTAGGCTTGTTATCGTATCTCCATGGGACATCCAGACCTGACAGCCTTTGTCGATATTCTTAAATAATGGATTAGTGTTGTCGAGGGTCTCCAGATTTGCCCTTCCATACTCCCTTGTCTCTGATGATTCAACAACACCACCGGAATGTTTGGCAATATATTGTGCACCATAACATACACCCAGCAACGGAACTTTGCCCAAAACCTTGGTAAGGTCAGGTGCAGGAGCCTTTTCGTCAGTTACATTGTAAGGACTTCCTGATAGGATAATACCCTTAGTAGTGTCATCGGGCTCAGGGATCCTATAATACGGCAATATCTCGCAGTACACGTTCAACTCCCTTACCCTACGCGCAATAAGCTGAGTATACTGGGAACCGAAATCCAGAATGATGATCTTGTTTTGCATCTGTTTGGTTTATGATCTGAGGTTGGAAAAATGAAGTGCAAATATAATTAAAATTCACTGTCCCTGCCAGAATAGGGAATATCAAACGTCATTCCATCTTCAGCAAGGTAAGACTCCTGAAAAACTTCTGCAGCCTCCTTTCTGAACAGGTCAGTGTTCTTGTATCTGGTGCTGTAATGTCCAAGTATAAGTTTTTTAACACCAGCTTTTTTTGCAATTTCTGCAGCCTGTCTGGCTGTACTGTGAAATGTCATATCAGCCAGGCCTTCATTGTCAGACAGGAAAGTGGCTTCATGATATAATAAATCGACATCCTTTATCACAGGAATAATGGCTTCCGAATACTTTGTGTCAGAGCAAAATGCATAAGACCGTGCCTTAGCAGATGGTTTGGTAAGCACACTATTAGGTATTACAGTACCATCTTCACTCACATAGTCCAGTCCTTTTTTTATCAGGGGTATCCATTTAACAGGGATGTTGTAAAAATCCAGACTCTCTCTTATAATATGTCGTTCAGCCTCCTTCTCCCTGAAAAGATATCCACAAGCCGGGATCCTGTGTGTAAGAGGAATACTAAACACCTCCACCCGCTTGTCCTCATATACAAGTTCTGACTTGTCGGTATCAACCGAGTGAAAGCAGACCTTATACTTCATATCCCTACAAAAAAAGGCAAGTATAGGACCAAAGACCTTTTCAGTATCAGATGGTCCATAAATATGCAGGTCGGCTGTGCGCCCAAGCAAACCTAATGTAGATAACAAGCCCGGGAGGCCGAAACAGTGATCCCCATGTAGATGGGAAATAAAGACATGGCTTATTCTGGTAAAGCGGATTTTATTTTTCCGCAGTTGCATCTGTGTGCCTTCACCGCAATCAACTAAAAAAAACCGCTCAGATACATTGAGCACCTGAGCGGTTGGGTTTCTTTCCGATGTTGGCAACGCAGAGTTACATCCCAGTATCGTAACAGAAAATCGCATCTAAAACATCATTGTTTTGATTTGATTGACTTACGCATCATTTCAATTCCATCATCGGCAGTTGGAGCAATTGTTATTACAGTGTCGAGCTGACTTACTGAGATCAGCCTTTCAACTGCTGGTTGAAGGCCTGACAGTACGAAAACTCCTTCACTGTTCTTGCATAACCGATTTGCAACTAAAATGGCGCTTAAACCGGACGAATCACAGTAATTACATTTGCTCAGGTCCAAGAGAATATTCCTCTCATTGTTACCAGCCAATAGCACCAGTTCTGATTTCAAGCCTGGAGCAATGGTGGTATCGAGTTTTTCTTTCAATACCTGTACAAGGATAAAATCATCCAGTCTGTCAATTTTAAAATCCATTACAACAATCTGTTAGGTTTAACTCTTCCAACATTATTTTTCGTCAGCTTCCATCTGGTCTTTCAAAGCAGCCAACTCAGAAATGTCGCCAAGCGTTGTCTTTTCGAGATTGTCTTTCAGCTTCTTCACATTCTTCTTGGTGCTGGCAGCTGCTTTGGCTTGCTCAGCCTTTGCAGCTTGCTCTTCACTCTTTCTTTCGTCTTCGAAGATACGTGAGTGTGACAAAATTATACGCTTAGCAGCTTTGTTGAACTCAATTACCTTAAACGCAAGTTTTTCTTCAGCCTTTGCCTGTGTACCATCTTCCTTAACAAGGTGACGAGGTGTGGCAAATCCTTCAACTCCGTATGGTAATGCAATTACGGCACCTTTATCGAAAATGTCAACTATTGTACCCTCATGAATTGAGTCCACAGTGAAAATTGTTTCGAACACATCCCATGGGTTTTCTTCCAATTGCTTGTGACCCAGACTTAGACGACGGTTTTCTTTGTCTATTTCAAGAACCACTACTTCAATGTCATCACCGATGTTTGTAAACTCAGCGGGATGCTTGATTTTCTTGGTCCAGGACAGGTCTGAGATATGGATCAAACCATCGATACCTTCTTCAATTTCAACAAAGACACCAAAGTTGGTAAAGTTGCGAACCTTGGCTGTGTGCCTGCTGTTAACAGGATACTTTTCTTCGATATTATCCCATGGATCTGGTTTCAATTGCTTGATACCAAGAGACATCTTCCTTTCGTCACGGTCAAGAGTCAGAATGATTGCTTCAACTTCTTCGCCAACTTTCAGGAAGTCCTGAGCGCTACGCAAGTGTTGTGACCAAGACATTTCAGAAACGTGGATCAGACCTTCAACCCCTGGTGCAATTTCAACAAATGCACCATAGTCAGCCATAACCACTACTTTACCCTTAACGATGTCACCTACTTTCAGGTTGGCATCAAGAGCATCCCATGGATGTGCAGTAAGCTGCTTCAATCCAAGAGCGATACGTTTCTTTTCATCGTCGAAGTCAAGGATAACTACATTCAACTTCTGATCAAGTTGTACAATTTCTTCTGGATGTGAAACACGACCCCATGACAAGTCAGTGATGTGGATCAATCCATCTACGCCGCCAAGGTCAATGAATACTCCATAAGATGTGATATTCTTAACTGTTCCTTCAAGAACCTGACCTTTTTCAAGTTTAGAAATAATCTCTTTCTTTTGTTGTTCAAGCTCTGCTTCGATAAGAGCCTTGTGAGAAACAACAACATTTTTGAATTCGGGGTTGATCTTAACAACCTTGAATTCCATTGTCTTGCCAACAAATACGTCATAGTCACGTATGGGCTTAACATCAATCTGAGAACCTGGAAGGAAGGCTTCGATACCGAATACATCCACAATCATACCACCCTTGGTACGACACTTGATGTAACCCTTGATAACTTCGTCTTTTTCCAGAGCTTCGTTTACGCGATCCCATGAACGCAACGCTCTAGCCTTCTTGTGTGAAAGAACTAGTTGACCTTTCTTGTCCTCCTGGCTTTCAACAAAAACTTCTACTTTATCACCAACCTTTAGTTCCGGGTTGTAACGGAATTCGTTACGGCTTACAATACCGTCAGACTTGTAACCAATGTTGATTACAACTTCGCGCTTATTCATCGCGATAACAGTACCATCGATAACTTCTTTTTCAGAAATTGTCGATAAGGTCTCATTGTACATTTTTTCAAGCTCTTCCCTACCGCCTGATACAGCATCAGTCTCAAAGCTTTCCCAGTCAAAGCCTTCAATTGCTGATTCTACAGCTGTAGCTTTAACTGCCTTTTTTTCATTTTCTAATTCTGCCATTTTAACTAAGTCTTCTGCTAATAAGTTAGACATTATGTTTCTAAAAAACGCTGCAAAAGTATCACTTTTGTTTGAATATCCAGTAATTACAATCTCAAAATAACACAATATTTTGAGTTCCCACGGTTTTTACTGGTTGAATAATAATTTTAATAACTTAATTTTGGGAACGAAATTATAGATTATGAAGAGGATTCTGGTCACCGGCGGTGCCGGATTTATAGGGTCACACTTGTGTGACAGACTGTTAGCCGATGGGAATGATGTTATTTGCCTGGATAATTACTTCACCGGAAGCAAGTCAAACATAGTACATCTGGTTGACAATCCGTTTTTTGAACTGGTACGCCATGATGTGACACATCCATATTTTGCAGAAGTTGATGAAATATACAACCTTGCCTGTCCTGCATCTCCTGTTCATTATCAGTACAATCCCATAAAGACTATTAAGACCTCGGTAATGGGGTCAATCAATATGCTGGGACTTGCAAAACGCGTAAGGGCCAAAATTATGCAGGCTTCTACGAGTGAAGTATATGGAGACCCTCAGGTTCATCCACAGAAAGAATCCTACTGGGGCAATGTAAACCCAATTGGAATTCGTTCATGCTATGATGAAGGGAAAAGATGTGCTGAGGCCCTGTTTATGGACTATCACAGACAAAACAGTGTTAAGATTAAGATTATCAGAATATTCAACACTTATGGGCCAAGGATGCACCCCAATGATGGCCGGGTGGTATCCAATTTTATAGTACAAGCCCTAACTGGACAGCCAATTACTATCTTTGGTGATGGTACTCAGACCAGAAGTTTTCAGTATGTCGATGACCTGATTGAAGGTATGGTAAGAATGATGAATACCGGAAATGATATTATTGGTCCTGTCAACCTAGGCAATCCAAACGAGTTTTCAATGCTTGAGCTTGCCAGGGAAGTACTTGATATCACAGGCTCATCCTCGAAAATTATTCACAAACCATTGCCCCAGGATGACCCGACTCAAAGAAAACCAGATATTTCCCTGGCCCAGGAGATGCTTGATGGATGGGAGCCCAGGGTACAACTTCGAAATGGGCTCAGGTTGACTGTTGAATACTTCGATAAATTGCTGAGTAAAGCCTAATACCTGAATCTATAATTAAATAATACACTATGAAAGGAATCATTCTTGCAGGTGGATCTGGAACCCGCCTTTATCCTGCTACAAAAAGCATTTCTAAGCAGATTATCCCTGTATATGATAAACCAATGATATACTATCCTTTATCAGTGCTGATGCTAGCGGGAATAAGGGAAATACTTATTATCTCAACTCCTGATGACCTTCCTTTGTATAAGAGATTACTGGGCGATGGCTCTGATCTGGGTTTATCATTCAGTTATGAAGAACAACCTTCTCCGGATGGACTGGCACAAGCCTTCCTGATTGGTGAAAAGTTTATTGATAATAGTCCTGTTTGTCTTATCCTGGGTGATAACATATTTTATGGCGTAAATTTGAGCATCGCAATGAAGGAAGCTTCGAAGCTTTCAAATGGAGCTTTAGTTTTCGGCTATAATGTAAATGACCCTGAAAGATATGGAGTTGTTGAATTTGACAAGGAAGGAAAAGTAATTAGCATCGAGGAAAAGCCCGAAGCACCTAAATCCAATTATGCAGTAACAGGATTATACTTTTACGGTCCGGATGTAGTGGCAAAAGCAAAGGCACTAAAGCCAAGTAAAAGAGGTGAACTAGAAATAACAGACCTTAACCGCCTGTACCTAAATGAAGGAAGCCTGCATGTCAAATTACTGGGACGTGGTATGGCCTGGCTTGATACCGGAACCCATGACAGCTTGCTTCAGGCATCAAACTTTATAGCCACAATTGAAAAGAGACAAGGTCTTAAGATCGCATCACTGGAAGAAATAGCATATAAAAAAGGATGGATAGGTAAGGATCAGCTGTTGAAACTTGCTGCTCCGCTATCTAAGAACGAATATGGTAAATACCTGTTAAAGATTGCTGAACAGGATTTGACTGAAATACGCAATGAGTTATAATGGATTTTGTAAAATGAAAGTCGAAGAAACAAATATTCCAGGTCTTAAGATTATCAGACCAAAAGTGTTTACAGATGCCAGGGGTTATTTCCTTGAATTGTACAACAAACCTGATTATAAGGCTTTGGGCATAGATTGTGATTTTGTACAGGAGAACCTATCGTCTTCGGTTAAAAACACTATCAGGGGATTGCATTACCAGCTTGCCCCACATGGTCAGGCCAAACTCGTCCAGGTAATCAGGGGTAAAGTGATGGACGTGGCAGTAGATCTGAGAGATAACTCGCCTACTTTTGGAAAGCATTATGCTATAGAACTATCTGAAGAAAACAAGATACAGTTTTTCATCCCTAGTGGCTTTGCTCACGGCTTCGTCGCCCTGAGCGACGAAGTTATCTTTTATTACAAGTGCTCCAGTGTATACAATCATGAAGCTGAACGAGGCATTAACTTCAATGACCCTTCCCTTGGCATTAATTGGCAAATAGATATAAGGGATGCAGTTGTTTCACCCAAGGACAAGACTTTGCCCTTTTTTGAGGAGGCTGAAAAGAACTTCTCTTTCTACGAGTAATTAATAGTAACAAGTTAAATCAATAGATATGAAAGTACTTGTAGTTGGTGGTGAAGGCCAGCTTGGTTCAACCATTTCCGAGCTTTCGGCTAGTTGTGGTTTTGCTGAGTTCAGAGTCACCAGGATGGAAGAACTTGACCTTAGCTCTGAGAAGAACGTAAAGAATTTCATGAGCTCTGTGGATTTTGATTATGTGGTCAATTGTGCAGCATATACAGCCGTCGATAAGGCTGAAACTGAAAGAGAAACAGCCCGTACCATAAATGCATTGGCACCTGGATGGATAGCCCGTTACGCTAAGGAAAAAGGAGCTGGTATAATACATATTTCGACCGACTATGTATTCGGTGGAAATGCCAATACTCCACTTGCTCCAGATATGCCAACAGCACCGTCATCAGTATATGGTGCTACAAAATTAGAAGGAGAAAAACTTGTTGCAGAGGCAAATCCAAGGCACCTAATCATCAGAACCTCCTGGCTTTATTCACGATATGGGAATAACTTTGTCAAAACAATGCTAAGGCTTGCCGGTGAAAGGGAGGAATTGTCAGTGGTTTACGATCAGGTAGGAGCTCCTACTTATGCAGATGATCTGGCAGGGGCTATACTTAAAATACTTGAAGTTGGTTCACATAATGATAAGGCCTTTATTCCCGGTATTTACCATTATTCAAATCTTGGAGTCTGCAGCTGGTATGATTTTGCCAGGGCAATTTTTACTTTTGCAGGCAGGAATACAAGAGTCAAACCAATTCTATCTGCAGAGTATAAAACAGCGGCCACCCGACCTTCATTCTCTGTACTGGATAGCAGTAGTATTAGAAAAACTTACAATATTGAAATACCTTACTGGACCGACAGCCTAAAGAAATGTTTAGAGGCGTTTGGGGAAATCGGCTGTTAAGGTTGGAACAAATAAACATAAGAGACATGGAAGACATACTATCATTGGTAAGAAAGAAAGCCCAATCGTGGCTTGGAGAAGAGTATGACGAAGCCACCAGGGCCGAGGTCAAAAGGATGCTTGACAATCCTGACACAACTGAGCTAATCGACTCTTTTTACAAGGATCTTGAGTTTGGTACAGGCGGACTGCGTGGCATCATGGGTGCTGGTAGCAACCGTGTCAATATCTACACAATCGGTGCCGCTACCCAGGGACTTGCCAATTACATAAACAAGGAGTTTGCCAATCTACCGGAAAAGAAAGTAGTAATTGGTCATGATTGTAGGAACAACTCCAGGCTTTTTGCTGAAAAGGCAGCCGGTATCTTTGCTGCAAATGGAATTATCGCCTATCTCTTTGATGAACTGAGACCAACACCGGAAGTATCATTTGCCATCAGGCACCTAAAATGTCAGAGCGGTATTGTAATTACGGCTTCGCACAACCCCAAGGAATACAATGGCTACAAGGTATATTGGAATGATGGGGCTCAGATAGTAGCGCCACATGACAATAACATAATAGAAGAAGTCAGAAGTGTATCCTCTGTTAAGCAAATAAAGTTTGATGGCAACAAGGAACTGATAAGGATAGCTGACAAGAGTGTTGATCAGGCCTTTATTGATGCAGTTAGGAGTATAGCTCTCAATCCCGATGTAATCACGCAACAGAAGGATATGAAGATAGTCTTCTCCCCCATCCACGGTGCTACATATAAAATGGTACCAGAAGCTTTACGTCAACTGGGTTTCACAAATGTGATTACAGTTCCCGAGCAAATGGTAGTAAGTGGTAACTTCCCCACAGTAGAATCACCCAACCCGGAGGAGACTGCAGCACTAAGACTGGCAATTGAAAAAGCTATAGCCGAAGGTGCAGACCTTGTTGCGGCTTCTGACCCGGATGGGGACAGGCTTGGCATTGCTATAAGGAATGACAAGGGTGAGTTTATCCCGGTCAATGGCAACCAGACCGCAGCTCTACTCACATGGTATATGGTATCTCAGTGGAAGCAGAGAGGTCTTTTGAAGGGAAATGAATTCATTGTAAAGACCATAGTAACAAGTGAACTGCTAAAGGAAATTGCAGAAAAGAATGGAGTAGAGTACTTTGATACTTATACCGGCTTTAAGTGGATAGCATCTGTTATAAGGGAACAGGAAGGCACAAAGAAGTATATTTGCGGTGGTGAGGAAAGCTATGGCTTCCTGCCGGGCGACTATGTTAGAGACAAGGACTCTGTAGGTTCTATTTCAATGATAGCCGAGATTGCAGCCTGGGCGCGCAGTAACGGTCGCAGCGTTTATGAGCTCCTTCAGGATATCTACACTGAATATGGCTTTTCACAGGAAAGACTTATTTCGGTAGTTAGAAAAGGAAAATCAGGAGCCGATGAGATCAATGCTATGATGAAGCAGTTCAGGGAAAATCCCCCAAAAACACTTGGAGGCTCAAGGGTATCACTGATAAAGGACTATTCGGTACTTAAGGCTACCAATCCTATTACCGGAGAAGTAAAGGTGATAGACCTTCCAGCATATTCAAATGTACTGCAATTCTTTACTGAAGAGGGTGCCAAGGTATCTGTCCGTCCATCTGGAACAGAACCCAAGATAAAGTTTTATTTTGAGGTGAAAGTTCCTATGAAAGGTCGTGAAGAATTTGCAAAAGCCGTGGATGAAGGTAATATGAAGATTGATCACATAGTGGCAGATCTAAAACTGAACTAAAATATCGCGACTTAAAGTTACTGCCCGGAGGGCGACACCATATTTATTTCGCAAATACTGAGAAGAGGTTTTACTGGATTTGAACTGCCCCCCAAAGTTTTACGCTAAACTTTTGGGGGGCAGTTCTGTATATGGACAAGCTATAATTCTTAATATTCAAAGAACTCCTTTGGGAAATTTACAAGATACAGCCTTTCAGTGGCCCTTGTAAAGGCTGTATACAACCACCTGAGGAAATCCCTTGACAGGTGTTCCTCTGTGAAATACCCAAGATCAACAAACACAGCCTTCCACTGACCACCTTGTGCCTTATGGCAGGTCATTGCATAGGCAAACTTAATTTGCAGGGAATTATAAAACTCATCCGACCGCAGGGCCTCATAACGCTTGCGCTTGACAGAGATGTCTTGATAATCCTCCATCACAGCACTGTAAAAGAGTTCCTGCTGTTCATGATTTAGGCCGGGTCCTTCACTATGAATAGTGTCGAGTATCACCCTTGTATCAATCTCCACATTACGATAGTCAGTCAATTCGCAAGTGATATCAGCAAACCTGAGACCATACAATTCATGGTACTTTTTAATCCTAATGACCCTTGCAATATCACCATTTGCAATAAAGCTAATCTCCTCGTGTTCCTTAATCCAATGATAGTTGTTCTTCACTATTAGTAGGAAATCCCCGGGAGCCAGTTCCTCCTCCTTGTGTAAAACTGTATTTCTTATACCTTGATTGTAAAGGTTAGCTCTCTTGTTACTCCTGGTAATAATGAGAGTCTCTTCAAGGCCATAGTTGTCGTAACAGTAATTAATTTCCTCGATAAGGTCGCCTCCGGAGATCCTTCTGATATCAGTATAGTCGTCAATATCAATTATGGGAAAACCGCTTAGTTCCTCATCCTGATCAAGCATCTCCCTTAATTTTGTAGCATTCGCAAGTATCCCACTGTTTTCCTCCTGTCTTAGCACATCAGTAAGCACAGTTTCCCATACCTCGGATGCATAGCCAGCTAATTCACCTTTATCAAGAGCAGGACTCAGAGAAGTCTCCACTGGAGGAAGCTGGGCTGTATCGCCAAGCAGAACAAGGCGGCAGTTATCTCCCCCATATACATAAGAGATAAGATCATCCAGAAGTCGTCCGGTCCCAAAGACTGAGTTTCCACTGCTTTCATTGGAGATCATGGAGGCCTCGTCAACTATAAAAATAGTGTTCTTATGAAGATTGTCATTAAGGTTAAAGCTTCCAAAGCCGTCCTGGAAACGACTTTGTCTGTATATCTTTTTGTGTATAGTATAGGATGGCAACCCTACATAATTACTTAGAACCTTTGCTGCCCTTCCCGTAGGAGCAAGCAATACTGTTTTGATATTAAATTCATAAAGTGTTTGGACAAATGAGCGCATTAATGTAGTTTTGCCAGTGCCTGCATAACCTCTCAGGATGAACAGACTTTGAGCCCCACTTTCGGACAGAAAACCGCTCAGAGCCTCAATTGCATCAATCTGAGACGGTGTTGGTAAAAAGGAAAAATTGGATATGAATTTTTTCTTAAAGAGTTGCTTTTGCATATTGAAAAATAGTACTGACAATAATAATACTTGATACAATATTATTTTATAGTTTTGTACAAAGATTAAATTAAATAATTACCTAATGAAAACGACATTTCAAATTCTACTGATCATCGTTATCGGATTCCTGGCTTTTCTGGTTTATGAGAGCATAATGAGGCCTGTTAAGTTTCAAAGAGATTATAATATTAGAACTGAAAAAGTAATCGACAGGCTTAAGGACATCAGAAGTGCGCAAGTTGCGTATAAGTTGGTCAACGGAAAGTATACAGCTAGTTTTGATACGCTTTCGGACTTTGTTGCCAACGGTCAGATACCTGTTGTAAGAATGGAAGGTTCTCTTAATGACAGTATGATTCTTGCAGGTATGACCGAACTTAAGGCTCTTGAGTTGGGTATTATCAAGAGGGATACAGCATATGTGAATGTTATTGACACCCTGTTTAAGACTAAGACATGGATAGCTGATTCTCTCCGCTATGTTCCATTTACCGACAAGGCAGAATTTGAATTGGGAACCAATGTTCTTAGCACTGCTTCAGGAGTAGATGTTGAAGTGTTTGAAGCAAAGGTACCTTATGAAGTTTTCCTTCAGGGACTTGAAAAACAAGAGATTATCAACCTGAGAGAAGTGGATGTTAAACTTAACAGGTTTCCTGGATTACGTGTTGGTTCACTTACCGAGGCTAATAACAATGCCGGAAACTGGGAGTAGAACTTTCTTATGACATGAAGGCTTTTTCTATCGTTGACGAAAGTTTTGATCCGGTTATAAGTTCATCATATTTTATATCCATCCAGATCACTCTGGATGGATTTTCTTTTTGTATACTGGACCCGGTACGCAACAAGTACATCCAGATGCAACATATCCCTCTGGATGGAAAGCAGGCGCTTATACCTCAGGTAGAGGAATGTTTTGCTTCTGTTGAGAAGCTCAACCTCCCCTACAAGAAATGTATGGTGTTGCTTCCAACCAACATAGCAACCCTTGTTCCTAGTTCACTATACGAAAATGGTGACGAAATCAAATGGCTTTCTTTCAGCCATACATTGTCGGATAGTCAAGGTGTTGCAACCAACAAAGTAAGGATGGCTGATGCCTTCAATATCTTTGCTGTAAATCATGAACTTGAGCGCATACTACGCAGACAATTTCCTGCTCCTTCGCTGTATCAGCAGTATACCCCCATTATAGAGGGTAACCTGGCAACAATGGCAGATTCGGAAAAGCCCTTTGTAATAATTAATCTGGAGAATGAGTATTTCGATCTGTTGGTATTTAGGGAAAACAATCTCAAACTGTGCAATTCGTTTCCAATTAAAAGCGAGAGTGACTTCCTTTACTTCTGCCTTTTCGTTTTTGAGCAGTTGAAACTCAATTCCCAGACCACTGAAGTTCTGATGTTTGGCCGTCATCCAAGGTTCAGTGAACTAGAGAACTTGTTGTCAGACTATATAAAAAAGGTAAGACACAGTAATATGCCTCATCAGTTTCAATACTCACATCAGTTTCGTAGTCTTGACACGCCCGAGTTTTATAATATGCTAAGTCTTCCTTTATGCGTATAACAGGTGGATTTTTAAAGAGCAGGCGCTTCGAGCCTCCCAAAAGTTTCAGAGCCAGACCCACAACAGAGGTAGCTCGTGAGGCTCTGTTCAATATCCTTAGCAACTATTTTGATTTCGAAGAATGTAGGATTCTGGACCTTTTTGCCGGTACGGGTGCTATCAGCTTAGAATTTGCATCTCGCGGTGCATTGAGCGTGACCTGTGTTGAAAAGGACTTTGTGCACTATAAGTATATCAAAAAGCTTGTTGAGGACCTAAAACTTCAGGACGTAATACATCCAGTAAAGGGAGACGTATTCAGATTTTTGAGCAATACGCAAAACCTATCAGTGTCTATGGTATTTGCAGATCCACCCTTTGATCTGCCCGGCAGTGAAAAGATTATAGATCTGGTGCTGGCTACAGGAGTATTAGCTCCTGAGGGGCTGTTAATCATGGAACATGGACCCAGCAAGGACTTTTCTGCACATCCCAGATTTCACAGTATCAGAAAATATGGGAAGGTCCATTTCAGCTTTTTTGGAGCCTTCCCGTCTTAGTAGCTTAGTTTCGTGGATGATAATGTGATACTGTATCACTTAGGTAGTCCTTGTCAAGGTGGGTGTAAATCTCTGTTGTAATAATTGATTCGTGCCCCAGCATTTCCTGTACTGCCCTAAGGTTGGCTCCCCCGTCTACAAGGTGAGTGGCAAATGAATGACGGAAAGTATGAGGACTAATGTTCTTGGTGATATTAAGATCCCTTGCTATATTCTTAATTATGGTAAAGATCATAACCCTCGACAACTTTCTTCCCCTTCTGTTTAAGAAAAGAATGTCCTCATGAGGAGGGTGTATCTTAAGTACACGCCTGTATTCACTAATATAAAGATTAATCTCTTTAATTGCCTTGTTACTAATTGGTACAAGTCTTTCCTTACTACCCTTACCCTCTACCTTAATAAATCCAGACTCGAAAAAGAGATTTGATACCTTCAGGTCAATTAATTCGGACACCCTTAGCCCACAGCTATACAAAGTCTCAAGGATGGCTTTATTTCTCTGTCCTTCAGGTTTTCTAATGTCAACAGCATTAATAATGGCATCTATTTCCTCTACACTAAGAACTTCTGGAAGTTTCCTTCCAATGCGTGGTGCCTCAAGCAGAGCAGTCGGATCTTTTTCAATACGCTCCTCTATCAGGAGGAATTTATAAAAAGACTTAATTCCACTAATAATCCTTGCCTGAGTCCTTGGACTGATACCTCTATTACTTATCCATTCAATCAGCCCCTTCAGTTCGTTGAGGGTGACTGTCTCAGGTCCATTATCCAACCCATTGCTTCTGAGATAGGACACCAGTTTATAAAGATCAGTAATATAAGCATGTATGGAGTTATCCGACAATCCCTTTTCCAACCTCAAGTAATTCCTAAACTCATTAATTTCCGATTCCCAATTCATAACAGTATTTTATTTACTCTTTTTCAAAGAGAGAAACAAAAACTCAGATTCAAAATGATAAAAGGCAATATTTAATTAAAAGTGCAAATTATTTTATCTATTTGGGCAAAATTACTGGTAAAAGTTTAACAAAAGACATATTTTTTATTTCAAAGTCTTGTCCTATTTTTGCAGCGCCTTTGAAGCATTGACATTATGAAGATAGTAATAATAAACGGTCCTAATTTAAATCTATTAGGAGTTAGAGAACCCGAAATTTACGGAAGTACTACTTTCGAATCCTACCTAGACCAACTCAGGAAAGACTTTCCGCAGTTTGAGATAAACTACTTTCAGTCAAATAACGAAGGCGAAATAATTGATTGCATCCAAAGGGAAGGTTTTTCTGCAGATAGAATTATTATTAATGCAGGGGCTTATACCCACAGTTCTCCTGCCATAGCCGATGCCCTTTCGGCAGTTCCAGCCAAAGCAATTGAAGTACATATTTCCAATGTGTTCAGGCGCGAAGCATTCCGTCATCATTCCTATCTATCACCTGTAGTTGAAGGAGTTATCTGCGGATTTGGACTTGAATCGTACAGGATGGCGTTGTCTTATATAAAGGACATTTTGATTTAGCATAATTACTGATTAATTCTGATAACTATTTTTCCCGATGAAAAAACACACTAAGATTGTGGCCACCGTATCTGATCTCAGATGCGATGTGGATTTTGTAAAGAAGTTATACAAAGCTGGCATGGATGTAGTACGTATGAATACTGCCCATGTCGACTTCGAGGGGTTGGAGCGTGTTATAAACAATGTCCGCCAGGTATCGGAGAAGATTGCTCTGTTGATGGATACAAAGGGTCCAGAAATCAGGACTACCCGTTGCGACAACGACATTGTTCTGGAAATGGGTGACATCGTATATATTAAGGGAGATCCATCTGGCAAGAGTGACAAGGAAGTCATCTGTGTCTCCTATCCAAATATTGCTGAGGATGTAGGTGTTAACAGCCACCTCCTTTTCGACGATGGTGAGATTGACCTTGTAGTAAGGGATGTTACAAATGGAATGCTTAAATGCGAAGTTCTGAATAACGGTACTCTTGGTAGTAAGAAGAGTGTTAATATCCCAGGTGTTCGCATCAACCTTCCTTCTCTTACAGAACGTGATATAGAGTTTATTAAGTTTGGTATTGAAAAAGACATTGATTTCATTGCTCACTCCTTTGTTCGCAATGCTGACGATGTGAAGGCAATACAAAAGATTCTTGATGAGCACGATAGTCCTATAAAGATTATTGCCAAGATTGAAAATCAGGAAGGTGTTGAGAATATCGACGAAATTCTTGAGAACGTCTATGGCGTAATGGTAGCACGTGGCGACCTGGCTATCGAGATTGGTCAGGAAAAGATTCCTCTGGTTCAAAGACAACTGATTCGTAAGTGTGTTGAGGCTAAGAAGCCTGTTATTGTAGCTACTCAAATGCTGCATAGCATGATTAAGCATCCTCGTCCTACACGTGCTGAAGTAACTGATATTGCTAATGCAATATACTACCGCACTGATGCTATCATGCTAAGTGGTGAGACTGCCTACGGTAAATATCCTGTTGAAGCTGTTGCTACCATGGCAAGCATTGCCAAGGAAGTGGAACTAGCAAAGGATGCGCGCAATGACATTCCGGTTGACCTTGTGAAGAATGATATTACTGCATATCTGGCTGATACTGCTGTTAAGGCTTCTAAGGAACTGCCCATCAAGGCCGTTCTTACTGATAGTCTAACCGGAAAAACTGCCCGTTACCTTGCTGCATTCAGAGGTCCTCAACCAGTGGTAGCTCTGTGCTACAACAAGAGGGTTGGAAGGGAACTAGCCCTCTCCTATGGAGTATTCCCAAGGCTTACAGAACCTGGTAGCTCTAAGGGCGAGATTATGAGGAAGACTGTAGACAAGTTGAAGAAGAAAGAAATCCTTGACGATAATGACCTGGTTACTTATCTGGGAGGAAGTTTCGGAATTGGTGGAGGTACTACCTATCTTGAAATTATTACAGTCAAAGGTCTTGTAAATAAGATTGACCGTTACAACGAGTAGTCGTTGCAACGAATAGCAATATGGAAGGCTGCCACAGTAGTGGTAGCCTTTTTTTGTGTAAAAACTACACTGCTCTACTTGTTCAGTATCAGCACCACAGCGAAAAATCATGAAAAATGACTGTAAAAAATGCGTCCAGCTTATTGAAATAATCAAAAGAACATTTATATTTGCAGCGTCTTTAAAGAAAGGCACAAGATTCTGGTCTGGTAGTTCAGTTGGTTAGAATATCGGCCTGTCACGCCGGGGGTCGCGGGTTCGAGTCCCGTCCAGACCGCAAAACTAGAATATTGTTAAAAGATAATTTGCTTAAGACTTTGGTCTGGTAGTTCAGTTGGTTAGAATATCGGCCTGTCACGCCGGGGGTCGCGGGTTCGAGTCCCGTCCAGACCGCAAAGCAAAGTAAGCCTTGATAACTTTGGTTATCAAGGCTTTTTTATTTATTGTCGTTAATAACTACGATTTGACAGCTTAATTCCTAAAAAAATGTTAAATCGAAAGATTTTGTAGAAATAATATTAAAGAAATATTTCTTTAATATTATTCTTTTATATCTTTGTGACGGTGGTAAAGTTAAACCACCTTCATGCTATGGGTATAATGTCAAATAATTAAATAAATCTAAGTATGGCAAATGTTGATTTGACTAAGTATGGGATTCAAGGTGTAAAGGAAATCGTTTACAACCCCTCATACGATCTGCTTTTCGAAGAAGAAACAAAACCAAGTCTTGTAGGCTTTGAAAGAGGCCAGGTAACTGAACTGGGTGCTGTTAATGTAATGACTGGTGAGTACACTGGTCGTTCACCCAAGGACAAGTTCTTTGTAATGGACGAAGTATCTAAGGATACTATCTGGTGGACATCAGATGCATACAAGAACGACAATAAGCCTGTTACCGAAGCTGCATGGAAAGAAATCAAGAAGCTTGCTGTTGACTGTCTGTCAAACAAGCGTCTATTTGTAGTTGATGCTTTCTGCGGTGCTAACGAAAATACTCGTCTGAAACTTCGCTTTATCATGGAAGTTGCATGGCAGGCTCACTTCGTGACCAATATGTTTATCCGTCCAACCGAAGAAGAACTGAAGAACTTCGGCGAGCCTGATTTCATCATTATCAACGCTTCTAAGGCAAAGGTTGAGAACTATAAGGAACTTGGTCTTAACTCAGAGACTGCTATCGTATTCAACCTGAAAGAAAAGATCCAGGTTATCCTGAATACATGGTATGGTGGTGAAATGAAGAAGGGTATGTTCTCATATATGAACTACCTGCTTCCATTGAGGGGTATAGCTTCAATGCACTGCTCTGCCAACACTAACGAAAAGGATGAGACTGCAATCTTCTTTGGTCTGTCTGGTACAGGTAAGACAACCCTTTCAACTGATCCAAAGCGTTTGCTGATTGGTGACGACGAACACGGTTGGGATGATGATGGTATCTTCAACTTCGAAGGTGGTTGCTACGCTAAGGTAATCAACCTGAGCAAGGAACACGAACCTGATATCTACAATGCTATCAAGCGTGACGCTCTGCTGGAAAACGTAACTGTATCAGCTGACGGCAAGATTGATTTCAATGACAAGTCAGTTACTGAAAACACTCGTGTTTCTTACCCGATCAATCACATTGTTAACATCGTTAAGCCAGTATCAAAGGCAGGACATGCTAAGAAGGTTATCTTCCTTTCTGCTGATGCATTCGGTGTATTACCTCCTGTTTCTATTCTGACTCCAGAGCAGACTCAATACTACTTCCTGTCAGGCTTTACAGCTAAGCTAGCCGGTACAGAACGTGGTATCACTGAACCTACTCCTACTTTCTCTGCATGCTTTGGTGCTGCATTCCTTTCACTGCACCCAACTGTATATGCACGTGAACTTGTAAAGAGAATGGAAAAGGTTGGTGCTAAGGCTTATCTGGTTAACACAGGATGGAATGGTTCAGGAAAGCGTATTTCTATTAAGGATACACGTGGTATCATCGACGCTATCCTTGATGGTTCAATCGACAATGCTGATACCAAGACTATTCCTTATTTCAACTTTGCTGTTCCAACAGCTCTTCCTGCAGTTGATCCGGCTATTCTCGATCCAAGAGACACATATGCTGATTCTAAGCAATGGGAAGAAAAAGCAGTTGACCTTGCAGGTCGCTTTGTTAAGAACTTCGAAAAATTCACAAGCAACCCAGATGCAAAGGCTCTTGTTCCTTACGGTCCACAGCTGTAATACAAGTCTGTATAAATTCAAAAAGGCTGCCTTCGGGCAGCCTTTTTTGCTATGTAGTGTTGGGCTCTTATGTGTCGTCCGTTATTTATGGCCTTCTTTTAAAAGCCGCTCTTTCTCTGCCCTCTTTTTTGCTTCAAGCTTTTCAACGAATAGTTTTTGAGACTCTGGGGTGGTCTTCCATCTCTCGTGCATCCATACCCACTGGTCAGGATATTTGTCAATAAAATCACTGATAATATTTGAGTAAACTCTTGTGTTCTCAAGCAGATCATTCTCTCTGTCTCCAGTATCGATAAGGTCAACAGGTGGAAGTATAGTAAACTGATGCGTATTATCAGCCTTTCTCCTCATAAACATAGGCACCACGGGGGCCTTTGTGTCAAGTGCAAGCCTTGCAGCGCCAACAGGGGTATAGGCGCGTCTTCCAAGGAAGTCAACAAATACACTCGGAGCTGTAGTGTCCTGATCTATCATAATAATCAGGCAGTCACCACTGTTGATTGCATCGATAAGTTTGGGATAGGCCTTACCCCTGCTTATGTTCTTCATGCCTCTGCGCTGACGGGCCTCTACAATTAGTTTATCGATTCTGGGATTTGGTAGCGGGCGACTAAGTGCCGATGTTGAGTACCCCATCACCGGAAGAATAATTGCAGAAAACTCCCAGGAACCTGTATGACTCATCAGGCAGATTACTCCCCTACCCTGTTCATAAGCAGCTTTGAGATGTTCCTCCCCTTCGATATCTATAATCCCGGCAAATCCTTCACGTGTCGTACAATGCAAAGTCTTTATATAATCTCCGAAATTCATCGCCTGGTGAACAAACACAGACCTGGCCAGGTCTTTTATCTCAACCTGACTAAGCTTGTTACCATAAATATGACTCAGATTATTTACTGTCTTTTTGCGGTTTGACCGAGCCATAGTAAATGCAAGTTGACCTACTGCTCTGCAAAATGCCAGGACTGCCTTTCGGGGTACAAAACGTACAACTAGCACAAAAGACTTAATAAGGAAGACCAGAATAGGATATTTTATTCCCCTTCTGGCTTTCTTCCACCATTTCTTAAAATTCATCTCCTCTCAGGTTTTTGGACTCAGTTTTTACCAATAAGTTCCTTTCTCAAGGCCGACTCAAGGGTAGGGTAAGAAAACTCAAATCCATCAGCCAGAAGCCGCTGGGGTATTACTTGCTGGCCTTCAAGTAACAGTTGGGACGCTTCTCCCATGACAAGGCTAACAAGTTTTGCGGGAAGGGTAAGATAAGCCGCTTTACCTGTTACAGCTGCAAGCTGAAGGGTAAATTCACGGTTTGTTACGATTTCGGGTGCCACAAGGTTATATACCCCTGTTGCTATTGGCTTAAAAATAGTACCTACTATGGCTTTTACAACATCATCTATATGAATCCATGGCATATAAAAATCACCCTTGCCAATTCTGGCTCCAAGTCCCAGTCTGAATGGAGGCAACATTTTTTTCAGCATCCCACCGGATGCTGAAAGCACAACTCCAAGCCGGAATATGGTCAGACGGGTCTTTTCTGCATCAACTTTAAGGGCTTCATGTTCCCAGTCAATACAGAGATCAGCAAGGAAGCCTGATGCATAGCTTGTTGAAAACTCATCATGAACTTCTACACTGTCGTAAATACCAACTGCTGAGGCAGTAATAAAATCAGCCAGTGGTTTTTCAAGTGAATTAACTGCTTCAACAAGTCTCCTTGTAGTAAGAACCCGGCTCTCGTATATTTCCTTTTTGCGGGCCTCAGTCCATCTTCCTGCAATTGAAACACCGGCTAGGTTGACCAACGCATCGCATCCATCGAGCAAATCTTTCAAATGATCGCTACCGGAAGCAATATCGGTACGTGTAACGGGTACTATCCTGCAATCCCTGGCTTCAAGGGCCTGCTTTACAGCTGTACCTATTAGTCCGCTACTTCCGCATATTGCAACTACCATTAAAACAGGTTATTTAATATTAGCCATACTCTCCACTACCTTCTTCTCGAGCTCCTCAGTACTGAGGTTATAATAGCCCTTACCCCCAACGAAGAATGACATACGACCGGTCTCTTCAGAAACAACTATTGAAACTGCATCAGTCGATTCCGTGATACCCATTGCTGCCCTGTGACGTAGTCCTACATTCTTGGGCAAATCCATGTTCTGGGACACAGGAAGTATACATCCTGCAGCTTTGATTTTGCTCTGGTTGATTATGACTGCTCCGTCATGCAAGGGGCTATTTTTAAAGAATATTGATTTTAAAAGGGTCTTAGAAATCACAGCATTAATCAGCTCCCCCGTTTCAACGTAATCCAAAAGTTCGGAACGCCTTGTAATAACTATCAGAGCCCCAGTCTTAGATCTGGACAACTCCTCACAAGTGCTGACCAATGGCTTAATCTGAAAGCTCAACATCCCCGGAGAACTACTAACAAACAGACTATCAACAGAAAATCTGTTACCTATATTGTATTTCGATCCAAGGAGAAGCAGAAAACGCCTTATCTCAGGCTGAAAGACTATTATTATTGCAATCACCCCAACATTTACAAGGTTGTCAAGTATGGCTCCTGACAATTGCATATTGAGGGCCTTGATCATCAACCAAAACAGTATAAAGGCAAAGATTCCTATGAATATATTAACTGCCACGGTACCCTTGATCAGCTTGTATAACCAATACAGCAGCCAGGCCACAAGGACAATGTCTATCAGATCTATAAGCCTTATCTCGAGAAAGGTCATCTTGTCAACTCGTTTTGCTTACGCTTTTTAATTCGCTCACTAATTTAACACATTCAACTGCTTCCTTTACATCATGTACACGTAAAATGTTGGCTCCCTTTAGCAGAGCAACTGTATTTAGAGCCGTTGTTCCGTTTAGCGAACCCTCCGGATCGCCATCCAGAACCTTGTATATCATCGACTTGCGTGACAAACCAACAAGTAACGGGAGCTGAAATAGTCTGAACTCATCCAGGCGGTTAAGCATACTGTAATTATGTTCAACGGTCTTGCCAAAGCCGAATCCGGGATCAATTATTATATCATTTACACCCATTGAACGGAGTTTGTCAACCCTCTCTGACAACCACAGGGAAACATCAGCAACTACATCCCTGTATGTAGGATTTAGCTGCATGGTGTCGGGTGTTCCCTGCATATGCATCAGTATATATGGCACCTTGAGGCGGGCAACTGTATCAAACATTGCCCCGTCCATCTCACCTCCTGAAATATCATTGATAATATCAGCAAACCCTTCAGTTACAACCCTTTCAGCAACTTCAGCCCTAAAGGTATCAACCGACACAATAAGATTCGGGTACCTATCCCTGATCACCTTAAGTGCAGGCAAGAGCCTGGCAAGTTCTATATCAGCACTGACATTCTCTGCTCCTGGTCGACTTGAATACGCGCCCACATCAACCATGCTTCCACCTTCATCAACAATCTGCCCAACTCTTTCTAGTATAGCAGCTTCTGAATTGAATCGGCTTCCGCTGAAAAATGAATCCGGAGTGATATTAATTATCCCCATTACCGCTGGGGTTGAAATGTCAATCAATTGCCCTCTGCAATTGATGGTTTGCGAAGGCCTAAGAAACATACTATGCTTAATGGTCATCTACTATTCAGATCTTGTTTTTAACATACTTTACAAAGATAGGGTAAATTGGAGTAAACTTTCATACTTAAGCATTTTTTGGTACTTTTACGGCTTTAACAATAGGCTCTAACAAACAACTGTTTCTCTATGTCGGAACGTCCTCAAAACACTGATCAACAGTATAAGCATGCGGCAGAGGTATGCAGGGAGATTTTTGAAAAGAAGATGCATGATTACAGTACCGCCTGGCGCATTCTAAGAACAGAATCGGTAACGGATCAAATCTTTATTAAAGCACGTCGTATCAGAAGTATTCAAACAAAGGGTGTGGCACTGGTAAATGAGGACATCAGACCTGAATTTATTGGTATTGTCAATTATGCTGCTATGGGACTTATTCAACTTGAACTGGGCCCCAGCGATGATCCGGAAATGTCTCATGAAGATGCTCTAAAACTCTATACAGCGCAGGTTACAAAGGCCAAAAGTCTGATGGACAACAAAAACCATGACTATGATGAGGCCTGGAGAAGCATGCGTATCAGTTCCCTTACCGACCTTATTCTTATGAAGCTATACCGCATCAAACAGATAGAAGACAACAGGGGTAAGACGCTTATCTCTGAAGGTATTGATGCCAACTACCTGGATATTATCAACTACGCGATATTTGCCCTTATAAAACTTGAGTTTGAGGAGGCATAATTATTAAACTGCAAAACCGGACGACCATGAAAAAGACCCTCTTGTGTATTTGCCGTCTGATCCCTGCCCTGACCTTTATCTTTTCCGGAATAGTCAAGGCTATTGACCCTGTCGGAGGTGCGGTCAAGTTTGAGGACTACTTCGTGGCCTTTGGTATGGATGCCTTGGCTCCACTTGCACTGGGACTGTCAATAGCCCTGGCATCACTTGAATTCCTGATAGGATTCTTCCTGTTGTGCAAGCTTTACATGCGTATTACCTCCCTGGCTGCACTTATAATGACTGCTTTCTTTACTCTTCTTACACTCTACATCGCAATCTTTAATCCTGTCAGCGACTGTGGCTGTTTTGGAGATGCTATCAAACTGACCAACTGGGAGACCTTCGGTAAGAATGTAATCCTTATGGCTGCAGTATTCTTTATGTTCAAGTTCCGTAACAGCTACGAAAACAGATATACAGTCCTTGCTAATGCAACCACTGCTATAATTGCTTTGGTTGCAATAATAAGTTTCAGTGTTTACAATTACAGGCACCTGCCTGTAATTGATTTTCGTCCATATAAAACCGGAACCAACATCCCAGCCGGGATGCGTATTCCCGAAGGGGCCGAACAGCCTGAGTACGAAACCCTGTTTATCCTAGAGAAAGACGGAGTAAGGCAAACTTTCAACGTGGACAACTACCCCTATGACGACGAATCATGGGTCTATGTCGACAGTGAGACTAAGGTGATAAAGGAAGGCTATACCCCTCCGCTTTACAACTTCTCGATTTTCTCAGCTGAGAGTGGTGAGGAAGTTCATCATGAACTAATTAACACAAAGGGACCGGTATTTCTAGTGATTTCCCCTGATCTGGCTAAGATCTCGGACACTGTAGCAGGCAGAATCGGTGAATTAGCAGAAAACGCAAGAATTAAGAATATCTCGTTCCATATAGTTACAGCATCGGGTAACGATGCAATGGAAAACTTTGATAAAGCCAACGGGCTGATGTTGTCTTATCTTCAGGCTGATGAGACCCTGCTCAAAACCATTATCAGGTCGAATCCAGGTCTGGTACTACTATATGATGGAACAGTGGCAGGGAAATGGCACTATAACGATTTGCCCGAAGTGTCAATTCTGGAAAATCCACTCTCCTATGCTCTGACTCAGAGTATAAGTTGCAGGTCCAGGCTGATTATTTGGCTTTGTATAGCTGGCGTATTATTAATACCATTGATAATTTTCAGAAGTAAAACTACAAAATAGAAAAAATGAGAAAGAACATTGTTGCAGGAAACTGGAAGATGAATCTCACCCTTCAGGAGGGTGTTGCTCTTGCAAAAGAAGTAAACAGCCGCGTGGCTGCCACAACTACAAAGTGCCAGGTTATTCTGGGCACTCCATTTGTTCATATTACTGAAGTTGTAAAAACCGTTGATAATGCAAAGGTTCAGGTTGCAGCTCAAAACTGCGCCAACAAGGTATCAGGTGCCTTTACAGGTGAAGTATCAGCAGCTATGGTTAAATCAACCGGTGCCAACTGGGTAATCCTGGGTCACTCAGAACGTCGTGCATACTACGGTGAAACTGCTGCCATCCTTAAGGAAAAGACTGACCTGGCACTTGCTAATGATCTGCAACCAATCTTTTGCGTTGGTGAAGTACTTGCAGAACGTGAGGCAGAAAAGCACTTTGAAGTTGTAAAACAACAACTGGCTGACTCACTGTTCCACCTTACTGCTGATCAATTCAAGAAGATTGTAATTGCTTATGAACCAGTTTGGGCTATCGGTACTGGTAAGACTGCATCTCCTGCTCAGGCGCAGGAAATCCATGCATTTATCCGTAGCCTGATCAGCGAAAAGTATGGAAAAGAGATTGCAGACGACACAACTATCCTTTATGGCGGTAGCTGTAACGCTGGTAATGCTAAAGAACTATTCTCTAATCCCGATGTGGACGGAGGTCTTATCGGTGGTGCTTCTCTGAAGGCAGATGACTTCCTTGCTATTATCACAGCATTCTAATTTTTTCAAATACAGATAAGGCCTACCGGCCTTATCTGTTCTTCTTCTCTCATATCCCCACACTATGCGATACACCAAGGTAGTTGCAACCATTAGCCCCTTTACTTCCGAAAAGGCAGAAATCCTCACAGCCCTGTTGGCTGATGTCGGTTTTGAAAGCTTTATGGAAACTGAAACCGGACTTGAGGCCTATATCCAGCATGCCGAATTTCGTCAGGAACTGTTAGACGATGTGAAACTTCCTTTTGATGACACGAACGTCGAGTATAGTATCTCTGAACTTGAAGACAAGGACTGGAATGAGGAATGGGAAAAGAATTACTATCAGCCCATCGTCATTGATGATAAGTGTATTGTGCGTAGTCCCTTCCATCCTGCACAACCTGAAATCCCTATTGAGATTATTATCGAACCGAAGATGTCCTTTGGTACCGGACATCATGAGACAACTTCGATGATGATTGAATCTATTCTGGAGATAAATGTGACCGGACATAGGGTGTTGGATATGGGTTGTGGAACCGGTATTCTGGCTATTCTTGCTTCAAAAAGGGGGGCGTCAGAAATCCTTGCGATTGACATAGATGAGTGGTGTATCCGCAACAGTGAGGAAAACTGTCAGCTCAACTCTACAGGTAACATCATCATCAAACAGGGGGATGCTTCCATTCTTTCCGGTGAGGGTATGTTTGATATTATTATTGCAAATATCAACAGAAATATCCTGTTGGCCGACATGAAAGCTTATTTAAAGCAGCTGAAGCCAGGAGGACTGATTCTTTTCAGCGGTTTTTACGAGTCCGACTTCAATGTCATTGACGAAGAAGCAAAAAGCCTTAACTTAAGGTTAATAAACAGGAAGGAAAAGAACAATTGGACTGCTCTAACGTATGAACTCTCTCAATGATGTGGAGGAGGTCTATGAAGAAATATCTACACTATCTTACTATATTACTGTTAATAACCACTTTACCACTAACAAGGGTTCAAGCTGCCGGACAATTCTCATCCGGTGGACAAGATAATTATCTGAAGTTGCTTGAAGAAGTATTCAAAGCTTCAGAAAATAGTGGTAGTAAAGATTTCTTCAGGGATTTCAGCATCTTCTGGAATGATCCTCAAACCACGTCCGAATTAAAAAACAAGATAATTGAAGCCTCTGATCTGATAATGCAGAAAAAGGGGAAGGCATATCCGGATTTCAACAGCTATCTACTTACTGTCCAGACCTTTGTTGCAAACAAGCATCCTCAGTCCAGCTTTGATGTGTGGCACAGCGCAGTCTTTGCCATGCTTAAAGACCAGCGCTCACCGCTTAGACATCTTAACAAACTAAATGAGCATGTAAGAAACCTGCTCAATGAAAGCATTCTGTACTCCACAGCTGCATTGAAGTGGACGAGTTCGGTTCCTGACATAACCTTTGAATATACTGATACTTTATATGCACGTGTAAGCAATACTACTATAACCTGCCGATCTCAAAACGACAGTATCTTTATCTACAATACTTCAGGTATGGTAAACCTGATGAGTGGGGTATGGAGTGGTAATGGTGGCAAGGTTACATGGGAACAGAGTGGACTTCCGGCTGACAGAGTTTATGCTACTTTCGGAGATTATAAGATTGAGATGTCCCGCAACACATTTGAAATAGAGAATGCGGAATTCAGAAACTCGGAGTACTTCAATTATCCGCTACAAGGAAGGATACAGCACCGTTTGATGCAGATCAGAAACCCTGAAAACTCAACCTATCCTAAATTTGAATCATACGAACAGAGATACCAGATAAATAATATCCAACCCAACTTTAACTTTGAAGGTGGATTTTCACAGCACGGCTCAAAGTTTATAGGCTCTGGTAATAGTCAGAATCCTGCTGTTATCAATATTTTTCGCAATGATACCCTCTTTATTACTGCCAAATCAGAGGGATTCATACTCCGTAAGGACCAGATTGTGGGCAGCGACACTGAAATCACAATGTATTTGGATGATGGTTATATCTACCACCCCGGTCTGCTCTTTAAATACATGGCAGAAAATAAGGAACTACACCTGATAAGGGATGGAAACGGACTAGCTCAGAGCCCCTTCTTTAATACCTACCACAATATCAGTATGGATGCGGGTATGATCAAGTGGCAGATAGGTAGTCCTGGTATCGAACTGAGGATGATTACCGGGGCTGCTGAGAATCATGCTTTCTTCGAATCAATCAGCTACTTCAGGGAAGAGTTCTTCAACCAATTGCAGGGTATGGATGCTATCCATCCGTTGCAGGGACTGTTGAATTGTTCCCGTGCATACAAAACTGACAAGTTCACTGCCCGTGACTATGCCAGGTTCCTCAATATGCCAGAGCATCAGATAAGGCAGCAGGTAATAGGCTTGTCTTTTCACGGCTTTGTAGGTTACAATGTCACCAATGATACTATTGAAATCAGGGATCGACTTCGTGATTACCTGGCATTCAGGGCCGGAACAAAGGATTATGACGTAATACGCTTTAAATCAGAAACTCCGGGTTCACAACCAAATGCCGTCCTCGACCTGAAAAACTATGACATGGAGCTTAATGGCGTATCTGCAGTATCAATCAGTGACAGGCAAAATGTAGTTTTCTTCCCTACAAATAAGCATCTTACCTTGAAAAAGGACAGGAACTTCGGCTTTGATGGTTCAATATCCTCTGGTTTGATAACCCTGTTTGGGAACAGTTTTGAGTTTGATTATAAGGATTTCAGAATTAACCTGAACATCATTGATTCCATGTCTATGAATGTTCAGACTGAAAGCTTTGACTACTATGGACGTCCTGCCATAATAAAGATTAATAATACAGTAGCCCAGCTCTCTGGATATCTTGAAATTGACAAACCCGACAATAAGTCTGGAAAGGAAGAATTTCCGGAATACCCAAGGCTCACAAGCAATACAAACTCATATGTGTATTATGACAACCCTGCAATCCAGGGCGGTAAATATAACAGGGAGTCCTTCTATTTCATGCTTGACCCATTCGAGATAGATAGTCTAAGCCAGCTTACAAAGAAGAATATTACTTTTACCGGTGTCTTCAAATCGAATATTTTCCCTGATTTTGAAGAAACCCTCACAGTAAGACCCGACTATTCTCTGGGTTTTGTTAAGCAAAGTCCATCAGATGGATACACAATCTATGGTAAGGATGCTACATTCTCAAATACCATTGATCTCAGCAACGATGGACTTAAAGGTAAGGGAAGTTTAAACTGGCTCACTGGAATAGCTACTTCTGATGAATTTACCTTCCTGCCTGACAGGGCTTTTGGACTTGCTGAAAAGTTTGAGATTGCACCAGCAGAAACAGGTATCGAGTATCCGGATGTTAGTGGTACTTACGTAACAGTCAACTACTTTCCGTTCGAGGACCACATGGATCTAAGGATGCAGGAGGAACCGTTTACGCTTTATGCCGGAGAAACAAGTCTGGAAGGCAACCTGATACTTACTCCAAATGGTCTTGAAGGAGATGGTAGCCTTGTAATGCCAAATGGAGTTCTAAAGGCCAAAAACCTGCAATTGGGACACCATGTTGTAATGGCTGACTCATCGGATTTCAGTCTGACTCAATCATCCGCAACCAGTGCAGTCAACTTTAAAACTGAGAACCTACTATCAACGATAGACTTTAAGGAACGTAAAGGCTCCTTCATGTCAAGGGACTCAGGAAGCAAGGTTGAGTTTACCGACCAACGTTATATTGCCTTTATTAACCAGTTCTCCTGGGACATGGACAATAACTCTATCTACCTTGGTTTGTCAGGTTCGAAAGGTAATCGCTTCGTATCAACACACAGACGTCAGGATTCGCTTGATTTTATTGTTCCAATTGCACTCTATGATGTTGAAGCAGGTAAGATATATGCTAAAGAAGTGAAGGAAATCAATGTGGCCGATGCCCGGATGATTCTTAATGACGGTAATGTGACAATTAATAGAGATGCTGTACTTGATGTCCTCGATTCGGTAAGAATTATCCTGAACGATACTATTCATAGTTTTTATAATGCAAGAGTCAGTATTGAGGGTAAGATGCAGTATCAGGCTCAGGGACTCTATGACTTTACAAACGGAGATGGCAATAAAAAAACAATCTCATTTAATAGTATTACAGTTTCTAAAGAAGGGAAAACAAGCGCCGAAGGAGTAATTAGTGAAAAGGAATTCTTCTCATTCAATAAGCATTTCGGCTTTAAGGGACAGGTAGGTCTCAGTGCAGGAAAACCTCTTCTTAAATTCAAGGGAGGAGCCCAGATGCTACATGATTGCCATGAGTTGGGTCCTCAGGACTACGTCAAATTCGAATCCGAGATAGATCCTTCAGATGTTAGAATACCTTTGGCTAAACAGGTTCAAAATATTGAAAATGAAAATATCTTTAGCAGTATATACCTGAACAGGGATTCTAACATTGTGTACAGTGCCTTTATGGAAGATAGACTTTTCCATAGTGATGTGCCTATATTACCTGCCACAGGTATTTTGTATTTTGCTAAGTATCTGGATGCATTTACTGTCTCAGATGCGTCAAAGCTTGCTGTACCTGATACAACCGGTAACATTCTAAGATTTAGCAACTCAGGATGCTACGTATCCGGTTTTGGCAGGATTAACATGGGACTGGATCTAGGTTCGGTCAGTACTATGGCAGCCGGATTTATAAAGCATAACAGAGCTATTGACTCACTTGAGATAAACTCCTTTTTTACCTTGGACTTCTTCCTTGAAGAATTAACTAAAGAAATGGTCTTCAATGGAATCGTAAGTGGTGAATCAGGAGGAGCGCAGCATTTCGAATCTGCGGGCGCAATAGCCAGAATGGCAGAAATATTTGGTAAGGCCACGGCAACTGATATTGCAAGGGAAGTTCAAGGTGTTGAAGAAATGAAATCCATACCTGTTGACCTGCAATATTTGATAGCAGTAGATGACTTAAACTGGACCTGGAGTCAAACCAGACGCAGTTATATTGCCGATTCTGAGGCTTATGTTGCATGGATTGGCAACAAACCGGTCAATAGGAAGGTAATAATCAAGGCAGAGATTGCCTTCAGCAGGGCAGGAAACTCGCTTGACTTTTATATAGAACCTAGTAAGGGACGTTACTATTATTTCAGCTACCGTAACGGAGTAATGAATACCCGTTCATCCGATCCGCAGTACAATGCTCATGTTCAGGCACTCAAACCTGAAGACAGGCGTCCAAAGACAAGGATCGTCGATAAGTCTTACTACTTTACGCTTGCTCCTGAAAGTCGTCTAAAACGCTTCCTGAGCCAGATAGCGGCTCCAGAGACACCTCAGGGAGATGCTGAAACAGAAGAACCTACAGATGAATAAAACTAAGAACAGGGCTTTTATGCCCTGTTCCCGTTTAAAGGACTATCTTTGCAAAACTAACAGACAGTTCGAAACCATCCTGTCTTTAAATAAAACTATGGATGTTCGGCTGCATTAAGCTTTAAAAAATGAAACGTGCAGTTATTCTATTATCAGGGGGCTTAGACTCTGCGGTGGCCTTATGGCTTGCCAAAAGTGAAGGATATGAATTGTTCACGCTAAGTTTTGAATACGGTCAAAGACATAATAAGGAACTCAATGCTGCTGAAGCTCTTGCCAAAGCAGCCGGTGCCACGGAGCACCGGGTTGTGAGTATCAACATTGGCCAATGGGGAGGTTCTTCTCTTACAGACATGAATATGGAAGTAGAGGATGGCGATGTTAACAGGACCGATATTCCCGTAACTTATGTTCCCGCCCGCAATATGGTCTTTCTTTCGATAGCCGCATCCTACGCAGAGGCTATAGGGGCCTGCGACATCTTTATTGGTGTAAGTCAGGCTGACTACTCAGGATATGTTGACTGCCGCCAGACTTTTATAGATGCAATGCAAAATGCTATCAACCAGGGCACTGTTATGGCGGCTGAGCACAAAAGGCACATTACTATTCATGCTCCCTTTATCTCTATGACGAAGAGCGAGGAGATAAAACTGGGTCTAAGTCTTGGTGTGCCCTTCGACCTGACCTGGAGCTGCTATCGTGGTGGAGAAAACCCCTGTGGTAAGTGCGACAGTTGCCTGCTTAGAGCCCGCGCCTTCAGCGAAGCCGGTATTGATGACCCTGCACTAAAATCCTGATAATGGACAAGATTCTAACTCTGGCCGGGGAAGCCCTCTTCCCAATCACCAGGGACAGACATGGCAATCCCTTGCCAGTACCTCCATCAACTGGTTTTTCAGTTCCGGGAACCATCCAGGGTGAAGGAAAACTTGCGGGTATGCCCTCCCTGTTTATCCGACTGTCCGGATGTAATCTCAGATGTATCTGGAGACTGGAAGACGGCTCATTCAGCCGCTGCGACACACCCTTTGCTTCTTTTGATACCAGAGAGGTGGTGCGTATTGAGGTGGGCGAACTGATGGAACTGCTGCAAGCAAACCTGGATGAGACAAAGCACGTGGTAATAACCGGAGGTGAACCCATGTTGCAGAAGGATGCGCTTATAGAACTTACTAGAAGGATAAAGGGTGAATTGGGACTGCATATCTCAATAGAGACAAACGGAACAATCTTTAGCAGGGAACTTGCAGGATTTATCGACCTCTATAGCATATCGCCTAAACTGCGCAATTCGGATCCTGATGCTGAAAAGCTTAGTGCACTTGGACTGCAGATGTCAGGTCCTTTCAAGTACCACCCCGAGAAACGAAAAAATCTTGAGGTAATCCAGTCCTTTATTGACTTTGCCCGCAATAATGGCAAGGATTTTCAACTTAAGTTTGTTATCGGACGTCCTGAAGATGAACATGAAATCAAGGAGGAGTTTTTAGGAAAGCTTCATTCCTGGAAGCCAGGCGACATCCTCCTGATGCCCCTTGGTTCGGCATCCGAAGAACTCCGGAAAAGTGCCAGACTAACTATGGAAATGGCAGTAAGGAATGGCTGGCGCTACTCACCACGTATACATATAGACCTCTTTGGCAACCGCCAGGGAGTGTAGATAAAGGGTTTAAGCTATGGAAAAGAATCCTATCGAAGGTAAATACCTTGGTCAGAGAGTAGAATACCCGCAACAGTACTCACCTGAGTATCTGGTTGCAGTTCCCCGCTCCCTCAACAGGGAGATCTATGGCCTTGACAACAGCAATCTCCCCTTTGTCGGAGTGGATGTCTGGCATGCATGGGAACTGAGTTTCCTGACCGAAAAGGGCCTGCCTGTAGCAGGTGTTATCAAATTGATCTACCCAGCCGACAGTCCATCAATAGTTGAAAGCAAGTCTTTCAAACTTTACCTTAACGGCTTTAATATGAGCCGCTTTGGCTCTACCCGCGAGGAAGGTATCACTATAGTTAAAGACCTAATCAAAAAGGATCTATCCTCAGTACTTGAAACCAGTGTGATAGTCACCTTCTTTCCTGCCTATGCAAGTGAAGGAGGTGCTGACTTTGCAGACTGGCAGCTCCTCGAGGAGCTGCCTGAAATAGAAACTACTGAGTTTGTTGCATATACGGAAACTCCAGCCCTGTTTCAAACCTCATCAGGAAATGAAAAGGAGTTGAGAGTGGCAAGCCACCTGCTTCGCAGCAACTGCAAGATTACCCACCAACCCGACTGGGGAAGTGCCTTTATTTACATAAAGGGAAATATGCTGCCCGATAAGCTCTCATTGCTCAAATACCTTGTTTCGATCCGAAATGAGAATCATTTTCACGAAGAAATCTGTGAGATGATTTACAAAAGGCTTGTAGATGCTTTTGCTCCTGAAGATTTAATGGTGACTACAATCTATACAAGAAGAGGGGGAATCGATATTTGCCCGGTTCGTGCAAGCAAGGCCTCTCTCCTGCCGCTGGCACTTACCAGTGCGGATCAGCTTTCGAAAAAGCTGATCCGTCAGTAAGTAGTTTTATTTCTTTCTGTTTTCTATCCAGACACGTGCGTTGACAAAGGCCTGCATCCAGGGAGACACCTCATCGCTGCGCCTTTCTGCCGGGTAATGGGCACATTGCCATGGAAGGATTGCCCTTTCCGGGTGTGGCATCATTGCAAGATGACGTCCATCGTGCGAACAGATAGCAGCAGTATTCAAATCACTGCCATTCGGATTTGCCGGATAGTCTTTATAACCATAGAAAGCAGCTATGTTATAGTTGTTTGCAGATAAGGGGAAGTTAAACTTACCCTCACCGTGAGCATACCATACCCCGATGCGTGAACCGGAAAGAGAACCCAGCATTACTGAGTTGTTTTCTCCTATCTCAAGGCTTACGAACCCGCTTTCAAACTTGTGCGAATCATTGTGTGACATAAAGACTCTTTCCTTATGTTCGGGATATAGCAGGTTAAGTTCAACCATTACCTGACAACCATTACATATTCCCAGGCTCAAAGTATCTTCCCTGGCATAGAAGGCTTCAATGGCTTTCTTTGCCTTTTCATTGTACAGGAAGGAACCAGCCCATCCCTTTGCGGAACCAAGTACGTCTGAGTTACTGAATCCTCCTACAAACACAATAAAATCAACATCAGAAAGGTCTTCCCTGCCACTGATCAGGTCGGTCATGTGAACATCCTTAACGTCAAAACCTGCCAGATACAGTGAATATGCCATTTCTCTATCACCATTTACACCCTGTTCACGAATAATAGCGGCCTTGGCCTTTCTCTCAGCACCCTTTAAATACTTGTCGATACCCAGCGAACTGTAGGTTCCTTCAAAGCCTTTGGGAAATCTATATGTCAATGGCTGCTGCTTGTAGTTTTGATATCTCTCAAGTGCCTTCTTCTCTCCACTCTGGTATTTGTCCAGCAGGTAAGACGATTTGAACCAAATATCTCTGAGTGCATCTATATCGAAACTAAGATCGCTATCCTTAGTGTTGACCTTAACAGTACGTCCTTCAACAGGACTACCAATTACTACAGAACCAACCCCGTACTTAGCTAAAATAGCTTCAACCTTTGCACGATCCATAACCTGAATTACAACAGCAGGTTTTTCGCTAAACAGTACTTTAACCGGATCCTTCTCGTCTATAGCAGTCAGGTCGATATTCAGACCAAAATCAGTATTTGCAAAGCACATCTCCAATAGAGCTGTAATAAGACCTCCGGCAGATACGTCATGTCCTGCTAGTATCAGGCCTTCCTTTACAAGTTCCTGAATTGCTTCAAAAGCCTTTGCAAAATATTTGGCATCATTTACCGTTGGGGCTTCATTACCCAACTGCCTTATAGCCTGGGCAAAACTGCTTCCTCCAAGCTTGAAGCCGTCAAGAGAAAAGTCTATATATAGCAGTACAGTGGCCGGATCCTTCTTAAGAACCGGTTCGGCACACTTCCTTACATCCTCTACCTGACCTGCAGCACTTATAAGTACAGCGCCCGGGGATAATACCTTATCACCATCTTTGTACTTTTGGGTCATTGAAAGAGAGTCCTTACCGGTTGGGACATTGATACCAAGCTCAACAACAAAATCACTAAGGGTCTCAACAGCCTTGTAAAGTCTTGCGTCTTCACCTGGGTTTCTGCAAGGCCACATCCAGTTTGCACTCAAACTCACTCCCTTTAGTCCGTGAGTCATAGGAGCCCAAACTATATTTGTCAGTGCCTCGGCTACTGCAAGCTTAGAACCCTTACCAGAATCAATAAGAGCTGCTGCAGGAGCATGACCTATAGAGGTGGCTATTCCATCCTTACCTCTGTAGTCAATAGAAGAAACCCCCATATTGTTGAGAGGCAACTGTAACTCACCGGCTGTCTGCTGCTTGGCTACAAGTCCGGTAACCGACCTGTCAACCTTGTTTGTGAGCCAGTCCTTACATGCTACACCTTCAAGCTGTAGAACGTTCTCAAGGTACTTGCCAATAAGTTTTGGATCGTAGCTTAACGGAGCAAATTCTTCATTTACTGTTCTGTCCTCCATAACAGTCTTAGGAGGATTACCAAACATATCCGATAATTGCAGGTTGATAGGCGCATTTCCTTTGCTGTCAGTAAACTTCAGCTGCATATCACCGCTTGTCTCACCGACAACATATAATGGAGCGCGCTCTCTCTCTGCAATGCGCTTTAATGTCTCAGTATCTTGTTCCTTGAGTACAAGTCCCATTCTCTCCTGTGACTCGTTACCAATGATTTCCTTGGCTGAAAGTGTTGGATCACCAATGGGCAACTTGTCAATTTCAATAGTGCCACCTGTCGCCTCTACCAGTTCTGAAAGGCAGTTAAGGTGCCCACCGGCACCGTGATCGTGGATGGAAACTATCTTGTTGTCATCACTTTCAACCATGGCCCTTATGGCATTCAGAACCCGCTTTTGCATTTCAGGGTTAGAACGCTGTACTGCATTCAATTCGATTGCATTGTCATATTCTCCAGTAGCTACTGAAGAAACGGCACCTCCACCCATACCAATACGGTAGTTGTCACCACCCATCACTATAACTTTGTCACCTGATGTTGGAGTATCCTTTAATGCATCTCTCTTTTTACCGTAACCAATACCTCCGGCAAGCATTATTACCTTGTCAAAGGCAAACTTCTTACCATTCTCCATATGCTCGAAGGTAAGAAGGGAACCGCAGATCAGGGGCTGGCCAAACTTATTTCCAAAGTCGCTCGCACCATTTGAAGCCTTTGTCAAAATCTGCCTTGGTGTCTGATACAACCATGGACGCTCGGGCATACCTGTTTCCCATTCCCTCTCCCCGTCCGTGCGTGGATAAGCTGTCATGTAAACAGCAGTACCGGCTAAAGGAAGAGCTCCCTTACCTCCTGCCATACGGTCACGGATTTCGCCACCTGTACCTGTTGCAGCTCCGTTAAAGGGCTCAACAGTTGTTGGGAAATTATGGGTCTCAGCCTTTAGAGACAATACAGACTCAAATGCCTTCTGCTCAAAGAAGTCGGCTTTGTCATGTGTGCGCGGTGCAAACTGCACGGCAAGTGGTCCTTCTACAAAGGCAACATTGTCCTTATATGCTGATACCAGGTAGTTGGGGTTCTCCTTAGATGTGCGTTTGATTAGTTGAAAAAGGGTACTCTTCTTTTCCTCACCATCGATGATAAAGGTACCGTTGAATATCTTGTGACGGCAGTGCTCTGAGTTGACCTGCGAGAATCCGAAGACCTCACTGTCAGTAAGCAGGCGACCAAGGTTCTTCGACAGCTGGTTGAGATATTCTACCTCGTCATCACTAAGAGCTAAACCTTCTTTTTCATTATAGGCGGCAATATCATCTATATATACTATTGGTTCAGGCTTCCTGTTAATAGTAAAGACATCCTGATCCAATCCATTGTACAAACGCTGCAACATTGGATCATATTCTGCATCCTTGCCACTCACCTTGAAAAATTCTTCAATCCTGATAATGCCATTGAGGCCCATATTACGGGTGATTTCTACAGCACCGGTACTCCAGGGAGTAATCATCTCCCTGCGCGGACCTACAAAGTATCCGTCAACTGATTTAGAGTCAAGCAAGCGGGCTCCGCTAAAAAGCCATTCCAGTTTGCTGAGATCCGTTTTCGAGTGTTCAATAGAGGTATGAACTGCGATGATAAGCTGTGAGGATTTGCCCTCAAAAAGAAGAACCATGAAATTGTATTTTGTAGGGTTTAAACTTCAATTGTGCCACAAATATATGGAAATCTATTCAAGTCTGCGAGCTCCATCTCCCACCTCAGCAATGTAAAAATCAGGCTTTAGTCCGGTACGTGCTTCATACCCCTTACCGACCTGCTCGATAAACCTGTCAATAGCTTCCTCTTTCACGATAGATACGGTGCAGCCACCGAAACCGGCACCTGTCATACGTGAACCATATACTCCTTCAATCTTCCAAGCCTCTTCAACCAGAGCATCAAGTTCCTTACCTGTTACTTCATAGTCATCGCGCAGGGAAACATGAGAGGCATTCATCAGGCGACCAAATTCAGCTAGATCATTCTTCTCAAGAGCTGTCATCGCATCCAGTACTCGTTGGTTTTCTGTGATAACGTGACGGGCTCTTCTTAATAACACATCAGAAGACAATTTGCCCTTAAGTGAATCAAATAATTCTACATCCAAATCACTGAGATAATTGTACTTACCCTCGCTGTTCATCTCTTCAAGTGCCTTCTCGCATTCGGCCCTTCTCTCATTATATTTTGAATCAGCCAGTCCCCTGCGCTTGTTTGTATTACTTACAACAATCCTGCATCCCTGCAGTTTTAGAGGTACTCTATGGTATTCAAGTGTATCACACTTGAGTGCAAGTGCATGGTCAGCAAGGCCCATACCGACGGCAAACTGGTCCATGATACCGCTGTTGACACCGACAAACTGGTTTTCTGCCCTCTGAGAAAGTTTTACCATCTCCATCATCTCAAGAGCGCCCTTGTTAAAGAGTTCGTTGAGCATAACCGCAGTTACCATCTCTATAGATGCCGAGGACGACAGACCTGCACCATTGGGAATATTACCGCTATAAATAAGATCAAGACCTTCGATTTTAACGCCCAGTTTGGAAAACTCATGCATCACCCCCAAAGGGTAATTAACCCATGCTCCCCCTGGCTGCTTTTGACTCAGGGCTGCACATGTAATATCAGCTTTCAGCTCCATATTCGTGCTTGCAAAACGCATCCCGCATCCATCGTTCTTACTCGCAAGTAAGTAAGTGCCATAGTTGATGGCGCAGGGGAATACGTAGCCTCCGTTATAATCGGTGTGTTCACCAATCAAGTTAACCCTCCCGGGTGAAAAGAAAAGATAGTCGGCGTCTTTGCCGTATAACTTCTTAAAATGCTTCTTTAATGCAAGTAAATCCATAGTATTTATGAGCTTTATCTGTAAGTGGCAAATTTACATTTAAAATTGCCAACATCATCCGGGATACTAAAAATATCCCCTACCCAGCTTTCATTGAATTGTTGGAATTTGCTGATTTTTCATATTTTTGCTTAACTCGTACACTTAAACAAAAGAATAATGAACATACAAGAACTGAAGATTCAGAATCTGGCTAACCCTGCCATCAAGCATTTTGAACTTAAGAATGGTAAAGGTACCAGCGTCAAAATAACAAATATAGGTGCAACAATAACAAGCATCGTAACTCCAGACAAGAATGGAAATCCGGCTGAAATCTCTCTTGGCTTTGATGATCCTGCGCATTATCTGTCTAAAGAGTATCTTGGCAACTGCCCCTTCCTTGGTGCCGTAGTCGGACGCTTTGCAAACCGCATTGCCAATGGACGTTTTACTCTGGATGGTAAGACCTATACTCTGGCAACAAACAATGGCCCCAATCACCTTCACGGTGGTCCTGCAGGTTATTTTCTGAAGCTTTGGGACAGTAGCATTGAAGGCGACACACTTGTATTTAAGCTTTTTAGTCCGGATAATGACGAGGGATATCCAGGCAACGTCAATGTTAAGGTAAGCTATAAGCTAACTGAGGAAAACGAACTGATTATCCATTATTTTGCAGAAGCTGATCAGGCAACCCCGGTAAACCTTACCAACCACGCATATTTTAATCTTTCAGGTAAGAAAGGAAATATTCTGGATCATGAAGTAATGATCCTCGCGGATCATTACACCCCTGCAATAGAGGCTATTCCAACAGGTGAGATTGCTTCTGTTAAGAATACTCCCTTTGATTTCACAAGCTTTCACAGAATTGGTGAACGCATTGCCCAGCTTCCTGAAAATACTTATGACCATAACTTTGCTCTTAATCTGAAGGAAGGAGAACTCTCACGTGCAGCTGTTGCAAAGGAAGCCGTATCAGGCCGCGTACTTGAGGTTTTTACTACCCTTCCTGGTATGCAGTTTTATGCTGGTTACTATCTGGACGGAAGCCATAGCAGATCAGGTCGCAAATTTGAAAGCTTTGAGGGATTCTGCTTCGAGACTCAGTATTTCCCGGATTCGCCAAACAAAGCAAACTTCCCGGACTGTATAACAAAGCCTGGAAAACCTTTTGATCATACTACAGTATTTAAATTCAGTACCGAACAATAAAACCCTGTTAGTTTGATGCTTAGCATAATTGATTATTTTGAGGAGAAGGTCGGGTTATTTCCTGACAATCCACTGGTTTGGGAGAAGACTAACGGTCAGTTTGAACCAACAAGCTATAAAGAAATCCATGACCTTGTCAGGAAATATGCTGCAGGTTTTATGGCACTTGGATTACAAAAGGGAGACCGTGTCTCCCTTCTTTCTGAGGGACGGCGAGATTGGCTAATTTGTGAACTTGCAATACTGTATGCAGGTGGTGTCAATGTGCCCCTTTCAGTGAAACTGGAAGAGGCCAATGACCTTGTCTTCAGAATTAATCACTCCGAAAGCCGCTTTGTTGTAGTTTCAGGCTTTCAGGTAGCAAAGATCAGAGCTATAAAGGATAAGACTCCGGCACTCGAAAGTGTAATTGTCTTTGATGAGTTTGAAGGCATCGAAGAGAGGGAACTGAGCTGGGCTGAGCTTCTTACAAAGGGAGTGGAATTCCTGGATAAGGATTCTCAATTACTGGACTCACGTAGAGCTGAGGTCAAACCAAATGATCTAGCAAACATTTCCTATACATCAGGAACTACAGCAGATCCCAAAGGTATTATGCTGTCACATCGCAATTATACCGCAAATGTCGAACAGGCCTTTAGCTTTATAGATATTCCATCTCACTTCCGTACGCTCGTAGTTCTTCCCTGGGATCATGCATTCGCTCATACTGCAGCTTTGTATGCTTTTATGTACAGGGGTGCTTCAATAGCTGCTGTAAAGGCAGGAAGAACCAGCAACGAAACACTTAAGAACTTCGCAGCAAATATCCATGAGATTAAACCTCATGTACTGATGAGTGTACCTGCACTTGCAAAGAATTTCAGAAAGAACATTGAGAAGGGCGTACAATCAAAAGGTAAGTTTGCCTGGTTATTGTTCAGGGCTGCGCTTGCTCATGCATACTGGTACAATGGTACAGGTGACAATAAGGGCAAAGGTCTGAAAAGACTAACCAAACCTCTGGGTGTGTTGTTCGACAAGATACTTTTCTCAAGTGTTCGTCAGGGACTTGGAGGAGAGCTGAAATTCTTTATAGGAGGTGGAGCTTTGTTGGATATCGAACTTCAAAGATTCTTTTATGCGCTGGGTATACCAATGTATCAGGGCTATGGGTTGAGTGAAGCTGCTCCTATTATTTCTGCAAATACTCCTGATCACCATAAGATGGGATCATCAGGACGGGTCGTTCGTAATCTTGAAATCAAGATTTGTGATGAAAACGGAAAGGAACTGCCCCTCGGTGTTTCAGGAGAGATCGTAGTGCGTGGAGAAAATGTAATGCTGGGCTATTGGAAGAACCCGGCAGCCTCTGTTGATGCTCTGAAGGACGGATGGTTGTATACCGGAGACATGGGCTATCTTGACAAAGAAGGTTATTTATACGTTCTTGGTCGTTATAAAAGTCTGCTTATATCCCATGACGGTGAAAAATACAGTCCTGAAGGTATTGAGGAAGCAATAGTGGATCACTGCAAATCAATTGATCAGGTAGTACTTTACAACAATCAGTGTGCCTATACAACAGCCATACTGGTGCCAAATAAAGACGCTGTCAGGACTTTGTTAAAACATGCAGGTTCAAAGACAGATGCAGAGAAGAAGAAAATTATTCTTGATCAAATACAAAAAGAACTGGCGGAATTCAAAAAAGGTGGTAAATTGCAGGATATGTTTCCCCAGCGTTGGTTACCAACGGTTTGGTTTATCGCACCGGAACCTTTCAGTGAGGCCAACAGGATGCTAAACAGTACTATGAAAATTGTAAGGCGGGCAGTGGAAGAGAAATATTCCGGAGAGATAGAAATAATGTATAAGCCGGGGGGCAGGGAGGCTATATATGAGGTAAACCTTGGTAATTTGGTGGAATACCTGAATTAAGATTCAGGGAACTGAGGCAGGAGTTGGTCATGCGATTCTTGTCGTTTATAAAAAAAGGAAACAAAATGCTGTAATTTTCGTTCTAAGAATTGTTTGAATCTTTGTAGTTATCAAAGTTTTCACCAAATTTACAGCGAAATTTGAGTATCTGACCGAAACAATGGCCTTTATATAGATGTACAGATATAGCAAAAACATCACACTCCTGCTCATTGTGGCCTTACTGTCACAACCAGTATTTAGCCAGCTACGTAGGGGCTACTCGAGAAATCCTTTCGACCTCGCTGCAGGTTTGACAATTACTCCCAAAGCAGGAGTAAATCTGTTTTTTGGTGACCTGGTAGATGAGTCGAGGACCAGTTATACAGTAGGTCTTACTGTAGAAAGGGAAATGACAAGGTCAGTAGGTATGAGAGCCTCTTTACTTGGAGGAAAAATGAAAGGAGATCAGGTTTATCCTATCACAAATACAACTTACGCATCATTCAAGAATTTCTATGCGGAGCTTGGTTTTGGAGCCACATATTTTCCATTAAACCACTTGATGGGCTATTTTAGGGAAAGAACCTTCCAACCATATGGACTCGCTCAATTTGGTGTTATTTACTTTAGTGCTACTGAAACCTGGGGACCTGCAAGTGCAGGGACACAAGGAGCCGTTCCAGGTGAAGTATGGCGTGAACCTAGTGGAGTAACTCCTTTTGTGGGTGCAGGTGCTGGTGTATCATTATGGCTTAGCCCAATGTTAAGTGCTAATCTTGAGTTTACCGGAAACCTTCCCTTCAGTGACCAACTTGACGGACACGATGTCTGGTACGACAGCTGGGAACCGAGGGGTATTGAACATACTACAGACCCATTTGACTTTTACTATACAGTTACTATGGGTGTAAAGATTAACATCGCCGATAGCCAGTTTAGAAATGACTCCAGGTACAACCGTGCAAGCTATCAAAAGACAAGGAAGTTCCTGTTGCCTAAGAGCAGAAGCAGATCACCACAAAGAAGAAGATAGTTATAGGATAAATATTGAACAACAAAAGAGGCAGCTCCAGCGGACAGCCTCTTTTGTTTTATCTGCCTATGATCAACTGGATTCCCCAAACGCTATTTTTTCTCTTCTGCCTTCTTTTCTTTTAGCAGTTCCTGAAGTCTGAACATCTCATCCCTATAAAAGGCAGCAGCCATAAAGTCCAGTTCCTTAGCCGCAGCTTCCATATTCCTTTTAGCCTTGTCAATTGCTTTCTCAAGCGCCTTTGGACTCATCAGAGCTACTACCGGATCGGCTGCTACATCAACAGACTCAGGTTCAACATAAGCAGAGGGTGCAGCTGCAGTCTGTCCAGGTATTACAGCACCCCTCTTCTTTACAATTGGAGTAGGTGTGATACCATGCTGCTTGTTGTAGTTTAGCTGCTTTTCCCTTCTGTAATTGGTTGCATCAATTGTTTCCTGCATAGATCCAGTAATAGTATCGGCATACATAATAACAAGACCATTAATATTACGTGCAGCCCGACCAGCAGTCTGTGTAAGTGATCTTGCAGAACGAAGGAAGCCTTCCTTGTCGGCATCAAGAATTGCAACCAGGGAAACTTCCGGAAGGTCAAGTCCCTCACGCAACAGGTTGACACCAACAAGAACATCAATCATTCCCTCACGTAGTGCTTCCATAATCTTGACACGTTCCAGAGTCTCCACGTCCGAGTGTATGTACTGGCACCTCACTCCCATCCTTGTCAGGTAGTCTGTCAACTCCTCTGCCATACGCTTAGTAAGGGTGGTAACCAAAACCCTCTCGTCCCTCGCACATCTCTGCCTTATCTCCTCCATCAGGTCGTCTATCTGGTTCAGACTTGGACGAACCTCTATCCTTGGATCCGGCAGACCAGTAGGACGAATCAGCTGTTCTACTATTATACCCTCACTCTTTTCTATCTCGTACTCAGCCGGAGTTGCACTAACGTATATAACCCTCTGGGCAAGTTCTTCAAACTCTTCAAACCTCAGTGGTCTGTTGTCCAATGCCGCCGGAAGTCTGAAACCGTAATCCACCAGATTCCTTTTGCGACTGTAGTCGCCACCATACATAGCCCTGATCTGAGGGATTGTAACGTGGCTCTCATCGATTATTGTAATAAAGTCATCCGGGAAGAAATCAATAAGGCAGAATGGCCTTGTTCCGGGAGCCCTGCCATCAAAGTAGCGGCTGTAGTTTTCTATACCCGAACAATAACCAAGTTCCTTAATCATCTCCATATCATAGTTAACCCTCTCCTCCAGTCTCTTGGCCTCCAGCTTCTTACCATCCCTTTTAAGTTCTTCAACCCTGGCAACAAGGTCATCCTGCATCATCCTCATTGCCTGATTAATACGCTCTTTACTTGTAACAAAGATATTTGCAGGATAGATAAGTAGCTCATCATGAATGCCAAGACGCAGGTTGTTTACTGGATCAAAAGTCTCTATCGACTCAATCTCATCACCCCAGAAACTAATACGACAGGCATGGTCAGCATAGGCAAGATTGATATCAACCGTATCACCCTTAACCCTGAAATGGCCGCGGTCAAACTCAGTCTCATTACGTGAATAAAGCCCATCAACCAGTTTTCTAAGAAACTGGTTCCTGCTGATCTTATCTCCCCTTTTTACAGAGATTACATTTGCGTGAAAATCATCAGGATTTCCAATACCGTAAAGGCAGGAAACTGAAGAAACGACTATCACATCCTTCCTCCCTGACATCAGGGAGGAGGTAGCACTCAGTCGTAATTTCTCAATCTCATCATTTATCGAAAGGTCCTTTTCAATATAGGTATCTGTCACTGGCAGGTAGGCCTCGGGTTGGTAATAATCGTAATAGGATACGAAGTACTCAACAAGGTTTTCAGGAAAGAACTGCTTAAACTCACTATACAACTGGGCTGCCAGGGTCTTGTTGTGGCTTAGTACCAGTGCCGGTTTGTTTAGCTGCGAAAGTACATTTGCAATAGTAAAGGTCTTTCCAGAACCAGTAACCCCAAGTAGGGTCTGTTGATTAAGTCCTGATCTGAACCCCTCAACCAGTTGTCGTATTGCATCCGGCTGATCCCCTGTGGGCTTAAAATCCGATACCAATCTATATTCCATCCTGTTGCTTCAAGAAATTATCCAATGTACCCTCAAAAACAAACTTTGCAGGACCATCAAGCCTGATGTCGGTGAATGAACCTCTTCCGGCAGGAGTAAAACTAACCTTCAGCTTACCACCCTTCACATCAGCATCCCAAATCAGAGGTCCACCAAAACGGTAGTAGGACGTCAGAACGGAAGCTACAGTACCAGTACCGCACGACCAGGTCTCGTCCTCTACACCTCTTTCATAAGTACGCAAGGAAATATGTCCTGCCTTGTTGTACCTAACGAAATTTATATTGGCACCACCGTCACCAAACATATTGCTGTATCTAAGCTTACTCCCTTCTTTATATACATCAGTTCCCTGAAGATCATCAACGTACCTGACAAAATGCGGGGACCCTGTATCAAGGTAGAAACCACCATCAAGTTCCTCAATACCTTTAACATCTACCATCTTCAGGCTTATAATATCACCCATGCAAACAGCATGGTGAAGACCATCAATAGCTTCAAACTCTACAAGTTCTCCATCTTTCACAAGTCCAAGTTGACGGGCAAAGGCAACGAGGCAGCGGCCTCCGTTGCCACACATAGTGCTCTCCCTTCCGTCACTGTTGTAATAACGCATTGCAAATGCACCTTTATCAGAAGACTCAAGCAACATAAAACCATCTGCACCCACACCAAACCTCCTGTGGCAGATATGCATGACAAGGTCATTATTGTCAGAATCAAAGACCCTGTTTCGGTTGTCAACTATTACAAAGTCATTTCCTGTTCCGTGGTACTTGCTGAATCTGATTGAACTCATAGAAAGTAGGTTGTTGGTATATTGGTGCAAAATACAAAGATAATAAAGAATGTTCCTTCTAAAGGAGATTAACAATACTGCTTTTGTTTTGTTATAATTCTAATATACCACCGGTTAAAATCTGTTAATAAAGACCTCAGGGCACGCAATTTGAGGCTCTTTTGTAAAACCATAAAACTTGAGAGACATGAATACCAAACAACTGCTTACAACCTTTACTATTGCCATTGTCAGTGCATTTCTCGGAGTTTTAGCTTACTCCATGTTTTTCGGGTCAGAAAAGGAACAAGTAGAAGTACCGGTATATGTCAGTCCATCTGCCCGTTTTGCTTCATTACCGGACGCTCCACAGGGAAACTATCCGGATTTGACCTATGCGGCCGAGAAGTCTATTCATGCTGTTGTTCACGTTACTACAAAAGGAACCACAACAATGCCAGGTATGAGTTTTCAGAATCCCTTCCTGGAATTCTTTTTCGGTCCAAGAGGATCATTTGGTGAACCTCAGCAGCGTCCAGTTATGGGAGCCGGTTCGGGTGTTATCTTATCCAGTGATGGTTTTATAGTCACTAATAATCATGTAATTGAAGATGCGTCTGATATTCAGGTAACCCTAAATGACAAGCGTAGTTTTAAGGCTGTCAAGGTAGGATCCGACCCGAGTACTGATATAGCCCTGCTCAAGATAGATGCAGCTGATCTGCCCTACCTTAAGTTTGGCAGTTCTGACAACCTGAAAGTTGGAGAATGGGTCCTTGCAGTGGGTAATCCATTCAACCTTACTTCTACTGTAACTGCCGGTATCTTAAGTGCTAAGTCAAGACAGATCCAGATACTGGGGCAATTGAGCATAGAATCCTTCCTGCAGACAGATGCTGCTGTAAACCCTGGTAACAGTGGTGGAGCTCTAGTAAACACAAATGGTGAACTGGTTGGAATCAACACTGCCATTGCCTCAAGAACCGGTTCATTTACAGGCTACAGCTTCGCAGTACCTTCAAGCATTGTTGAGAAGGTGGTAAAAGACCTTATGGAATATGGTGAAGTTCAGAGAGGTGTAATCGGCATCACCTTAGGTGAAATGACAAGTGAGCGTGCCGCTGAACTAAAGATGGAAAAAGTAAGAGGAGTTTACATCAACGGAGTAATACCCGGATCAGGTGCTGAGGCTGCAGGAATAAAGGATGGAGATGTTATTATCACTGTCAACGGTGAGGAAGTCAACAGCATACCAGAACTCCAGGAAAAAGTTAGCAGGTTCCGACCAGGTGATAATATTCAGGTTGAAGTAATTCGTGACGGAAAAAGAAAACCTTTTACTGTCAAATTACGTAATATTCACGGTAATACTGAGTTGGTCAAGACCACAAGTAAGTTATCCAAACTTGGAGCTACATTTGAACGCGTCTCTGATGCAGAAAAGAATAAGTTGAGAATCCGCAATGGTATCAAAGTCGTTAAACTAACATCAGGAAAATTCAAGGAAGCCGGAATCAAGGAAGGGTATATAATTACTCAGGCCAATCGTGTGCCGATAAACAGCGAGGAAGATCTTAAAAAAGTAATTGAGGTACTAAATGACGGATTGTTCCTCACAGGTATCTATCCAAACGGACAGGTGTCATACTATGCGATAAACATTCAGGAATGACATTAAGCCGAAAGGAATAGAATTATCAGCACAAGTGTCCAGTTTAGATATTGCTTTACTTAATTATTTATAGTACTTTTGCGGCGAATTTGGAGGGAATATGAGACAATTAAAAATAACAAAATCAATAACAAACCGCGAAAGCGCGTCACTGGATAAGTATCTTCAAGAGATTGGTCGTGAGGAACTTATATCTGTCGAGGAGGAAGTTGAGTTAGCGCAGCGGATAAAAAAAGGCGATCAGGCAGCTCTTGAGAAGCTGACCAGAGCCAATCTGCGTTTCGTGGTTTCTGTTGCAAAGCAATATCAAAACCAGGGACTTAGCTTACCTGACTTGATTAACGAGGGCAACCTCGGTTTGATCAAGGCTGCTGAGAAGTTTGATGAAACCAGAGGTTTTAAGTTTATATCCTATGCTGTATGGTGGATTCGTCAGTCCATCCTTCAGGCATTGGCCGAACAATCACGTATCGTACGCCTTCCACTTAATCAGGTAGGTTCACTTAACAAGATTAACAAGGCCTACTCTAAATTTGAACAGGAGCACGAGCGTAAACCTTCACCGGAAGAGTTGGCAGAGGAACTTGACCTGCCAGCTGAAAAGGTGGCAGACACCCTGCGTGTTGCTGGTCGTCATATTTCAGTAGACGCACCTTTTGTTGAAGGTGAGGACAACAGCTTGCTGGATGTACTTATCAACAGCGATTCACCAAACGCTGACCGTTCACTGATTAACGAATCTCTTTCAAGGGAAATTGAGAGAGCTCTTGCCACTCTTACTGAAAGGGAAAGCGATATCATCAGGTATTTCTTCGGTATCGGATGTCAGGAAATGACTCTGGAAGAGATAGGTGAACGCTTCGGTTTGACTCGTGAAAGGGTTAGACAGATTAAAGAAAAGGCGATAAGACGCCTGAGACATACATCAAGAAGTAAACTCTTGAAATCCTATTTAGGATAAAAGCTAAAAAGAGGCCTCCGGGCCTCTTTTTTTATATATTTATTTCATACACTGTACTCATTTCAAATCAGTTTTGTCAAGAATCTTATATTTCCTATTCAAATTCCACTTCAATACGCTTCTCACACAGGAATATAGATTGCCTGCTCAAATCAGCTTTTTAAATACCTCAGCTTCCTTCTCCCAGTTTAATTGCTCAGCAGCAGCCGGAAGTGTTGATTTCCACAGCTTTCTCAGCTCTCGGTTCTCACAGGCTTCTCTTATCGCTGCAGCCAGTGTTTCTGGCTGCAGGTCATCCACAAGCAGACCTATCTTGTACTTCTCAACTATCTTGGAAATATCCGGAAAGGCACTTGCAACAACAGGCAACCCCAAGGCCGGATAGTCAAAGAGCCTGTTTGGCAATGCATAATAATGATTCAAAGCCTCTTTGGTCATCAGGCACAGCCCCACATGTGCTTTGCGGGCTTCATCTGCCAGAGCCTCAAAAGGTAACATCCCAGTAAAGGTGATTCTGTCCTCAAAACCCAGTCTCCTCGCCTCTTCACGGATAGTTTCTTCATGGCTGCCTCTTCCGGCTATTATCATTCTGTAGCCCGGCAGGAACTTAAGTGACCTTATGGCTTCCTCAAGTCCACGACCCACGTTCATGGCACCCTGGTAATAGATCACCGGACCATCTCCAAGCTCCCTGATGGACATTGGAGCTATCGGTCTGAGAGGCATATTCCTTACTAGGACGGCATCCACACCGTATCTATCACGGTATGCATCTGCTATACTGCCGGAAACTGTAATTACAACATCAACCTTTGTGATCAGGTGGTCCTGTAAGTAGGTCCATGCCCGCTTTACAATGGGACGATCCTGCAATTCAGGAAGTTCGGTAAAATACTCATGACTGTCGTAGATAAGTTTCTTCCCCCTCATCCTGGCAGCCAAATAAGCAGCTGGAAGTGTATCCAGGTCCACGGCCCAGATTACATCAACCTTTACAAACAACAGATAAAAGAACAGTCTGACATTGAGTTCGCTGTAAAAGCCTAAATTCCTGTTGAAAAAAAGCCTGAACCTCCTCACCTTCCCTGCCCTTCCTGGCGGAATACTGCCACCGGGCCATCTACGGCCAAGCAAGAGTACCTCGCATCCGCAAGCCTCGAGGCTTGCGGCAGTCTTTGCCAGACGGTTGTCGGTCACAAGATTATTCGATACTGTAATTACTATTCTCTTTGAATCCATACTAAGAAAAAAGCCTTCCCGGCAGATACCGGAAAGGCTTCAAATATATCAAATTACTAACAGTTCCTAGACATCAATTTTCGCATAGGTAGCATTCTGTTCGATAAACTCCCTTCTGAGTGGAACATCATCACCCATCAACATACTGAATACGCGATCTGCCTCTGCAGCACTCTCAATGGTTACCTGTCGCAGTGTTCGCCTGTTCGGATCCATTGTAGTTGCCCATAGCTGTTCAGCGTTCATCTCACCCAAACCTTTGTATCGCTGGATGGTTACTGAATCTTCCTTGCCGTTGCCATACTTGTCTGTGAATGCCTGTCTTTGTTGTTCATTCCAGCAATACTCTTCCACCTTACCCTTTTTCATAAGATAGAGAGGCGGATTAGCAATGTACAAGTGGCCGTTCTTAATGATATCCTTCATATAACGGAAGAAGAAGGTCATCATAAGAGTATTGATGTGGCGACCGTCCACGTCGGCATCCGTCATGATTATGATCTTGTGATACCTCAGTTTTGAAAGATTCAGAGCCTTACTATCTTCTTCTGTACCTATCGAAACACCAAGCGCGGTGAATATATTCCTGATCTCCTCGCTATCAAAGACCTTGTGAACCAAGGCTTTTTCAACATTCAGGATTTTACCCCTCAGTGGCATAACAGCCTGAAAACGCCTGTCACGACCTTGCTTTGCAGTACCACCTGCAGAGTCTCCCTCAACAAAGAAAATTTCACATTGGGCAGGATCTTTTTCAGAACAGTCAGCTAGTTTACCGGGCAAACCACCTCCTGTAAGTACTGTCTTACGTTGAACCAGTTCCCTGGCCTTACGAGCTGCATGACGGGCAGTGGCAGCAAGAATAACCTTGTTAACGATCGACTTGGCATCCTTTGGATTCTCCTCAAGGTAGTACTCCAGCATGGTGCTTACAGCCTGGTCAACGGCACTAACAACTTCGTTATTACCCAGTTTGGTCTTGGTCTGGCCTTCAAACTGAGGCTCCTGAACCTTAACGGATATAACTGCGGTAAGGCCTTCACGGAAGTCGTCCCCATTGATGTCAAACTTAAGCTTGGACAACAAACCGGTTTTTTCAGCATAAGACTTAAGGGTTCTGGTTAGCCCCCTTCTGAAGCCGGTAAGGTGAGTACCACCCTCTATAGTGTTGATATTGTTGACATATGAATATACATTCTCGTTAAACGAGGTGTTGTACATAATGGCAACCTCAACGGGAATATCATTTTTCTCAGTATTGATGTAGATAATATTGTCTACAAGCGGCTCACGGTTTGAATCAATAAACTTGACAAATTCCTTTAGCCCCTCTTCAGAATGGAAGATCTCAGTCTGATAGCTCCCATCCTCATTTAGGTGCCGTCTGTCGGTCAGGATTATTGTAATGCCCTTATTAAGGAAGGCGAGCTCACGCATCCTTGTAGCCAGGATAGAGTACTTGTACTCAGTGGTTATAAAAATTGAAGCATCAGGCTTAAACTTTACAAAAGTTCCTGCCTTGTCGGACGCTCCAGCCTCAGTAACCTGAGTTATCGGTCTACCACAGGAGTATTCCTGTCTGTAGGTCTTTCCATCGCGATATACTTCAACCAGCAAATGAGCTGAAAGTGCATTCACGCACGAAACACCTACCCCGTGAAGACCTCCGGATACCTTGTAACTGTCCTTATCAAACTTTCCACCGGCATGTAACACGGTCATAACGACTTCAAGAGCGGATTTACCCTCTTTCTCATGAATGTCTACCGGAATACCGCGACCATTATCCAGTACGCTTATTGAATTGTCTTCGTAGATAGTAACATTTATAGTGTCACAATGTCCTGCAAGGGCTTCGTCAATTGAGTTATCCACCACTTCGTAAACAAGGTGATGCAAACCTTTTTCACTAACATCACCAATATACATGGCGGGACGTTTCCTTACAGCTTCAAGACCCTCTAATACCTGAATACTATTGGCTCTGTAATCGCCATTATTCATATTAGGGGTATTCATTTGATTCTCACTCATGGTATGAACTTCGTTTTTAGCACTTCCTATCAAAACATACAAATATAGCAAAAAGCAGGGGTTTAACCTGAATATTTCAGGTATTTTTATCAACAAAGCGGCAAATACAAAATATTAATTATCAATATGTTATATTTATCACAAAAACCCATTGTGAATAAGTGGGGAATAACTGATTAAAGTCCTTATTACATCTAAAATGATGGTTAATTTTAAGATTTGGAATCTCCCTTCATGACCAATATTTCTTATTTTTGAGAACCAACTAATAATATTCACGGGATTGAAAACAGATACTGAGGGCAATAAGTGGTATGCCTTATATACCAAGCCCAGAGCCGAAAAAAAAGTGCTGGAGCAGTTTAGGAATTTGGGTATTGAAGCTTATTTACCGCTAAAACGGGAACTCAGACGATGGAGTGACAGGAAAAGATGGATCGAGGTTCCCGTCATTAGTTCCTATATTTTTATCAGTATTCCTGAATCTGAATATCGTCGTGTTTTCGAGGTCAAAGGCATTGTTGGTTACGTTTGTCACAAAGGTGAGGCAGTTGTAATTCCGGATCACGAAATTGAGGCAATGCGCAAGACTGTGGAAAACAAGCTGGATTTCAGTATACAGGTAGGAAGGATCCAAAAAGGGCAGACTATTACTATCACCTCCGGCCCACTTAAAGGGGTTACGGGAGTTGTTACAAATATAAAGGGAACCCGGAAACTGTATCTGCATATTAGCCATATTGGCTATTCGCTTGTGGTTGATCTTCACAGCGATACTGTAAGTGAAGAAGCCCTCTCTGAGCAAAGGTAAATAGCTAAGGCAATAATAGAAACACCCCCAAAACTGCGGTTTTGAGGGTGTTCTTATTTAGCGTATTTGGAGGCTGAATTATACCAGACCTTGAGCCAGCATTGAGTTTGCTACTTTGATAAAACCGCTTATATTGGCTCCGTTTACATAGTTTACAAAACCATCTGCGTCTTTTCCATTCTTCACACAAGATGCATGAATATTCGTCATAATTGACTTCAGTTTGGCATCAACTTCCTCCTTGGTCCATTGCAGACGCATTGAGTTTTGTGACATTTCAAGTCCGGAAACTGCAACACCACCTGCATTGGCTGCCTTACCTGGACCATAAAGGATCTTGTTGTCAAGAAATACCTTGATTGCTTCAGGTGTAGAAGGCATATTTGCACCTTCTGCAACACAGAAACAGCCATTGCTTACCAGAGTTTGTGCATCATCACCGTTTAGCTCATTCTGTGTAGCACATGGTAATGCGATATCAGCTTTCACTTTCCATGGGCGTTCGTTTGGCCAATACTCAGCTGAAGGATATTTTTCTGCATATTCCTTGATCCTGCCACGGATTGCATTCTTCAAAACTTTTACATATTCTAGTTTTTCAGCAGTAATACCTTCACGATCATAGATTGTTCCGTTACTGTCTGACAGAGTTACGACCTTTGCTCCCATTTCCAGAGCTTTTTCTACTGCATATTGCGCAACATTTCCTGAACCACTGATTGCAACAGTTTTGCCCTTGAAACTTTCACCTCTGGTCTTAAGCATTTCTGACGCGAAATATACTGTTCCGTAACCTGTTGCTTCGGGACGAAGTGGACTTCCTCCGAAATCCAGTCCCTTACCTGTAAAGGTTCCGGTAAATTCATTTCTAAGACGTTTGTACTGACCAAACATATAAGCTACTTCACGACCACCTACACCAATATCACCAGCGGGAACGTCAGTATCCGGACCAATATGACGGTACAGCTCAGTCATAAAGGACTGACAGAACTTCATAACTTCATTGTCGGATTTTCCCTTGGGGTTGAAGTCAGATCCACCTTTACCACCACCCATGGGCAGGGAGGTCAGACTGTTTTTCAATACCTGTTCGAAGGCTAAAAACTTCAGGATTCCAAGATTTACAGAAGCGTGGAATCGGATACCACCCTTGTATGGACCAATGGCACTGTTCATCTGTACACGGAAACCACGGTTGATTTGAAACTCACCTTTGTCATCCAACCAGGGTACACGAAACATTACAACCCTTTCAGGCTCAACCATACGTTCAAGAATCTTGTTCTTCATCAAAACCGGATTCTCTAATACAAAGGAAGCCAAACTTTCAACTACTTCTCTTACTGCCTGATGGAATTCAGGTTCGGAAGGATTCCTGGCAATAACACTTGCCATGAAGTCCTCCACATAGCGGGACTCATGATTCTTCATTCTTGTTGCCTTATAATAGTTTATAAATGTGGTGCGAAAACGAAGGTCAAAAATAAATAAATATTCTGATTTAACTTACAGAATATTTAATTTTTTGAGTTTTACATTACATTCTATTGCTAAAAACAGAGAATTGAAATCAAAACCTAATATAGTTTTGACAAAGGAATCCTCGGTAATTGGAAAAGTAATACGGTTGTGGAAAGATCAGAAGCGAACAAGGTTGCCGCTACCCTTGATATCTATAAGATCTGGTTCGGCACCTGTGTAATACACACGACCATTGTCATTTATCAGAACTGAAAAGCCGTCAAGACCTCTGCAGTAAATAAGTCCGGAACCAAAGAGGCTCACATTTATATTATTCGCATACAGATCATTTGCAGTAATAATTCCAGAGCCTTCCTGAATTATTCTGGCAATATCCGAATAACCAGTAATCGTTGAAGTACCTGAGCCGGCCTGCCTGAAACTAAGATCCCTGAATACTCCGTCTAATGCTACACTGCCCCCGCTATTGGACAATAGCTGCAATTGATCTATAAGGACATCCTGCAATTCTGATTTTGCACGTGAATAAATATTCAATTTGAGAGCTGGAATTTCAAGTGAATCAATAAGAAGCTTCCCGTTTCCGTATATATTAACCTCTTCGAGTACCGGAGTGGTAACGATTATTTTGATAGGGAAGCGTGGAACCAGGTCGTAATTGGGAAGACGCTGAATAAAAAGTCGTCCATCAGTAACATCGGCATTTACATACCTTACAATATTACTCTCTGCCTGTATATAGACTTCCTGCTTGTCTGAGGATCTGATTTCAAGTTCAAAAGAGTCATATAAGTCAATGGAAGTAAATTGCCCAACCCTTTGCAAAATAGGGTCAGACGGCTGCCCATCCCCAATTATCTCAATATTGAGAATTCCCTCGCAGGCAACAAAAAAAGTAGAAACCAGAATCAGGAGTAACTTCCTCACCTAAGACTTATTTTAATAAGGCAAAGATATGTTATTACCAGATAATAAGCCAGAACGGGCCTGCAAATAAAAAGAGGCTATCTCCCGGGAGACAACCTCTTAGTTTTTTTACTGGTTAGCGGAAACTTATTCCCAATCCGGCTGATAACATTGAGTAATCACCAAAGGTATAGTCACCATATAAGGCCAAAAAGCCCAGTTGTAACTTTAACCCTGCATTGAAATCAAGACCTTTTTCCTTGTAAGCTAAAGCTATCGGATTGCTTCCAAGGGGACCATAATTTCCTTTTAATGCAAAGTCACTTGTTGTACTTCCATAACCAACACCAGTATATAGTTCAAGGACAGGAACCTTGATTCCTAACAGAAATCTGCCTGTGAAACCGTTAGCGTCAATCTCGAGCGACTGGTCTGTTCCCCCTGCATAAGAATCAACATTTACTTCACTGCCAAAATGGGTATAAGCCGCCATAACAGAGGCCTGCCAAATTGGGAAGCGCTTCAGGATAGGTACATATTCCTTAAAACTATGTGTTAGGCCAAAACCATAAAGGTTAACTTTTCCGGCATTGCCAACTGACATTTTGGGAACAAATCTGGCAGATACTTCAGTATGACCTGGTAATCCAACAGACACCTGTGCAATAGGCATTGGAAAAACATTGTATCCACTTCCGTTTGGTAATTCCACTCTCTGTTCCAGATCGTCGTTTACAAGTACCGGTCTTTTTGTCATCGAACCTGCCGCTGTTGGAGCTTTGCTAACAGCCGGATTCTCCAGCGACCAGTTTCCAGGTAATGTGTTTATTAAGCCTGCTACATCAAAACTCTCAGCACTTGGAGGAGCCATTACCATATTTACTCCAACGGTCAGATCAAAGCCACCAAGCTTGTGGATAGATGCTGAATTATACCATCCACCGTTAAGTGACTTACCAAGCATCTCACCGTAAGGTCTGAGATACTCCTTGGTCATGATCCCAGCTGCATCCTTACCCAT
>Ga0209510_1000130_pt1 | contig 111071 bp, 83 predicted proteins | sample BiotimSIPDNA_FD_185749 | JGI IMG/M metagenome (GOLD analysis project Ga0209510, IMG submission 185749) | Anaerobic biogas reactor microbial communites from Washington, USA - Biogas_R1 time_0 SIP DNA (SPAdes) (version 2) | ecosystem: Engineered > Bioreactor > Anaerobic > Unclassified | place...
GCAAATGGGATAAAAGCAAGCCTTAGAGGGAATCGACAGACAGTGTAGAGAAAATCATTCAGAAAATCTCTTCTTTAGCCGCAATCATCTTCAGTTTTCAAAGAATCGATCAACCAAAAAATTTTTCACATCCTATTTTTCAGGACGGACTAAATAGGATATTGACAAAAAGAGGGATTAATTATATCAAACGCGATCTGTGGTTGGTTATTTCAGAATAAACGCTTATTGTGTGACGTGGGGGCCCATAGCTCAATTGGAAGAGCCACCGGCTCATAACCGGTAGGTCCCTGGTTCGAACCCAGGTGGGCCCACCATTTTTGAAACTCCATGTAATGAGATCATCGGGAATGAATTTCAACTTTCAAGAAAAGAAAGAGGGAGAGTCTGGTGATCAAGGTTGTGTAAAGAAGACTCCAATTTATCGCAAAAGGACTCATTCAGGGTCGGGCAGCTTTGTTTACTGAAAATGCACCTTTATATGGTGCATTTTTTTTTGCATTTGTAACTCAGGAAGGGGGAGGTCATTGATTGAATAAACATTTATCATTGCTTGTTGCTTTGCAGAGTCTTGATGCGGAGGTTCTGAAACTCAAAACTAAGAAAAGAGACCTTCCTTTGCAACTGAGTCAGTTGGATGAAGAGTTCAAGAAATATAATCAGTTTTTTGCCGAGAACAAAAGAAAGTATGAAGAAACTGCAGCGCAGCATAAAGAATTGGAGAACAAACTTAAAAAAGGCCTAGATTCTTTGAGCAAAGCGAAAGATCGCCTTGGTGAAGTCAAAACGAATAAGGAGTATCACGCAATTCTCAAAGAAATCGAAAATATTGAACTGAAAAACAGCGGGATAGAAACAGAAATTATATGCCTGCTGGATGAAATTGATGACCGCAGAAAGAGCCTGCAGGAAGCAGAAAAAGAAAAGGAGAAATACGAACGGCAATATGAAAGTGAAAGGCAACAGATAGAAAAGGAAATTGATTCGCTGGAAGAAAAAATTTTTGCCTGTACTCAACAGTGTCAAAAGCTCACAGAAAGCATTCCGAAAGATCTTATCAAACGGTATGAAATGATCAAAGCTCTGAATAGCGGGACGGCTGTGGTATCTGCATGGAAAGGGGTCTGTGGAGGTTGCCACATGAATATTCCCCCTCAACTTTATAATGAACTTCAAAAATCAAGTGATTTGATCTCCTGTCCAAATTGCAGCAGAATAATTTACTGGCAGAATCAAGAAGAAAGTATTACTTGAATATCAGCAAGCTTATATTATACTTATAAAAAAGAAGGTTGTTGGAGTGGATCAGATGATCGCCGGCCTGCAGCAAGCAGACGGGAGGAAAGTCCGAGCTCCAGAGGGCAGGATGGTCGCTAATGACGACTGGAGGCGACTCTAAGGAAAGTGCCACAGAAAATATACCGCCCGACTCCGTTGGGTAAGGGTGAAAAGGCGAGGTAAGAGCTCACCGTTTTCCGGGTGACCGGAAAAGCATGGTAAACCCCATCCGGAGCAAGACCAAATAGGAGAACATTTGAGAGTGGCCCGCTCGACGTTCTCGGGTAGCGTCGCTTGAGGCAGCAGGCAACTGCTGTCCTAGAGGAATGATCATCGCCATACTCCGGGAGATTGGAATATGGAACAGAACTCGGCTTATGATCTGCTCCGACTCCTTCTATAAATTCAGATTTACCCTTCTTTAGCGAAAGTCCTCTTTATTCCCCCACAATAAAGAATTAAGATTGATGCGAAACATAATAGATTCCTCATTCCAGTGGATTGGGTGAATCTCAGTTTTGACCTAAGGACTATTAAGTCTTGCAGAAAAAATACGGCCATGACACAGACTTTCAATATTATATATGTCTGCGTCATGGCCGAAGAAGAGGTTTTTTACCGGAATAACAGGAAATACTATTCCGAAATCCAAACTGAATTTTTTAAGAAATCTTCAAGCTTTTTTCTGTTTCCAGAATATCTGCAGTGGTTTTGATTACTGTATCGGCATTGAGTGAAATACTGTTGATGCCGCATTCAACCAGGAAACGGGCGAATTCAGGATAATCACTGGGAGCCTGTCCGCAAATCCCGATTTTCTTACCCATAGCTCTGGCTTTGGTAATGGCGGTACGAATAAGTTCCTGTACAGCCTGGTTTCTCTCATCGAAAATGTGAGAGATTTCGGCAGAGTCTCTATCCAGACCAAGGGTAAGCTGGGTCAGATCATTGGACCCGATGGAGAAACCATCGAAGATTTTGCCGAATTCTTCGAGCAGAATGACATTGGCCGGAATCTCCACCATCATGTAAACTTCCAGTCCGTTTTCCTTCTGGATAAGGCCTTTGCTCGCCAGGACTTGCATAACCTTTTTGCCTTCATCTACCGTGCGGCAGAAGGGAATCATGAGTTTCACGTTGGTCAATCCCATATCATTCCGGACTTTTTTCATGGCTTCACATTCAAGCTCAAAGGCATCGCGATACTTGTCGTCATAGTATCGTGATGCCCCCCGGAAACCGATCATGGGGTTTTCTTCATGGGGTTCGAAGTGTGATCCACCCATCAGATTCGCATATTCATTGCTCTTGAAATCGCTCATTCGAACAATGACATCGTTGGGGTAGAAGGCTGCAGCGATTTTCGCTACCCCCTGTGCCAGCACATCGACAAAGAAGTCGCTCTTCTTTGAATAACCTTGCGTTCTTCTCTCGATTTCTTTTCGGGTTGCCTCATCGGTCACTTTATCGAAATGAATCAGTGCCAGCGGATGGATACTGATGAAGTTATTAATGATGAATTCCAGCCGGGCAAGTCCGACACCGTCATTAGGTATCGCAGCCAGGGTGAAGGCGTTATCCGGGCTTCCCACATTCATCATGATTTTGGTTTTTGGCCTCTGCATGTCCTGGACATTGACCTTCTGCACTTCATATTTCAGAATGCCTTCATACACATTTCCCACTTCACCTTCTGCACAGGACACCGTAGCCTCGGTAATGCCTTCTAATCTTTCCGTGGCATTACCGCTGCCGACGATACAGGGGACTCCCAGTTCACGGCTTACGATGGCTGCATGACAGGTTCTTCCTCCCTTGTTCGTTACAATGGCCGCGGCGATTTTCATGACCGGTTCCCAATCGGGATCAGTCATGTCTGTAACCAGGACTTCGCCTTTTTTGAAGGATTTAATGTCGCTGACGGATTCAATAATATGCACAGGGCCGCTGCCAATCTTTGATCCAACGCTCGTTCCCGTGATAACAGGGGTTTTCTTCTCGAGCAGGACATAACTTTCCAAAACGTTGACGTCCCTTTGAGACTCTACAGTTTCCGGCCTGGCTTGCAGGATGAAAAGTTCATTGCTGATGCCGTCCTTGCCCCACTCAATATCCATGGGTTTGAAATAACCGGCCTGCTGGGAATAATGATCTTCGATAATGGCTGTCCAGCGGGCAAGCGTGAGTACGTCGTCTTCTGTAATGCAGAATCGGTCACGATCCTCCTGAACTGTGGGTACAATTTCAGTGGATTTCCCGGTTGCGGTGTCAGCGTAAATCATTTTGATTTCTTTCGATCCCAGCTTCTTCTGCAGAATAGGCCGGTATCCCTGCTTAAGCGTCGGTTTGAAAACGAAAAATTCATCAGGATTGACAATACCCTGAACGACGGTTTCGCCAAGTCCATAAGCGCCTGTCACGAGGATGGCATCCCTGAAGCCGGATTCCGTATCAATGGAAAAAATTACGCCGGATGATCCAACATCGGAGCGAACCATTTTCTGGACACCGATCGATAGAGATACGGACATATGATCAAAACCTTTATCTACTCGATAAGATATGGCGCGGTCTGTGAAGAGGGAGGCAAAGCATTTTCGACAGGCATCGATGAGAGCGTCGTTACCTCGAATATTCAAGTAAGTTTCCTGTTGACCGGCGAAACTGGCATCCGGCAAGTCTTCAGCTGTCGCCGAACTGCGTACGGCTACGTCGGTGTTCTCTCCATACTCCTCGCAGAGTTTCTGATAGCCATCGATAACTGCGGCTTTGAGATCTTCAGGAAATTCAATGCTATAAATCAGGGAGCGGATCTGTTTTCCCTTGTCGCTCAGATTCTGAAGGTCATGGGTATCCAAGTCAGAGAGAATTTGTTTGATCTGATCACTGACTCCGGCTGATCTAAGAAGATATTGATAAGCATGAGCCGTAACTGCGAATCCATCAGGAATGCTGACCCCTTTAGGGCGCAGTTCACGTCTCATTTCTCCCAGAGAGGCATTTTTACCACCGACCTGGGGGATATCACTCAACTGCAAATCATCAAACCATATCACAAGTTTATCGTCCTTCATTAGCCCCTCCTAAACAACAGGTTTTTTGGCCTTTCATTAAATCCTCCTGCACTGTTAATTTGTTAGATTTCTGGTGGGATAAATTTGGAAAGAATCATATATTTAGTACCAATTATGCGTGTTAAAGTCAATTGAAAAGACCGTGTTTGTTGAGATTGATGAATATTTGGAAGTGACCGAGTTTTCACAAATACGAAAGAAAGATGGAAGATGATATTTTATAATTAAGGTGAAATTTAGATAAAAAAAGCCGGAAAATCATCCGGCTCTTTTTATCTAAATTAAAATTTAAAATTGTATGACAAGTTAGCTGGCTTACCCGACAAAGAAAAATTTGGTGTAAGGGTTGGCGAAAATCAGAACCAGTGAAACAACCAGGGCGTAAATGGCGATTGATTCAGCCATGGCCATACCGACCAGCATGGTCATCATGATTTTACCCTGAACACCAGGATTCCGACCGACTGCCTGGCAGGCTCCGCTGGCCGCTGTACCAATACCCAAACCGGCTCCAACCGCACCCACGCCAATCGCAATACCGGCGCCAATCATCGCGCCGACGGCAAAAATGGCTTTGACATAGGACTCACCGCCCGGAGCGGCTGCTTCGGCAGCCGACGCAACCGCGGCTGTCAGCAGGAGTACTGCAAATGTTGTTAAACATGTAACCATTGATTTCCTGATCTTCATAATCATTTCTTCTCCTTCTTAATATTTTGATTCGCTTTTCTCTGGAACCAGGGAAAAGCGTTCACGCTGTGATATTTAGCAATGTCTGTGCCATGATAGCGGCATGTATGAAATGGATGACAAACATATTGAAATCACTGTGGATAAAGCTATATATATGAGAAACGGAAAAACTTTTTTGGGGAAATCACTTGAACATTGTGTTCAATAATGCTGAAAGATTAAACAAAATTTGCAAGGTCATGAACGCAGTCATTTGTCAGTCTTGTTCAAGTGCCACAGGAAGCCGCCGTTAACAATCAATCTGGTGCACTGGGGGACGATTGTGGGTGGTTTGGAATCCGGGAACGGTGAAAGGGCGCGGCTTCTCCTCTAAGGATAGGCTGACATCGTCAGGGGAATGGAGTGGTATTCATGAAGAGATGTTCATCTTGGCAGGATATGATTGAATACGGGAAGCATGTCCTTAGTATGATTGGAATTTTCAATTCTGTACTAGATGAAGTTCCTTTCGGTGAAATTCTGGGTGAAATTCTGATGGAAAAGTGGATCGGGCAGATCTAAAAAGGTGTTGACAGAACTGGATCCCAGCGGCACCCTGCCGCAGCCGCTGCTTCTAAAGAAATAATGCAATAAACCCTTTAATTTCAGATTGATATAGGAGGTTCTGTGTACATGTTGACTCAGGAGATACTGGAAAGATACGCGGATGTGCTGGTCTGGGGGTTGACGACCGCCCGGAAGGAAAAGTTCAAAAAAGGGGATATCGTTCTTATTCAGTTCGACCTGCCCGCCCTCCGCCTGGCCGAGATGCTCTACGCGAAACTGATCGATCGGGGGATGAACGCCCTCCAGCGTCTAAGCATGACCTCCTTCATGGAGCATCACTTCTATTCCCGGGCAAAAGCGAAACAGCTTCTTTTTATCCCCCCTGGTGAGAGGGAACTCTATGCCAGTCTTAATGGCCGGATTTATCTCCATGCGCCGGAATCGCTTACCCATCTGGCGGATGTCGATCCTGCCGTCATCGCCAGGGTCCAGCTTTCCCGCAAGTTCCTGCGGGATATCTTCAACGAGCGCGAAGATCAGGGTTTGTACGCATGGACCCTTTGCACCGTTCCCACGAAGGATATGGCGAAGCAGGCCGGTCTTCCCCTGGATGACTATGAAAGGCAATTGATCCGGGCCTGTTATCTCGATGAACAGAATCCCGTGGGAAAATGGACTGCGATCTATCGGGAAGTGGGAGAAATCAAGGCCTGGCTGAACAGCCTGCCTGTCCGGTCCTTCCTGATTGTCTCGCAGAACGTGGATTTGCGAATCACCCCCGGTGAAAAACGCAAATGGATCGGAATATCCGGTCACAACATTCCCAGCTTTGAAATCTTCCTTTCGCCGGACTGGCGGGGTACGGAAGGGACTTATTATGCAAACCAACCTTCCTTCCGCATGGGGAATTATGTGGAAGGCGTGCGGCTCCGCTTTGAAAAAGGCGTGGCCGTCTCCACCGAGGCGCAGAAGGGGCAGGATTTTGTCGTCAAACAACTTGCCATGGACAAGGGGGCGGCTCAGGTCGGCGAATTCTCCCTGACTGACAGACGCTTTTCCCGGATCGACCGGTTCATGGCGGATACGCTGTTTGATGAAAATTACGGCGGAGAATACGGAAACTGCCACATCGCCCTGGGTTCTTCCTATTCGGATACTTATTCCGGCAATCCGGCGGAACTGGACAAGAAAAAGAAACGGGTGCTGGGATTCAACGATTCGGCCCTTCACTGGGATCTGATCAATACGGAGCCAAAAACCGTCACGGCGGAACTGACTACGGGAGAAAAGATTCTCATCTATGAAAACGGCGAGTTCTGTTATTGAGGCCGGCAGAATGGAAGAATTCCGCAAAACTCATCGGGGATAGAAGCCATGCAGACCTTCCTGCCTTATCCGGATTTCCGCAAGTCTCTGGAGATTCTCGATTCAAAAAGGCTCGGGAAGCAGCGGGTTGAAGCGTATCAGCTTATCCGCGCCATTACGTCAGGGACGGGCTGGAGTCGGCATCCCGCCGCCCGGATGTGGTCCGGCTATCTCAATGCCCTGAAACTCTACCATAATCTGGCCATCGAGGAATGGGTGAAGCGCGGATATCGGAACCAGATGAACAGGATGGTCATCGAAGGGCAGATTGTCCTGCCGCCCTGGGTCGGCGATGAGGCGTTTCATGCATCACACCGTTCCAATCTCCTGCGGAAAGATCCTTTTTATTACGGGCGGTTCGGCTGGCGGGAGCCGCCGACGCTTCCCTATGTCTGGAATGAGGATAAGTGGCAGGAACCGAAGCGTGAAAAGTTCTGAAGATGTGGCCTTGTCATGCAGGGAGTTATGAAAGCAAGTCATTCATCTCCGTGCTGGAACACGACGTTACGGAAAAACCTTACGAGGGCCTGTTTGCGGTTCCGTTCTTCCAGCTGATGGGGGATGAGTTTATCGGGCGGCCAGCGCAGCAGGGACATCTCATATTCCATGATGCCGCCATAGGCATTGTTCAGATACCACGCATACAGGAGTCCGAAAAGCAGGCCTGGGGGAAGGAATCCTTCCCGGTCGTTCAGCGTGATCCCGAACGTGTTCAGGTCATGGGGACATGGCAGCATGCGAGCCAGCCTCAGATAGGCCCGCAATGCTCCATCATCAAGGAAACACGCACGATCCTGCACCGGCCGCAGCCGGATCTCATATCGCCGCGCTCCCCAGTGAAGGCCGTCTTCCGGATTCACCCAGTGACGGCTTTTCAGGTACCGCCCGAGCAGTGACTCACCCAGGGCCGTGAGCAGATTATCCCGGAGGCGTTCCGGATCGAGGTTTGCGTGTTCATGTACCTTCAGGATGCGGTCTTCAGGATCATAGTATCCCAGGACGTTATCCCACTCCTTGCTCCTTGTCCAACGGGATGCGGGAACGATCCGCGCCCCGCAAAAGTATTTCAGATGGTCGATACGGATATCCCGGTTTTCCCAGATCATCTCATGCATGGTGTTGCGCAGGGTTTTTGATGAGAAACGTTTTTCTGCCAGGATCGCACCGATCTGCTTATAGTACGTACAGAGCAGAGGCGCATCCGCGCGGGGGGGCTTCATGAGCCGTGGAGAGAAGCGGCGCAGTGAGCCGCGTTCCTGTTTCAGATTCAATCGCTGGTGCGCAATGAGGAGCGCCCGTACCGCAAGGGCAAATTTTTGCGGATCATGATGGATCACTCCGGCGGAATTCAGCCGCTCCCGGGAATAAATGGTTGCCTCCACAGGGAGCACTCCGAGGCTTTCCACGGAGCTTCGGTCAAGATAGATTGGGCTCTTGCCTTCCAGCGCATAGTTGCGAAGCACACTTCCCGGCATGTGTTCCAGGTTGGCGCTCAACACGACATCGAACAATCCCTCTGAACCGCCCGCGATATTGTGATCGTAAGCCTCTACCAGATCGGATACGCGGAACCCGCGGTCCCGGCTGCGTCGCGATATGTCTGTCTCTCCTTCCTGAATCCAGAAATTGGCCCCCAGAATCTTCAGGGCCTTATGGTTCTCCCGGATGGCCTGAACAATGGGTGGGATCTGGAGGATCGGCATGATGCTCGTATAGAGGCTGCCGGGTGCGAAAAGGATAAGGTCCGCCTCCCGTATCGCCCTGCAGACGACCTCGCTCACGCGGGGAACCTCGCAGCACTCCACGGATACCCGGTCAATTGGCATCAGACGGCGGGTAATCGCCGATTTCCTCTGTCCCCGGACCGCGACTCCGTTGCTGTAACGCAGTACAAGCTGGCCGGGGGTCGGAGTTGCCGGATGCAGGCAGCCCGGGGTCACTCCAATGGCCTGAGCGAGTGCCTCGATTCCTTTTTCGATGGCGTCCATGCCCGGATGACGATTGCTCCCTGTCTTACCATTGAATTGAAATATGGCCGCCGTGAGCAGCAGATTTCCCAGGCAGTGTCCACCCGGCGCAATAACCGGTCCCCCTCCGCCCGGAGAGACATAACGGCCGAAGGATGACAACAGATCAGCCAGATCTTTCGGGCAGTATTTCCGCAGATGCCTGGGGACGACGAGGAGAGGGTTGACGACATGCTGGAAATTCCTGCATCCGCTCGGGAAGCGATGGTTGAAAATGCAATGAATCACGCGGATGATCTGCCGGGTCAGAACATCGTCAAGACCGTGGAGCTTCTGAAGGTTTTTATGCAGAATTAGAGAAAGCAGGAGCTTTCGGAAGTCACCGATCCCGATCATCGGCAGTTCCTGCAGGAGCAGGCCCGTTGATCCTCCGTCATCTGTTGTGCACACGACGACATCCAGGAGGGGAAAATCCTGCTTCAGCCCGATAAAGGGATTCTCGGGCCAGTCGTCAAGCTGGGAATTTCCGCCGATCACCGTGGAGAGCCCTGTCCCGCCTCCGAAAGTCACAATCCGTTTTGCACGGCATTCAAAGGAATAAATCTCATCCGCCATGCGGGAGATAGAACTTCCGTGAGGCCCTTTGGGAATCGTCTGGTTAATGACCGTTTCCAGAAGCTGGTCGACGTACCGTCCGGTCTGTGATGCCCGCTTTAAGGAAATAGAGTTTACCTCCCTGAATAGAGCCCTGTGAAAAGCGGTGAGCTCAAGGATTGACAGGATGAGATTGGTATAAGCCTGCTTTTATAGAAACGGAACTATAGGGAGATCATCTGAGTGTGTCAATGTTAAAATGAAATGAATCCATATGAAATCCAGACCGGTCCGGATTCGGCAAAAATTTCTAAAAAAATCTTGAAATCTATAAGGATTAATATAATATCCCTCCACTTTGGAGGAGAGAATATGGACATTCAACCGAGATGTTATGACAAAGTCATTCAGTTGATGAATAAGGGCGTTGATATTCCCAATCCCCTTACCCTGGATCTGGGCGACGAGGTCAGGGTGGATCAGATATCCGGAGATGGCGTCGAAATTTATCCAGGGTGCCGGCTCTACGGTGAAAAGACGGTTATCTCAGCAGGTTGCCGGATTGGCTATGAAAGTCCGGTCACCATTGATAACTGCCAGTTAGGGACCGACGTTGAATTGAAAGGCGGATATTTTACGGAATCCGTCTTCCTGGACAAGGCGAACATGGGATCCGGGGCGCAGGTGCGTGAAGGCTGCATTCTCGAGGAGGAAGCCAACGGCGCCCATTGTGTCGGCCTGAAACAGACCATTCTTTTCCCTTTTGTCACTCTCGGCAGCCTGATCAACTTCTGTGATTGTCTGATGGCCGGAGGGACAAGTCGGAAGGTTCACAGCGAGGTAGGCAGTTCTTATATTCATTTCAACTTTACGCCGGACGGGGATAAAACCACGGCGTCGCTTTTCGGTGATGTGCCGAGAGGCGTCATGCTCAATCAACCTCCCATTTTTCTCGGCGGCCAGGGCGGCACTGTAGGTCCTTCCCGCATGGGATACGGCAACGTCGTTGCCGCCAACTCGGTGCTGAGGAATGATTTTATTGAAGACAACAAACTGATTGTCGAAAAGGCACAAAGCGGAAAGATCATCGATTTCATGCCCCGGGCATATCCGAACATCCGCCGGGTTGTGGAAAACAACGTTATCTATATCGCCAATCTCAGAGCCCTTGAGGAATGGTACCTGCATGTGAGGCGCCCTTTCTTTGATGACCATGAATTCGGTTCGCTTATTTTTTCCGGGCTGCTTGACAAACTCGGCCTGGCGACAAAAGAACGGATCAAACGTTTACAGGTGATGGCTGAAAAAGCGAAAAGTTCTAACGAAGCGGATGCGGCAGCAGAACCGGGAATATTCGAAAGAAACGAATTTTTTGAGAAGTTTGCAGAGATAGAGGCGCTGTTCACTGTACCCTTGGATGGCGGTATCGAAAAATACCGCGATGATTTTCTCTCTGCTTTGCATAAAGCCGGGAGCGAAAAAAGCGCCGGATATATCGCTGTTATACAGGGACTGCCCGCGAATGTCGCTTATAAGGGGACCGCATGGCTTCAGAGGATTGTCGATACCTTTTGCCAGAAGACACAAGAGGTTTTTCCGAGATTGAAGCTGTTCGGTAAATAAATTCTTACTTATTGATCATGGAGGAATTTTAATGGGTAAACTTTTCGGAACGGATGGCGTCAGAGGCGTTGCCAATGAATATCCCATGACGGCGGAAATGGCCTTGAACATTGGAAGGGCGACCGCGTTCATGTTCAAACGCGAGGGCCATAATCCCAAAATTCTTATCGGAAAAGATACTCGGCTTTCCGGCTACATGCTTGAAAATGCCCTGGTTTCCGGCATCTGCTCTATGGGTGTCAATGCGATTCTCGTCGGCGTCATTCCGACGCCGGGCATTGCCTATCTGACCAGCAGCATGAGGGCTGATGCCGGGATCGTCATCTCCGCATCCCACAATCCTTTTCAGGACAACGGCATAAAAATCTTTTCCGGTGACGGTTTCAAACTTCCTGATGAGACGGAACTGGCCATTGAAGATATGATTCTGAACAATAAAATGGATCAACTTCTGCCCAGGGTAAGCGAATTGGGCAAGGCCTATCGCATGGATGACGCCCGGGGGCGTTATATAGTGTTTCTAAAGCATACCTTTCCCCGGGAACTTTCCCTGGAAGGCGTCAAGGTCGTCCTGGACTGCGCCAATGGGGCGACTTACCGGGTGGCGCCGGAAACATTCTACGAACTGGGCGCGGAAGTCACAACCCTGTTCGACGATCCCGATGGAAGAAATATCAATGTGAATTGCGGCTCTCAATACCCGGAAACTCTGGCCGCTGAAGTTTTGAAACAGGGCGCTGACGTCGGTTTCGCTTTTGACGGCGACGGCGACCGGCTGATTGCCGTCGATGAAAAAGGCAACGTCCTGACGGGAGATCAGGTTATTGCGATTTGCGCCAATGTGATGAAAAAGGAAGGGAAGCTGACCAAAAATCTCGTTGTCAGAACCGTCATGAGCAATATCGGCCTTTCCGTCGCTCTCGAAAAGCTTGACATCAATTCCATCATGACAAAGGTGGGCGACCGGTATGTCCTGGAGGAAATGCAGGCCAACGGCAGTTCCATCGGCGGCGAAGATTCCGGGCATGTGATCTTTTTACAGCATCACACGACAGGGGACGGGATTGTCACGGCGATCCAGGTTATCGCGGCAATGAAAAAAGAAGGGAAGCCCCTGTCCGAGCTGGCGAAAATCATGGACGTTTTCCCCCAGACCCTCATCAATGTGGATACCAAATCACGACCGGAAATATCCACGGTTCCGGAACTTGTTGCCGTCATCAAATCGGTGGAAGAAAAGTTGGGAACGAGCGGCCGGGTCCTTGTCCGGTATTCGGGGACGCAGAACATGTGCCGCGTCATGGTGGAAGGCCCCACCCAGGAAGAAACCCTCAAATATTGCAAACAGATCGCCGATGTGGTGAAGGAAGAGCTCGGCTGATTCTTTAGAGAAAGCAGGGAGACAGCATGTCATTCAAGGTCATCGTCACACGTGATTTCGAACACATGAGCGAGGTCGCCGCCGGATTGGTCATTGAAAACATCCGCCAGGTCCTCAAAGAAAAGGATATTTTCAACCTGGGGCTGGCGACGGGAAATTCGCCGACGGGCCTGTATAAGCATCTCGCCAGGGCGGCTAATGAAGGCAGCTTTGACAGCGGCCGCATCCGGAGCTTCAACCTGGATGAGTATTGCGGTCTTCCCGGCGAAAATGCCCAGCAGCGGGTCCTCCATCCGGAAAGCTACAGCTTTTTCATGATTCAGGAACTGTTCGGCCTTCTCGACAGGAAGTTCAAGGAAACATACGTTCCCTGGGGCGCCTTGATTGATCAGGGAAGGCTGATTGAGGAGCTTGCGGCGAATCCCGCAGACTGGAAAGAAGTCGGTGCCGACAAGGGAAAGGCCATCGTCATTGACCTGCAGGCAAAATCCGAATATCTGAGGTGGGTGCGCAAATCGATTCTGGACGCATACGTAGAAAAGATTTCGGGATACGGCGGGATCGATCTTCATATCATCGGGGTTGGCGGTCGCGGTCACGTGGCCTTTCATGAATCGGGCATCCCCTTCGAGGGAAACTCGATGCTCCTGGTAAAACTGGATGAAAATACCATAGAAAACGCTGTTAAAGACGGCCACTTTGTCAGCCGGAATGACAGCCCTTCCTACGCCGTCTCCATGGGCGCCGAGCTGGTCTATAAGGCCCGAACCGTCGTTCTTCTGGCGAACGGCGCCCGCAAAACGGAACCCATTGCGGAATCGATTCTGGACGATCCCAGCCCCCTGGTGCCCATATCTTACGGAAAACATTACGCCAGGCAGGGCGGCCGGATGATTTATGTCCTTGATAAAGCCGCGGCGGAAAAGCTTCTCCGGAATGCCGATGCCGTAAAGAAACAGGGAATTGAGCTCGATGATTTAAGCTGAAACGAGTGAAGGCAGGCGGAAAGGTAACGCTTTGCCGCCTGCCCTCTGATCCCTTCCGCATATCTCCGTGAGAAATCTGTAATACAAAAGCAGCACCTGCAGACCGGAAGTTCAAAACGGAAGGCTGCCTGTTGGCTTCGATCTCTGGATGTGAGAACCGCCCTCGATCACAGCAGTTTCGCAGGTCTTCAAGAATGCGTTGATTATCCCGATATTTCCCCAACATCCCACAACCAACGGGACACGGTCAAACCGTGCCATCAGGATTTACCCTCCCGGACAAGGTAATCTTTAACTCCCAACTGGACCGTCATACGCCTCTTATGCGAATACGCATATATTGGGCCCGGGAGGAAATGATTTCAAATCGTTCCTTGATATGAGCTGTTTAAGAAGCTGACATGAAAATAAACAATAATAAGTGAACTTTAAAATAAAAGTGATATATTTCATAAACAGGATGCACCCCGTTCATGATGGGAGGCAGGCAAACCCGGACAGCACAGCAAAATGAAAGCAATAAAGTAAACGAAGCCGCTCTCTCCCTTTCCTTTCCAAATGTTCAGTTCAGCAATATCGCAGTAAAGCTTGATGTTCATGGATGTTCCTTTTGGCAGACCGGTGTTTGAATATGCTTTCCGGGACTTTTTGACAACAAAGGAGGAGATCATGAAGAAGACCATGGAAATTGTCATATCGATCGTAGGTCTATTTTTGTTGGCGATTCCCGTCGGTTTTACGGCGGACAATTCCTTCTCCGGGTTTCTTGGCGATCCGGCCAGGTATGACCTCCTGAAGCCCGGACCCAAAGACGGGGCCAGACTGCGCTGGCTGAAAGAGGGGGTAGATATAAAGAAATACAACAAGTTCATGGTGGACAGCGTTATCTTCTACCTTGCCGATTCATCCGAGTACAAAGGCATCGATCCCCAGGAGATGAAGGAACTGGCCGATTCCTTCAACAGGGAACTCGTGGCGGCCTTTAAGGACAAGTGGCCGATCGTTGCCGAGCCTGGTCCCGACGTCGTCCGTATCCGTATTGCCATAACGAATATCAAGCCGAGTAAGCCGGGTGTCAGTGCCGTTACCTCGATCATACCCATTGGATTGGGAGTCAGCCTCGTCAAGAAAGGCGCCACGGGTGGCTGGTCCGGCAGCGGGGAAACAGGCATCGAGTTAATGACCATGGATTCCATGACGGACGAAGTGATCGCGATGGCGGTGGATCGTCGAAACGCCGAGTTCGAACAGAGGTTTTCGAAATGGGGTTCGGCCAACGATGCCTTCAAGTTCTGGTCCGAGAAAATCGTCTCGTTCATTGACGATGCGCATGGAATCAAGAGGGAGTCCGGGAAATAAGCCACTCATTTTTGCGCGGCACTTAAGGTCTTGATAATCAAGGGAAGTAATTTTGCCGAACTTCCGGCATGGTAGTTTATATCCACGGGCCGCGATGTTGTGTCGAGAAAGGCCTCAAAGCGCGGAACCAGGGGGGAGAGTGCGAACGCTTACGGATACCGGCGAACGACTGAACAGTGAGATCGCAAGGCGGAAGCGGGCCGAGCGAACCCTGAGAGATCGCTTGCTCTTCGAGGAAATGCTTTCCGTAATTTCCGCAGGATTCATCAATTTGTCTTTCGAGCGGATTGATGAGGAAATCCATCATGCAATGAAGAAAGTTCTGAACTTCTTCAAAGTAGATCGGTTCGCCCTTCTTGAAACGTTACCGGACAGAAAATCATGGATGATCACTCATTGTGTATCCGGCACAGATGTGCCTTCCGTTCCTGTTGGTGAAAATCTCCCGGTCTCTCTTCATCCCTGGGCCTATGAAAAGCTGATTCAGAAACGGGAAGTTCTCTCCTTTTCAAAGATAGACGATTTACCGGCTGAGGCAGACGTTGATAAAGAAAACTGGATCGTATGGGGTATCCGATCCAACCTGAACATACCCATTAGAATCGGAAAACCCGTTGATCATATTGTTGCCATCAATTCAGTGAAGTACGAACGTGTCTGGCCGGATGAATTTATCCCGCGACTGCGGCTTCTGGGAGAAATTTTCGTCAATGCCCTGGAGCGAAGCAGAGCCTGGAAGGCCTTGCAGGAAAGCGAGGAACGTCTGAACCTGGCGACTGTCGCGGCGGGAGCCGGTCTATGGATTCTGGACACAAATACGGGTCAATTCTGGGTGACGCAGATGCTCAGAAAATTATTTAATTTTCTTCCCGGGGAAGAATTAAGTTTTGAGCGGTATGAGAAAACAATCCATCCCGACGATCGGAAAGGAGTCAGAGAACTTGTTCAGCGAAGCTTGAAGACGCAGAATGATCTGACCATCGAATATCGTATCCTGAAACCCGATGGGAATGTCTGCTGGATTATGACCCGTGGGCGTCCATATGGCGGCGCCACGGGAATTCCCCTGCGCCTGATGGGCATATGCATGGACATTACAGAAAGAAAGGAGATGGAAAACGAGCTCAGGAAGCAACTGGCGGAGATCAACAAACTGAAACTCCAATTGGAGAAAGAGAATATTTATCTCCGTAATGAGATAAAGACGGAACGGGGCTTCGGCGGGATTATCGGACACAGCGATACCCTGCGATATGTCCTTTTCAGGGTTCAGCAGGTCGCCCCTACCGACGCTACGGTCCTTATTCTTGGCGAGACCGGTGTGGGCAAGGGGATGGTGGCCCACGCCATCCACGAAATGAGCGCACGCAAGGATAAGACAATGGTCACTGTAAACTGTGCCGCCCTGCCGTCAAACCTCATCGAAAGCGAACTCTTCGGGCGGGAGAAAGGGGCCTTTACAGGTGCTTACGCCCGACAGGCCGGTCGTTTTGAGGTGGCGGACGGGGGTACGATCTTCCTGGATGAAATCGGTGAGCTCCCTCTTGAACTTCAGACAAAGCTCCTGAGGGTGCTGCAGGACGGAGAGTTCGAGAGGCTCGGGTCCCCCAGGACGGTCAAGGTGGATGTGAGGGTGATCGCGTCGACGAGCCGGGATCTGAAGGTTGAGATGCACAACGGGCGGTTCAGGGAGGACCTCTACTACCGGCTTAACACATTTCCCGTTACACTGCCGCCGTTGAGGATGCGAGTCGAGGACATTCCGGAGCTTGCCAGGCATTTTATAGACAAGTATTCCCGGAAGTTAAACAAACAGTTTGAATCTCTTTCGAAAGATACGATGCAGATGCTTCAAGCGTATGCATGGCCCGGCAATGTGAGGGAGTTGGAACATGTCATAGAAAGAGGAGTCATCACAAGTCCGGAACCTGTATTTCAGCTTGTTGAACAGCTTGAACAGGGGCCTGGCATGGAGGCTGATAAGCCGATTAAGGGGTTTGAAACCATGGCGAGGGAGCACATCCTGCAGGTCCTTCACAAAACAGGGTGGAAAATCGAGGGTAAAGGCGGGGCTGCCGCCATCCTCGGTCTCAATCCAAGCACGCTTCGGTTCCGGCTTAAAAAGCTGGGGATCAAACGACCCTGAAAAGATGAATTTCCTCAATACGATTCCTCAAAATCTTGCAGATCCGCAATATGTTGAGGGGATTCCCATATCCATTCACCGGGACTGGCCAGTGTCATTAAAGATGTTCATTAGAAATCAACTCGTTGTGGTTTTCTGGAGAAGATGGCCCATCTGGAATACTTTTTGGCTGGATTTCAGGTGACTGGTTGAATTGATGAATCCTGCTGTTCCGTTGTAATTGAGCGCAAACTTCCGTACTTCATGCTGATCCCGGCGGAATCCGTCAGCCTGTCCAAACTCCTCAAGCATTATGGATGCAGGCCGGACCCGCTACTCTGGCGACGATGAACGGATCACCCGATCCCTTAACCAGGAAGTATAGATAAGGAGGATTCCATGCCGGTAGCCGACTATGAAACGTTTTGCAGAATGATCGAAAGAGCCCGGAAAAATTCTTTTGCGTATCCCGCTATCAACGTGACATCGCTTACGACGGCCAACGCGGTTCTGAAAGGGCTGGCAGAGAGCGGAAGCGATGGAATTCTTCAGGTTTCTACGGGCGGAGCCGCCTTTGCCTCGGGTTCCGCGGTCAAGGACATGGCTCTCGGCGCCATCTCGATTGCCGAACATGTCCACCGCGTTGCAGACCGATATCCCATTTACATAGCCCTGAACACGGACCATTGCACGGCGGGCAATCTCGAAAAATTCGTGATTCCGCTGGTGGAGGAAACGGAGAAGCGGCGTGCGGCAGGAAAACCGAACCTGTTCACGGCTCACATGTTCGACGGGAGCGTCCTCCCGCTGAAGGAGAATCTGGATATCGCGGAGAAACTGCTCGAACGCTTCCGGAAAAGCGACCTGATCCTTGAAATCGAAGCGGGTGTGGTCGGCGGCGAGGAAGACGGCGTCAAGGCCAGTGCCGCCGCCAAACTTTACACCACCCCCGAGGATACCCTCGAGGTCGCCCGCCGGCTGAACGCAATTTCGGGCGCGCGCTACCTGCTGGCGGCGACCTTCGGCAATGTTCACGGCGTCTACAAGCCCGGTCACGTTCAGCTGAAGCCTTCCATCCTGAAGGAGTGCCAGGATGCGGTGGTGAAGACATACGGAGAAGAGGCCCGCTTCTATTTTGTGTTTCACGGCGGTTCAGGATCTTCGATTGAAGACATTCATGCCGCCGTCGATTACGGCGTGGTCAAGATGAACATTGATACGGACACGCAGTACGCCTTTACCCGGGCCATTGCCGATCACCTGTTCCGGAATTACAGCGGCGCATTGAAAGTGGACGGCGATGTGGGCGACAAGAAAGTCTATGATCCGCGGGTTTATCTGGGCCTGGCCGAGGCCGCCATGGCACAGCGGGTCAGGCAGGCCGTGACCGAACTGCGAAGCCGGAACACGACGCTGATGAAATGAGACAGGAGGGTGACATGGGGAATACGGAGCTTGATTTCACGATTGAACGGCTTGGCGAGTGCCATATCCCTTCCCCGGTGAAGGGGATCCGCTTTGTGGATGATGATGGGCGTGTCCTTTATCACTCTCATCTCCAGGAGATGAAGCCATGGCTTGACGAAGGGATTCATCCGCCCGCGATGGAAGCGGCGGGGCCAAGGGAAAAAGTCTTTTTTGATCCGTCGCGGATCGCCTGCGGCATCGTGACCTGCGGCGGGATCTGTCCCGGACTGAACGACGTGATCCGATCAATCGTTCTGAGTCTGTGTCACCATTACTGCGTGCAGAAGATATACGGGTTCCGTTTCGGTTACGAGGGGCTCGTGCAGCGGTATGGACATAAGCCACTGGAGCTGACAGCGGATTCGGTTGCCCAGATCCACGAGATCGGCGGGACGATTCTGGGCTCGTCCCGGGGACCGCAGGAACCCTCCGAGATGGTGAAAACGCTTGAGGATCTCAACGTCGGCATTCTCTTTACCATCGGGGGTGACGGGACGCAGCGCGGGGCTCAGAAAATCGCCGAAGAAGCGACCCGGCGGGGGCTCGAAATCAGTGTCATCGGCATTCCAAAAACGATCGACAATGATATTTCCTATATCCAGGCTACCTTCGGATTTGAAACGGCGGTTGCCGAGGCCCGTCGGGCCACCTACGCCGCCCACACCGAGGCGGATGCGGCGCGCAACAGCATCAGCCTGGTGAAGCTCATGGGCCGTGACTCCGGGTTCATTGCCGCGTATTCTGTCCTCGTGAACAGCCATGTGAACTTTTGTCTGGTTCCGGAAGCCCGCTTCACCCTGGATGGCCTTCTCCGCGCCCTGAAAGAGCGCCTCGAGCGCAGGGGACACGCGGTGGTCGTCGTGGCCGAGGGGGCTGGTCAAAACCTGATGGAGGCGACAGCTGAACGCGACGCCTCGGGAAATATCAAGTATGGCGACATCGGCATATTTCTGCGTGATGCCATCAGGGATTATTTCAGGAAAGCCAGCCTGGAAATTAATCTCAAATACATCGATCCCAGTTATATCATCCGGAGCATGCCGGCCAATCCGCATGACGCCGCCTTCTGCCTTCTCCTCGGGCAAAGCGCCGTACATGCCGGAATGAGTGGACGAACGAACATGGTGGTCAGTTTCTGGAACCGTGAATTCACGCATGTGCCCATAACGCTTGCCGTGTCGCAGCGCAAAAAGATCGATACGTCCAGCATGCTTTGGAACAGCGTCCTGGCGGTGACCGGTCAACCCGATATGATGTAAAGGTGAAACCTGGATGAAAGTGGAATCCGTCGAGGAAGACGCGAAAGCGGGCTATGCCGGGCGGCTCAATGGACAGGGGGAAAAGGCATGAAGATTTCTTCACCGAAGACGAAGATCGTCTGCACCATCGGGCCGGCGTCTGAGAATCCCGACGTGATGAAACAGATGATCGAAGCGGGAATGAACGTCGCCCGACTCAACTTCTCCCATGGCGACTTCGCGTCCCACGGGAAAGTCATCGGGAATCTGCGGGCTGTGTCGGCATTGCTCGGCCGGAGGATCGCAATCCTGGCCGATCTTTCCGGTCCGAAGATGCGTATCGGAACGTTTGCATCCGAACCGATCCAGCTCGATACGGGTGACCTGTTCACGCTGACGACCGAGGACATCGTCGGTGACCGGAATCGAGTGTCCGTCTCATTCGATCGCCTTCCGAAGTCTGTAAGACCAGGGGACATGCTTTTTCTCAATGACGGATACATTCAGCTCAAGGTGAACGAGGCCAGGGGCAATGATGTCTTATGCAGCGTCATGGTCGGCGGCGAACTTCGGTCCCGCAAGGGACTCAATCTGCCGGGCATCGATCTCGGGATCAGCGCTTTTACCGAACGTGATCGTGAGTGCCTGCAGTTTGCCCTCGAGAACGGGGTGGACGCCGTGAGCCAGTCCTTCGTCGAAGGACCGGAGGATGTCGAGGCCGTGCGCAGGGCCGCCGCAGACATGGGATACACTCCCTTCGTTATCGCGAAGATCGAACGGTCCGGGGCGCTTGATCGCATTGAGGAGATCATCGCCGCAGCCGACGGCATCATGATCGCCCGCGGCGACCTGGGTGTTGAAGTTCCGATCGAACAGATCGCCATGGTCCAGAAGCGGGTTATGCTCCTTGCAAACATGTGCGCGAAGCCCGTCATTACGGCAACACAGATGCTCGAGTCGATGACGGAAAATCGACGCCCTACCCGCGCCGAGGCAACCGATGTGGCCAACGCGATTCTTGACGGCACCGACTGCGTCATGCTTTCAGGCGAATCCGCCATGGGGAGGTATCCTGTGGAAGCTGTCGGGATGCTGGCGAAAATAGCCCTTTCGGCGGAAGCGCACCGCTCCATGATCGCGGTCAAAGAGATGTTCAAGGGAATCGATCTTCGAGGGAGGGTTCGTCTGGAACATCTCATTGCGATCGGCGTAGAGGCGTGCTTCGAATTTGTGACACCGGCGGCCGTGTTTGTCCCGACGCGAAGCGGCGCCACGGCGCGGAGCATGGCCAGATTCCGCTTTCCCGTATGGACTGTGGCCGTGAGTTCCGAAGAATCGACCTGCCAGGAACTCCTTTTCTCCTCAGGGGTTTATCCGGTGCGCGAGCTTCCCATGCCTGAGAACTGGAATGACTATGTCAAAAGGCAAGTCGCTGATCTTGGTCTGGAAGGGAAAATCGCAATTCTGACCCGGGGTCCGTCGCGGGAGCATTCCGAGACGAATCACGGTGTGGAAATTCTCGATCTGACCATTTGACAGTGGAAACGATGAGGCGCAGACGGGGCAAGTGAGGAGGAAAAAATGAAATTGTTGTAAGGCTGTCCGGGGATTTTCGGGAATGAACCGGTCAGGATGGCATCGGTTGCATGCTATGATTCTTTTTCTTTTCTTCGCGCGGCACACCGGCCCGCGCCCAGCAGGGCGCTCTGTTCGTTGAGGATGACCATCACCGGGATCGTTTCCAGAAGAGGGCTCATTCGTCCCTTGGAGGTAAAGGCAAGCATGAAGCCGGGCCCCTTCAGCCGTTCGATGATCTTCGGGGCGATTCCTCCTCCCAGATAGATTCCTCCTGTGGCGAGGTATCGCAGCGCGGCATTGCCCGCCTCGGCTCCGTAAAGAGAGACAAAGAGATCGAGAACCTGTCCACAGAGGGGGCACCTGCCGGCCAGAGCCGCCTTGGTGATGACCGCCGGGGGATCATTCACCAGCAGCTCCTCTGCAACCTCGGGGGATTCGGGCAGATGCCGCACGTCTCTCAGGAAAAGATAGATGTTGTGCAGTCCGGGGCCGGATAAAACCCGTTCGTTACTGACCCGGCCGTACTTATCGCGGAGGTAGAGGAGCAGTTCCGTTTCGATTTCGTTACGGGGAGCGAAGTCGGCGTGTCCTCCTTCGCCGGGGCAGGGTCGACGGGCTGTGCCATCCCGATAAGCGATGGCCTCTCCCAGTCCCGTCCCTGCCGAGACCAGGGCGATGGCGCCGTTTGGATTGGGGACTCCTCTGTTAAGGACCTCGAAATTTTCCGGACCTAAAAGATCGATGCCATAGAGATGTGCCTCCATGTCGTTGATCAGTTGAACTTTGGGAATTCCCAGGGCCTGGGCCAGCTCCTCTGCATTCACGCTCCAGGGGAGGTTGGGTGTCCTGACCGTGCCGCTCCTGGCAGGACCGGCGATTCCGAAACAGGCCGTCTCCGCCGTCAGTCTGTGTTTTCCTGTAAAATGGCTGACAATCTCCTTCAAACTTCCTGCCTTTCGGCTCGGATAGCGTTCGTCCACCAGCAAGATCAAATTTTCGCCCTCTGTGCTGAAATAAGCAAGCCGCGTGGATGTGCCCCCGATATCTCCTGCCAGGACCAGCATGTGATCTCCCTCCTCAAGCATGAATAATACCCTCAGTTATTACGGATTTCCGAGATATTGGGAACTCGCGTTGAGGACATGTGATTTTTTTAAGCGCCTTGAAGATTATGAATTACGGCGTTGCGATCGGGAATTCTGGCGGGACGATCAGAGAGGCCCCGTTCAAGGCAACACTCTGAACAGTGTTCTGTTTCATCTTTGCATCGGCGCTTTCCATAATCCCCAACGATACCCCAATGAGTCAAAACTGTTTATTTCATCCTCTCCCTGAATTTCCGATAACGGCGGATCATGGCGTTTGTTGAACTGTCATGGCCTAACTCAGGTTCCTCCCGGCTTTCAAGCTCCGTGATGACGCGCTGGGCCAGAACCTTGCCCAGTTCCACGCCCCACTGGTCGAAGGGGTTGATATTCCAGATCGCGCTCTGAGTGAACACGCTGTGCTCATAGAGAGCGACCAGTTTGCCCAGCGTTTCCGGCGTCAATCTTTGAGCAAGAATGGTGTTGGACGGCCGGTTGCCTTCGAAGACTTTGTGGGGTGCGAGCCAGGCCGGGATGCCTTCGGATGTGACTTCTTCAAGCGTCCGGCCAAAGGCCAGGGCCTCGGCCTGGGCGAATACATTTGCCATCAGCAGATCGTGGTGCCGGCCGATAGGATGCAGCGGTTCGACAAAGGCGATGAAGTCACAGAGGATCAGCTTCGTTCCCTGATGAATCAGCTGGTAGAAGGAATGCTGGCCGTTCGTGCCCGGCTCCCCCCAGTATATGGGGCTGGTCTGGTAGTCAACCTCCTTTCCGTCAAGCGTGACGTGCTTGCCGTTGCTTTCCATCGTCAACTGCTGAAGGTATGCCGGAAAGCGTTTCAAATACTGTTCATAGGGGAGGACGGCGATGGTTTCCGCAGTGAAGAAATTGTTGTACCAGATTGTGAGAAGTCCCATGAGCACGGGAAGATTGACGCCAAAGGGGGCCGTGCGGAAATGCACGTCCATCGCATGAAAGCCGGCCAGCATGTCGCGGAAGTTATCCGGACCGATGGCCAGCATCGTCGACAGGCCGATGGCGGAATCCATGGAGTATCGCCCGCCGACCCAGTCCCAGAATCCGAACATGTTGGCGGTGTCAATGCCGAATTTCGCCACTTCCGCCGTGTTGGTCGAGACCGCGACAAAATGTTTCGCCACCGCTTTCTCGTCGCCCTTGAAGCCCTGAAGCAGCCAGGCGCGGGCCGTGGAGGCGTTGGTCATCGTCTCCAGGGTCGTGAAGGTCTTGGAGGCCACGATAAAGAGTGTCTCCGCGGCATCGAGATCCTGAACGGCTTCCGCGAAATCCGTTCCGTCTATATTGGAGACAAAACGGAAAGTGAGGGAACGATCACTGTAGTACTTGAGCGCCTCATAGGCCATAACCGGCCCGAGATCGGAGCCGCCGATTCCGATGTTGACGACATTCCGGATGCCTTTGCCGCTGTGTCCTTTCCAGGATCCACTGCGAACCTGGACGGCAAACGCGGCCATCCTGTCCAGCACGTCATGAACCTGGGGCACCACGTTTTCTCCATCCACCACAATGGAAGTTCCTTTCGGCGAGCGCAGAGCCACATGCAGAGCGGCGCGGTTTTCTGTAAGATTGATTTTCTCGCCACGGAACAAGGCCTCGATCCGCCCGCGCAGACCGGTTTCCTCTGCCAGCCGCAGGAGGAGCTTCAGGGTTTCGTCGGTGACGAAATTCTTCGAATAATCCAGAAAAAGGCCGACTGCTTCTGCCGTCATGCGTTCGCCGCGTCCTGGGTCGCCGGCGAAAAGATCCCGCAGATGCAGTTTCCAGTTTCTGCGGTGAGCCGCCAGGGCTTTCCATGCCTGACATCCCGTAAGTTTTTTGCTTGCCGTCATGATCCTGTTCCTTTCTATGGACGTTTTCGCCGGTCTTTGACTCGACCATTTATATCATCAAATGTTGAGTCATAAAACTGAAGTTTAACAGTTCATAAATAACAGTTGTTTCATGCCCGCGGTACCGGTTTCATGAAAAAAAAGTTTTCGGCGCCATCCCGGTTTGACTCACCCGGATTTCTGCCGGAGGATCAAGCGGTCCGGAACATCTAAAACCCTCAAAATGACCCCTCAATATCCTGCAGAACCGCAACATGTTGAGGGCATTTCTTGATACAGCCATATAAAACATCTTTTTCAGGCGATAATAATTAACAGATATCAAATAGTTGCAGCTTGCCTGGCAATAATCCGCTTCAGGTATGTTTTTTGGACTTTATTTCGTAGATGTACCGGAAACAATCCCTGCCGGAGGGAAAAATCAAGGATCGGACTGAAGAATGTGTGAACCGCCTTAATAGAGGCTTTGGACAAAACATGGGGAGGAGATCGGACATGTGGAGCATTTCGGCACAGCGTCATCCAGCTCGCCATTTGTGGAGTTTATTGCGGATCATTTCATACTTTGCAATCGTCATCCTGTTTCTCGCGCCGGTGGCGGGCTGCTCGAAAGGTTCGAAGGAGGCGCCCAAACCGCCGGTTGTGGAGGTGACGACCGTCATCCAGAAGGACGTTCCCGTTTACAGAGAGTGGATCGGGACGCTCGACGGGATGGTGAATGCCACAATCCGGGCGCAGGTTCAGGGGTATCTCGTTAAACAGAACTATCGCGACGGCGACGTCGTAAAAAAGGGGCAGGTCCTCTTTGAAATCGACCCCCGCACCTTTCAGACAGCCCTGGGGCAGGCAAGGGGACAATTGGAAGCGCAGCAGGCGCGCTGGAATACGGCCAGGGCAAATATGGTCCGGATCAAGCCTCTTGCCGATGCCAATGCCGTCAGCAAAAAAGATCTCGATGACGCAATCGGAGCGGAACAGGCTGCCCGGGCGGCGGTGCATTCCGCCCAGGCCAGTGTCGACAGGGCCCAACTGGAACTGGGTTTCACAAAGATCGTCTCCCCGGTGGAGGGAATCGCCGGTCTTGCCAAAGCCCAGATCGGCAATCTCGTGGGGCCGGGGGCAATGGAAGAGCTGACGACGGTCTCCACGGTCAATCCGATCAAAGTCTACTTCCAGATAAGCGAGCAGGAATACATCCAGACCGCTCAACGTTCCGCTGCCTCGAGGGGGATAAGGGACGGTGAACTGATTCTTGCCGATGGAAGCATCTATCCTCAAAAGGGTTATTTCGCCTTTGCCGATCGGCAGGTGGATATCACGACCGGGACCATTAAAGTTGCAGCCATCTTTCCCAACCCGGGCAACTTTCTGCGGCCCGGCCAGTATGGAAGAGTGCGTGTCGCCGTGCATGTCCGAAAGAATGCCCTTCTCGTGCCCCAGCGGGCCGTGTCTGAAGTCCAGGGGAAATACATGGCGGCCGTGGTGGGATCGGATAACAGGGTGGAAATCCGGCCTGTAAAAACCGCGGAGAGGATCGACAACCTGTGGGTTATCCTTGAAGGCCTCAAACCCGGAGAGCGCGTGATTGTCGAGGGGATTCAGAAGGTTCGCCCCGGAATTCCGGTGATGCCAACGGCCTTTGTCGAAGCATCCTCAAAGCCGGAAGCGAAGACAGAAGCAGTTCCTGAAAGGAAAGCGGAAGAAAAATTCCAGTCTCCCTCAAAACCAGCAGATCCTGCAAAGACTGAAAAGAGGTGATCCGCCATGTCCAGGTTCTTCATCAACCGCCCCATCGTGGCCATGGTGATCGCCATCCTTATGGTCATTGTCGGCCTCGTGGCCATGTCGGGTCTGCCGACGGCGCAGTTTCCCAACATCGTCCCGCCGGAAATGAAGGTCACCGGCATGTATCCCGGCGCCGATGCCCAGACCATCGAGCAGTCCGTGGCCACCCCCATCGAGCAGCAGATGTCCGGCGTGGACAACATGAACTACATGTACTCCCTCAATTCCAACGACGGGAAGATGTCCCTGACGGTGAACTTCGATATCAAGACAGACCCCAGCACCGATCAGATCCTCGCCCAGATGAGAACAAATCAGGCCAATTCACAGCTTCCCTCCGACGTGATCAGCCAGGGCGTCACGGTGCAGAAGTCGATGTCGGCGCCCCTGATCGTGTTCGCCCTTTTCTCTCCGAAAGGGACCTATGATAACGTTTTTCTGGCCAACTACTGCTACATCAACATCAACGACCAGATGACCCGGGTGCCCGGCATCGCCAGCGTTACCGTCTTCGGCGCCGGACAGTACGCCATGCGTCTCTGGGTCAGACCCGACCAGCTCGCGAAACTGGGGATCACCATTCCCGAGATCGTCAATGCCGTCCAGCAGCAGAACACGGTGAACCCTGCCGGCCAGGTTGGCGGTGAACCTGTGCCGCCCGGTCAGGAATTCACCTATGCCGTCCGATCTCAGGGCCGCCTTCAAAACGAGGGGGAGTTCGGCAATATCGTGATCCGGGCAAACCGGGACGGCTCCCTTGTCCATGTCAAGGATGTGGGTCGGATCGAGCTTGGGGCGCAGTCATACAACCTCATCGGCCGTCTTAACGGCAGGCCCGCGGCGATCATTGCCCTCTATCAGTTGCCCGGCACCAATGCGATCGAAGCGGCCGATGGGGCCAAAAAGCTCATGACGCAACTGAAGGAGAGATTCCCCGCCGATCTGGACTACGTGGTTGCCCTCGACACGACCCTCGCCGTCACGGAGGGCATCAAGGAGATCGTTCATACCCTCTTCGAAGCCCTGGCCCTTGTCATTGTCGTCGTTTTCATCTTTCTGCAGGGCTGGCGGGCGACACTCATTCCGCTTCTGGCCGTGCCGGTTTCGCTCGTGGGGACCTTCATGTTTTTCCCTCTCTTCGGGTTTTCCATCAACACGCTTTCGCTTTTCGGACTGGTCTTAGCCATCGGACTGGTCGTTGATGACGCTATCGTCGTCGTCGAGGCGGTGGAGCATCACATCGAACAGGGAATGCCCCCCCGGGAGGCAACACTCAAGGCCATGGAGGAAGTCTCCGGTCCCGTTATCGCCATCGCCGTCATCCTTGCGGCCGTTTTCGTACCAACGGCGTTCGTTCCGGGGATCACGGGGCGCCTCTACCAGCAGTTCGCCGTGACCATCGCGGTTTCCGTCATCATCTCGGCTTTCAACGCCCTGACTCTCTCACCGGCCCTGGCGGCCCTCCTGCTCCGGCCGAAAAAGAAATCCCGGGGGGCTCTGCAGAAATTCTTCGACGGATTCAACCGCATCTTCGGCCGTTCTACTGACGGATACGTGAGCTGGTGTGATCATTTCATCCGCAAGAGCAGGATGAGCCTCCTTTTCCTTTTCGGTACCGTCATTCTGGCCGCCTTCTTCGGGAAGCACCTGCCGACCTCCTTCCTCCCTGATGAGGACCAGGGATATGTCTACGCGGGACTTCAGCTTCCCGACGCGGCCTCCCTGCAGAGGACCGACGCCGCGACAAAAAAGGCCGAGGAGATCATCTTGAAGACCCCGGGGGTGAAGTACTGTACTTCCGTTATCGGTTACAGCATGCTCAGCGGCGTAGCGAACACCTACAGCGCGTTTTTCTTCATCACCCTGGATGACTGGGCTGAAAGGAAAAATCCCGAGGAGAAATACGGCGCCATCAAGGCGCAACTGACCCGGCGACTGGGGGCCCTGCCCGAAGCCATCGGCTTTGCTTTTCCGCCTCCGGCCATCCCCGGCATCGGGACCTCCGGCGGCTTCACCTTCATCCTGGAGGACAGGGCAGGGAAAGACATTGCTTTTCTGGCCGATCAGACAGGCCGTTTTCTTGATGCGGCCCGGAAGAGACCGGAACTGGCCGGACTCAGCACAACCTTCCGCCCTGTCGTGCCCCAGGTTTTCGTGGGCGTGGACCGCGACAAGGTTCTTAAGCAGGGGGTGAATCTCTCGGATGTCTACAAAACCCTGCAGTGCTTCATGGGGGGAGCCTTTGTGAACTATTTCAACCGGTTCGGCCGCCAGTGGCAGATCTATGTCCAGGCGGAAGGCCAGTACCGGACGAAGGCCGAAAACTTCGGACAGTTCCATGTACGCAACAGCAATGGTGTAATGGTTCCCCTTTCCGCTGTGACCAGTATCCGCTCTATTGCCGGGCCGGAGTTCACCATGCGCTACAACCTGTACCGCAGCGCCCAGATCAACGGCTCGGCGGCTCCGGGTTACAGCTCGGCCCAGGCCATGGCGGCCCTGGAGGAAGTCTTTGAACAGACGATGCCCCGGGAGATGGGCTATGACTACCTCGGCATGAGCTACCAGGAAAAAAAGGCCCAGGAAGGGGTGTCGCCTGCGGTCATCTTCGGTTTTTCACTTCTGTGCGTCTTTCTGATCCTGGCTGCTCAGTATGAGAGCTGGTCTCTTCCCTTCAGCGTGCTTCTGGGAACACCCATTGCCGTCATGGGGGCCTTTGGCGCCCTGTGGGTGTTGAGGTTCGAAAACAATGTCTATGCCCAGATCGGACTTGTCATGCTCATCGGGCTGGCGGCGAAAAACGCGATTCTTATCGTAGAGTTCGCCAAGGTGGAATACGAAACGGGAAAGCCCGTCGTCGAAGCGGCCCTGACCGGGGCAAGGCTTCGATTGCGGCCGATCCTGATGACGTCCTTTGCCTTCATCCTGGGCTGCGTGCCGCTGGCGATGGCAAGCGGCGCCGGAGCACTCTCGCGGCGGGTGATGGGCTGGGCCGTTATCGGCGGGATGCTGGCCGCAAGTTTCATTGCCATCTTCCTCATCCCCGTCACGTTCACCGTTGTGGAAAAGCTGTCGCACCGGGAGGAAAGGGGCGCACAAATCCAGGCTGAAGAGACTGAAAAGGAGGGGAAGGGCCATGAATAAATCGATCTTCGCCATCCTGATTGTCCTTGTTCTGGCTGGCTGTGCCGTCGGTCCTGACTACAGGCGTCCGGTGATAGAAAGTCCTCCGGCCTGGCGCATCGATGAAGTTGAGGCACAGGAAACAGCCAATATGGCATGGTGGGATCAGCTCAACGATCCGGTCATGAACTCACTGATCGATGAGGCCCTGAAGCAGAACCTGGATCTGAAGATCGCCACCGCCCGGATCGACGAGTACATCGGCAGGTACTGGATGGGACGCTCCGGCCTGTTCCCGCAAATCGGGGTGACCGCTGAAGCAGGGCGTAGCCGTTCCTCCGAGGAGGGAGCGGCCCCGATGTCGCCGCAGGTGGAAAATCCGGCGGATTTTTACCAGGGCTTCTTCAGCGGCAGTTGGGAGATCGATCTCTGGGGTAAATTGAGAAGGGCCACCGAAGCATCGCGGGCCGATCTGCTGGCCACGCAAGAGGCACGGCAGGCGGTCATCCTGTCGCTGGTCAGCGCCGTGGCGAACGGTTACATCACTTTGCGCGATTTCGATAAACAGAGAGAAATCGCCGTAAATACCGCTAAGACAAGAGAGGAATCCTACAAGCTATTCAAACAGCGTTTTGAAGGCGGGGTCATTTCGGAACTCGAACTCAACCAGGTCAAGTCCGAGTATGAACAGGCCCTGGCCACGATACCGCAGATAGAGAAACAGATTGTCTTTCAGGAAAACGCCCTGAGCCGTTTGCTGGGAAGGAATCCCGGACCCATCGCCCGGGGAAAGCACATAGACGAACTGGTCCTTCCCGCCGTCCCCATGGGCCTTCCCTCGGATCTGCTGGCTAATCGCCCGGACATCCGCCAGGCGGAGCAGGTGCTGGTCGCGGCCAATGCCCGGATCGGAGTGGCAAGGGCGCAGTACTTTCCGGCACTTTCTCTTACCGGCCTGTTCGGCCAGGCGAGCGCGGATCTTTCGAATCTGTTCACCGGATCAGCACGGGTGTGGAGCTGGGGCGGAAGCGTAGCTGCTCCGATCTTCACGGGAGGAGCCATCAGAGGGCAGGTCAAGGCTGCCGAGGCCGTGCGGCAGCAGGCCCTGTTCGGCTACCAGAGAGCCATTCAGACGGCCTTCCGGGAGGTCGAGGATGCCCTCGTCGATCAGCGGCGAACCCGAGAACAGCTTGAGGCTCAGCAGCGGCAGGTCGATTCCCTGCGTGATTACACCCGCTTTGCCCGGCTGCGCTATGAAAACGGCTACACCAGCTACATAGAGGTCCTCGATGCGGAGAGGAGTCTCTTCTCCGCGGAGCTTACCTACGTCCAGACCCAGGGGACCCTCTTTGGAGCGCTTGTAAATCTCTATAAAGCCATGGGCGGAGGATGGGTTGTCGAGGCGGATAAGCTGACGGTATCTTCATCGAAAAAAGAACAATAACATTGTTTACAGGTCAATTCTGCATCGCCGTTTCCGTGCATGGCTCGAGGGCCTGTACAGAGTGCAGGGGAATGAATATTGAATTGAGATCCTGCCCTATTTGAACGCAAAAAGGAGAATTCAATGAATCTCACCATCGAAGTGAGGGCCAAACCGGAAAAGTTTCAGGAGCTTTATCAGACCTTACAGGCGCTCCTTCCCACAATGCGCAGGGAAAATGGATGTCTTGAGTCCCGCATCTACCGGGATGTGGAGGATGGCGAGGTTTTTTCCCTTGCGATGCACTGGGACGACGTGGAGAAATTTGAAAACTACATGCGCTCGATCAGCGGCAGCGCGCTTCTCGGAGCTGTCGACCTGCTGAGCAAAGCAGTGAGGGTCAGGATGGGCGGCGATAATCCCTGGGGTGGAATCGAAGTCCTGAAGCGGATGAGGAAGGGAGTCTGAGCCGGAACGAGGAATGACCATCCGGCAGATCTCTCTGATAATTGATGCTGAAGTTGTCGACAAAGGGCGGGGACCATTTTACTGATGTGACCGAATGGTGGAAGCGTAAGAGTAAAAGTCGAAGAAATCCGGCTTCAGAAACCAAGACTCAGAGATTGGAAATAAAAGAGGAGGCATCATGTCGATGCAGAAATCCCCGGCCCCGGACCTGACCAGGATCATACTGCAGATTCTATGGATCGGAATCCTGATTGCTTCAAGCCTCTGGATACTGAGGCCTTTCCTTCCGTCTCTTATCTGGTCCGTCATGATCGTTGTGGCCACCTGGCCATTCATGCTGAAGATGGAAACCTGTCTGTGGCGGAAGCGGGGCCTTGCTGTCGCGGCAATGATGATCGCCATGCTGACCCTGTTCGTCGTACCTTTTTCGCTGGCCATTGTCGCCATCATCGATAATGCGGACAGAATCGCCGCCTGGGTGACATCCTTCCAGGGGCAGGCTCTGCCGGCACTTCCTGACTGGTTGTCTGGAGTTCCTGTTGTGGGATCAAAGTTAAACACTGCCTGGGAAGGTGTCAGGACCGGGCCGGAAGGAATAGCGGCACGCCTTGTCCCTTATGCGGGAAAGCTTCTGAGCTGGTTTCTCTCCCAGGCCGGAAGCGTGGGGATCATCGCGCTGGAATTTCTCCTCACGGTGATCATCGCCGCGATCTTATACGTCAATGGCGAGACGGCCTCCAAGGGCGTTTTTCAATTCGCACGTCGGCTCGGAGGGCATCGTGGAGAGGATGTCGCCATGCTGGCTGCAAAAACCGTACGGGGGGTTGCTCTTGGTGTGGTCGGTACGGCCCTGGTGCAGTCACTCCTCGGCGGCATCGGTCTGTCCGTCGCTGGAGTGCCGGCCGCTACGGTGCTGACCGGAGTGATGTTCATGCTCTGCATCGCCCAGCTGGGGCCGGGGCTTGTCCTTTTTCCCGCAGTGATCTGGCTTTACTGGAGCGGTCAGACGACCTGGGGAACGATGTTGCTCGTATGGACGATATTTGCCTGCACCATTGACAATCTCCTGCGCCCGATCCTCATCAAAAAAGGCGCCGATCTGCCGATGCTCCTGATCTTTGCCGGTGTCATCGGGGGACTTGCCTCCTTTGGCATCGTCGGGCTTTTTATTGGTCCGGTCGTGCTCTCTGTGACCCTCAGACTGCTGGGAGTATGGGTAGCAGACACAGAAATGAGTCCAAGCCGGGAAGATGCAGGAGCCGGCCCTTGAGTTTTCCGTGTTTTATCTGCCATGAACGCTTATTTTCTCTTGAGTTTATAAAAATTTTTCCATACACGTATCACCTGATATGATGCAGGTTTACGTTCAGTGGAATGATCCTGATGCTGAGCGTGCCGCGTGTTGAGTATTTCCCGGTGAAGAAGCAAAAATCCGGATTCCCGATGAAAAAATGCCTGTAGTGGCGGTTGCAATGTTGAGGATTTTATAATGGCTGTCTTTTTAAGGAGGAAATATGGAGGTTTTTTATTCGACCAGCTTTTCGGTTCCCATGGTTCAACTCTCTCTTCTCCTGCTGTTGAGCACTCTGGCCCTGCTTTTCAGCCGGATTAAACTGGCGCTGCTCATCAATTACTGCTTTACCCTGTACTGGGGGTATATCCTCAACATGGATGTCATTCAGGACGCCGGGCAGGGAATCACCGATACCTTCACCTACATGTATTTCGGCTTCGGCCTCATCATCCTCATGCTTGCTCTGGTCGGTTTTATCGTCCAGCGTGATTGATGCCTGATGGGATGCAGCGAATTTCCGGCAGGTGGATGAATAAATGGTTTGGGGACTGATATGACGCAGACGCTTCCAGGCGGCAGACATATTGATGTGGTCCTCTTCGATTTCGGCGGTGTCCTTGCTGAAGAGGGATGGAAACAGGGTTTCCGGGTCATCGCCGAAGCGAATGGACTCGATGGCGATGAGTTGATTCAGGCGGCCACGGATACGGTTTATGCCACGGGTTACATCCTCGGGACAGGGTCGGAAGGCAGCTTCTGGAACGCCCTGAGGGAAAAGACCGGCATCCGGGGGGAGGACGCATGCCTGATGCAGGAAATCGTTTCCCGGTTTCTCCCGAGAGCCTGGATGTTCGAGCTGGTAAAAAGATTGAGGAAAGAAGGGCTGACAGTCGGTATCCTCAGCGATCAGACGGACATCCTGGACAAATTGAATGAACGGTTTGATTTCTTCCCGCTGTTCGATCACGTCTTCAACAGCTATCACGTCGGAAAGGGAAAGAGGGACATTTCACTGTTCGATGACATCGCCCTGGTCCTGAAAACGAAGCCGGACAGGATTCTATTCATCGATGACGACTCTGGGCATGTGGAAAGGGCAAGACGGAAAGGCTGGAAGGCCGTTCAATATGTGGATCGTGAGACTTTCCTTGCGGACATGGAGCGCGTCCTGCCGGTCCGTGATCTCACAGGGAGATCCATTACCGAATGAATCCCGGAAATATTCCCTGCCTCCGGGATGCCTGAATCAATATCCGTTCCCTAACCAATAATCATGTCCTGTTCAGTAGCGGATGAACCATTCATCCAGGTGACCCGCATACATGAGAATGAAAACCCTGTCCTCACCGGTTTTGACCCTGAAGTAATCGATAACCGGCCTTTGTGAGTCACTCCCTCCTTCATACCAGCGATCGAGAATTTCCGACACGTTCCAGCGCCGTCCCTGAAACGTAAAGGAAACGGGATACTCGTTGATCCTGTAGCCGCTGTGGCACTCAACCTGGATTCGTTCGTATTCCATATCTTTCCTTTTACACCATCGACGATATCCGCCCCGGTACTTTGCCGGCGGATAGATTGTATCCAACTGGATACCCGGGATGACTATTTCCTATGCACTTTTTTCATCACGAACCGGGACAACAGGAATTTCAATACACTTGACCTTTCGAAATTGTGAATGAATTCCTGCTGTTTGGATTGACTGGAGATATTCTGGCATGGGAAATGCCCTGTGGCAAGTTAAAATCAAAAATTTATTGGAGGTCATGTTTATGAAAAAAACAGCAGCGATGTTGATCACGATATTTCTCGTGGCGGGATTGACGACTACCGCTTCCGCATGCGGTCCGGGTAAACAGGGACATGGATGTCACGACGTTCGCCGGGCATATGTGCGCGGCTGGCATGACGGTCACCATGGGTATGATCGCTGGCGGCACGTTCATGCGCGGCGTCATGTTCAACCCGCGCCTTATCCCGGCGCCGGGGCTGTGGTCGCTCTTCCCGCTGTTCCGGTGGCGGGTGTCAGCGTTTTCTTTCCTGGTATCAGTGTCAGCATTCATTAATAGGGCCTGTTTTCCTGATGAAGGGACAGGGCAGGAAAGCGTAAGGTTCAACTAATCAGAATCAATGAAGAAAATTAAAAATGAGAAATCAAGGAGGCAGTAAAATGAAAAAAACGCTTTTTGGAGTTCTGTTCTGCGCATTGGCGCTGATTGCTCCGATGTCCGCGATGGCAAGAGTGGATGTTCATGTGAGTATCCCGCTTCCCCCGCCGATCGTTTTTAGCGCGCCGCCGGCGGCTGTGGTGATTCCTGAGACCTATATCTACGCCTTTCCTGATGTCCGGGAGGAGATTTTCTTCTGCGACGGCTGGTGGTGGCGTCAGTGGGACGGGCGCTGGTATCGGTCACGGAACCATAACTCCGGCTGGGCTCACTATCATCGGGCTCCCGCCTTTTATTCAAAAGTTCCGGCAGGCTGGAGAAATGACTACAGGAACAACCATTGGAAGGGGCATTATTGGAAACACCAGCGTGTGTCTTCTGATCAGCTTAAAGATAACTGGAAACACTGGGAACGGAATAAGTATTGGGAGAAGCGTCACAACTGGGGTGTGAAGAAAGCACAGGTCCCGCCTCAGCACCGGCGTTCTCAGGAGCTCCGGCACCAGGGAAATCATGGAGGGGGGAACGAGAGGGCTGATAGGCGGTAATTCATTAAAAAAGTCTCTCCACTTCAACTCACGTGCTGAGAAACCCTGGATGGAATCTGCCGGCGCCCGGATGAGCCAGCGGCGGGGAGACTGGTGAACCTCAGCACAGCCACGCAGGCGGAGCTTGAGAGCCTGCCGGGTTGCCGGTCACCGAAACAGGGCTACAAACAGCAGTAAATATACAGGTTGCCTTCAACGAGAGAAGGGGAGATCATGGGATTGTTCGTCGATCTGGCCGGGAAGCTGACTTAGACGAATTTCATACCATAGATCGTAAAGAAAGGGGGGATGATGCGGTGGGTATCATCCCCCCTTTTTCGAATGAGTTCACATTCTTCGGCAGCCGGGGCCGGACAGGATGCTGCGGCCGCCTGTTTCGGGAATGACCTGTATCTGAGTGCCGATGCGCTCCTTCAGGGCCGCCACGTGAGAGATGATGCCGATGAGCTTGCCGTCCTGCCGCAATCCCGCCAGCGTTTCCAGGGCGGTTTCCAGGGCGTCTTCGTCGAGAGTGCCGAATCCCTCATCGAGAAAGAGCGAATCAACCCGGACATTCCGGCTTGCCATCTGGGAAAGGCCGAGGGCCAGGGCGAGGCTCACGATGAAACTCTCGCCTCCGGAGAGATTTTTCGTTGAGCGGATTTCGCCGGCCTGATAATTGTCGATGACGTTGAGCTCCAGGGGGTGCGCTTCGTCGTGGATGAGAAGATAGCGATCCGTCATTTCTCTGAGGCGACGGTTGGCATGGACCGTCATCATCTCGAAAGTGAGGCCCTGCGCAAAGTTCCGGAATTTCCTGCCGTCGGCGGAACCGATGAGCTGATGCAGGTCGTCCCAGCGGGCGCATTCCCTTTTCTGGCGGTCGATCCTCTGAAGGCGTTCCTGCAGATTTTTCCTCCGGCTCTCGTTGTCGGAGAGGTTCTGAACCATGCCGCCGATATCCAACCTCAGTTGTTTCAGCTCCATATCGCCGGTGCGGATCTGTTCAGTCAAAACTTCGGAAGACTGATCCGTCAGCTTCTTCTCCTGCTGGACGGCGAGGGTATCCAGCCTGTCCTGACGGCGGGCGTCGAGTTCCGCCTTCTCCCTGAGCAGGATCTGTTTCTTTTCAAGAAGCCCTTGCCTCTCCTCTTCGGTCAGGCACGAGGACAGGAAGTCCGACTCATCTGCAAATCCAGACCTGCGAAGCCGGTCATCCCAGTGCTGTTTCGTCTTCATCAGCTCCCCGGCGCGCTGTTTCGTCCTGATCTGCAGAGAGGCGATCCTTTCCCGCAGCATGCTGATTTCCTTTTCAATTTTTCCGCAGTTCTCCCGGGCCTTTTCAAGGGCATTGCCCGCTTTTTCAACCTCTGCCGTAAGCCGTTTTTCTTCTTCATCGGCAATCTTTTCTCCAAACAGCGCCCGCCGGGCGCCGAACAGGGATTCCCGATCTCTGACCAGCTTTTCCCGGTCCCGGCGTCGTGCCGCCAGATCTTCCTCCAGGCTTGCCAGCAGGGCCTCACGCTTTTCAATGCCGGCCTTCAGCTCGTCAAGCGTCTTCTGTTGAAGGGTTTTTTCATTCTCCCGGGCGTGCCAGGCTTCCTTGCGCGCCCTGAGGCCGTTCAACAGAACATCGATTTTTTCCAATGGCAGGCGAGTGATTCCAAACGGTTTCACATCGGCAAGGGCGTCAGCGCGGGCCTTGTCCATTTCTTCTGTCAGTGTGGCACAGTCCCTTTCAGACCGCTCATGATCGGCAGCGGCCTTCTCCGCATTGTGCCGCGCTTCCTGCAAGGCTTTTTCCGCCCGTTCAAAGGTTTTTCTCACTTTATCCAGGGCATCCTGCGCCGACTTTTCCTGCTTGTCCTTCCCTTCGGCCTGACGAATGATTTTTTCCATTTCGGCAGTTATCGCCATCACTGTGGCGAGTTCCGCACGTATCCTGATGGCGCGTTCCGGCGGAGAAGCCTCGATCTGCAGTCGCGACAGAAAATCGGCGGCTTGTTTTTCATCCGCTTTCAGAGCCTCCGCCTTTTCTTCCCGTTCGTTTTTGCTGTGTTGAATCCCGGCTTCGGTCCGCGCGCGTTCGGCTTCCAGTCTGTTCAATAGATTCGATGCGCTGTTTAACTCATTTTTTGTTTTCTGAAGCTCCTCCTCCACCTCATTGGGAGCCGGTATGTTTCCCCGCGCGTAGGGATGTTCCGTAGCGCCGCACAGAGGGCAGGGCCGGCCGTCCGCCAGCCGTTTCCGTTCTTCTTCGAGATCGCGGATACGATTGAGAAGCGATACCTGGGCTTCCAGGGCGGCAGTCGTTTTTTCCAGGAGCGCTTTATGATCGGAGCAGGCTTTCAGCTCGCTGATAATTCTGTCCCGGTCAGCGTTCAGGATTTCCAGTTGTGTTTTCAGACTGTCCAGCGCCGGGGCGATCCGGTCGATTCGTTTCAGGATTTCCTCCGTCTGGGTCAGAAGCCGCTCCCGTTCCCTGAGAACATCCATTTCGTTGCGCCACGTGCTGAACTCGCGTCCCTGAAGGATGACGGAAAGTTCCTCTCTCGCATCCTCGTGAGCCTTCCGGGTTTTTTCAAAGACCCGTCGGATTTTTTCATGCTCGCCCTCCCTGTCGGCAAGCTCGGCCAGGGCTGAATCCTTTTGAGCTGCGGCCGCAACCAGTTCCCGACATGCCTTGTTCCACTTTGCCTCCACATCGCGAAGCGAGGCAAATCCTCTTTCAATGGCGCTGAAGTTGGCGATCAGGGCCTCATCCGCGGCAAATTTTTCCCGGTATGCGTAAATCGCTTCCAGGGCCGCATGGACCTCTTCCCATTTCTGCTTTCCCTGTTCGAGCAGATTTCCATATTCCTTTTCCTGACTTTCTATCTCTGCAATCGCCCGGTCCTTCTCCACAAGCTGCTTTTCCTGCTCACCCAGTCGGGAATCGAGGTCACGCACCTTTTTAAGCACCTCCCCCTCCGAGTGCTGTCTGGTCCGTGTCTCATTCAGGAGACTTTCCGCCTTTTTCCTCGCGAATAATCCCTCTGTGGCGGTCTTTTCCTTTTCGGGGAGCGTGGCGACGGCATCATGAAGTTCTTCCATTTCCTGAGTCTGCAGTTCCCTCAGGGTGGCAATACCCCGGAAGTCGCCTTCCAGACTCATCGCCAGGAGGGATCGTTCCAGTCTGTGTGAGTCCGGTTCAAATGCCTTTTGACGCAGTTCGAAGTCCTGCCGTTTCCGGTCCAGTTCTTCCAGCTCTTTCTCCAGGACCGCCATTCCTTCGAGCCAGGCCAGGGCCTTTTCTCCCTCCTTGATTCTTCCGGCGAGTTCGGTTTCCCAATCCTGCTTTTTTCTCAGGGTATCCTGCAAGGCCCGCTCTTCTTCTTCGCTCAGGATTGCAATGCCCTTGAGTTCTGCCTGCAACAGTTCGAGTTTATCGAGCTCTTCGGAACGGCGTTCGTGAACCTTCATGGATATGCGGCTGTAGATTTCCGTTCCGGTAATCTGCTCAAGGATGGGCGCCCGTTCATGAGGAGGGGCCTGAAGAAAAGCGGCGAATCCGCCCTGGGCAAGAAGCATCGAACGGGTGAAACGCTCGAAATCCAGCCCAGTGACCTTTTCGATGAAGGTACCGACTTCGTTGATCTTTGATTTCAGGACCCGGCCGGAGTCGGCATCGACGATTTCATGTCTGGCCTGCTGCAGCTCGCCGTCCGGTTTCTTATAGGCCCGCTGCTGGCTCCAGTGGCAGCGGTAACGTCCTTTCGCGGTTTCGAAGGTCACTTCTGCGAAGCATTCACCTGTCTGGCGCGACATGATTTCATTGCCGCTTTTCGTGACCTTGCCCAGCCGCGGCGTACTGCCATAAAGTGCAAGGCACACGGCGTCCATGAGCGTTGTCTTTCCTGACCCCGTGGGGCCGGTAATGGCAAAGATCCCGTCGGATATGTACGCGGGTCGGGTGAAGTCGACCTGCCATTCGCCGGCAAGGGAATTCAGGTTCTTGAATCGTACGCCGAGAATCCTCATGCCTTGTGCACCACGTCAGCCAGCAGGTCCTGTTCGTTGAGGGAGACAAGAATTTCCCGGTAGGCATCCAGAAGGGCCGAACGCTTCTCTTCCGGAATTTCGTGAGCTTCCAGGCAGCGCTTAAACACGTCCGTTGTATCCAGGTCTTCGAGGGTTTCGTTTGCGGTCATCCGCTTCAGGGCGTGTTCCAGTATCCGGTTGTTCCTGACGCGGAGTATCTCCATGCCTGTCCCGGCGATGGTTTCGTCCAGAAGCGCACGCATGTTTCCGATCATTTCATTTCCTTCATAAATTACCTCCAGCCAGGCATTGCTTCCCCGGGACTTCAAATCTTCGAGGTTCCGGACGATGGTCTGCCAGTCTCCCCGCAGGGTCATCAATTCCCGGAATCGGGGGACGGAGATCTCGGTTGCGCGGGAGGTGGAACAGGGAAACTCTACGAGCATCACGCTTTTTTCCTGCGTTCCTTCCCCGAAGCCGATCGGGAGGGGCGAACCGGAATAGCGGATCCGCCCCAGACCGCTTACGGTCTGCGGGATATGAAGATGCCCCAGGGCAACGTAGTCGATATCCGGGGGAAACACATCCGTTCCGACATGCAGAAGGGTGCCGATGTAAAGTTCGCGCACGCCGTCGCCGTCGACGGTTTTTCCGCCGGCGGCGTACAGATGCCCCATGACGACGATGGGCACAGGGCTTTTCAGCCTGGAATTTTTTCTCCGGGCCGTGTCGTACACCTTCCGGTAATGATCCCGGATGCCTTCAATGATCTTCCGTTCCTTATCCTCGACGCTCTCTCCTGCTTCGGCGGTACGGATATCCCTGTCCCGGAGGTAGGGAACGGCGCAGACGATCAGCCGGGGTTCACCATCCGTTCCTGCAATCGTGACCAATTCTTCTTCCGGGGATGGGCAGGCGCAACCTACTACATGGATGTTCAGGAATTTGAGGAGATCCCCGGGGGCGTTCAAAAAGGAGGGCGAATCATGATTTCCCGCCGTTATCACCACGTGGCGGCGCGATGAGGCCGCCACGCGGCAGAGAAAGCGGTAATACAGTTCCTGGGCGACATTGCCGGGTGTGCTGTTGTCAAACACGTCCCCCGCTACCAGCAGCACATCGATGTCTTCCGTCTCGATCAGTGCCGCCAGCCATTCCAGAAAGGCTTGATGCTCGGCATGCCGTTTACGGCCATGCAGGGCGCGGCCCAGGTGCCAGTCGGAGGTGTGGAGAAGCTTCAAATCCGTTATTTCGCATCCATTCCGGGAATTTTTCCCTTCATTCCCTCCGGCAGTCCGGGTATTGTCATTTTCTTGTAACCTGCCGGAACCTCGAAGAGACTGTCGGGCTGACCGCCGATTCTGATATCCCGGTATTCCATGACCCAGCTCCCATCAATCGCCGCGGTCTTGACGGGGAAGTTGATATCCGTCGCCCACCACTGATAGGTCTGGACGGTTTTGTCATCCACACTGGCGGTTACTTCATATTTTATGGCGGGGTGTCCGTCGACGGTTTCGCTGCCTACTTCCTTCCGGCTTACTTCCCCCTTGACTTTTTCTTCGGCCATCTGAATCTGTTCATCTGTCACACCCGGCATTTCCATGTAGGTTTTCTGCGCGTTCATAATCATCCAGACTTTGTTGAGATCTTTCCTTACGATCGTGGATGATCCGGCTGCTTCGTTATCCGTCCGGAATTTGTCCGGTTTCATGTACATCTTTGATGACAGGGTCTGGCCCCCTGAGGTGCTCAAAAGGGTGGCTGAAAGTTCCTGAGCCACGGCGGTCTGCATGGCCTTTTCCGGCGCCTTTTCAGCAGCCTTTTCCAGCTTTCCTTCCTCCGTTCCCTTGCCGCAGCCCGCCACAAAAAGGAACGCCAATGACGCCATCATCAGCAGAATCAAGAATCTTTTCATATGCATATCTCCTTTAAGAAATAGTGAAGATCATCGAAACTCATCAATCCTTATCAAAAACCCGGTTGACCGATGCCGTTTGGGGAAATGCTTGCGGCAGGCGCCGGATATCAGGATTTCTGCCCTGTTCAATGAATGCAGAATAAACGGCCCTTGAATGGAAACAAAGGTCACTCTTCCTGATGAGGTTCAAGGGTAAAGAAACGGTGTGGCGATGTCAAGGCATGTTTCTCTCATCCTGGCGTTGGCAACGGATATTCCTTTATCTGCATGCCTGCCGGGGTTCTTCCATGGGGGCCCGGTTATCCGGCGGGAAGGAGTCCGTGATTCGTACATTGCCGCCGGTGGCGCTGTGGGTGCAATCCGTCATCATCCGGGGAAGGAGGGGGGGCTGCCCGATTCCCGGAAGGGGGCGCCGGAAGGACATCGCTCTTGACAAAAGGGGCCGTTAGGCCGTAAAATAACAAAGAAATTAATCAGTGATTTCAGCAATATATTCCCTTTGTCTCTATCGGAGGCAATACATTTCTGCCCTGGATTCCGGATGTGCGGCGCTTAAAGAAGGGGGGAAGCCCCGGCGTTTTCATAACTTTTTAAAGTGAAAGGGGTAGAGTCATGTCCATCTTTTTTATGTTCGGAAAGTATTCGACGGAATCCCTGAAAGAAATCAGTCCCGAAAGAACACAAAGATCAATAGAGACGATTAAAAAACTGCAAGGCGAGGTCCGTTCCATGTACACCCTTCTGGGAGAGCATGACCTTGTTCTGATCGTGGATTTTCCCTCGGTGGAAAAGGCCATGATGGCCTCGGTGGCATTGCAGAGGCTGACAGGGATTGCCTTCACCACCTCGCCGGTCGTGGATGTGGAGGAATTTGACCGGATGATCGGACAGGTAAAAGATATCTGACTTGCGGCAGGCCACGCCGCAGCCGGATAGAGCATCCGTCCGGGAAACGGCGACGCTGCCGCGGTCAATCGAATCGAAACGACCCGGCATTACAGCCGGACAAGGTCAAGGGGAGTCTTTGTGACCCGCTCCAGGCCTTCTCTGCGGACGATGAAATCGGCCTCGATGCCGATGCTTCCTTCTCCGGGGAAGACAAATTTAGGTTCGATTGCGAGGATCATCCCCTCGGTCAGAATTTGCGGATGGCGCGGGGTGATGACCGGCAGTTCATTGATCTCAAGTCCCACGCCGTGACCGAGAAAACCGACCTGGCCTCCACCGTATCCCATGAAGTATTCATCAAGTTTTGCCGATTTTGCCCTGCTGCGGGCCCGCTCGAAGAGTTCTGAAGTTTCCGTGCCTTCCCTGGCGAAGGCTGCCGTCTCATCGAGGATCTCCCTTGCGACCTCATGCGCCTTGGCAAATTTTTCGTTCAGCGAACCAATCACAAAGGTTCTTGTCTCGTCGGTGATATAGCCGTTATAACCCGCGCCATAATCAAGGAGAACAGGCTGATCGCGGCGGATGGTCCTGAATGATGATCCGTGAGGAATAGCCGCGGTAACTCCCACACCGGCGATGGCGGCGTTGACGCAAGTAGGAACGGCGCCCGCCTGTCCGGAAATCACGTAGAGACACATCATTTCCTGATTGAATCCACGCATGCGCAGCAATCCCTGGTGGCCGCGCCGTCTGCCTTCCGCGGCCAGCTCGGCTTCGACGTCGATTTCCCTCATGCCCTCCCGAAGAACTTGCGGTGTCCGGGAGAAGACGGCATCCATGATTTCTCCCGCCCGTTTGATCTGGCGGATTTCAAAATCGCTCTTGACCATCCGCGATTCACGGATGAGAGGGGAGATATCCGTGAAAGAATCGAAACCAAGAATCTGGCGATAACGTTCATAAGTGGAAACCGGCAGAATATCCAGCTCCATGCCGCCCTTGCCGTGCAGGATTTCTTTCTCGTGCAGAATGTCGCCCGCGTCCTTATCGCGGCGGATCGGGATGACCGGGAGCGGGGATTCCCTCTGCGCCCGGTCCGGATTCTTTTCCACAAAAAGGAGGGGTGCGCTTTCGAGAGGAACAACGAGAACGGCTTTCTGTGTGGTGCCGGATAAATAGAAAAGATCGGTGTTCCCCAGAATAATGGAAAAATTGACGCCTTCCCTTGCCATTTTATCCCGGAAGAGGCCGAGCCTGTTCTGAATCTCAGCTTCCGGTGTGAGTTCACAGAGTTCCATTTCTGTCCACATATCCCGCCTCCTGAAAATAATAAAACATATCATATGAACGCTTTTCGGATGAACATCGGTTAATATTTTTTTATGCTACCCTGAAAGTCAGTATTTTCCAATAGATAATCTGGAACATTTTTCCCCGTCAGGTACTTTTGCTGCGTGAGGGCGCAAAGGGATTAGGAGGCTGCCACCGATGGTTGTTGGATCCCGCGGCTACAGCCGGCATGGCGGGGATTGCCGGGGCCGGGGCAATTTTGCCGCGTTTTCACGCGCTCATCCCCGCGGATTTAGAGACCCTTTTGCCGAATCTGTGTGAAATGCCGGAAAATAACAGCTGCTCATTGCCAATGTCCTTGAAAAGAATTAAAATTATGGACAAAGAAGCCGGGAGTCCTGAAATGGAAAAAAAGTGTTCGGAGTTTCTGAATCGGTATAACATTTCCGAGGAAGCTTATGCCGCTGCAGGGATCGCCTGGGATGAGCTCGAAGAAGTAAGGGATCATTATATCCAGACCCGGGATGAACTGGAGCCGACGGCGCGATACATCGTCAATATTCTCAATAAAACTGAAAAGGCCCATTCCGTCAGTTACCGCATCAAGGCCCCTGACCACCTGATAGCGAAAATTATCCGCAAGAGAATCGGGAAGCCGGAAGGGATTATCAATCTCGCAAACTACAGACAGAAGATCACCGATCTGATCGGGATACGGGTACTGCATCTCTTCAAGGAAGACTGGCTGGATCTTCACCAGTTCATCACCCGCACCTGGAATCTGAGGAAAGAGCCCATCGCCTATGTGCGCCGGGGCGATGCGGCGGGATACATCAACAGTTTCAAGAACTGGGGCTGCACGATCAAGGAACACCCTTACGGCTATCGATCCGTTCATTACCTCCTGCAGTCCATGATTTCGGAGTCGGCGGAGCCGACGGTCCAGGTATCGGAAGTGCAGGTCCGGACCCTGTTCGAAGAGGCCTGGAGCAGCATCGATCATCATGTCCGTTATCCTTACGAACCCCGCAATGTCCTGCTCAATGAACTGCTCGTTATTCTGAACCGTCTTTCGGGCAGCGCCGATGAAATGGCTTCCTGTATTCTTTATCTGAAAGAAAAGATCAATACGCCAGGCATGCCGTCACAAGATGTAAACGGGCAAGCCGGGCAGGGCGGCGGATTCTTTCAGCCCCTGGATGAGTTTGAATGGCCCGCGGAAACGGGGTCGGGAGTCATGGCCTGGACGGACGGGAATATCGGGGAGGGCGTTCCGGAACAGTACCTTTCCCCCCCGGCCGATACGGCTGATCAGGAAAAGGGACCGGGCGAAGAGGGGCCTGAAAAGTCAGAAAAGCCGTCCTCTTCAGGGGAACGCTGAAGCCCTTTTCCCTGAGCTTCAGCGTTGACTGGTCTGCGTGACTCGTCGTCTGCGTGCGGCAAAGGGCAAAAATCCGGTCTGCGGAAGCCGTCAGTGCCTTGCCTGCGAGAGGGCGTGAATTCTGGCCGCCTGCATGAGAAAGACTTCCAGCTTTGCCTGTATGATCTGCGGGAAGGGATTTCCATCGCTTTCGATGGCGAGAAAGGGAAGGGGCCGATTCAGGAGATCTTCCGCCACCGATCCTGATTCCTTCCCATAATGCTTTCCGGAGTTTCTCTTCCCCCGGTTCATTTCCCGGTTCAAAATGGCCTCTGAAACCCGATTCGGCATGCAGCCGAAAGGACCAAGGGCGATAGCGCCGCAGTAAGGAGTCGGGACTTCCGCAAGGGCCGCCCCCACGGTAAGAACGGCTTCCCCCAGCAGCAGGGGATTGATGATCGGACTGGCCTGTTCCACAATATGGGGGATGTCCTCCGTTCGATCGGGAATCAGTCCCGATCCTGCCAGGATCTTCGTGATCGTCCGCTCATATTTTTTCATCCATGTGGAGCGGAGAAAAAGCGACGCCTTTTCTTTCGCCGACAGGGTTTTATATATCCATCCGTTCCTGTCGCAGAGGTCCGTGTAATAAATCCATTCCATCACGCTGGCCACTTTTGTCGCGAAGCCCTGATCCGCCAGACGTTCAATCAGAAACTGCCGGGAAATGGCGTCATGACGGACAAAGATTTCTCCCGTCAGCAGAATGGTGGGGATCTCTTCCGGCCGCCTCTTCAGCGGGATGGATTTCAGACGGGCGGCCGTTTTTTCCAGGACGGGCCGGAGGGTTTTCAATTCGGGAGATTCTTCCAGAGCCCGGATGATTTTCCGGCATTCCTCCCGGTAAATCTCCAGGGCTTCAACCCGGTCGCTGGCGGCGGTCAGCAGAACGCCGTAGATATCTTCCATGTCGTCCGCGATGACGACGCCCGTCCAGAGCTTCAGGGTGAGATTGCTGGCATCCAGATCGGCATAGCTGTTCTCGGCATCCGGGGAATAGAGGGTGACATCCTGGATTCCGAGTCGCTCGATCATCGCCTTCATGAACTGGGAATACTGGCCGAAGCGACAGGGGCCTCCGGCCGTCGGCATGAAATAGACGAGCAGTTCATCCGGGTCCTTCCTGTCCCGCAGATACTTTAACAGGCTGCCGACCGTCAACTGGAGGGGCAGGCATTCCTTGCAGGTGGTATTGCCGCGGCCGAGCTTCAGCACTTCCTCGTCTGAATCGGGAAGGGCCGTCGCCCGAACCCCCGCGGAACGGAAAATAGCCGCTGCGACGTCCACATGGAACTGTCCCATGGAAGGGAAAACGAGGTGAACCCGGGGGTGCGAAAGGGGATAGGATTCTCCACGGGAATCGACGATCCGGGAATCTTCGTAATTCACTCCTGCCGAGGTGGTTTTCCGGGACGGCGCCGGAGCGGTATTCCTGCTCTTCATGTAGAGTTCCCGATAATTCCGGATGATGTCCATGAAGGCTTCGATTCGGGTCTCCAGCCCGGCGTCCGCCACGTGGCTGTCCAGCTCCAGAATCAGGAAGGGCTTGTTTCCCATCATCTGGCGGAAATAGCCCAGAAGAAAGGAATCGGGACCGCAGGAGAAATTGGTGATATAGCAGCCGAAAAGCTGCGGGTGCCGGGAAACGAACGAGGCGCCTTTGAGGATGAGCTGGCCGGATGACCAGTACATGTTCCTGGGGACGGTTTCATCGGCAAGGGGAAGAAAGGTCAGGGGAACCGCGCCCACGCCTCGGGAGGCGAATTTCTTGGGAATTCCCATGTTGGCCTCGGGAACGAAAGCGTTATAAGTCCGTCCGAAGATCACGATGCCGAAGCGGTCCGGATCCTCTTCCAGATCGCTGACAAATCGGCTGCCTGTTTCTTTCGTTGTCCTGAAAACCTGTTCCTGGGCCGCGACGGCGACTTTGAAGGCGTCCCTGGCGTCCGTCTTCCTGCATCCGAGGGAGTGAGCCAAATCCACCATGACATCCTGCACGGCTTCATAGCCCCGGGAAAAATCGAGGACCGGCTGGAGAAGAGAATTTCCTTCCTTCATCCGGCGGAACATCTCCCCGTCGTTGAAGGTGCTGGCCAGGTAGTAGGGCTCTCCCTGGGAGATGGGGCAGATGGTGCTGACGGGATTTCCCTTTTCCACATGCATGCCCCGGATGTGGGGGAGAAAGAGAAGATCCGGTTTTTTCCGGAGCAGATCACTGAAAAAGCCGTGGGCAAGTTCAGCCGGATAACAGAAGGCCGTTCCTTTCTGAACCATGCCTTCCGGACGGGGATAATCAGGCAGGATCAACTCGAAACCCAGCCTGCTGAAAAAGGACGAGTAGAAGGGATAGTACGTATTGGTCAGGAAGGACCGGTTGATGCCGACGGTGCGGCAGCCCCTTGTTGAAGAAACCGCCTGTTGGCCGGTCCCGGTGTTCCGGTAGGTCAGGACTTCATGCTGCCTGACCAGATCCAGATGCTCCGCGTCTACGGAAATATGATAGCGGAGATTATACCAGCGGTTGCAGGCCCCGCCGAAGGGATACACCTTTCCTTCAATCCGGATGCGGGCAATCTCGCACTTCCGGTCGCAGTGTTCTTTTCCGCCGTTGCAGACAAAGGGAGGCTCATAGGCGATTTCCCGGTCCTTCAGGGAACGGAGAGAGAAAGAAGCCTCCTTCAGCAGGCCGTGCTCCAGCCGTTTCCGGATCTCCAGCGCCACGCCGAAGGCCCCCATCAGACCGGGTTCCGGGGGAACGACAATCCGCTTGCCCGTCAGGGCGGCCATGGCGACCGGGATCGCCCGGTTGTAGCAGACCCCGCCCTGCATGAAGATGTTGTTTCCCATTGAGCGGTTTCCTTTAACCCGGTTGCTGTAATTCATACAGATGGAGTAAACCAGTCCTGCGACGATGTCTTCCCGGCTCATACCCTCGTGGGCGGCATTCTTGATGTCGCTGCTGATGAAGGCGGCGCACTGGTCGTTGAAGTTGGGGGGATTCATGCCCCGGAGCGCGATATCGGCAATATCCTCCATGGCGACGCCCATGGATTCCCGGGCCGCTTCTTCGAGAAAGGAGCCTGTCCCCGCACTGCAGGCGTCGTTCATGGCATAGTCCGAGGGAATGCCGTCCTTCACATAGGTATATTTGGCATCCTGTCCCCCGATTTCAAAGATCGTATCGACTGTCGAATCGAAGAACAGCGCGCCCGTGGCATGGGCGATGATTTCATTGATGATGCCTTCCGTCATGGCATGCAGACCGGCGATCTGCCTTCCCGAGCCCGTCACGCCCAGTCCCGGAATCTTTATCTTTTCCGCCAGGGGACCCAACTGCTCGTAAAGGCTGGCATAGCAGGCCCGTGAGGCCGCAACGGGATTGCCGTTGGTGCGCAGATAGATGGAGGCCAGGATCCGGTTGTCGCTCAGCCTCAGCAGAACGGCCTTCGTGGTGGTCGAGCCGACGTCCAGCCCCAGGATGCACTCATCCCCCTCGCAGGCAACGCCCCGTTCCATCGTCTGGAAATCCACTTTGTCCAGAGAATCAGCAAGGGGCGGCAGGCGGTGAAACGCCGTTTCATCGTGCTTCATGACGGCATCGGGCGCCGGGGCGGGCAGGGTTTCATGGTCCAGGGCCCAGAGCGCGCAACCCAGGGCTTCGAAATAGGTTGCTTCCTCCGGGATGATCAGGCTGGCGATATCTTTTTTCAGATAGTCCACCATGACGGTGTTCTGAGCGGTTCCGCCGATAAGCATCATGGTGTTCCGGGGAAGATGGCTGAGGATTTCCAGAATCTTTCCCGACATCATCTCGCAGAGGCCCGAAGCGATTCGTCCCTTGGGGACGCCTTTGTTGGTTGCATGGGTGCAGTCGCTTTTACAGAAAACGCTGCAGCGGCCGGATACCTTGTAGGGCTCTTCCTGCCGGGCGAATGAAATGGCATCCTCGATACCGAGGCCCATGCGGCGGATCTGCTGGAGAAAGAATTCCCCCGTTCCCGAGGCGCACTTGTTGCCTGTCTGAACGGAGCAGATCCTGCCGTCTTTCCCGATGACATAGATCAGGAAGGTCTCTCCCCCGGCGCTGATGACGGCATCCAGGGGGGCGTTGCCGTTGTGAACGTAAGACAGGGCGGTTTCGACCGCCTGAGGTTCGGGGATGGAGGTGAGATTGACGAACTGGCGGAACTTGCGGCCTGTCACCGCGATCCGGTCGTACTGACCCGGTTCAAGGGTTGAAAAGATGTCCAGAAACGCCTGACGGGGATTTCCGTCATGGGGTTGAATATGAATGACGGATTTGGAAATTTCTCCCTGAGAATTTTTACGGACGGCAACTGCGGACAGAGTGGTTGCGCCGATGCATATGCCGAGACTGTTCATACCTTTCTCCCTCCATACTGCCAAAACGGTAAAACCGAAGTCATGGTATTGTCAGGTTCCGGAAAGTGATCCTCGGAGGCACTATGTCAAAAAACGAAAACAGCGGCCGCGACAACCGTCGTATAGCGGTCGTCTTTGACGATGGTTGACTGAGTGACATTACGGGTCTTGACGATTTTTCCGCTGATCTTGAAAATTTCCTTTTTCTCATCCCAGCTTTCATCCACATTGAAATCGATGCCCAGAGTGGAAGCCAGCATGGCCGCGGCCAGATCTTCCGCGTAATCCCCGGCCTGCTTTTCGGTGAGACCAAAGGCGTGATGTTCGCTGATGTATCCGTAGGATGTCTTGTCGGCCGGGATGGCGCAGCCGACAGAGGCTGCCAGGAGTCTTTTGGGTTCATTGCTGCAGCATCGGCTCATGACGCAGTACGTAATGGCTCCGGGGACCAGTTCCTTCAAGCCTTGAACCTTCGAGATGTTCTTGCACCCCGGAGGGAATATGCTGGATACCTGCACCAGATTACATTTTTCGATCCCTGCGTCACGCAAGGCGCGTTCGAAGGAATGGAGTTCATCGCGATGGGTGCCGACACCCTTAGTGAAAAAGATTTTTTTGGGGACAAAGTCATACATCGATGTTCGTCAGGCCTCCTGTTTACATGTGAATTTTTTCTGCTGCCGGACCTTTTGAGCTCTGTGCCGACCCTTTTATTCCGTGTCTCTTCTCAATTTCCCGGACACATGTCGGTCTCACAAAGGTTCTTTTTATATCAGCACTCCCGGTTAAAAGCCACAAAATATTCCATGATGGAATGAAGCGGGACTGGGTGCCACCGGAAGCGATGTTATCAGTCTTCAGGCCCCGGTGTTCATAAAAAGATTGCACTGTTGGGGAAAATCCTTAAACTACGGAAAACAGTGAGACCAAGAAAGGCGCAGATAAAGACATTGCTCAAAAAGATCAGAATATGCACATACTGGGGAATACTTTTCGTCATGATCTTTTCCGGCTGCGGCTGTTGCAGCCCTCCGGATGTCATCGGCGACATCAGCAGATTGCGGCAGGATCACACGTTTTACCTTTCCGGGATTTCTGCCGAGCAGCCGATTGTTGATGACGCGACCCAGAAGAAACTGAGCGAGGATTATACCCGGCGCTATTTTTCCGTCTGGAATCAGGACCGGCCCCGGTGCACACGAGAGGATATTCTTTGGGATTTCGACAAGTACGGGAAAAATCCCGGATACGGCGAGAACCAGCGGAAGCGGGATCGAGGCTGGACGGAGGCATTGAAGCAAAGCGCGGTTCTGGATCGTTATCCCAATCGAGGTGAGCGGGGGATAGTTCTGGAAAACACGAATCTGCGGGCTCTGCCGACTTCCAGCCCCCATTTTGACGGATTGGACAGCGGATCCGGTTATCCATTTGATCGCTTGCAGGTGTCGGCTGTTGCGGTCAACACCCCGGTTTATATTTCCCACGTCAGCCAGGATGGGGCCTGGGTGCATGTGGAGACCAGTTTCTATTTCGGCTGGCTGCCGGCGCGGGATGTCGCCCCTGTGGATGAGTCCTTTGTCCGGTACTGGCAGAACGGGCGGTATGCTGTGATGATTCGGGATTCGATCCCGATTTCTGATGGGAACGGCCGTTTTTATTTCAAAGCGCCGCTGGGAGCTCAGTTCCCTATTCTCAGGGAGGACAGGGAATATTTTTACGTTGGAATTGGTGTCCCCGATGAAAATCGCCAGGCGGTTCTGAAAATTTCACGGATTTCCCGTGACGCCGCCGCGCAAAGACCCTTGAAGATGACCCGGGCGAACCTGGCCCGCGTGGGCAATGAACTGATCAATAAACCCTATGGATGGGGAGGCCTGAATCAGAATAGGGACTGCTCCCTGCTGACCATGGATTTTTTTGCCCCCTTCGGCATCTGGCTGCCGAGAAATTCCGGCCAGCAGGCCCATGAGGCAGGCCGGTTCATCGATCTGGGAAATCTGTCTCCGGACAAAAAAGAAGCGATGATTCTTCAATATGGGGTTCCGTATGCAACGCTGATCTGGCGAAAGGGACACATCATGCTCTATATGGGGTCCCATAACGGGAAGGCCCTGGTCTTTCACAGCATGTGGGGAGTCTCCACGCGGGATTTCATGGGGAGAAAGGGGCGAAGGATTGTGGGGCATTCCGCCATTACGACGCTGCGCCCCGGCATCGAATTCTGCAGCGGCGAAGCCTCGGGTTGTGATCCCCTGCAGAGCGTTCTGGGGATGACTGTTCTGCTGCCTGATGTCACGACGCCGTCTATCCCGGCGCCGAGCCGAATTGATTGAAGAAGGGGATAAAGCGGAGGAAAGGGACATGGAATATCCGGACAGCAACTCTGAAATGTCGAAAGCACAGCTTCTGAAAACCCTTTCCGATCTGCGGGAAAAGATTGCCTTCCTGGAAAAGGAGCGCAGCGAACATCTCCTCGAACAGGACCTTTACAAGACACTGGCCAACAGTTCGCAGGTGGGCGTCTATATCCTCCAGGATCGGAAGTTTCAGTTCGTCAACCCCCATATTGCCGAATACGCCGGGTATCGGGAAGAAGAAATGGTAGGAATGGAATCCCTCAGCCTCATCCATCCCGATGACCGTCTGACGGCCCGGAAAAACGCCATCCGCATGCTGAAGGGGCAGCGCTTTTCGCCGTACGAATTCCGCATCATTACCGGTGACGGCCGGATCAAATGGATCATGGAAACTTCGACGCCCATCTATTACAGGGGTAAACGCGCCGTTCTGGGAAATTCCATGAACATCACCGGGCAGAAAGAAGCCCGCAACCGGCTGGAGGAACTGGAAGCGCTGGAGTCTTCTATCCTGGACGCCATCCCGCATGCGGTGGTCGGTCTGCACAACCGCCGGTTCATCTTTGCCAACAACGCCGTTCAGGATGTGTTCGGCTGGCTGCCGGAAGAGCTGATCGGCAGGAGCGTCCGGCTGATCTATCGCAATGACGCGGACCATGATGAAATCGCGCGGCGTTTTTACGACAGCCTGGAAAAACAGCGGACATACAGCACGGAATTTCCCTGCCGGCACAAGGATGGTCATGAGATCATCTGTCTGATGAGGGCTTCCCGCATCGGGGAACGGCTGACCGAACGGCGGATTGTCGTCACTTACGAGGACATTACGGAACGGAAAAAGGCGGAAAAGGAGCTGGAGGAGTCGCGGGAAAAAATGCGCAACCTTTCCATTCACCTTCAGTCTGTCCGTGAGGAAGAACGGACACGGATCGCCCGGGAGATACACGATGAACTGGGGCAGTCGCTGACCGCCTTTAAAATGGATCTGTCCTGGCTGGGGAAAAGGATGACCTCGGAGAAACTGCTGCACGATAAGATCAAAGCCATGTCGGGACTCGTGGATCGGACCATTGAATCGGTCCATCGGATTTCGGCGGACCTCAGGCCCGGCCTGCTGGATGACCTGGGGCTTGTGGCGGCGATGGAATGGCAGGCCAAGGAGTTTTCCGCTCGTTCCGGCATTGCCTGCGAGGCGGATCTGGAAGCGGAAGATGTCCCTCTGGATAAGGAACCGGCCACGGCCGTTTTCCGCATATTTCAGGAAACACTGACCAATGTTGCCCGTCACTCCAATGCCACAAAGGTATTTGTGCGTCTGGAGACGAAGGGCGACAAGGTGATCCTGGAGGTGACGGACAATGGCCGGGGCATCACGCAGAAACAGATCAACGATCCGAAATCGTTCGGAATTATGGGAATGCGGGAACGTGCCCTGCTCTGGGGAGGAGACGTTCAGGTGATCGGCAGCCGGTCCAGAGGAACAACGGTGAAGGTCAGCATTCCCCTGAAGTCAGGAGAGAAGGAATGATTAAAATCCTGATTGCCGATGATCATACCATCGTCAGGGAAGGGTTGAAACAGATTGTGGGAGACGTCGGCGACATGATGGTGGCCGATGAGGCCGGCAACGGACAGGAAGCACTGCAGAAAATTCGGGAAAAGGATTATGATGTCGTCCTGCTGGATATTTCCATGCCGGGGCGCAGCGGCCTGGAAGTTCTGAAGGATATACGGGCGGAGCGGCCGAAACTGCCCGTCCTGATCCTGAGCATGCATTCCGAAGAACAGTATGCCGTCCGGGCGCTCCGGGCCGGCGCGTCGGGCTATCTGACGAAGGCGAGCGCTCCCGATGAGCTGATCGGGGCGATCCGCAAGGTATCCCGGGGGCGCAAATACGTAACGGCATCGCTGGCGGAAAAACTGGCTCTGGAACTGGATGCCGATATCCGGAAACCGCCCCACGAGATACTTTCCGATCGGGAATATCAGGTCATGCTCATGCTGGCTTCAGGGAAAACCGTCACGGAAATCGCCGAAGAGCTGTGTCTCAGCGTAAAGACCATCAGCACGTATCGCTCCCGGATTCTGGAAAAAATGAACATGAAAAAAAACGCGGAGCTGACACTTTACGCGGTTCAGAATCACCTTGTGGACTGATGCTCCGCCGACCGCTTCAGCGAAATTCGCCGTTTGCGCCATCCGCGCATGTGGCGTGATTGCGCGACGTGTTTCTGCTTTTTCTCTATCCCGTTCAGTGTGTTATTCTTTTGAATGAGGCCTGATTGAATCTATTTCGGAGGGCGCGGGGTCGCTCTCCGGTGCTGAAATCCGGGTCTTGCACGGAGGTGGTGCGGCTTCACGCAGGCGGTTTACCGCAAGATGGGCCTGCCTGACCGGTTCGGGAAGACGGTATCCCCGGCAGCAGTTCAGGACGATTTCAACAGCCCGCGGCAGACTGATCCGGTGCCCCTGGGACACGAATACGGGCCGGACCCTGTTCTTGGTTCTTACCACAGCGCCGATGACCGAACCCTTGTGGTACAGGTTTGTGTGGCAACCCCTCTCCTGATCTACCTCTTCAAAGGTTCCGACCAGTTTTGTCTTGGCGCAGCCGATCGTCGGAAGATTCAGGAAAAGGCCCAGATGGGATGCCAGACCGATGCCCCGGGGATGGGCGATTCCCTGGCCGTCAAAGATGATAATATCGGGCCGCTGCTTCAGTTTGTCAAAGGCCTTCAACAGAACAGGGCCTTCACGGAAACTGAGCAGTCCGGGAACATAGGGGAAAGGGACCTGAGCGACGGACGAGGCGATTTCGAGGATTTCCATCGCAGGCCAGGACAGAATCACCACGGCGCCGAAGAAACGGTCATCGCCCCGGGAATATGAGATGTCCGCCCCGGCAATCGAATGGATTTCAACCGGGGGGGACTCGTCACAGAGGATCAGCTTTTCTCTGAATATTTTCTGAATGGCCACGGCTTCCCGACAGGTCACATCCCAGGAATGCAGGGGTTTTGTCCTTGACATCTCTCGTTCTCCATAAAGAATCTCTTGTCCAAATTCCATATCCAAGGCCATTCCGCGCCGGATCGTGATCGGCTTTTCGACTGTCGTTCTGTGACTGTCTGCGCTGCCTCTGCATTGCCTCTCTAAGATCCTCTCTGATAAGGAACCGGGAAGTCAACTTTCTTCAGACTGAAGAATCCGACTGCGCCTTCTATACCACGATTTCTATCCGCTGTTCGTAAAATTACACAGGGAACACTGTTCAGAGAATCAGCTTCCGGAGCCTGGCTTGCCGCTTGAAGGCCTTCCTTGTCAGACAAACGCCTGCAATGACATTCTTCTGTGTCCGACAGGAAATAGAGGGGGGGGCTGATAGAAATGCCTTTCGACCCATGATAAGGTTTTTTCCAACGAAGGGTTCCGTTTATCGCTTTTTCAAAGTTTGGCAAATTTTTGTATCCTTCGTGAATCGATGGACTTCAAGGGGATCGGCAGGCGGGTTCCCATATCATTCAGGAAATGATGAAAGGATAGAAGGAGGATTGTAACATGAGTTCTCGGGCTGTTGGAGGAGAGCGAACTTCTGGTGTTGAAAGCATGGTGGACGTAAAGCCGAAAGTGACGGAGCAGGACTGCGGCAGGATGCCGGTGGCGGAATGCCGGGCCATTTTCGAACAGGCCATCCGGGAAAACCGCACGTACCTGATGGAACATGAATGCAAGGAAATTCTCGAAAATATGGGGATTGCCACGACGGGTTTTCTGGTTGCCGGTTCTGAAGATGAAGCGGTCGAAATGAGCAACAAGCTTGGATATCCCGTCGTGTTGAAAATTGTTTCTCCCGATGTTGTGCACAAAACCGATTCGGGCGGCGTTAAATTGAATCTTGCGGGTGAGGATGCAGTGCGCCAGGCCTATCGTGCTATGGTCGACACGTTCAAGTACCAGCATATCATTGGCATCGCCGTACAGAAGATGGCCGCACCGGGCGTCGAGGCGATTGTCGGTGTGACCCGCGACCCCAGCTTCGGGCCGGTTCTGATGTTCGGGCTCGGGGGGATCTTTGTGGAAGTCCTCAAGGATGTCACCTTCCGGGTGCTGCCCGTTACGGCTCAGGATATCGACGAAATGATCCGGGAAATCAAAGGATATCCCCTGTTGAAAGGCTATCGGGGAAAGGCTGTGGATATCGACGCCCTCAAGGCTCTGCTGCTGAAGATTTCCGACTTCATCATGGCCTTTCCGGAAGTCCGGGAACTGGATCTCAATCCGGTCTTTCTCTATCCTTCGGGCAATGTAGCCGTCGATGCGCGGATGTTTGTCAGCACCGTACCGGAGAAGACCTCTGCGGCGAGGACGGGAAGTGCCATCGAAGAAATCCGGAAACTCTTCTATCCGGAAAGCATCGCCGTCATCGGGGCGACAAGCGCCGAAGGGAAGCTCGGGTACAATGTGTTCCGCAATCTGCTGTTCCACAAATTTTCCGGGAAACTCTATCCCATCAACCCGAAAAGCGACGAGGTCCAGGGAGTCAAGGCCTATCGGAACATAACGGAAGTGCCCGGTCCCGTGGATCTGGCGATTGTCCTGGTTCCAGCCGCGGCAGCCATCGCGGCGATCGAGGACTGCTGCAGGAAGGGTGTGAAGATCATCGTTGTGGAAACGGCCGGATTTGCCGAAACAGGAGAGGACGGCAAGGCGGCGCAGGAGAGAATCCGGGAGATCATCAGGGCTCATGGCTGTCGTCTGCTGGGACCCAACTGTTCCGGCGTCATCAATACGCATGTTGGTAATGTCCAGTCCATCGGCCTTGTAGATGAACTAGGAAAGGGGAACATCGGGATGACTGCCCAGGCCGGCGTTTACGCGGCGGGAATTCTCACCGGACTGCGTCACGTCATGGATTTCGGCATTGTCGCCACCATTGGAAACAAAATGGACATCAGCGAGACGGACATTCTCGAGTATCTGGGCAGTGACGATCATATTGATGTCGTGGCCATGTACATGGAGGATGTGAAAAGCGGCAGACGGTTTATCGATGTAGCCAGCGAGGTTACGAAAAAGAAACCGGTCATCGCCTTGAAGGGTGGACGTACGGCGGCAGGGACGAAAGTCGTTTCCTCCCATACGGCCTCCCTGGCAGGCAACGATGAAATCAACAGCGCCGCCTTCCGGCAGAGCGGGATTATCCGGGCAAGGGACAATGAACACATGTTCGGTCTGCTCAAAGCCTTTGCCCGGCAGCCCCTCCCCCGAGGGGACGGCATCCTGGTGATCACTTACACCGGTTCGCTGGGGGTTGCCTCTACGGATACGCTCTACCTCAATGGAATGCGGCTGGCTGAACTGGAACCGGAGCTGAAAGAGCGTCTGCGGGAAATTATGCCGGATTATGTCACCTCCATGAACCCCGTTGATTATTCCTTCAGCATGGATCCGGAGCAATTGCGAAAAACGATTGAGCTCGGCATTGCCAGCGAGGATGTGGGTGGTCTGCTCGTAGTCCTGCAGGGTGAAATCCTGGGATCGTTTGTGGATACCTTGAAGCAGATTGATTATAAGGGCAAGCCCATTCTGAGCTGCGTGGCCTGCAAGGAATTCATGATGGAAGACGTCATTCGAATGGAAAAGGCGGGTTTTCCGATATATTCCACTGCGGAAATGGCGGCGGAGATCCTTGCGACCATGTATAAGTATGGTCAGAAAAAAGATCGACAAGCACAACCCTAGTCATGTTTGTGCTTCTCCCACCTTCCGCCGGTTCCTCCCAGACCGGCGGAAGGCCCTCCTTTGCTAAGAGGATGAATCCTGGGACGACGGATCGGAAGCCGAATTTTTTCCGGCAAAAAACGGCTCCAGCACGGTTCTGGCCTGGGCTACATCGCTCCTGATCTGATCCGCCAGGGATTCCGGATTGTCAAATCGGATTTCTTCCCGGATTCTGTCAATGAAAAAGAGTTCCAGCTTTTCTCCATAGATGTCGTCGGAAAAATCCAGGATGTGCAGCTCCACCGTGAGGTTTTCATTTCCGAAGGTCGGATTGCGGCCGATATTCAGGACGCCCTGATAGCGTTTTCCGTTCAGTTCGACAACAACGGCATAGACGCCCTCCCGGGGCAGAAGGAGCTTTTCCGGATCCAGATTGGCAGTTGGGAAACCGAGCTGTGTGCCCCGCTTGTAGCCGCCCGCTACGGAGCCTTTCAGGTTGTAAGGTCGGCCGAGCAGGGAGCCCGCCAGTCTGACATCGCCGTCACAGATCGCATTCCGGATCCGGGTGCTGCTGATGATGATATCTCCTACCTTGACGGCATTGGTGACATCAACCCGAAAACCGAGTTTTTTCCCGTATCGGGCCAGAAATTCTTCATTTCCTTCCTTTCCCCTGCCGAATGTGTAATCGTGGCCGATGAAGATTTTCTTGATCCGCAGTTGTTCCCACAGGATCCGGCAGACAAAATCTGTTGCCGTGGTTTTTGAAAATTCGAGGGAAAAGGGAATCAGCATAACGCCATCAATTTCCAGCGATTTAATCAGCTTCAATTTTTCATCCAGGGTGGTGAGCAGATAAAATGGACGTTTTTCCGGATGGAGGACGCTCTTGGGATGGGGGTCAAAAGTGATGACAACGGATTTGCTCTGGCACTGCCTTGCTTCCTGGACAATCTTCCTGAAAATCTGCTGATGTCCGAGATGGACCCCATCAAAATTTCCGATTGTCGCGACCGCGCCCTTGAACTCATCCGATACGCCTTTATAGCCGCGGAGAATTTTCATGATGGATTCTGTTCCTTTAATACTTCCTGTCAGTTTGCTATGAGTATAGAATGCTTAAATTGAACAAAACTACTTAGCACTATTGGCACAATTTTTAAACTCAATTTTGCTTGACAAGAAAGAAAGGATCAGTGTAAAGAACAGGCGTTTCAGGGATAACTCCCTTTTTTACCGATGCCGAAGTGGCGGAATTGGTAGACGCGCTAGGTTCAGGGTCTAGTGGGTGTAGGCCTGTCCGGGTTCAAATCCCGGCTTCGGCACCATTTTTATCGGAATATTTTCCTCATGCAATGGGGGCTTGGAGAGTAACTCCAAGCCCCCATTCTTGTTGGCGACATCCTGCGCCTTTTAAATGTTCAGTCCCTTAAAATGTAAAGCCAATTTCCTGTAATGGATGGAAGAAATGCAGGCCAGGCCTTGCTTTCTTTTCTGCGCGGGCGCGGTTTTGGGAACCCCGGTTTCTAAAGACACCAGCTGTCACGATTTTTCTGGTGCTTGAGCCCCGTCTTCACAGGTAATCGTCCATCGAGGGTATAAATTCCTTATTTAATCACCGATGATTTGCACAAGGATTTCCCGATGCCTCCCTTGATTGTCAAAATCCAGAAATACAATCTGCTGCCATGTTCCCAGAGTTGGTTTCCCTTGAACTAGAGGAATCGTCAGGGAAGGTTTCATCAATGCTGCCCGGACATGAGAAAATCCGTTGCCGTCTCCCCAGCGTTGGTCATGTTCATAAAACAGGCTGGACGGAACAATTCTTTCGAGCGTCGCTCATCCCGTGAGATTTTTCTTATTATTTTTCGATCGGGCGAAAAAGTCCTTCCCCGGGAGATTCATTTGCATCTTTTGACTTGAGCTTTTCCTCTTCCTCAAGGGACCTGAGCACCCTGTTCAAAGATTTTTTCAAATCTTCAATGACATCCGTGATGACTTGAAACTGCCCGCACAGGCCTTCATAATCCGGGGGGTATTCTCCCTCAAGGGAATTGACCAGAGCGATGAATTTCCCTCTCATGTTTTTCAGCTCGTTAATGGTTTCATCAATCGGCATGATTATTTTTTCCCTTCTTTTCTGCTCTTCCTTTTCTCTCTGTTCCTGATTGATTTTCAACACATCAACTTTCATCCCTTTTCCTCCCGATTGCTCTCCAGCCATAGATCAATCCGGGATTCCATATAGTCACAAACCTTTTGTTTGACTCCTTCATCGCAGTTATCAGAAATAAAAACGGCCATCCTGATCATTCGTTTCTGCGGATCGGACTCCGCCTTTGCCTCTGCCAGTCTTTTCTTTTGAGCTTCTGTCATCACCATCCGAATTCCTCCATCTCTTCCGATCGGGCAATCATTTCACGCACGATATCCTTCGGATCGATGCCTTGCTTCCTGCAGTCCGCAAGGTTTTCCATCAGGCCGTTTTCTTCCAGCAATTTCAAAATGATCTCCAGTTCCTCTTCTTTCATTTTTATACCTCCTTCCGGGCACGTCTTATACTTGAATCAAAATATCGGATTGACTCTCTCTGTCAAGAGGTTAATTCGGGAAATAGAACTTTTCGTCTGTCCCTTTAAAAATGGGGTGCAGGATAATATTTATTATTTGAATTCTTCTGACAACCGAACAGATTATTGATAAAAACCGTTACAGCGCTTTCCGGGGAACGGTTCTCGATGAAATGTTAACGTCCTGCGGTTTTGAAGAGATTATCATCACGGGAGTCATGACGAACTGCTGCTGCGAGACGACTGCCCGGGATGTCTTCATGCGGGATTATCGGGTCTTTTTTGTTTCGGATGCAACGGCGACGGTAAACGAGGATCTGCATCTTTCGACGTTGAAGAATCTTGCCTTTGCCTTTGCTCATGTTCTGGATACGGAAAGCCTGTGCCGATGGGTGGATGAAAATTTTTAGGATGTTTATTTCCTGCGCGGCGGAAGTGATGGCTTCAAATGTGTATCGTTTTCAAGAACCATGTTCAGATGGTCCACAACCCGGCGTTCGCAACTCTCATTGAAACAAAATTCCTCCTTCAGATCTTTTGTCAGCGTTCTGTAATGGCATCCTCTGTCGGGACAATTCATGTTGCATCCTCCTTATCGTTATATAAAACCTGAGTTCCATGCCTTTGAGACATGTTGGAGCCCATCCTATTACTAATACGAGGAAAGTCCAGTGAAAAAGTCATCGGCGGTTTGTCTGGATGTCCTTCTCCGGCAAGGGAACGCCCCGGGATTTACGAAAGGGGAAATCGATGATCATCCTGCCATGATTTTTCCTGTCTATCCGTGCCTGTTCGGAATCCTCCCATTTCAACTCCAAGGGATTAAAAAATAAGACACTCCCGATTCGACAATATTGTCGAAGAAACGACAACCCAGCCGACTTCATATCATGTTGTTTATATTGACCATTTCAAAATTAATCTTTTTGGGGTATCGACATTTATTGCCTTTCATGAAAGGCCTTTTCAAGGCCTTCTCTGACCTGTTTCCGTATAATGCTAATTAAATTAAATACTTAATGCATAATTAAGCTTTATGGCATAATCCATGCTTTATTTTAAATATAAAGACGACAAATCCGGTAAGTTCAAACGGGCAGAATGAGCCGGGTTGTATATCGAAAAGGAAATCCCAGATCATTTTTTCTCCTGATAAAGAAAGGGAAGCGAGAATCGCTTCCCTTTCTTTATTGATTTATTTTTTTCATCCCTTTCATTTTTCTATGGTGACCCTTACCAGATGCCATCTCTTTTTCTCCGGTTCATATCTCAGGACGCATTCATAATTTTTCTTCAACATTTCTCCTGCTCTGTTTTGAGCCTCAACATAGGAGTTTATCGTATATTGATTATCGGCCCCCCATGCTACTCTTGCCTGTGATGAGTGTGGAAATCTGGCCGTGGAACGCACAATCAGCTTTCTTGACACAAATTCCTGTGCAGCAGAAACGGCTTCCTGTGATATATCCTGCTGAGTTGCGGCTGGTTTGAGTTTTCCTCCATGTATGAAGGGATAAACAGAGAAAAACGCGACAATGCAGGCGAAAAAAATGAGAACTGCCTTCAGAACCTCATATTTTCCTCGAATTAAAGTTTTTCTGATGGACGCTCCGCACTGAGGGCATTTTTTTATCTCGCTTTCTGTCTGGAAGCCGCACCGGCTGCACTTAGAGGGCATGGTTTTCTCACTTTTTGCTGAGATTAATTCTGGTCAGAGGGGTTTTTATCTTTTTCCATACTATCCCTGGAACTGAATGGAGAACATTTTATCGGCATGGTAAAAAGAGCAAAATCGCGACAGGGGGTAAAGAACATGCCGACCCATGCCGGAAGTGTCACTTATCGTAAGGAACAGGACAAAATCCTCTATCTCATTATTTCTTCATCCGATGGTGTACATTGGGTGCTGCCGAAAGGCCATATAGAGCCCGATGAGTCACCTGAAGAGGCCGCTTTGAGAGAGTTGAGAGAGGAAGCAGGAATTGTGGGCGAAATTGTTAATAAACTCCCGCTTCAATCGTTTGACGTTGCCGGGAAACCGGTCACTGTACAATATTTTCTCATCAAGTCTTCAGGATATTGTCCGGCACATGAGCAAAGATTGATCCGATGGAAAGATCAAGCTTCCTCCCTTGAGCTGCTATCCTTTGCAAATACCCGAATGATTCTGCTTGAGGGATCTAAAAGACTCAAAAACCTGTAAACTCAGGCAGTCACGCAAAATCCACAGAAATGCCGAAGCACAGGCATTCAAACAGAGCAGCGAAATAAATCACCATAAGACGAAAAATTCCAACCTTCTTGTCTTGCCTCCTGTCCCGACGGGGCAGAAGGAACAATGGCACAGACAATAAACTCAGGATGCCGAAATTCTTAACAGAAGTTCTTTTCCCAGGTCGGAACAGCGCTTCTTTGCCTCTTCACTGACTGGACCGACGCTCGATACCGTTTCTCCTATCCGCTGAAAGAAACGGTCAGCGAACCCCTCGAACGGTTGTTTTGCCCGTCCGCCGCCTCCATGAGTCATGAAAAGGACCGCAGGTTTTCCCTTGACGGGCTTCCCCGCTTTGTTCCAGAGATAAAGGTCGTCAAAGAACGTCTTGATCGTACCTGCCGGAAAGGAATAATAGTCCGGGGTGCCGATAGCCAAGGCATCGGAGGACAGAAATTCTTCCGGACTTACCCGCTGTTCGTTTGTGTTGATGATTTGAACTTCCCCGCCGGCATCCCGTATTGCCTCGGCTACGGCCAGAGCCAGAGTCCTGGTGTTGCCGTGCTCCTGACTGTGATAGATGACTAAAATTTTTTTCATCCTGAATACCCTTTCCTGAAATCAATAAGTATCTTGTATACCGGCGAAAAAACATTTGCAAATTTTAATTTGCCTTTAAATAACAGCTAATTAACACGGGAATGTCTCACGTTGGCAATTTCGTGGCACCCATGATGTTATATCTAGCATGAAAAAAAGCATTCCGGTGATAAAGATTTCTTGCATAATGAGCTGTGATGATGTAGTTATATTGTAACTAATAAATAATGCCCGTTATGGCATAAAGAGGTTTGTTACAGTGGGAAAGTATTTGCGCCTCAAAGTTGCCAGGTGCCGGGAAAGCGGTTGTTGCCATTGCTTACAGATTCTTGATCTGAGTTCTTCATGTCATGAAAGAAGGAGGTGAATCCGAAATTCCGGAGATCGTTGTTTGGTTCTCCGAAACAAAGCGCAGGAAATGGCTTACTAAGAAGGAAGAGGCCTGATTGATGGATTGCGGCCCGATGCATAGACAGAAGTAGAAGCAACATAAATAAATAACAGGGGCATAAGAAATAAATTTTCCTAAGTTGATCAGGAACAAAAGCCGGAAGCGCTTGAAAAGATATGACAGATCGGTCGGGAAAAGAAAAAAGGAGACTCCTTAAAGGCTGATCATCATTAGAAAATATATGCGGAAGAAGTAGAGAGATGTGAATTGATTTCACATTAACCATTACCAAAAGGAGGAGGAAACATGGCAAAGTTATACCCGGAGGAATTTTACAACTCAGCAGATTGGTTTGTAGACAGGCACGTCAGGGAGGGACGCGGCGACAATATTTGCGCTTATACGGACAAGGGCAATTACACCTATCGTGACATCCAGAAAATGGCCAACAAGATGGCTAACATGTTCAAGGATCTGGATATCCGGATGGGCGACCGAATCATCATGCTTGTTCTGGACACCCCTTGGTTTTATTCCACTTTCTGGGGTGCGGTAAAGATGGGGGCTGTCCCTGTCCCTTCCAGCACCATGCTTACGCCCGCCGACTATGAATATTACCTGAATGACAGCCAGGCGAGGACGCTTGTTGTTTCATCGAGACTTCTGCCGGTCGTCAATCAGATCGAAGAACTTCGTTTCCTTAAGAATATGATTGTTGTCGATGATGACGGTGTATTTTCCACGCCTTACCAGCAGATATATGCCTCAGCATCGGATGAATTTCAAACCGTGTTTACCTCGGCGGATGATGTTGCCTTCTGGCTTTATACATCCGGCACGACCGGCGGTCCGAAGGGGGCGGTTCATTCGCAGTCCGATATGCAGTACAGTGCTGAAGCTTATGGAAAGCATATCCTCGAGATTACGGAAAAGGACATCTGCTACTCGGCAGCTCGACTCTTTTTCGCCTACGGCCTCGGCAATGCCATGTTCTTCCCCATGTCTGTCGGCGCCGCGGCTGTCCTGAACCCGGATCCCCCCGCTCCAGCCCATGTGTTCAGGTTGATCAAGACCTACAAGGCAACATTGTTCTTCGGCGTTCCAACGCTGTTCGGCCAGATGCTGATTACCCAGGATAAAATTGACGCGGAGAAGGGCGCTGGAGCTGACCCCAAGGATCATGATCTGGTGTCGCTCCGAGCCTGTCCGTCTGCCGGCGAGGCGCTTCCCCCCGATCTGTACCATAAGTTCAAGGCCCGCTACGGCGTGGAAATCCTTGACGGACCGGGTTCAACGGAAATGCTCCATATCTATCTGTCCAACAAGCTGGGCGACGTCAAACCAGGTTCCAGTGGAAAGCCTGTCCCCGGCTATGAAGAGAAGATCATGGATGAAGAAGGCAAAAATGAACTGCCTGACGGTGAAGTCGGAAACCTCTGGATCAAAGGGAGGAGTTCACTCCGTTATTACTGGAGAAAGAGAGACAAGACAGCCGCTACCGTCATCGGTGAGTGGGTCAATTCTGGTGACAAGTATTACAAGGATGCGGAAGGGTACTACTGGCCGTCAGGCCGGGCCGACGACATGCTGAAAGTCGGCGGCATCTGGGTGTCCCCGCTGGAAGTGGAAAACTGCCTGAGAGAGCATGCATCCGTCATGGAATGTGCCGTGGTAGGCGCCATGGACGAAGAGAATCTGGTGAAACCGAAGGCCTTCGTCGTCCTCAATCAGGGGTTTGCACAGTCTCCGGAACTCGAAAAGGAATTGAAACAGTGGGTTCTCGACCGGCTGGCCAAATTCAAGTATCCGCGATGGATCGTGTTCATTGATTCACTCCCCAAAACTGCGACCGGGAAGATCCAGCGTTTCAAACTTCGTTAAAACAGAATGGGATGACCCTTTGTCGGGGGACATCCAAAGAGTTGTGAACAGGAGCATCCCTCACAACAATTGACAATGTTTCAAAAAAGGGCCGCCTTCCAGGCGGCCCTTTTCAGTTCCAGCTTGTTCCAGTTTTTCCCTGCCTTTTCCTCTATGGAGCTTATTTCTGAGTCATTCATACTTCCAACAGCCTGCAGATGACCGAGCGGACAAGCGGGCGGGGAAAAAACTGACAATACCGAAGGAGGTCAAGGACCGTTTTGCGGAATTCAGGATGACACATGATGTCAGTAGTGGAGAGGAATTTATCAGGTGCGGAGCAGCAACCCTTGAGATGAGCGTGTTCTTCTGAAGAAAGATATTTTGGGATATAAAAGGACCGCCTTTGTAGAGGCGGTCCTTTTCATTTCAGATTTTTAGATCTTAAAATCAAATCAGCGGAGTTTGAAACGCTGAATCTTTCCGGTGGCCGTCTTGGGAAGTTCATCCATGAAAACAATCCAGCGTGGATATTTGAATTTGGCCAGCCGGTCGAGAACCCACTGTTTCAATTCCTTTTCGAGTTCCGGAGATGGCGCGAAACCTTGTTTGAGGACGACGAAGGCCTTTGGTTTTACGAGATTCTTTTCGTCTTCCGCTCCGATAACGGCGGTTTCCAGAACCGCGGGATGCTCTCTCAGACAGTTTTCCACTTCCAGCGGGGACACCCAGATGCCGCCGACTTTGAGCATGTCGTCGGCCCGTCCTGACGGCCAGAAGTACCCGTCTTTATCCCTGTAATACTTGTCACCCGTGTTGACCCATCCGCCGATGATCGTGCTGGCTGTTTTTTCCTTCTTCCTCCAGTAATAACGGAGTGAACTGTCACCCTTCACCCAGAGCGTCCCGATTTCACCATCAGGCAGCGTCTCGCCTTCTTCACCGACAATCTTGGCTTCGTAACCGGGGACAACCTTCCCGCTGGAGCCGGCCTTGACGTCGCCCAGTGTATTGGAAAGATAGATATGAAGCATCTCTGTTGATCCCGGACCATCGAGAATCTCTACACCAAAGCGTTCCTTGAACCTGTGGTAAAGATCGGGAGGAAGCGCCTCGCCTGCGGACGGGCAGGCCCTGACAGATGAAAGTTCATGCGGCGCCTTGGGATCCGGCGTGATTCCTGCCTCTTTTTCCTGCTTCACCTTGTATTCCAGCATCTGTCCGAAAAGGGTCGGAATGCCGAAGAAGAGCGTTACCTTATAAGTGCTGTTCAGCCGGAATGCCCGTTCCGGAGTGGGGGGATCCGGGTTCAGGACGGACGCAGCCCCTACGCTCAGCGGATAGACCATGCCGTTGCCGATGCCGTAAGCGAAAAAGAGTCGAGCGGCCGAGTAGCAGACGTCATTTTCCGTCATCCCGAGAACGTGCTTGCCATAAGCTTCCGCGACGTACTGCATGTCGGAATGGGAATGGACCGCACCCTTTGGAGCGCCGGTGGTGCCGGAGGTGTATTGCCAGAAGGCGACATCGTCTTTGGTGGTGAACGCGGTTTCCGCTTCCTCGGATGCCTGGGCATACATCTGCTGATAAGGAGTGGAAAATTCTCCATCATCATCGACAACGATCACATCCCTGAGATAACGCAGTTCGCCCTTAATGCCCTTGATTAAAGGGAGAAGTTTTTCTGAAATGACAAGTGTTCTTGCCTGGCTGTCGTTCAGGTAATACTGGTAATCGTCAGATGTGAGCATGGTGTTGGAAGGAACAGGAACGGCTCCTATCCTGACAGCGCCCCAGAACGTGGAAAAAAACCAGGGAGTGTCAAAAACCAGCATGATCACCCTGTCGCCTATCCTGATGTCCAGCTTCCTGAACATGTTGGCCATCTTGTTGACCATTTTCTGCATATCGCGATATGTGTAGTTGCCCTTATCCGTGTAAGCGCAGATCTTGTCGCCACGTCCTTCCTCGATATGCCTGTCGATAAAATAATTGACGGAATTATAAAACTCTTCTGTATAGACCGCCATCTTTGCTCCTCCTCTTCATAATAATTACAATGTAAATTTCAGTTACAATGTAATTACATCGTAAGGCAATAATTTGGCCAACGTGTGCTGAAACAAACCGCGTAGCCCGATAATTGAGAGTAAAAGTAAAAAGATATCGTCAATAATGTAACAATAAAAACAGATTAGAGACGACTGTGAAACTGGAAAGAAAAGTTGGGGGACGTGTTCTCCGTAGATGCCTGGAAGACAGCCTCTTCCCCTCTCTGGAAGGGTATTTTGGCGCTAAATAGTAGCTAAATTAAGGAAATGTAAGGAGAATCTTAAAACGGGCGTGTGGAAAAGATTTTATAGCCTGGAAACTGTTGTTTCCAGGTTGTCTGGAAACTTTTATTGCCATTGGAATCTTATGTTTCCACTTTGATCCGAAAAACAGATCAGCCTGCAAGGTGATACTTTTTCAGTTTTTTTAAAACCGCGGTATGAGAAATCCCCAGCACCCGGCCGATTTGACGGGAATTCCTGTATTTTTTCAATGCCCCGGACAATATATTTTTTTCCGCCTCTTCCACAACCTCTTTCAATGTGGACAAGGGCTCTTCCTTGTGACCGGCCTCCGGAGCCACAGTTTGATCAGTCAGATTCCGGGAGGAAATATTCAGCTTTGTCCCCATGGCTTCAACATCGATTATATTGCCGGAACAGGTGATGACCAGCCGCTCAATCATGTTTTTCAGTTCCCTGATATTGCCCGGCCAGGGATAATTCATGAAATTGCTCAGCAAGGCGGGAGCCATGGTTTTTTCCACGCCGTACTTGGCATTATATCGATTCAGAAAATGATTGACCAATAAAGGAACATCCTCCTTACGCTGCCTGAGGGGAGGAATGGTAATCGGCACAACGTTGAGGCGATAGAAGAGGTCTTCCCGAAACTTCCGTTCCGCAACCAGCTTGTTCAACTCCCTGTTGCTGGCGGCAATGAAGCGAACATCCAGTTTGATGACTCTTGTCCCTCCCAGACGGATAAAAGCACGGTCCTGTACGACCTGAAGAAACTTGACCTGCAGATCCAGAGGCAAATCTTCGATTTCATCAAGAAAAAGTGTCCCTTCCGCTGCCAGTTCGAAAATACCCGGTTTGCCTTCTCGGTTTGCCCCGGTAAAGGCGCCCCGGTTGTATCCAAAGAGTTCCGATTCCAGCAGATGCTGGGGGATTGCACCGCAATTGACCTTGATGAAAGCACCGCGTCTTTTGCTCCAGACATGGATCAGCTTGGCAAGCACTTCCTTGCCGACTCCCGATTCTCCCTGGATTAAAACCGTCACCTCACTGCCGGCGATCCGCCTGGACATTTCGATGATCCTGTACATGGTCGGACTTTCGGTGATCATCTCATTGGCGCGCAAATCGTCTTCAAGCATCCTGTTGAACTCCGTCTGAAGGCGGCTGCTCACCTCCCGCGACTGGGCAAGCTGTTCCTGCAGATTGATGATCTCCGACATGTCTCTCGCGTTGGTCACCATCCTCAGGATATTCCCCTGGTCATCAAACATGGGTGTGGAGGTAACCATGACTTCCTTCCCGGTTCGAATTTTCTGTATGCCGGTGACAGTCTTTTGTTCTTTCCGCGCCCGGCTTTCAATGGATTCAGCATGAAAATGGCCGTTTTCATGAAGAGATTCCATTTTGTGGCCGAGAAAATGCTCCCGGGTCAGTTCGGTTATCCGTAACAGAGCATCGTTGATTTTCAGAACATTTCCCTCACCGTCGGTAATAAGAATGCCATCATGGGATGAGGCGATGATGCCTTCCAGCTCCTTGTTCAATTTCTTACAGGATTTTAATTCCGCCCTGATTTTATCTGATACCGTTGCATCCCGCAGCAGGATCACTGTTTCGTCATCCGATCCGGAGATGGAGTGCACGCAAAGAGTTCTGCCTTGGAAGGTGATCCTTCGCTCATGATGGTGTTGTGGATTGGAATGGATGAAATCCAGCAGTTCAGAGGCCTGCGGCACTGATGCGACGGGATTTCCGATGAGCTGCCCATCGATATCCAGAAATTTCCGTGCGACGGCATTGCACGCAGAAATCATTCCTTTGCGGTCAACAGCAAGGATTCCGTAATTGATGGAATTGAGAACAAGATCAGCGATTTCTTCGCTTTTTAAAGTCCTGTCGCTCCCACGGGAGGAATCAGGCGGGTAAATCATGAACGCGTTCCTTTTTCTTCCTTTGCTCCCGAACTTCTCTCTACTCAGGATCTGTTTCCAAAATCTGTCAAAACTTCTCTCTTCAGTGCCTCCCCGCTTGTAACGGAGCTGCCCGAAATTGTCAAAGTGAATCTCAAACCCGCTCCCCCTTCGGCCGGGATGACTTCACGGCCAGGGTTCGATTCAAGCGGCTGACTCTTTCCCTCCTTCCCGTCGGGAAAGGGCGCGATGACATTCCCTGATCAAATAATCCGGCAGCGGTTCATGGAGGGCGCTATGGAGCAGGTCGTTCGCCCATGGGGCGTCGATGTCGGCCAGGGAACGGATAGCCAGGGCCACTTTCTGTGTTGTATGAGGGTAGACCGGAACCACGCTCATTTCGTCAGGATAAAAGAAGTGAATATATCCCCGGCGCATTGATTTCCCGTAGACATTGATGGTGACACTGTATCCTTCCGCCACATTTCCGAGGCGATGGATTCCCCGATCCAGGGGAAGGATTCCCGTTGACTGGCCTGGATTCATTACGATCGGAAGATGAGGACTCAGATTGGCGAAACCTTCCCGACTTCCATCATCGAGACGGTGATACTTGATTTCGTCCATCGCGCCGAACAGGCAGCCCACCACGCCCCAGGAACCATGATCATGAATGGTGTCCACCATTCCCGGCTCCCAGATGTAGGCAAGGATTACAAATTCGGGATTTGCGCTTCGATATAACGTGATCTCATTGGGCCAGATGGAAGGTTTCTGAGTTTTCCGCCACTTCGGGTCCAGGATGAGACTGGCAAGGGAATCCTGGAACCAGGATCCCGAAGACGTCAATTGGGAAATCAGGATGCGGCCCTGCCTGATCTGTTCATCCAGCAGATGTTGTTCCTTCAGCAACGTTTCAAAAGACTCCACAAACTCATTCAGATTCATGGCCTCTCTTCCTCCTGTTTCATCTCCGACTGTTTATTCTTTTTTCCTGTCGTCAGGAACATCCCGGATATTTCCCCATTTGCGAATATGAGTCCACGAAGCGTAGGCGGGATCATCGGGATCAGCCGCCAACGCCTCCGCTTCCCGCAGATACTTTTTCTGTATGCCTTTTTCACTGTACAGGAGGCGGTCTTCGCCTACCGGGCAGACCTTCGTGCAGATTCCACAGGGATAGGACCGCCGTCTGACCAGTTCCTCGTGCATTTCGAGGCAGGCCAGTTTATCATAATCCCCCATTACCTGATCCCGGCGCATAACCAGGGCCTGCTTCGGGCAGCATTTGACGCAGGCCGCGCACTTGATGCAGAGTTCGTCCGTCAGCATGGGATCTCCGGGCAGATCCGCGCTGGTGAAGACCGAGACGAAACGAACCCGCGGGCCGAAGGCCTTCGTCAGCAGGCAGTGGCTGACGCCGATCGTTCCCAGACCTGCGTACTTCGCTGCCATGACATGGCTGAAGGCCGCATAAGGGGCATTCCGCAGCGCTTTGAGGCTGGCGTACGTGTCGCGACCGAAAAAGGAAGAGGCGTAACCTTTCCCGTTGAGAAAACGGGCCAGATCGAAGGCAAGCGTATCGAGTTTGCGATTTACGATCGTGTACATTTCCTTGTGAAGCACCGACGGCGTAGTCTCCACGATCGGCAGCAGCATGGGCATTCCCATGACGATCACGGTGCGGGCGAACGGCCATAGCGCCCGTGGACGAAATTCAGGCGGCACCTCTCCCGCCTCATCCCAGCGCTCCACAGGGGCGAACCCCACGAGCTCTGCGTCCCGCTCCCGGCAGAAGCGGATCACTTCGTCTTTAAGATACTCATCTTTCTGAGACATCGAGGTTCCTTACTCCAATAGCCATCGACATGACTGGCGTAGCCAGATGGGGCCACGGAATGAAGCCGGTCGTTCCAATTCCAGATCAGATGCAATGTCGAAACAGCGAGGCAAAGAATGTCCAGGCTTGTGTAAATGGACGTCAAGGGTCCTATGAAGAAGCCTGAGATTTGATATGAAATTGGAATGAGCAGTTATTGTGGATGCATATCATAATAAGTTAACGGGGTATGATTATCAATGAAAATTTGCCGAACGGACCGAGAGCCTTATCCACCCGGGTGGAATGGATTCCGTAAAATTACATTCCAAGGTTCAGGACGGTGAGACAGCGGACGGTCAAAGCCCGGAGGCGGGGCAGGGAGGATGTGCGGGAGACGGCATCCAGGAGATGATGGAGACCGGGGGGGATGTGGGCCCGGAAATCCGCCCGTCCGTTCCGGTGGCCCAGAAAACCGTAAGCGCCCAGGGCCTGCATGAGGCGCTGGGCCGAACCTTCATAAAAAAGGGTTACGAAATCCGGCCATTTCAGGACCTGAGGGGACAGGGCATAGTAAAATTCGAGAAGTTCCATGCGCTCTTGCGTTGTCAGCGATACGTAAGGGTCGTAGAGGAGGGAACCGAGATCATAAAAGGGCGATCCCGTCCGCAGCCCCTGAAAATCGATCAGCACCGGCGTCCGTTCGTGGATTATCACATTCTGCGACTGCAGATCCCGATGGACCAGACCGGTGTCCGATTTCGACAGCAGGCGTATGGCGAGCTCTGCCAGCTCCTTTTCCAGGGCCTCTTCTTCGGCAGGCGAGAGGTTGATTCCGCAGACGGGTTCCACAAATTCTTTCAGGAAATACCTCTGTTCCCATCGATAAAGAGCCGCGTCATACCCTTCCATTAATGCGGGGAGGGGAATTCCCCTGTCGTCATGAAAATATCGATGGAGCTTATGGGCATGCCTGAGAGTCTCTGCATACAGATCGCGGCGGCTCAGCCAGTTTTCATTGCGGCAGCTCCACAGATCTTCATCTCCCAGATCTTCCATGACCACGAAGCAGGCTTCCGGATCATGGGCCAGAACCGTCGCTGCGGCTACCCTCAACTCCAGCAGGAATTGGGCAATATCGGCATAAACGGTGTTTTCCCGGCGTTCCGGATTGTAATGCATGGCAATCACAGAACATGCCCCACCGACATCCATGGGGGCGCCTTCGCTTGTGTTATCGATTTTATAGATGAGGCGGTAAAAGGAGCGATCCGAACCGCCCTTGGTGAGCGGAGTGATGTCCAGCGCCGTTTCCGGGGGAAGAGCGAGTGTCTGCAGGGCGAAATCGACAAGTCTTCGGTGCAGGTCCGCAGTATCTGTATCGGGGATCTTCATCGGGGAGTCCTTGGGTGTCTGTCTTCTGATCCGACTTCTGTGTCTCTTTGTCCTGTTTCCATCGCCGTTTTTCGGCCTTTACCGGAATGGCTGCTTTTTAAGTTCCGGTCCGGAACGCTGCGCGCTTTATCTCTTCATAAGCCTCCAGGGAGCCGATGTCGTACCAGATGCCTTCATCGAGAATCACGCTGCCCACGGAGCCCGGCTGTTCGCGCAGCATGTCGATCAGAACCGGCACGACGGACACCGGATCGCCGGGTTTCAGCCGCCGGAGAAAGGTCTTTTCCACCAGATAGATTCCCGTGAAAAGACAGCGCCGGCAACCGGGATTGCCCAGCAGAAAGCGCATGTCGCAGATCTCTTCCCGATCGGTGATGCAGACATTGGCCGGTTCCCCGGAACTGCGCAGGGTCAGGGTGACCTCCTTACCCTGAGTCCTGTGGGCCGCGATGAGCCGTTCCAGGGGGAAATCCGTCAGGATGTCGCCATTGTATACCAGTACCCGGTCATCTTCAATCAGGAGGTCTTCGATATTTTTCAGCCCGCCGCCGGTATCGAGGAGGATCGGTTCATAGCGGAAAATGATGGGGATTCCCCGCCACTGCCTGTCGGGGAAAGCTTCTTCGTAGCGGTTCGCGCAGTGATGGGTGTTGATGATGAATCGCCGGATGCCCACAGACCGCAGATGATCCAGGGCGTAGGTGATCAGCGGACGGCCCCGGACCTGCAGCAGGGGCTTGGGGCATGTTTCCGTCAGCGGCCGCAGGCGGGTTCCCAGCCCCGCTCCCAGGACGAAGGCGGTTTTCACAAAAGGGGTGTTCGGAGGCTTCATTTCGTTGATTTTCCTGATTTCTTCCGGTTCATTTTCTATTTCCATCATCCCTTGTAAATCAGAGCTATGCCTTCCGTCCGTAATTCGGGTCAATTTTCACCAGCGCCGCGACGATAAAGCCGGGGATCGTCGAGAGGGAGATCCAGAGGAAAAAGGCGGGATAGCCGAGCCGCTCCTGCAGCCAGCCACTGGTCATCCCTGGGATCATCATCCCCAGGGCCATGATTCCCGTACCGAGGGCGTAGTGCACTGTCTTGTAAGGGCCTTCGGAGACCATGATCATGTAAAGTGAATAAGCCGTGAAGCCGAACCCGTAGCCGAACTGCTCCACGGCGACGGCGGCATTGATGATCAGCCGGTTCTCCGGCTGGGCCAGGGATAGATAGACAAAAACCAGAACGGGCAGGTGCATGATCACGACCATGGGCCACAACCAGAATTTCAACCCCTGGCGGGAGATGGCGTAACCTCCAAGAAGTCCGCCCAGCATCAGGGCGATCGCGCCGACGGTCCCGTAAACGACTCCCACTTCGCCGGTAGTCAGTCCCAGACCGCCCTGCGTGCGGGGGTCCAGGAGGAAGGGGGCGACCATCTTGATCAGTTGCGCTTCGGCAAAACGGTAAAAAAGGAAAAAGGCGATGATAACAATGATTTCCTTTTTGCGGAAAAAGAGGGCGAAAATGTCCAGAACATCCGCCATTGCGCGCGGAGATGCCGTCGCACGGGGAGCGGGCGCGTCCGATGAAGGCCAGGGAAGGACAAAGGCGTGATAAAGGGCGAAGGCCAGGAAGATGGCCGCTCCCAGGAAAAAGCTGACCGACCAGGCCGTCGTCACGCTGAAACCGCTGGATTGCAGGTGGCCGGCGAAGACGACGAGGATGCCCTTGGCGGCGATGACGGCGATCCGGTAGAATATGGTGCGCACGCCCACAAAGGCCGCCTGCTGATACTGCTCCAGCCCGAGCATGTAGAAACCGTCCGCGGCGATGTCGTGGGTGGCCGAGCTGAAGGCCAGAATCCAGAAGAAGGCCAGGCTATAGCGGAAAAAATCGGAAGCCGGGATCGTCAGGGCGACGCAGGCCAGCGCCCCCCCCACGAGCAGTTGCATGAGCACAATCCAGAGCCTTTTGGTCCGGATCATGTCCACCAGGGGGCTCCAAAGAGGTTTGATGACCCAGGGCAGGTAGAGCCAGCTTGTGTAGAGAGCGATGTCCGTATTGGAAATCCCGAGGTTTTTGTAAAGGATCACCGAGACCGTCGTGACCAGGATGTAGGGAATGCCTTCCGCCATATAGAGCGTCGGCACCCATACCCAGGGATTGCGGCGGTCGGGCCTGGCACGGTCAGCGAGGTTCATGTTCTGTGATCCTTATTTATGGGCATGAGAGGCTTCACTGTTTCAGTAAAGCTTTTTCAGGGATGCGCCGCGGAAATAGTGCCTGAGAATGGCTTCCGCCGGGATTCCTTGCGACGCCATGACCGCCGCCCCGATCTGGCAGAGGCCGACGCCGTGCCCCCAGCCGCCGCCGTGAAGGACGAACCGGCAATCCTGGCCGGAGGGGTCCCGCTGGGCCTCCACCACAAAGGCGCTGCTGTAAAGATGAGTGCGGGAAAGCCATCGGCGGATTTCCAGCTCCTTGCCCACCACCACGGACGTTTTCGTCCCCACGATTTTGAGGCGGACGATCCTTCCCGAAGGTCCCCGTTCCAGGGGAATCAGGTCCTGAACGAGGCCGAAGTCGATCCCGGATTTCATCAGCAGGATTTTCCCCAGTTCTTCCTGATCGTAGGCGACCTGCCAGCGGAAGAAGTCCTTTGTTTCCTGATCGAAGGAGGGGAGGATCTGGCGGAGGAGCTTCTCGTCCCGGGTGTTGCAGAAGGCTTCGGGGGAAGACAGGAGCCAGCGCTGCGCCGACGCTTCGTCGAGAACGGGGGGATGGGCGACGGTGGAGTCGGCGGTGCTGGACAGGTAAGGATGTGGCGTGTCTTCCCATGTATTTTCGAAGGTTTCCGTCCGCCCGCCGCAGCATTTGTAATAGCGCGCGTCGCAGACGGCATTCCCGTAAACGAGAAACACCCCCCGCGTGGCGTTGACGGCGGCTGCGGTGCGTTGCGGGATCATGCGGGTCAGTCCCTGATACCGCTGGCAATGGTCGTCGGCGCAGACATCGAAGTTGCGGTGTTCCTCCCGCCCGTACCAGACAATGTGTTCGTTTTCGAAGCGGGAAGGGGATGAGGCCGGGAAAGGGGACTGCCCCCGTTCCAGCATGGCGACAAGCCAGCTCCGGGAGATGATTGCGTGGGCCTCCAGCAGGGCCATGGGGGCCGTGGCGCTCATCTCGGAAGAGATAACACTGGTGAGGTAATCCTCCAGGGCAATGTCGTTGATGACCGTGAGCCTGCCCCTGCCATCGGACAGGAGTCGAAGATTTCCGGAAAAGGTCTGGGTTTCCTGCCGTTCCCAATGAAACGAAACGCCAATGGTGACGTCCTGAAGCGAGAAACTGGCCTGTTCCCCGGAAAGAAGGTTCAGAGAGTGACGGGCGGCGGTTTCGCCGCCCTTGGAGGCGGTGAGGAAGATTTCATCTCCCCGGGCGCGGACCGAGAAATTCCCGGAAAAAGAGTGCGCGGGATGCTGCGGGGTATGAAAATTCCCGTTCAGACGGCCGGAAATTTCCGTTTTCCGTTCCATGATGCCGACACGAAGGCGGGGTTCCTTTTTGATCATGGGCTTCTCACCTGAGCGTGGAATTGAAAGACCTTAGCGGTGATTCTCCGGTGGGATATCAGAAACCCGGCGGCAATGCAATGAATGATCCGGGAAATTTCACGCCGGGCGGGAGACGTGATCGGAACTTCCGGCAATGAATTCCGCTGCTGATTTTTTGCTATGTTGCTATTTCTGCAGCGAAATGTTATGACTCTGCCCGCGATAAGGCCAGTCCCCTGTCAACTTGTTAATCGGCACTCATGTGAACGTTCGTCTCCTTCGTCATCGAACGGGTTTAGTTTTCTGGAATAGCGCATGCAAACCATCATTAATACCACGAATGCCAAAGTCTCCAATGCTCCCGGAGCATTCATTACGCAGAAGGAATACTCGTTTCCTATCTTTTGTCTTAAATTGGGAACCAGCACTATTCCCAATCAAGCCATCATTTCTACTCAAGCCATGACGTTTGCCATCAAATTCCATAGAGATGCATGGTTATTGATATTTATGCCTTTAACTATTGTGAGTTCGGTGAAAAAAGAAGCAGTATGTTTCTGTATATCTTCTTTTGTGGTGAGATATACAGATTATATAGAATAACTTGATGGACCCGCCTTCAGCCTACTTAAACGGGAATTATGTCAACGGAGGATTTATTATGAATAAAAAATTTCATCTAAATGCTGAGACCCTGCCCGGATTCATCAAAAAAGCTGAAAAAACAATACTGAGACCAAAGACACTGTATAAATGGTATGATATTGTAAATGGGGTGAGTGTCAAACGACAGAATGGAACCACGCAGACGATGTGGGCCGTTGCCTCCAACACTTTCAGAGGTTTTCACAGGATACAAAAAGGCTGCCCTGGGGCATCCATAGTGTTTCGCAATTATTTTGTTTCAAATAAACACAGGCTCCTTACTGAAATATTAAGTGCTAAAAATTCCACAGAGTTGCATCACGTCGAAAAAAGGGTTTGCACCGATATACGCCCTAAATTATCAAACATCAGACAAGGTTCATTAGATTCGTATGGCAGAATACGCAAACCTGTTGATCTATACTTTCAGAATCTTATCTGCATGGCACAAGAACTTGATCGATCAAGAGTTAATCTCGTCCCATACTTATTCCTTGCCCTTGACAGCCAAATGTTCTCCGATCCAAATGTTTTCACAGACGAAGAGCTAAGGGCATTTCATCTGTCTCGACGATCGACATACAAAGACGTTACGGATGAAAAAATGTATATCCAATTACAAGATATACTTTCAAAAAAAGCAACTCAACTCAGCAACCGGGACGCGAAATTTTATAGAATCTATTTTGATATGCTCTGGAATAACAGGCATCAGAATTGGGGATCAAATTTCTTTGAAACAAATCCTTAAAATGGTCGAACAATTAAATCAACCTGACCGGAAATACATGTAGCATTGAACTCTTCAGTGCGTGGCCAGCGGGTTATTTCTGCGTTTGCTTTGAGATCGACACCGCCTGTGTCTGATAGTGAAAATAGCTATAGAAAAACAAATAAGGAGTATGGATGCAGATCTCACGTCTCATAATAAAGAACTTCCGTGGTATTCAGAATGCGAGCATTATCCTATCAAAGCACTCTGTATTAATCGGCGACAATAACACAGGCAAAACCACAATACTTGAAGCCATTGACCTGGCGCTCGGGCCGGACCGTCTAAACCGAGTGCCCCCGGTTGACGAGCATGACTTCTATCAGGGCAAATACATCTCTGACGCATCTGCTGATGAGGTGCCTACGAGTACTAAAGCTGAACAAGGCGTTAAAGCTGAGGGTGCCGTTGATGCAGTAGCTAATAATGCAGATGTCCAGGTTGATGGTGATGTTACCGCTGAAGCACCGCAGATTGAGATCGAGGTTACCGTTGCAGACTTGACCGAAGAGCAGAAGGGTAGGTTCGGCGATTACACCGAGTTCTGGGATACGGCGACCGACACCTTCTATGACCAGCCCAATCCCGCCGGCGTTGATGCTGTCTCGATCAGTGAAGCGCTACGGGTGAGTTTCATCGGCTGGTACGACCCGGAAGAAGATGACTTCAAGGGGAAGACCTACTTCACCCGCAGTCTCTCCGAAGGTGACAACCCTGTGGTGTTCTCCAAGAAGGACAAGCAGATTTGTGGTTTCCTATATCTTCGCTCCCTACGTACGGGTTCACGCGCGCTTAGCTTGGAGCGAGGCAGCCTGCTCGACATCATTCTGCGCCTGAAAGAGGTCAGGCCACAGATGTGGGAGTACACGATAAGCAAATTGGATTCGTACTCGGTTGCGAGTGACCCGGAATTGGGCATTTCCGGCGTGCTGGAAAGCATCAACGCGGCGCTCCAAAAATATGTACCGAAAGAATGGGGGATCGAACCCCATCTAAAGGTGTCGAACCTGACCCGCGAGCATTTGCGGAAGGTAATTACCGCTTTTATCGCCACAGGCGAGGGCCGCCACGCTGCGCCGTTCTATCGGCAGGGTACTGGGACAATAAACATGCTCGTACTGGCGATGCTATCTCAAATCGCCGAAGACAAGCAAAACGTAATCTTCGCAATGGAAGAACCGGAAACGGCCATTCCACCCTATGCGCAAAAGCGGATTGTGCACGAAATCCGCACGCTCGCTTCGCAGACCATTTTCACCTCGCACTCGCCTTACGTGCTTGAGGAGTTCACATTGGAGGAGACTGTTGTCCTCGCTCGGGACGCGCAAGGCGCGCTTCGTCGGTCCGCGATCACCCTGCCTGATAGTGTGAAACTAAAGCGCTATCGACAGGAGTTTCGTACCCGTTTCTGTGAAGGTCTGCTGACCCGCCGCATCTTGGTCGCCGAAGGGGCGACGGAAGCTGCGTCATTTCCAGTTGTGTGTCGGCGTTTGGCGGAGTTGAAGCCTGCCACGTATTCCTCCTTGGAAGCGTTGGGTATCTGCACAATCGATGCCGGTGGGGAGACGAACATCTCCGATTTGGCCAAACTTTATCGTGACCTTGGCAAGCGGACTCTTGCCATCTGTGATAAGCAGACTGATGAGGAAAAGGCACTGATTGAAGCACAGGTTGATACTCTATTCATGCACGACGAAAAGGGTTTCGAAGACCTCGTCCTCAAAAACACCACCGAAGACGCCTTGAAGCGCTTTACCAAATTGATCGTCTGGCCCCAACACCTTCAGCAGAAATACCCAGACCCTGAAGCCCAAGCGCAGGCTGCGTTGAGCGACTATTTCTGTGGAAAAAAGGCCGATTGGGGCGTATCTGATTTCCTCGCGCAGTGCACTGAGGACGAAATACCAGAATGGCTACGGGACACCTGCTTATCCTTGAAAGCAATTTGCGAACCTGTCCACGTTGGTGATGCCGACGGCGGCGCGCTCAACGCACCCGAAGCTCCAGATTCTGAACAGGGAGTAGACGTGGATGCAACTAACTGAGAAACAGACAAAGATCATGGACGCCGAAGGGCACGTCCTCGTCACGGGAGGACCTGGCTCCGGTAAGACTACTATTTCTATTCTCAAGGCAGCGCAAATCGCTGGATGCGGTCTACGTCCAGATCAGAAAATTCTGTTTCTCAGTTTTGCCCGTGCGACCGTTTCAAGGGTTGTTGAAGCCATTGAATATGAGCAACAGATTCCGCACGAGCAGAAGAAACGGATCGATGTCGAGACGTATCATTCGTTTTTTTGGCGTATTCTCAAAGCGCATGGTTATCTAGTCGGCTTACCGAGGCAGCTCTCCATCCTCACACCACCAAGCGAAGCTATAGAGCTTTCGACGATTCGGAGTGGTTATGCGCCAGCGTCCAAACTGAATAATGCTGAGAAAGCCGAGAAGCGTGCAAGGGAAGACGCGGAACGTCTGAGACTCGCACGGATTGAGGGTTGCGTCTGCTTTGACCTTTTCGCGCAGTATACTGGGGATATCCTGCAGGGGAGCAAGCGCATCCGTAAGCTGATCGCCACCATGTATCCAGTCATCATCCTTGACGAATTTCAGGACACAAATGTCGAGCAGTGGCGCGTCGTGCAGGCGCTTGGTGAGCACAGCATATTACTCGCCCTCGCTGATCCTGAGCAGCGCATATATGACTGGATCGGGGCTGACCCTAAACGCTTAAGCCACTTCAAAGACGCATTCGCGCCAACCGAGGTGGACCTCAGCACTGATAATCACCGCAGTGCCGGCATCGATATCGTTGCGTTCGGCAATGACATTCTTACGGGCAAGTTCCGGGAAGAGCCCTACAGGGGAGTGCAAATCGATGTCTATACTCCAAATTTCAATCAGGCTTTTTCTGCTCTAGTTACTACCACTTACAAAGCCAGAAAACGTCTCATCAATAGTGGTCGAGAGGATTGTTCTTTAGCCATCCTCGTGCCTACGAAAAAGATGACTCGCCTTGTCTCGGATAGCTTTCGGTCACCCCTTGCAGGTATGACCAAGATTCCTCATGCGGCCGCCATCGAGACGGAGGCCGCCATCTTGGGAGCCGAGATAATCGCCTTCCTGATGCAGCCCGATATGGACGGCAGCCACTTCAAGCACTTTATCGACCTGTTGCGCAACTATTTTCATGGTAAGGGGGGCGACAACCCAACAAAGGCCGACCTCAAGGAGGCCGAGAATATCCAGAAGGCATATAATGACTGGCGCTCCCGGCAAGCGGCCGGAAAGGACATCAACAAGAGAAGCATCCTTATCGCCATTATCGCTGTTTATGGTACGACGCGCAAGATAGTGCTCACAGGGGATCCTGACAAAGATTGGCGTGCAGTTAGGAACATTTTGGAAGAGGGCGCCTGCCCTCGTCTTAAAAGAGTTGCGGAAGAAGTCCGAAATATCCGCCTTCTGGAACGCGGCACACAGTTAAGACAAGAGCTTTCACAAGACTGGCGCGACAAGGGTGCCTATGACAATGCTCTCAGGATCACCCAACAGGCTTTTGTACGGGAACATTTTTCCACTAACGCCAATCCTGAATCTGGTGTTGTGGTAATGAACATGCACAAGGCTAAGGGCAAGCAGTTCGACGAGGTGATTATCTTTGAAGGTTGGCCGATTAAACGGAAGGGACAACCTCCATACAATGCCGACCGTATTGTTCGGTACAACTCACGAAAGCATGATAGCGACCAATCTCGTCAGAATCTTCGAGTTAGCATAACGAGAGGAAAGTTTCATGCCACGATCTTAACTCCTAAGGGTGACCCTTGTATCCTTCTTATTGGTGAGGGTTGATAAGTGAAGCAAATTGTCTTGATTATTTTATGGCGAAAATGTTGTAACCTAAATAGCTAAAATCACAGTCACCTGGCAGCTAAAGCCTGTGGCTTCCGCTGCCAGGTGACTGTGGGCGATATGCCTTACTAAGGATTAACTTATCTACTCGACATCAGCCCATATTTCATACTGAAATCTATGTCTGGAGCCTGTCTTTATAGGGAATAGAATAATCGGCAACTTAAATATGTCGAGTAGTCAGGTTAAGTATTAGTAAGTGGTGTTCCTTGTAGAAGCTCGGCGTTGCGGATTCAAAGGAGAATCCGATCAACAAGATCGACCGTACCAAGTACGGGGCAATTTTCCTGTATCAGTTTTTTAACATTATCGGTTGAAAGATGCATCTGTTGGGTGATGAAATAGCATTCCACAGATTGAGTTCGCCCGTTGCACCAGTTCCATTAAAACAATAAGCCGACAGATGCATGGGAGGACTCGTCGTGAATGATGTCATTAAGAACAAGATTCGCCAGTTGTACCAGTTCCTGAAGGAAGCCAATCAGCTTCGCTTCCGTCCTGTCCGTGTTCTTTCGGATCAGCCGAAGGTCGTCCGGCTGGCAGACATGCCCAATCATCCAGCCATGCAACTGTTTCGACCGGTGCGTACGGAGAACATCCAGGAGGTCCCGGATTTGCTGCTGCGCGTGAAGCGTCCTCCGTTGACCAAGTGCCCGCCGCCGCCGCCGTCGATTGCCTCGTGGCTGGTACCGAACTGGGACGATCCGGCCAGGACGGTTTCCGTCGCAGAAAGCCAGAACACCACCGACAATGAAAGCAAGACCCTCACCATCCGGTTCGATGAAGACCCGCAGCGCGTGGCTGACTTGAAGGCTTGGTCGGAACAGCGCAAGGCTTGGATCGAGCCCGAACTATCCGCCCGCAAGGCGATGTCCTTCTTCGAGGTGTTCTACGACATCTACTCTGCCATCGAGAAGGATGGCGAAGGACTGGAATTGCTTGTCGCAGATGGGCATTTCCTGTGGAAGGCCACTTCGGGTATTGACGGTCCGGTTACAGTGCATCATCCGGTTCTGCTCAAACGCGTGGAGCTTCGATTTGATCCCAACGTCCCCGAATTTACGATCCACGAAACCGACCGGGAGCCAGAGCTTTACGGCAGCCTGTTCGTCGATCTGGAAGACGTCGCTCCTGCTGCAATCCGTAATCGGAAAAGAGAACTTGAAACCTCGGGCTATCACCCCCTGGGATGGGACGACACCGGAGCCTTCCTGCGCGCCTTCATCCAGACGGTTTCGCCGCTCAAAGGGGAGTTTCTCGACGATCTGCCCCACGATGGTGCTACTGCTACGCCACGGCTGTATCGGGACATGGTCCTGATCCTCAGAAAGCGTGTCGCTGGCATCGCCAACGCCGTCGACGCCATCATCGACGATATTGAACAGCAGGACGTCTTCCCGCCGTCGCTGGCACAGATTACCGGTACGATGGCCGAATGGGAGAGTGCTGGTCTAGGCGAAAGCTCCGGTGCCTGTTCCGCCGGCAGTTTCAGTGGCGGTACGTCAGAGAAAAGCCTTAGTGACGACGATATCCTTCTCGCGAAGGAAGCCAATGACGAGCAAATGCAAATCATCCGTCGGCTCGAACATTGCGGAGCGGTGATCGTCCAAGGGCCGCCCGGTACCGGCAAAACCCACACCATCGGCAATCTGATCGGTCACCTGTTGGCGCAGGGAAAATCCATCCTGGTCACCGCGCAGTCCGCCAAGGCGCTGCGAGTGGTACGCGAAAAGGTGCCAGAAATGTTGCAACCCTTAGCCGTCTCGGTCCTCGGCAGTGACCAGGACGCCCGGCGGCAATTGGAATCCTCCATCAGCTCCATCACCGAACGCCTGACCGGCAATACCGTTGACAGCCTTCTCCAGAAGGCAAAGAACTTCGAGGCCGAGCGCAGGAATTTGTTGTTCCAGATGAAGCAACTGAGCCACAGGCTGCGTGAAGCACTTGAGAACGAGTATCGCGAGATCTTTGTAGGCGACCGGCATTTCACACCTTCCGATGCTGCCCGGTTCGTCTCGATAAACCGTGAAGCACACGACTGGATACCGTCGCCGATTAAACTTGGGACCGAACTGAATCTGACCGAACAGGAACTGGTGCGGTTATATGCCCTCGGCACCTCCTATACTGCGGAAGAAGAACAAGATGCTCGCTACCCCTTGCCGGAGATGGCGATGCTGCCCTCGGAGCGACAATTCCAGATCATGGTGTCAGAGTATCAGCACCTCACGACGATCGACCTGTCGTCTGACGCCAATCACTGGCAACCGTCCGATTGCGGCAGCGAATTGCTGGAGAAACTGGCCACTGAACTGGCAGCGGAATTCTCCGATGACCTGCGTCATCAAGCATGGCGTCCTTATGCCATCGTCGCCGGCATTCACGGCGGTACTGAACGAGAGGTATGGGAACGACTTATTGCCGATATCGAGGAAGCGGCGGAAGCCAACTTGAAGCACGCGCTGGTGCTTCACCACAGCCCGCGACTATCAGAGGCTCTGCCGGTGCATAGGCAGCACCAAATTTCCATCGAAATCTGCGGGCACATCGATACCGGTGGGAAACTTGGTTTCCTGCAACTGGCGACCCACTCCGAGTGGCGTCATTTCATAAAGACAGCGTCAGTCACGGCTGGACAACCGAGTCACCGCGACCATTTCGAGGCTCTCGGACACCTTGCCGAACTCGAGTACCTGCGAGCCAGACTGGAACTAGCGTGGAATTCGATGATCGGGCAACACATCCAGCAGCCGTTCAACAGCCTTGGATCGGCCCCGGAGCTTGCCTGTCGTGCACTCGTTCCTGAAATCCAGCGGTGCCTGGACTGGCACGCTTCGGTATGGGAACCGCTAACAGCCAAGCTGAAGGCTGTGGGACTTAAACTGGATGATCTGATCACATCGCTTACCCGGGAAGCAACGCAGATTTCGGAATATTTGGTTATAGAACGGCTGGCGTCTTCAATACTACCCAAGCTGCTGAGCACTGAAGCAGGGCGTCGTAAACTGTGCGAATGCGAGGCTAACTTCAGTCAGCTTGCTAACCTTGCCACGCAAGTTGATCCGACATCGCCTGATCGCGGCTGCATTGGCCGCATTATCGCCGCCGTCAGGTCGCGTAATCCTGATTCTTACTCTTCGGCACTGGAGTACACGCGGCGATTGCACGCAGTGAAGCCGCTGGTTGCCGAAAGAGATGCATTGGCTGGAAAACTGGGCCTTATCGCACCGGGTTGGGCGGAGCAAATTACCCACCGAGTGCCACCGCATCATGATGGAAAAGTCCCGGGGAATTTTGCTATGGCGTGGACATGGCGACAGTTGCACTACACCCTTGCCGAGCGCGATAAACTCGATACCCATGAACTACAACGACAGATTGACCGGACGCGAGAAACGTTGCGGCAGGTGACGCAATGGCTGATCGATGCCAAGGCCTGGGGTAAACAGCTGGAACGACTGCAAGGAAATCCTTCAATTCGGCAGGCATTGGTTGGTTGGCTAGATGCGACCAAGCGCCTTATTTATACGCGGCAGTTGGACAAGCGACAGACACTCCTTTCCGAATCGCGAAAACTGATGAAGAAATGTGCGGATGCGGTACCGGTCTGGATTATGCCGATCTCAATCTTGGCCGAGAGCTTTGATCCACGCGCGACGCGCTTCGATGTGGTGATCATCGACGAGGCCAGCCAAGCCGACCTTAATGCATTGATTCCACTTTATCTAGGCAAGCAGGTCATAGTCGTCGGAGACCATGAGCAGGTCACGCCCCTGGGTGTAGGCAAAAAACAGACAATCTTGGAAAACCTGCGCAAGTCAATGCTGCAGGATATTCCGAATTCATTCCTCTTCGACAATCTCTTCTCAATCTATGACATCGGGAGGGAATCATTCGGGGATGCGATCCGACTAGTCGAGCATTTCCGGAGTGTGCCTGAGATCATTGCCTTCAGCAATCTGCTTTCTTACGAGGGGAAGATTCGACCGCTGCGCGAATCGAACTCGACGGACATTAAACCGGCATGTGTCGGATGTCGGGTAGACGGGGTACGCGAAGGTGACATCAACAAGGCTGAGGCGCGGCGCATCATAGATACCATCAAGGCGATGATTCGTCACCCGCGTTATACTGGCAAGACCATCGGCATCATCTCCATGCTGGGCGGTGCGCAGGCATTACTGATCCAGTCCATGCTTCATAAGGAAATATCCGGTTTCGAAATCGCTAAGCGCCGCATCCAGGCGGGCATCTCCGGGGAGTTCCAGGGAGACGAGCGTGACATCATGTTCTTATCGATGGTCGATAGCTCGTCAGACGAGGGCCAACTTCGTACCACTGGCGAAGGTGCCTTCGAATTGATCAAGAAGCGTTACAACGTCGCGGCCAGCCGTGCCCGGGACCAGATGTGGGTCATGCATTCGTTTGATCCTGATCTTCACCTCAAAAGCAGCGACATTCGACTCAAGTTGCTTCAACACGTCCGCGATCCACTGGCATCCCTCCGGATCTTCAACCAGGAGGTCGGCAAGACTGAATCACCCTTCGAACGCGATGTTCTTAAGCGCCTTACAAACGCTGGGTACCGCGTCAAGTCGCAATGGCAGGTAGGTTATTACCGGATCGACATGGTGGTCGAGGGTGCGGGCAAGCGTCTAGCTATCGAGTGCGATGGCGACCGCTATCATCCGATGGAAAAGCTGTCTGATGATATGGAGCGTCAAGCCATCCTTGAACGCTTGGGCTGGCAGTTCATAAGGATTCGCGGTAGTGCGTTCTATCGTAACCCGGATCTTGCTATGCGGCCGGTTTTTGATCGACTCGAAGAGTTGGAAATTTTCCCGGAGGCGGATGTCGGCGAGACAACGGCCTCTGACATGACCCTGATCCACGAATTGGACGAGCTGATTAGGGCTGGATTTGGGCCGGAATCGGATGAACCGGAAAACGAGGTGATGGAAGATGTTAGCACGGATGAAAGGGAAAACGACCTCTTTGCCGGTTCCTCGCCGATAAGGCCAACCGACGTATATCCTAGCCAGACCGAGGCACTTCTCGAAAAGCTTGGTGGAACGGCATTGCTTGAGACCTTCCTGCGTGATTTAGCCAATTCGAAAGGTTTCAAACGGCTGGGTGTCAATGTTCGCAAGAAACTGGAGGCGGAACTGGCGATGCTTGTCCGAGAGGGGAAGATTGCAATTGATGGCGGAATCATAAGGCTGCTGTGAACACAAAAAACCAAGAGTGCGACAGGATAGGTGCCGCTACAATTTGAGAAGAGCACAGATATGGAAATTAAACCCAAAAAAACGGAAGCCGACTACGAAGCCACAATTGAGGAAATTGAGCTCAGACAGCTCAGATTCTCGACCCCAAACCAGGCTCGGCGGAAAAAGATCGCCTCAATGTTTTAACAACACGCGTTGAGGCTTATGAGGAGAAGACTAAACTATTCCCTTGCCCGATCCCATTGAGGCCATTTTGTACCTTATGGAAAGTCGAGGCCCTACCCGTTTTGGCTGATTGAAAGTATGACTTTCAATTTGACATAACCTTCATTTTGCTTTATGAATTCAAAATGATAAGTCGAACGCTAACGGATAAAATACTTTCTCTTGCCCGGCAGTTTCCTGTCGTCTCGATTACCGGTCCCCGGCAATCGGGGAAAACGACCCTTGCCAGAATGGCATTTCCCGATTATACCTACGTCAGCCTGGAAGAACCGGATGAGAAGGATTTTGCCGCAACCGATCCGAAAGGATTCCTCAAACGTTTCACGGGCGGTGTGATTCTGGATGAAATCCAGCGGGCGCCGATGCTTCTCTCCTATATCCAGGTCATTGTGGACAGCGAGGATTTTCCGGGACATTTCATTCTCACGGGATCGCAGCAACTGCCTCTCATGGGCCGGATCAGTCAGACCCTGGCCGGTCGGACGGCCGTTGTTCATCTTTTGCCCTTCAGTCTTGATGAACTGCTGACTCGACCTTCCGCTGATCCCCTCAGCATTGACCGTCTCCCGGCAGCCCGAGAGAAACCTCCTTTCGAGCTGGAAACGATTCTGCATACGGGATTGTATCCCCGCATTCATGACAAGGGACTGATCGCCCGGGATTGGCTTTCTTCTTATTACCAGACGTACGTGGAAAGAGATGTCCGAGATATCTCCAATATCGGCAATCTCGACGCCTTTCAACGGTTTGTCCGGCTCTGTGCCGGGCGATCAGGGCAACTGCTCAATCTCTCTTCACTGGCTGTCGATTGCGGGATTTCCCATACGACAGCGCGGCAATGGATTTCCGTCCTCCAGGCCGGATTCATTCTTCACCTGCTTCCGCCTCATCACGCCAACTTCTCCAAGCGCTTGATCAAAAGCCCGAAACTGTATTTTCTCGACACGGGGCTTCTCTGCTTTCTGCTGAGAATCCGGGAGCCGTCCGACCTCGTGACCCACGCCCTGAGAGGGCCGATTTTCGAGACCTTTGTTTTTTCTGAGCTGTTCAAGGCGTTTGCCCATCGGGGAGAGATACCCCCTCTCTTTTTCTGGCGGGATCGGACAGGTCATGAGGTTGATCTGGTTATCGATGCAGGTCAAAAACTGATTCCTCTGGAGATCAAGTCCGGCCGGACCGTCAATGCCTCGTTTTTTGAGGGTCTCCGTTACTTCTGTGCTCTCGGCTCCCCCGCCTCCGAGACCGGCGTTCTCGTTCACGCCGGCGATGCGACTTATGCGCGGAAGAATTTTATCGTTCTTCCCTGGTTTCTTTAATTTTGGAACCGGCATCATCCTTTGCGCAGAGGTTGAATCATGAACACTCCCGTCTCCGTATTACGGTCATTCAAATGTTCCGCATCTTTATTAAATAAATTTTCAAATACAAAAAAGGATGATAAATAAAAATAATGTTTTCTGCAGTACAGAAACAAACGCTGTAAGATGTCATCTTTAAAAAGGAATGTCCGGCGATGGTCAATTGTCTTCAAGATGTTTTATCACCTGATGATCAGTGTGTATGTGTTTTTACACAGCAGGAGGGATCTCAGAAGAACCTTGTTCTCAATCCTGACGGGATCTCAAAAAGTGGGATATGGAAACTGGATCAGATAAGAATGATGTGGGTGAACAAGGTCGTTGTCTATTACAGGCATGACGGGATAAATGAAATAATTACCGGCCATTGTGAAGGTATCAGCCCTACGATTTTTCGTGATCATTATTGTATAGAGTTTAAAGTAACAAATATTGATCAAACGCTGAATGGCTGGGAAGATTTCTGTAAGGAAGGCACAGAGCCCATACAGTATTACCCGTAAAAATGATCAGGGTCGAAATCAGAAAAAATATTTGATGTGTTTCTTCTTTTATTCATGAGAAATGTCGAATGAAAAATCAGAAATGGACGCCCGGTCGACTCGAGGGTGATTTGCGTTCAGGAAAGGGGATCGTTATGAAAATAATCAGACCCATAATTTTATTGTCGTTTCTTCTCGCCCTGGTCGTTTCCTGGGGATGTTCCAATGATGGTAAAGTGGATGATCAGTTACCCAAACCTTCTCCGCCCGCTGCCGCTTCCTCTGACTGGCTGGAATATGGGAGGAGTAATAAAGGGGATGTTTATTCATACAATAAGACAAGTATAAAACAGAGAACGGCAGATGTGCTTCAGGTATGGGAGAAAAAAATAATTTCAGATAAAAGCAGAGAAGAAGATATTGAATATTACAGGAGCCAGCGACTTTCAACAAAAGGATATGAAAAGCTTTCTTATAAACTTATTTTACAGGAAATAGACTGTAAGAAAAAAACGTATCGTATTTTATCTATTATTGAACATGATACGGATGATCATGTATTGGATAGTCTTTCCTTTGATAAACCGGACTGGGGTTCTATAACTCCTGGTTCCGTAATCGATGCATTACGGGGAAAGGTCTGTAAAAAACAATAACGACGAAGGGAGAGATATGAAAACAGTCAAAATAAAAATTAAACATGGCAACACAGAAGTTGAAATTGAGGGGCCAGAGGACTTTCTTATTAAATTCTTGAACTCCAGGGAATTATTCAAATCCGAACGGGAAGTCGCCAGACCGCAGAAAACGCGTAAAAAGAAACAGTCAGGCTCCAGGTATGATGATATTCTTCACGTTATAAGAAGCGGCAATAGTGAGGGCGTATCTCTCAATACGATCGTCGAAAAAACTAAACTCACCAAACAGCAAATCAATCAGGTCCTGATTAAACTGAAGAAGAACAATGAGGTAAAATCAATCAGCAAAGGGGTCTATGCATTGGTGGGAAGAACAGAAGAGTCGTAAACATCCATTCAAGATCCGGCAGCAGACGATCTGGATTCCGTATATAGTGCGATTTCGACGAAATGGAGTGTCAGCGGAGAAACCGTGATCGTTTAGATGGGGTTATGCAGGAGTGTTCAATCTGTCCGGATAAAAGGATAACGGCGCAGATCCTCCCGGGTCCAGAAAGAAAGGCCGGCCCATGAACCGACGGTTTCGAGGACGATCAGGGCGTCCGGATCATGAAATGTGATATGGCCCGGTCTCCCTGCCTTTTCAAGCGCGTCGAGAAGGCAGGTGTCGAGAAAGCGCTCTTCGTCCTGGCTGGACAGTTTCCCTTTAAACCCGCGCCTTCTCATTCGCACGTAAAAGCTCCTGTCTGCCAGTTCAGGGGCCCATTTCAGGACCACTTCCTTCGCGCGTTTCTCGAATTCTTCGGGTGACTGAAAAGTGAAGGTCGAGGTAACCGGGATCAACCGCGAAAGGAAAGACCAGGAGGCGGGATCTTCCTCCATCCCTTCCCTGAGCTTCTGAAGAAGATTATCAATGTCATCCGTTTTCAGGAGCAGCACATTGAGAAAGGACGTTTTGGCCAGAACCCCGAAACTGCCAAGTTTATCAAAGGCGTCCTTCAAGCCCCGGTCATGGATGTTGATGACGGCATTCCATTCCGGCATAAATCACCTCCGGTGCAGTCGCGGAACCTGTCCGCGGTTCCTTGTATCCATTTCTCTGGAAAAGTGAATATCACAATCCCCACGGCAAGCTTTTTACAGTCCCGATCGGCTCGATTTCGGGGAGGCTATGCCCTCTGACTGGAGGCGTCCCGAATCCTTTTTGCAATGGCTCTCGCGGCAAGTATCCCGCTGGCGGAAGCCTGAAGCAGTCCCCGGGAGACACCCGCTCCGTCGCCGACGATGAATAGGTTGCGCACGCCGGCTTCCATTTCCGGTGAGACATCGATCCTGTGGGAATAGAATTTCACTTCGACCCCGTACAGAAGAGTATGGCGTGAGTAAATCCCCGGTGCAAGTCTGTCCAGCGCCTGAAGCATCTCAAGAATATTGACCAGGTGACGGTAAGGAAGAACAAAACTCAGGTCGCCTGGAGTGGCGTTGGAAAGAGTGGGGCGGGTGAGGCAGCGTGCTATGCGTGACGGTGTGCTGCGCCGACCGGAAAGGAGGTCTCCCAGCCTCTGAACGATCACTCCGTTTCCCAGGAGGTTCGCCAGCCTGGCGATATAGCGCCCGTAACCGATGGGATCATCGAAGGGTTCCGTGAATATGCTGCTTACGAGAATGGCAAAATTCGTGTTCTCGCTTCTGGCCTCCGTATAGCTGTGGCCGTTGACCGCGGCCACGTCACCCGATTCCTCGCATACAACTTCCCCGTAGGGGTTCATGCAGAACGTGCGAACCTTGTCGTCGAAGGTCTTTGAGTAATGGATGAGCTTCGATTCATAGATGACGTCCGTGATGTCCTTGAGGACAATTGCCGGCAGTTCCACCCGGACGCCGATATCGACCGGGCTCGGCCTGTTCTTCAGTCCCAGAAGCTCCGCTTCCCTTTTCATCCATCGTGAACCTGAGCGGCCCGGAGCCGCAAGAACATATCGGCTTCGAATCCTCTGGCCACTGGCGAGCTCCACACCGGAAATCTGTCCGTTTTCCGTCAGGAGCTTCTCGACGGGGGTGCAGGTGCGCACATCCACGCGGCCGGTAAGGGATCGCTGCAGACTCTGCAGAACGACAGAGCAGTTTTCCGTGCCGATATGCCGCACTTGCATGGGCACCAGTTCCAGATCGGCAATCCGTGCCCGGTCGGCAAGATCTTTAACGGCATCTGAAGATCCTCCGTACAATCGGTCGGGGGCGCCATGGGCCACATAGATCGCGTCGGTGTGGGAAAGAAGCTCCCGGAGCGCATTCGGTTCCACGTAATCGTTCAGGAATCCGCCGACTTCAGGGGAAAGCGTCAGCTTGCCGTCACTGTACGCCCCCGCGCCTCCCCAGCCGCAAAGCATATCCTGAGATTTACCCCGCCGGCGATCGCTCAGATCCTTTCCCTTCTCGATCACGAGTACCGGCTCGATCCCCAGATCCGCGAGAGTCAATGCCGCGAAAATTCCCCCCGGTCCGGCTCCGACTATGATAACCTCGTATTCCATGGAAACCCTTCCGCAAATCTGTCCATTGCATGCCATAACTATCCGTCTCCGTGGAGATATTGTCAATAGTTATGGAAATTTTTTCCAGATGAAGATGATTGCACTTCAATGAAGGCGTCAGGCGTGGTAAATAAAGCGGAATGTCAACTTCAGCGGTTTCAGTTTTTTCGCGTTGAGGGCTGGAGTGCTCCTGCCTGCCGGTTTGCGAAACGCAATCCCTGAAACGGCTCATTTTCAGCATTAAAAGAAACAGATAAATCAGGAGAGAATAATCATGAATACCCTTTTTGAAATCGATATTCAGAAATGCAAACGTGATGGAATCTGTGCGGCGGTATGCCCGTTGAAACTGATTACGGTCAGTGAAGAAGACAAACTTCCCGTCCCTATCGATCGAGCGGAAAAACAGTGTATCCGCTGTGGTCATTGTGTGGCCGTCTGCCCTTACGGCGCCCTGTCTCTGAATACAATGAAACCGGAGCAGTGCCTGCCGGTCGACACGACGATGCTGCCCTCCGCGGAACAGGTCAAGTGCTTCCTGACGAACCGGAGATCGATTCGAATCTACAAAAAACAGCCCGTCGATCGGGAAATTCTGGCCGACATCATCGATACGGCCCGCTACGCCCCGACAGCGGTCAATCTGCAGCCGGTAAACTGGCTGGTCATACAGGATGCCGGGGATGTGAATCGCCTGGCCGGTCTGGTCATTGACTGGATGCGGTCGGTCATCAGGGAAGATCCGAAACTGGCGAAAGGCCTGGGGATGGAGCGGTTTGTCTCCGATTGGGAGAAGGGGGAAGATCGGATCTGTCGCGGAGCGCCCCATCTCATCATTACCCATGCTCCGTCAGCCATTGGCGCGTCCCAGAGTTCCTGTATTATCGCCCTGACCTGTATGGAGCTTGCAGCGTTTTCAAAAGGTCTGGGTGCGTGCTGGGCAGGCTTTTTCACGAGAGCCGCCAATGCCTGTCCTTCAATCATGGAGGCGCTCAACCTTCCGGAAGGTCATGAAGTTTTCGGGGCCATGATGATCGGTTATCCTGATGTCCGATATTACCGCATTCCCCTGAGAAAAAAAGCCGCGGTCACCTGGCGGTAGAACAGGGCAGCTAAAAGCGGTCGCGGTTCCGCAGGCGTCCGAGGTCTGCGGGATCCTGCTGCAACAGGAGAGCCCTCCTTCGTGAGCGGCTTTTCTTTGTCAATCTTCTGAATATGGAAAGGGGCAGAAATGGAAAATAATGATCATGGCCCATATTCGAGTTGATGAACTGATGAATCAGGAAGCAACTCATACCCCGGCGTTCTGTCTTCGCGACACACCCTTTGGCCCTGTGGCCGTACTGTGGTCGGTTCATGGAGGCGAACCGAAGATCGGCCGCATCCTGCTGTCCGCTCCGGAAATCTCAGCCGGGCAGGCTGTCCGGGCGCTTTTCCCTCATTCCAGGGGCGCTTCCTGTGAGGAGATCGGCCTGATCCTCGATCAGATCGCGGCTTTTCTGGGCGGCGAGGATTCTCGATTTTCTCTCGACAGCCTTCGCCTTGATCTCTGTACCGCCTTTCAAAAGAGAGTTCTGCTCGCCGATTATGCCATACCCCGGGGCCGGATCAGCACATACGGATTGATTGCGAAACACCTGGATAACCCGAAAGGAGCCCGAGCCGTGGGAACCGCCCTGGCGAACAATCCCTTCCCTCTTGTGGTTCCCTGTCACCGCGCGATCCGTTCCGATGGAAGTCTGGGAGGCTTCCAATACGGTCTGGAAATGAAAAGAAAATTGCTGGAGATGGAAGGGATTGTCTTTCAGGATAAAAATCATGTCGCAACGCAGGATTTCTTCTATCGGGATGAAGCTGGAAGAGTCGGGGAAAAGGAGCATAGCGGAAAACTGATCGTGAATGAGACGCTGAATGCGCAGCAGAGGCACTGGGAAAACACATTTTCTGAAGCAGAAGACCTGTTCGGCATTGAACCCAGTGAGCCGGCGCGGATTGCCGTGGAGCTGTTTCTGAAAGAAGGAAAAAGGAGGATCCTCGAACTGGGGGGAGGGCAGGGCCGGGATGCCCTGTTCTTTGCCAGCCAGGGGTTCCAGGTGGATGTCCTCGATTATTCCGAACAGTCGATAACAACTATTGCGGAAAAGGCCCGGCAAATGGGTTTGTCCGACAAAGTGAAGGCCATCCGGCATGACATCCGGGAGCCGCTTCCCTTTGAAGATGGGATTTTCGATGCCTGCTTTTCGCACATGCTCTACTGTATGGCGTTGACGACTGCTGAACTGGAAAGACTGTCCAGCGAAGTGCGTCGGGTCCTGCGTCCCGCTGGGCTGAACATCTACACGGTTCGTCACACCGGCGATGCGCATTACGGCGCCGGCATCTCCCGGGGCGAGGATCTGTATGAGGTCGGCGGTTTTATCGTCCATTTTTTCACCAGGGAAAAGGTCGAACGACTGGCCGGAGGCTATGATCTGGTCGGCATCGACGAATTCGAAGAAGGCGACCTTCCCCGAAAACTGTTCCGGGTGACCCTGAGAAAGAAGGATTGGGTTTCGGCCTCGTAACTCCAACCGGTTGTTGTCCTGATGCCATATCCGAGCGCACTGTTCGTTGACAGCATGATCGGCCACTCGACGGTCGACATATGCGCGCCTGCGTCGACTTCGTCCTGCCGACTTTATATTATCTCGACCAGCGTGTCGACGTTGATTCAAAGACAGGAAGGGTTGCAGAGCGCAAACGACTGTGCAGCCCCTTCTTTCTTTATCTATGTTCCGGAATTTGATACAAAGAGAAAAAACGCTCACGGAGGAAAAGGAGATGAAGGTTATTGCATTCAACGGCAGTGCTCGCAAAGATGGAAATACCGCCATTCTCATCAATTATGCGTTGAGCGGATTAAAGAAGGAAGGCATTGAAACGGAAACATTCAACTTGAGCGGCAGGACTCTCCGGGGTTGCACCGCCTGCGGAAAATGCTTCGAAACCCGGGATAAACGGTGTGCGGTCAAAGAAGACGTCCTGAACGAGTGCCTCGAGAAGATGGTTGAGGCCGACGGCATTCTGCTGGGATCGCCGACCTATTTCGCCGATGTCAGCGCCGAAATGAAGGCTTTGATCGAGCGAGCCGGTTTTGTCGCCAAGGCAAACGGGGATATGCTCCGGCGCAAGGTGGGCGCCGCGGTCGTTGCTGTCCGTCGGGCGGGCAGCATCCACGCATTCAATACGCTCAACAATTTTTTCCTGATCAGCCAGATGATCATCCCGGGTTCCAACTACTGGAACATGGGAATCGGTCTGGACAAGGGCGATGTGGAATCGGATCAGGAGGGAATTTACACGATGAGGCTGCTGGGTGAAAACATGGCGTGGTTGCTGAAAAAACTGAGGACCTGAGGGATTTGAAAATAGGATCGCATCAGGGAACATGAAGCAAAGAGGTTTTTTCAACAAGAATCTCAGGAGGATAAAAATGAAAAAGCTGCTGTTATTTGTCACGGCGTGGTCTCTATTCATGCTTTCCGCTTGTGTGATGGTTCCCGCGCATCATGGAGAAGGCGTCGTCATCGCGCCCGCTCTGCCGGCTGTTGTTGAACTTACCGACCCTTATTACTTCTACGGCGATTTTCACTATTACTATCACAGCGACCGCTGGTCTTACTCAAAATCAAAGAATGGACCGTGGAAAGATCTGCCGAGGGACCGCTATCCCAGAGAAACCCGCTTCAAGGGCGGGGATGGCCGAGACGGCAGGGATGACAGGAACGACCGGCACGATTACTATCGGCGATAAAAATCATCGTCGCCTGACTGTGTCCAGGGGGAGGGGGACTGACCTGATCAGGAAAAGTTCCTGTCCCTCCTGGTATTCCCATAGAGCTTTCCCCGGCTCAAAACAGCACTGACCTGCCTCAATCCATGAACACACTCGCATTATCTGACTTTCACCGGATCAGCGATGATCCGATCGGTGGTCCTGATCAGGGCTTGATCTTCCGGATTTTCCTGTCCAGCATTTCCCGATGGTAAACCGGGCGCCGATGTCCGGAATTACTGGTCCTCCGCGCGTTTTTTGCGGTAGCGAAGGGCGGCTTCGATGAATCGCTGGAAAAGCGGGTGAGGTTCCGTCGGCCGGGATTTGAATTCCGGATGGAACTGACAGCCGAGGAACCAGGGATGATCCTTGATCTCCACGATTTCAACCAGCCGGCCGTCCGGTGAACGCCCCGTGATGCGCAGTCCGCAGGCCTCCAGACGTTCCTGATAATCCCGGTTGAACTCATAGCGGTGGCGGTGACGCTCCCCGATTTCCACCTCGCCATAGGCCTCACAGGCCAGAGAAGCATCGGACAGGCGGCAGGGGTAGGAACCCAGGCGCATGGAAGCCCCCATTTCCTGAACGGCTTTCTGCTCCGGGAGCAGGTCGATCACCGGATGAGGGGTGTTTTCGTCGAATTCCGAGCTGTTCGCCTTTTCCAGCCCACAGACGTGGCGGGCGAATTCCACAACGGCCATCTGCATCCCCAGACAGATGCCGAAAAAAGGCACCTTGTTTTCCCGTGCATAGCGGATGACCTGAATCATCCCTTCAATGCCCCGATTGCCGAATCCGCCGGGAACCAGGATGCCGTCCACATTTTCCAACTGGTGATTGAGCCCGTCTTTTTCAATCTTTTCCGAATCCACGAAACGCAGGTTGACCTGACAGTCGTTGCCGATGCCTCCGTGCACCAGGGCTTCGTTGAGACTTTTATAGGAATCGGTAAGGTTCACATACTTGCCCACGATGGCGATATTGACCTCATAAGACGGTGACGTGATCTTCTGCACGACATTTTCCCAGGCTTCCAGATGGGGTTGCCCTGTCCAGATGTTGAGCAGATCGACGATCTTCTGATCGAGCCCTTCCCGATGGTAGATCAGCGGCACTTCATAGATGCAGCTCACATCCTTCGCCGTAAAGACGGCGGCCTCTTCCACGTTGCAGAACAGGGCGATCTTGGCTTTGATATCTTCCGACAGGAATTCTTCCGTCCGGCAGAGCAGGATGTCCGGCTGAATTCCGATTTCCCGGAGGGCCTTGACGCTGTGCTGTGTGGGTTTGGTTTTTACTTCTCCGGCGGTTTTGATGAAAGGCACCCAGGTGAGGTGAATGAAGATGGCGTTCTGTTTGCCCACTTCGTTGCGGAACTGACGGATGGCCTCCAGGAAGGGGAGGCTTTCGATATCGCCCACGGTTCCGCCGATTTCTATCAGGGCGACGTCAAAGCCTTCCGAAGACTGGCGGATGTAATCCTTGATCTCGTTCGTGATATGGGGAATCACCTGAACGGTTTTGCCGAGATAGTCCCCGCGCCGTTCCTTGGTGATGACCGAGAAGTAAACCTGGCCGGTCGTCAGGTTGTTGCTTTTTCCCATGCGCGTTGAGGTAAACCTCTCATAATGGCCCAGGTCCAGATCGGTTTCGGCGCCGTCATCAGTGACAAAGACCTCGCCGTGCTGAAAGGGACTCATCGTTCCGGGATCGACATTGATGTAAGGGTCCAGCTTCTGATTGGTCACCCGTAACCCCCGGCACTCCAGTACCGCGGCTATGGATGCCGCAGCCAGTCCTTTGCCCAGGGATGACAGGACGCCTCCGGTAATAAAGATATATTTTGTTCTCATGTGAATTCTTTCTCCTTCTTCGGGTCTGCAATTTTTCCCCGGATATCTTCGACAAGGGTTTCAACCGCCTCGCCCAGCAGGACTTCCATGGGAATCTTTTCCAGATAAGCGTCCTCCCAAGGCAGGTTGTATTCATCGGTCAGATTGCGGATGTCGTTGTATTTGACACCCAGGATATTGATCTTCTTTTTCAGCGGCAGGTTTTCATGGAAAGCGACATGCGCCAGCAGCAGGTTCCGGACGGCGTTTCCTTCGTCCAGCACAGGGAGAATGACAATGGGCATCCTATCGAGTTTTCCCCGCCCGATATAAAGCCTTCGGGTTCGGGCCATGATTTTTTTCGTTCCCATGAGCCGTTTGGAGGTTTCAGCCCGGGAGGTCATCTCCAGGGAGATGCCGCCCCGTTTATGGATGGCGATGGTCGCTTCATCCCCGGGGTTGCCGTCCGCATCGAGATTGTTGATGCCATACAAGGTATAGCCCCGGATCTCGGCGATGGCCGGCTGAATCCGGTTCAATTCCGGAATGGTTTTGCCGACCAGCATCCTTGTGGAGATGTTCAGCTCCTTCAGCAGATTGAAGAGAATGCCGTGAAGCGATTCTTCCTTGCGGCTCGTTCCCACCGTGACCGTCTTTGCCTGATGCCGGATGGCGTCGATGGGACGGGAAAGTTCGTCGATCGCCTGACCCAGGGAGATGTCCAGCAGATCAATGGGAGACAGAAGATCACCGCCGTTCTTGAAATCATGCCGGTAATCCTCAAGCGGAAGCTTGCCGACGACGTATTTCAGGAGGAGAACGATGTCCGAAACTGTTTTGACGCTGGTAAAGGAAAAGGCCCCCTGGTTTCTTCGTTCATGGAATCGGGATGAAAAATCACGGATGAGCCGGCGGAAATCCCGGTCTGCGATCCGCTCATAAAAGGAAGTTTTCCGTTTGTCCTGCTCCACCATGGTGCGATTTATCTGACTGCGGTACGTTTTCAGGAACAGGGCGTCTTCATCGATGCTCATGGCCGCGTAATATCCCCAGAGATGGCCGGCCACGGTATTGAGGATGACAGGAAGAGGCAAGGGGGAGCGGGGAATCCGGATCACGGCGTCGGCAAGACCGTCGAAACGGCCTTCATCCGCGTCGGCGAAAACCGTGACAGCCGCCTTGTGTGCTTTGAAAATGGCCACATCCTTGACGATGTCGCCGAGGACGGCCTCGGGATTGCCGGCGGCGCACACGAGAATCAGGGGTTCCGCCGACAGATCGATGTGCTTCTTGTTTTCCACGATATCCGTGGAGATCGTTTTGTAGCAGAGTTCGCTGAGCTTGATGCGGATCTCATCGGCGGCGGCCTTGTTCGGGCCGCTGCCCACAACGGCCCAGTATGTCTTGCGCTTGGCGAAGCGCTCGACGGCCCGGCGGATATCCTCCTTTTGCGTGAGGACCTGTTCCATTCTGTCCGGAGCCTGTTCGAGTATGGCCAGTTCGGAGGCGATAGCGGCGTCCGGCAGGGTTTTAAGAAACTGGGCGAAGAAGAGAGCCAGGATATGGCCGGCGATAATCTGGGAGTAGAATGCTTTCGTGGAGGCCACAGACATCTCGATGTCCCGCCCGTCGCTCGTATAGAAAACTCCCTGGGCCTTTGTGGTGATATCCGACTGGCGGCGGTTGACGATAGCCAGAACCGTCGCTCCCCGCTGCGCCGCCATGGCCACCGCGCGGTTGGTGTCTGTTGTGGTTCCCGACTGGGTAATGGGAATGACGAGCGTGTCGCTCAGATCGTCATGAAGGCAGAAGCCGCTGAGTTCCGAGGCAATCCGTGCCTCCACGGTCAGGGGCGCATCCTTCAGGTATCGCTCCAGGGCGTCCGCAACGGCGGAACCGGCGACCGCCGCTGTGCCGTGGCCGACGACCAGAATCCGGCGGATCGTCCCCTCGCGGATATCCGTTTTCAATTTTTCCGGCAGAACGTCGGATCCGAGATTGAATGTGACCTGCTTCTTGCCGCCGGCGTCTTCGCTTATCCGATATCTCCCCCGGAGGGTCTTTCTGACGGAGAGGGCGGACTCTGTAATTTCCTTCAGGAAGTAGTGGGGATATGTTCCCCGGTCGATGTCCCTGGTGGTGATTTCCGCCTGTTGCACCTGCCGGTCGGTCAGCATGAGGGGAGTCCCATCGTAGAAAAACGCCGAAATTCCCGAAATGCCCCCCGCTCCGTTCTCGTCGAGGATGAAGATCTGTCCTGTCTTCTCTCCTTCAGAATCTTCGGATTCTAGGGGAGTCTTTTCACCATCCATTTTAACGAACCTGGAGGTGCCTTCCACGAGTCCGTACAGTTCCGAGGCGAATATGTATGAATCCGGGGCAATGCCGACGTAAATGGTCTGACCGCTGCCCTTCAGGGCGAGGAACACCTTTTCGGGCGCCAGATTGCTGACCATGGCAATGGCGTGGGAGCCCTCGAAATCGCTGACGGCAAGGCGAAAGGCTTCCTGCAGGTCATGGCCGCTCAGAAGGTATTTTTCGATCTGCAGGGGGATGATCTTGGTGTCGGTGGTGACTTCCCGGGGAATGACCTCCCGCTCCGCCTCCAACGCCGTGCGGAGGGCAGCATAATTGTCAATGTCGCCGTTCAGGACTACGGAGATCAACCAGTTGCCCTTTCCGTAACAGGGATAATCCCGGCATGCCGCAGGCAATTCTCCATGACTCAGATCCGTTTTCGAGGTCAGCGTGAAATTATTTACAGGGTGGCAGTTGTCATCCGTGATGGAGCCGACGGATGCCCAGCGGGTGTGGGCAAAAGCGGTTTCAAAACCGGTCTCCAGCCGGGCGAATTCATGAAACAGGGCATCGCCGGCGATGCCCTCTCTCAGTTCCCGGACATTACGTCCCAGTTCACCGATGATGGCCGAGGTCTTGTAGGTGAAGGTGATTGTGGTTTCTCCACGGCTTTCCTTTTTTTCTTCCCTCTTTTTGAAAGATATCCCGATTGAGCCGTTGAGCCAGTCCCCCGGCTGAATGCGTCGTAGAAATTCGTCGTAGAGGGAATTTGTCCTGAGGAATGCAACCGCGTTTTCAAAAGCCTGCTCGTCGGCCAGGGTGAAGGAAATCTGGATGCCTGCAGAATCCCGTCCCCGGACTTCCAGGCGGTCCAGGCAGTTCAGGAGATAATTGAGTTTCCGATATTTGCGGAAGGCTTCCCGGGATACTCCGTTTCCGTGCCGGTTGCCGGCGAGGGAGGCGATCCGGCCGATATTGTTCAGGATGTCCTTATCCAGCGCCCAGAGGATGTCTTTCAGCATGACCAGGCGGCTGTTGATGCTTTCCAGATCGAGAGTCGTGAAATGGCCGGCCGATTGTTCCAGCATGGATTCCTCTGCGGCAAGGAAGTTCTGCAGGAAGTGAATCTGTTCACGAAGCGCGGCGGTTTCCTTTTCTGAAAAGAAGAGATGTTCCGCGGCGGCGTCCTGCTTGAGGTCCAGCAGGGCGTTGCCCAGACTGTCCAGGTGGCGGCTGCCGCCGAGATACGAGTCGAGCGGAATCGATCCGGAATTCAGCGCCTGGATGTTTTGTTCTTTCATAGGCTGGAGCCCCTCCAGGATGCGCCGGATTGCCGCCTGGATGTCATCGGGCGCCATGGAGGCCCCCTTCACGGTAAGAATGCCGGCAAGGCCGCAGCAGAGCGTAGCGGGTTCCAGAGGAAAGAGGATGATCGCGGGGCCCTGAACCTTCTGCGGCGGGCAGCCGATGAGTATCCGTGTATTTCGTATCAGCGAACGAAACGATTTCGTCCAGAATTTCAATTTTTCGGAGGCGATCATGGGGCTTCTCTTATTTTTATTAAAGATACCATGCCTTCAGATACAGGAGAGTGAAGATGGATGTTAAACTGTTCAGGACTTTTCTCCCGATGCGGGTGTACTGTCCGGGGATAAACTTCCCCGGCTTTTCATGCTGGAGGCCGATCTCTCGAGACCAGGTGCAGAGGGGCTGGGATGGGATGCGTCAGGGCTTCGGAGAGTCCAGCCCCAGTTTAGCCATTTTTTTCTGGAAAGTGTTCCGGTTGATTCCCAGATAGGCGGCTGCGGCGCTTTTCACGTTATTGTTGCGTTGTAAAGCGATCCGGTAAAGACCCCGATCCACCATGGTCATGATGTCGTCGTAAAGCGTGCTCCGGTCCGAATCCGTGGAATGCAGAACCGTTGCGATATCTTCAAGCTGCTTCTGAAGAATTCTTTCAAGAACGAAAGCGGGTGAGGAAGGCACATCCTTATCGCCCTCTACGTCAATGTTTCGTTCCGCAACAATGTTTCGGCGATCAACGATATAATTCATGAAAAGATTTGTCTCCTTTCTGGACCGGTAATCCCTATTCCATATCAAAGCGCGCTCCGCGGGCTTCGTTATCGGTTTCTCGATGGTCGACTTATGCGCCTGCGCTGCCTGGGGCTTGCGGCCTGAAGATCTTACCCAACCCGGAATTGGAATGAGCAGCAATCGCGTCAAAAAAATAATTTGATAATGATCAGTGCCAGCATAACCAACGCGGCTATCCAGAACTTGATCAGTTCGGAACTGTTAACCTGGGGTGAATCGATCTGCCGGCGGACTTCCTCTTCTATTTTTTCCTCATCGACGCGTTCGGCAATGTCCTGAATAAGGTGCGAAAAATTCTCATAGGAATTGGAAATACTCACGAATCCTTTCGCTGTGGTTAACAGGAGATAGGTTCGTGAACGAAGAACAAGGGCGCCGACGTTGGTAATCTCATGCCAACCCAGTTCTTTTTTCCGCAAAAACTTTTCCAGCCGGACCCCCCGGGCATCAAGAACAACCCTTCGAGACCAGAGTTCGCATGACACATAGAGGGAGGGAATTAAAAAAACGGCCAGAACGATCCTCTCCGGGGATGATCCCCCGACGAGAAAGGAAAGAACAAAAAGAACGCACAGCAGGAAGACGTCAATGCCGAATGAAATGGCAATAAGTTTCCTGATCCCGTAAATTTTGTTTTCCATGAATGGACCCCTTGAGAGACTCTCAAATCAAGAATGACAGGAAAACTTCTGCTGAATTGCTGAATGACGATGCCTCATGAGCCGGAACGGCCGGGAGGGAATGAAACGGATCGATCGAAGGTTCCACTCCTGCCGCCTTTTTTGGACTGGAGGAAGATTTCCGAAATGACCATTCCCCGGTCAACGGCTTTACACATGTCATAAATTGTCAGCGCGGCAACACTGACCGCAGTCAGGGCTTCCATTTCCACCCCGGTCCTGCCGATGGTTGTGGACCGGGCCTCAAGGGTTATTTCACCGCGTTCCGCGTTGCTGCTGAAGAAAACATCAACACTGGTCAACATCAGGGGATGACAGAGGGGAATCAGTTCCCACGTCTTTTTGGCGGCCATGATGCCGGCAAGCCTGGCGGCGCTGAAAACATCGCCTTTGGTAAGACCGCCCTCCTGAATCAGACGGACCGTTGCGGGCTGCATCCGGACTGTTCCGCAGGCCACCGCTTCACGGATTGTCTCATCCTTGGCGGTTACATCCACCATCTTGGCCTGGCCCTGGTCGTCAAGATGGGAAAGACCTGTTTTCCCCGTATCGTTTTTCATAATTTTCTAATCTCTCACAGGAAATTACGCTAAGGCAGCATTTTGCGGGTCTGTTTTTCAAAAAATCGCGGGAACTCTAACACAGGCATATTTTTTCGTCAAGACGGCAAATTTTCGACGTTGAAGATAGAAATTTCTTGCGGGAACTCTCCTTGTTAGATAAGTTTTCGCCGATTTTTATCAGAAGTATCGGAGGGAAAATTTCTGCAGGGGACCATTAAGGATCGAGTGCGGGTTCATGAGGCGTGTCATCCGTGTTTCATGAAAAACAAAGTGAATGATTCCAGGAGGATGAACTATGATGGTCAAGGTGAGCAGTGCCACGCTGATAGGAATTGATTCCTATCCGGTGGTTGTTGAAGTGGATGTTGCCAGCGGTCTGCCGCAGTTTTCTACGGTCGGTCTGCCCGACACGGCGGTAAGAGAGAGTAAGGATCGGATCCGGGCGGCCATTCGGAATTCGGGCTACAGCTTTCCGCGGAATCATGTGACCGTGAATCTTGCTCCCGCGGATATCCGGAAGGAAGGGACAGGATTCGATCTGCCGATTGCGCTGGCCATTCTGACCGCGGAAGGCATCGTCCGGGGAGAAAGTGCGAAGGAATTCATGCTCATGGGGGAACTGTCCCTGGATGGGGCCGTGAAAGGGGTAAACGGCGTTCTTTCCGCGGCTCAGCTTGCCAGGGATTTGAATTTCAGGGGGCTGGTCGTTCCTGCGGAAAATGCGTCCGAAGCAGCCATGGTCAAAGGGATAGATGTCATCGCAATTGAAACGCTTCCGGAAATTGTGGAGTATTTTAACGGGATCCGTGAGATCCATCCCGCGGGAACCGACAGCGACAGCATCTGGGAAAAGGCGTCTCCAGCGGGTCGGGATTTCCTTGAAATCCGCGGTCAGGATCAGGCAAAGCGGGCGTTGGAGGTTGCCGCGGCCGGAGGGCACAATCTCCTGATGATCGGTTCTCCTGGTTCGGGAAAAACCATGCTGGCGCAGCGACTTCCCTCCATTCTTCCTCCGCTGACCTTTGAGGAAGCGGTGGAAATTACGAAAATTTATTCTGTCGCCGGACTGCTGGACAGGGAAGAGGTCCTTGTTGGATCGCGTCCCTTCCGGGCGCCTCATCACACCATTTCGGATGCCGGTATGGTCGGCGGTGGGCAAACTCCGAAGCCTGGAGAGATCAGCCTCGCTCATTATGGGGTGCTGTTTCTGGATGAACTGCCGGAGTTCCGTAAAAATACGCTGGAGGCCCTGAGGCAGCCTCTGGAAAACGGTGCGGTGACCATTACCCGGGCGTCGATTACCGCCTCTTTTCCCGCGCGATTCATGCTGGTCGCGGCGATGAATCCCTGCCCCTGTGGCTATCATGGCGATCCCGCCCGTTCATGTCGCTGTACGCCCCGGCAGATCCGACAGTATCAGGCCCGCTTGTCCGGCCCACTACTGGACCGAATTGACATTCACATCCTTGTCCCATCGGTCGGATATCGGGAATTGACCGGGCCTTACAACGGAGAGTCTTCCGAGGTCATTGGCCGAAGGGTTTTACGGGCCAGGAAAAAACAGCAGGAACGGATGGCCGGTTCTGAGGCGTTGTGCAACGCCCGATTGCCGGATCGACAGATTTCTGAATTCTGCCCCCTGGATAACGATTCCCATCGGTTGATTGAAATGGCGATGGAGCGGCTGGGGCTCAGCGCCCGGGCGTTCACCCGGATAGTGAAGGTTGCCCGCACCATCGCGGATCTCGAAGATTGTGAAGCGATTTCGGCCTGCCATGTCGCGGAGGCGATTTCATACCGCAGTCTGGATTCCTATCGGGTATAAGTGATAAAAGAGCGATAAATACCGTTTGACAAAAGAGAGTAAAATTTTATTATGCAATTCGTTGTCTGGATGAAGCCTTGAATTTTCCGGCTTTTGGAAACACGCCATCATGGCTTCAGGAAAAATTGCCCGAGACATGTAAACCCGGCCACACCTATACACATGACGTGGGTAGTGGGACACTTTTCCGGAATTCACTCTGTCAGGGGCAAGGACGATTCAGAAGGAAAGCTTCGGCATAAGAAATGTTTAACCACGAAAGAGTTCGTAATCATGAAGGAGACGCACTTATGGAGATTAAAATGAATCCGCTGTCGCCGGAATCCAGAAAAACAAAGCCGGCAGATGAATCGAAATTGGGATTCGGCAAATTTTTCACGGATCATATGTTTACGATGACCTATCAAACCGATCGCGGATGGGAAAATGCGGAGATCGGCCCGTATCGGCCCATCTGTCTCGATCCGACGGCCATGTGTCTTCATTACGGTCAGGAAATATTCGAAGGGATGAAGGCCTATCGCGGACGGTCAGGTGAAATCTATCTTTTCCGGCCCAAGGAAAATATTCGACGCATGAATGCGTCTGCTGAGCGACTCTGCATGCCTGCCCTTGACCCGGATGTATTTATGGAAGCTCTGGTCAAGCTGGTTCTTCTGGAAAAAGACTGGATACCCCATGGGCGGGGTACATCCCTGTATATCAGACCAACCATGATTGCTACCGAGGCAGCGCTGGGCGTACATCCATCTGATGAATATCTCTTTTTCATTATCGTCGGCCCGGTAGGAGCCTATTATCCTGAAGGATTCAATCCGACGAAAATTTACGTCAGCGAGGAATATGTTCGATCAGTGCGTGGCGGGACAGGGACCTGCAAGAACGCGGGGAATTATGCGGCAAGTCTTTATGCCAGTCAGATTGCCATGAAAATGGGCTACACCCAGGTTTTATGGCTGGATGCCATCGAGAGAAAGTACGTCGAAGAGGTGGGAACCAGCAATATCTTTTTCCTGATTGGCGATGAACTGGTGACGGCCCCTCTGGAAGGGACCATCCTGCCCGGAGTGACTCGGGATTCCGTGATTAAAATGGCCCGGCACTGGGGGATGACCGTTTCGGAACGGAGACTTTCCATGGAGGAAGTTCTTCAGGCAGTCGAAACGGGAACGCTTAAGGAAGTTTTCGCGTCCGGCACGGCGGCTGTGGTTTCTCCTGTCGGTCAGTTTTATTATCAGGGTAAAGAGTATCAGGTTAATGGCGGAAAGACGGGGCCTTTAACGGAAAAACTTTACAATGAAATCCTTGGTATTCAGTATGGCGAAAAAGAGGATCCATTCGGCTGGAGAATGAAAATTTCCGACTGAGGATTCCCGATGAAATCTCATCCACAAGCCTGTGGACAAGCCTGTGGATAACGCTGTTGATAAATCGGGTAAGTCTGTAATTGTTACGAATATTGACCGAATTGCATAAGAATTAGGCAGTAAATTAGTTAATGATTACGGATATATATCTCTTTGATATCGAATTTCTTGAAAAAATGGGGAAGCCGGTGGCGTATCAACAATGTATACAGTAAAGGGCTGATTTTTCTATGATCATGAATTATAATGAGAACCAAAAAAGATGTTTTTGCCGCGGAAGGATCATCCTCTCTGTTCTGGTTTTCCTCGGCATTTTGTCGTGGGGGAGCGGCTCTCTTCAGGCGGCGGAGCCCCTGTCCCTTTCCGCCCTGATCAGCCGGATGCAGGTGGCCTATGAGCGGACGCGCGATCTGAAGGCGTCATTTATTCAGGAAGTATCTCTGAAATCCATGGGAAGAGCGGAACGGGAAGAAGGAATCCTTTATCTGAAGAATCCCAAACGGATGTTGTGGGATTACCACAAGCCGCAAATGAAAAAGCTTGTCGTCAATCCTCAGAAAGCCTGGCTCTATGTTCCTGAGGATCATGTAGTTTATGTCCAGAACGCCGATCAGATTTTCAAATCCAAAATGGCCGTTCGCTTTCTTTCTGGCATGGGTAAGCTCCAGGAAGATTTTTCGATCCGTTTTGCTGCATCAGGGGCCGTCGATAAGGAAGGGAATTATCAGTTGACGCTGGTCCCGAAGAGGCCCGGATTGGGAACCGATCAACTCAACCTGACCGTGGATAAAAAAAGTTATCAAATTATAGAGGGAAGCTTTACCGATACATATGGGAATGAAACTCGGATTCAATTCCGGAACATCAGAGTGAATAATCGGTTATCCGATAGCCTGTTCAACTTCAGGGTTCCAACGGGAGTGGAAGTATTTAACATGCCCTGAGACGCCATTATTTCAATCCCATATCAAAGCGTTCTCTGCCGAGACTTCGTTATCGGATTCGCTGCGTACGCTTCAGTCCTTCTTCGTCGCCTATGCCTCGTCGCCGTTGTATCTTCTTTGATCTGGAATTGAAATTACGGTTTCATCGTGCATAACAGGGGAAGTGTCGTGATGATGCGCGTGAAATGGGATCAGGATGTTCCGGAAAGCCGGGAAACGGCCCTGGAGATGGAATGGCTGGAAGCCAGGGCTGGGCAGCTATACTTCCAGCGCGCTTCTGAACCGTCATACCCGGAGATCCCACGGTCTTCCCGTGGCAAATCTGGATTCCCCGTCGGGGCGTCATGTCCTCCTTTCCAAGATTGAAGATTCTCTTCAGCTTGGAGATCAGGAATGCTCCCTGTCCTGCCATCAGTATCCGGGGATGTTTTTCTCTCCTGAGTTTCCTTTGAAGAAGATCTGGACCGCCGGGACGATGCGAGGCCTCCGGACCATGGCCACCTGAGAAGCCAGGGTGGAGTGTTTCGGGCAGGAGGAAGATCAGGAGAACCTGCGGTGCCTGCTTTCTGCAGGCCAGCAGTTTCTCTTCCGCATACCCTCGAGGCCTCCCAGCACCATCGTCGTTTACCCCTGGTTCCAGGATTGGGGAAGGGGCATTCTGATTTCTCTAAGTAATTACTCTTTGCTTTAAAATAATAGGAATAATTATGATTTTGTGTTAGCATCACAAGCTAAACTGTTGAATTAAGATACTTAAGGGAATGAATCATGATGCATTGGAGATGAAAGCCCCGATTCATTCAACAGAAACGGGGTTTTGCTGTTAATATTTTAATCATCGTACGAAAGACTTAAGCGATGTTCAGCATCAGCTGAGTGTGAGAAGGTAAAAGGAGGGATGACCACGCAGGAGAGTTTTCCAAATTGAGTCGACGGGGCAAGAGGATCATGGAGATCAGGTTGCGTGACAATGCGAATTTTCAGGAAGCCCTCGGATGATGAAGATGAAAATCATGACGAAAGCACAGCGTATGGCCGATCTGGAATATATGAAAAAAAAGGTGCCCGCTCTTGAGAAAAATCCAGGCGAAGAAGACTTTGCCGGGTCATTTTCAGGCGAAGAGAAATATCGCAGGCTTCTTGAAAACCTGAGTGATATGGTTTTCCTTCTGAGGATTCCTGAAGGCGATTATGAATATATCAGCCCTTCCGTTGTGGAAGTCTTTGGTTACAGCGCGTCGGATTTTTATCGGAACCCGTTTTTCATGAAGGACATTATCCATCCCGATTATTTCGACTACTGCAATGAAAAATGGGAGGAACTGCTGGAGGGAATCGCGGGGCGCAGCTATGAATATAAAATAATTGATCCCAAAGGGAAAGAACGATGGATTCACCAGTCCAATAAAGGCATCTTCGACCCGGAAGACAGGCTGATTGCCCTGGTCGGGCTGTGCCGTGACATCACGGGGTCAAGACACACGGAAACGACCCTGAAAGAGAGTGAACGCAAGTATCGGCGTGTCTTTGAAGTGACAGGCGACGCCGTTTTTCTGGTAGAGAAAAAAACGGGCTCCATCCTTGATGCCAATGCCGCGGCAACAGGACTTTATGGATACACTCTGGTGGAAATGACGAAACGCCGATTGATCGATCTTTCCACCGAACCGGACAGAACAGTCCTGATGCTGAGGGCGGGGGATACTCAAATCCAGCAGCAGGACCACAAAAAGAAAGATGGCACGATCTTTCCCGTTGAAGCGAAGGTCAGTTACTTTACGCAGAAACACAGGAAAATGGCAGTCGTGACTGTCCGCGATATTTCGGAACGCAAACGGTCTGAAAAGGCGATTCGTGAGAGTGAGGCCCGCTATCGCAGTTTCTTTGAAGAAAATGTTGCCATTCTGCTGATGATCAATCCCGATACCGGCCGGATTGTGGATGCCAATCCGGCGGCTTGTCATTTCTATGGCTACAGCAGGGAAATCCTTAAATTGAAGATGATCGACGACATCAACATCCTTTCCCGGGAACAGATCCTGCGTGACATGGAGCGGGCGAGAAACCGGGAATGTCAGCATTTCTATTTCCTGAACCGTCTGGCCAGCGGCGAAGTCAGAGATGTGGAGGCCTATATCGGTCCTACCGAGATGGCCGGCCAGCACCTTCTCTATTTTCTCGTGCACGATATTACGGACCGCAAGCGAATGGAAGAAGAACTGGTCAAGGCTCAGAAGCTTGAGTCCGTAGGTATCCTGGCAGGGGGTATTGCTCATGACTTCAATAATATCCTTGCTGCGATCCTTGGGAACGTTTCTCTGGCCAAGCTTTATCTCTCTCCTGATGACCCGGCTTACGACAAAATGACTCAAGCGGAAAAAAGCTGTCTGCAGGCCAGGGAACTGACCGGCCGGTTGATCACTTTTTCGAAGGGAGGAGAACCGCTGCGGAAAAAAGTGGCCGTTGCCCCCTTCCTCAAGGATGCCGTGTCTTTTTTCCTGAGTGGTTCAAATGTGCGCTGCGAATTTGACTTTCCCGATTTCCTGTGGCCTCTGGAAATTGATGTGGGGCAAATGCAGCAGGTGGTGCGTCACCTGATTGTGAATGCCCAGGAGGCCATGCCGGATGGAGGAACCATCCGGATCAGTGCGGAAAATGTGAGTTTGAAGGCCGACGAAGTGCCGTCCCTGAAGGAAGGTCCCTATGTCCGGATATGCATCAAAGACCAGGGAGTGGGCATTCCCCGTGAGTATCAGACCAGAGTCTTCGATCCTTATTTCACCACAAAGCCTATGGGAGGAACCAAAGGGGCGGGGCTCGGACTGGCGATCTGCTATTCCACCATTAAGAAGCATGAAGGTTTTCTGTCCTTAGTATCCCAACCGGGTGTGGAAACAACCATTAACATTTACCTGCCCGCGTCATCGGATGATATGAAATCCGTCAAACCATAGCCGGAGAGAATTTTGCGGATCCTGATGTTCGGCTGGGAGTTTCCGCCTTATATGAGCGGCGGCCTGGGCACTGCCTGCTCTGGTTTGACCGGGGCGCTGACCGGATTTGGACATCCTGTTCTTTTTGTGATTCCCCACTGTGATCCTGCCGAAGAGGCTTCGCATGTCTCTCTGATCTCCGCTTCGGGATTTCCCCTCCTTGAAACCGACCTTGCATGTCCCGCTCTGAAAAATCCGGATGTTCGAACCGTCGATTCCCTGCTGATGCCTTACACCGGAGATCATCGCTACCGGGAACGGTTGAAGAGGCGGAATGATCCGGAGGGGACGGGAACATCCTCCGGAACACTTTCTTTCGATCTGTCCGGAAATTACGGCCCCGATCTCATGCAGGAAGTGCGGCGGTTCGGTATGGTGGCTGGCGCCGTCGCCAGGCGTCATTCCTTCGACATCATTCATGCCCATGACTGGATGACGGTCCATGCCGGGCTTTACGCCAGGGAAATCAGTGGAAAGCCTCTGATCCTGCACATCCATTCTCTGGAATTTGATCGCAGCGGAAATCGCATCGATCCGGCGATCTATGATATGGAACGGCATGGAATGCGTGCCGCCGATCATGTCATTGCGGTCAGTCAGTATACGAAAGAAATGATTGTCGAACACTACGGAATCGATCGCCGGAAGATATCCGTCGTTTATAACGCGGCAACCCGCCATCCTGATTCTATAACGAGGTTTGATCAATCTTCCGGACGCGGGGAAATAAAAACCGTGCTTTTCCTTGGCAGGATAACCTTTCAGAAAGGACCGGAATATTTTATTGAAGCCGCGGCCCGGGTTTTAAAGGTCTTTCCGGAGGTCAGGTTTATTATGGCCGGCTCGGGGGATTTGATGAACCTGATGATCGAACGTGTCGCCGAACTGGGAATCGGACAGAACTTTCACTTTACCGGATTTCTCCGCGGTTCCGACGTGGAGCGGATTTTCGCCCGGAGTGACCTTTATGTCATGCCCAGTGTTTCCGAGCCGTTCGGTATCGCGCCCCTGGAAGCCCTGCTGTGCGATGTGCCGGTCATTATTTCGAAGCAATCGGGCGTTTCCGAAATCCTTCATCATGCTCTGAAAGTAAACTTCTGGGATATTGATGAAATGGCCGATAACATGATTGCCGTGCTGAAATATCCGGCCCTTGTGAAAGAGATGATGCTGAGGGCTTCTGAAGAAATCAAGCGGATCCGCTGGCAAAATTCCGCGGCCAGGGTTATCGGCATCTATCGCCGGGTACT
>Ga0209510_1000134_pt1 | contig 110041 bp, 100 predicted proteins | sample BiotimSIPDNA_FD_185749 | JGI IMG/M metagenome (GOLD analysis project Ga0209510, IMG submission 185749) | Anaerobic biogas reactor microbial communites from Washington, USA - Biogas_R1 time_0 SIP DNA (SPAdes) (version 2) | ecosystem: Engineered > Bioreactor > Anaerobic > Unclassified | place...
ATCCATATCGATTAAGCAGTAGGTGCCAACCATATCCGTAATCGCGTAAACGAGTTGATTCTCCTCGTCATAGTAAGTCTCTACAGGAAGGAGCATATTAATATCTTCAAAATATCGGAACACACAAAATCGCTTAATCCCCTCAAACTCAGGACTGACCGCCACATACGCACTCCCAACATTAGGAATGAAATCATCCTGTATTTGAAAATTGAGTTGGACCTCATCTATGAAGTAACTTGCACTATACTCCAATTCAACAATATGACCTAACATTGCATCATTTTGTACGACCGTGGAATAACTGCTTTCTGAAGCAAATAGGTTTTTAGGGACATTACCAGATGCGACCATCTCCACAGACAGGGTGTATGGCGCACCTTCGGTATTGATATCCGAGAATATGTCGGAATCTGACATCAAAATATAGGATTGAGTATACTCGATGTCAGGCACGTAGTAGGTTGATTCATTCAGAGGATTCGTCCCTATAGCAATTTCATCCCCATCGAGCAAGCCGTCCAGGTCTGTATCTTCGTTTAGTGGTTGAGTTAAATGAACATATACTTCGTCCCCATCGATCAGCCCGTCAGAGTCCGAATCCGCGTATAGAGGATTCGTCTCGTTATCAAGTTCATAGCGATTGGATAGTTGGTCGTTGTCGCAGTCTGCTTCAGAATCTGAAAGGCCCGGTAATACAGAATCGAAAACGAGCGGATCTGTTCCAAGTATTATCGACTCCTCATAGTCCGAAAGGCCGTCTCCATCAGTATCTGAATTGAGAGGATCAGAACCAATCGTTTCTTCTAGAATATCGACAAGAAAATCATTGTCTCTGTCAAGGAAGTTCACATCATAGCCTGTTGGCGTTTGCGTTGCCAAAAGTACCGAACTTTCTGCGTATTGTGCCGCCGTCGTCTGACTTACTTTGATGTACTTATGGGAAAATCCCGTTTGAAGGGAAAATTGATCAGAATTCTCTACGCTTCCGATTGCGGAAAATGTCACATTGTCATCAGACGTGAATATCTGAAAAGTGCCGTCGGGAATAGTGCTAAACCATTTCAGGTCTATTGCATTTGAATCTGAATTGTACTGAGCAAATGCTGCAAGAATCAAAACCTCTTCTTCTGGGATATCGGGAATCTGATCTCTTATCACTATCTGTGATAGTGCGAATTGATCGACAATGATTTCTGTACTCTCCACCTTAGTACCAACAAATCCAATATTTACGGATGTATTTGGCTGGATAGGGTTACTCCACAACTCGCTTGCGATGGTATATCTACCGTTTACGCCTTCAATCAGCTTGCCGTTCCACAGGTCTCTTAGTTCAAAGCTACTGTTGAAGGATAGTTTCCACGCTTCGATTGGTGAGGAAGAAATGTTTGTCAAAATCAACTCGCCCTTGAGGCCGGTATCCCATTCTTCAATGATGTTCAGAGAGGTTGTGTAATTGCTTGCGTCAACATCTGCCCGGGTCGAGCACAAGTCAAAATTTTCGGGCAATGACAAGGAATCCCCCGAAACGGTATATCCGAAATTCACACTCTGATTCGGAGCAATTTCATAGTTGTACCCTGCATTTTTTATCAGGTAATTGGTATCCGTATTTGCAATTACTGTGCCGTTCCAAAGATCCTTAATTTCACCCTTTGCATCAAATATTAAAGCCCAGTTAAGGATTGGCTCAGCACTTGTGTTAGTAAAAATGATTTCAACATTCTGATTACCCTCCCACTCATTGACAATCTTGTATGTTACGATAAAGCGCTCATACTCATAAATCGTGTTTCCGATTTCTGCAGACAGAGAAATCGCAGGAAATAAGGGGAGGATGAGTAGAGCGGACAAAAGAATTGCTATTGTTTGTCTGAGGCTCTTGAATAGACGCATCGTTTTTCTCCTTAGTCAATGATTGTTTATACTAGATATTTCTGATATGGAGGACTGAGATATAATATATTGTTATGATTTAATCAAAAAAAAAAGAGAATGCAACCAAAACAGATAAATCCATTATGCGACGGTCCATCTGATTATGGCGGGGCAATCAATATGAATGAAGACAAGTTCAACAGCAAAGGAGACATCTACTCGAAATATCGTCCGACATATCCACGGGAGTGCATCGAATATTTTACGCGGTGGCGTGCGTCACCGAGCGAAGCGTCATCGCGATCGAGCCCAATGCCGAAATGCAACACATCGCAGAGGCGGACCTCTATCTATTTTCGCGCCTGACCTCCGTGGCGGCGAGCACCGAACACACGACACTTCCCAATCAAAGCGTCGATCTCAACACAGTTGCGCAGGCGTTTCACTGGTTTGAACGACCAGTTTTTCGAAATGAATGCCGTCGCATACTTAAGCCATCCGGGCACGTTGCACTCATCTGGAATAGCCGTGACAAAAATAGCCCGCTGGTCGCCGAGAACGATCGGATGAACAGAAAATATTGCCCGGAATTCAAAGGATTCTCCGGTTCGACTCCGAGTTCGAATGACGAAAGTGATTTTTCCGACTTCTTTTCGGGCGACTATAAAGAAAAACGATTTGCAAACGATTTAGTATTCGATCTGCCGGGTTTTATCGGAAGAAACCTCTCTGCGTCCTACGCACCCAAAGTGGGTGACGCGCAATACGAGACGTATTTAACGGAGCTCGAAATGCTTTTCGAAAAGCATGCCGTTGACAAAGCCGTCACGTTGCCAAACTTCACCGAATGCTATATCGGACTCGTATAAAGCATAAACGAATTCAGTAAAGGCCAGTTCATCTGCGGCGAGCGCTAGCGAATGCGAATGCAAACAGCCCCAGAAGCGCGATTCTACCAAGAATCCCTATGAATGACTTTTTCGAGAGGGTGCTCGATCTGCTTAAGCTGGGGGGCGTTCGGGCTTGCTTTGCCGATTGCGATAAAGCAGGGCATCAGATAATCGTCCGGAAAACGGAGCACGGTCCGAGCCCATTCACCTTCGTTACCCAAAGGAATGCGAAGTGTTGCCGCGTAACCCTCGGCGGTGGCCGCCAGAAGCAAGTTTTCGATACTGCACCATATTGAGGCGAAGCCGTTGAGATGAGAGAGGTTGTCCGGTTGCAGTATGTCGGTCTTCTGCTTGAGTAATGGGATTACAACGCAAGACGCCTCGGCAAACATCCGGTACTGCTTCGGAATCGCATCTTTGTAGACATTTTGCTGACAGGGGTCGTTGAGATTCCAGTTTTTTAGCACACCGGAAATCGATTTTTGGGAGACTTTTTTCGGTATTTTGTCGACGAGCTTTAAGACGACTTCTTTGTCCTTGATGACAATGAAATGCCAGTCTCGCATGTGGTCATTCGACGGCGCCTTCATGGCAGCCGAAATGATTCGCTCAATGACGGCATCATCAATATCGACATTTTCAAAATCGCGGATCGTTCTGCGGGACTCGACAACTTCATAGAACTCCATAATGACCTCCGTTAGATCGCCGGTTGAATCTCAGACGTCGGCGGAAGGGTATGTTTTCAAGGATAATTATAGCGCAAATGAGGTCGTGTCTGAAGGGAGCGACCAAGTTCTGCACTTGTGAAATCGAACGTAATAAGTTAAATAATATTGACCATTTTTTTTGAGATATACTCGCTTCATGTCTGGAAAACTGCTGTAGAATGAATCACAAGGAGAAATGAAATGAAAAACAGGAGAAGGTTGATTATTGTCATTTTATCAGTCGCGATATTGGTTTCAATAGCTATGCCTGTGGCAGCATCGGCATTAGTGCTTGTACCACAAAATTCAATATCAAGAGGTATGTTCAGATACTATGGTTCTGGTCGACAAGAGAAGTTTTCGGAAAGTGCAATGGTCATTGGAGGAAATGCTTACGTAAGGGCGGCATGGATTTCTGGCGGATATTATACTTGTTATGGATCATATTATTATATTTCGAGGGGCTCAACGAGAACGATTTATTCCGGTTGGGCGGATCATCCGACGAGTTATTTACCAGGTGGCGTCAGCGCTTACAACGCATAGTAAAAGAAGTTTTAGATATCAGAGGAAATACGAAATGAAAACACTTCACTTCTACAGCAGGTTTTCCGCATTTATTCTCTTTTTTTTCATGAGCTTTTTACCGTTCTTTTTTCTGGGCATTGATGCGGAATATAATCTCAATCAGCAGATCGATCGAGGATATATTTCCAGAAACGCTGTGTTTTTCGCTCCGGACTTGGGCCAGGATACCCTTGCGCAGATTGTAAATTGTGAGACAGAAGAGGAAGCGCAAGCCATAATTGAGGCATCTGAAGCACAGGATGAATTGGAGTCACAAACAATTGTGGTGCCTGACAATCAATATAGAGAGAATGGATTGACCAATATTGAGACGATTTTGTCATCAGGGGGTTCAGACTATTTTGCAGCAGTGCATAAGGGAAAAGGACGTTTCGTATATTTTTCAGGGAATGTCATGTTGCCTCCAATTTTGGAGGGACGCTTTTTTACTTCTAAAGAGTGTTTGAGCCGTGAGCCGATGGCTGTGATTGGCAAGGATTTATTGAATCAGTCGTTTATCGAAGACGGCAAAAGATTTATTTATTTAGATGATTTGGCGTGCGAGGTGGTCGGCATCGCCGGGATAGCGCATGATTCGACGATTGACGCGCTATATTTTATTAATTTGGGAGCGGTATCTCCCGACCAGCAAATCGGGCGCTATTACGTGGATGGAGATAGTGACGTAAACGTGGTATTTGAGAAAATGCAGCAAGTGTCCTCTGATCTGCTTCAGATTTCTATGCGAAAACTTGATTTGCCTATGACATATACCGATGCTGTGACCGGTAATGTTTATATGAAAACATATTTGAAGGCCGTTGTTGCCTCGCTTCTTGTTTTCATCTATTTGAGCATCTTGAGCCAAGCTCTTTCTGCGGAGAGACGCAAGATTGGAATCTTGAAAGTGGTCGGAATCAGCACGAAAAATGTGAACAGAAGGGTGCACTGGCCGTTGCTTGCCTGGGGGGCTTCCGGTATCGCGTTAACACTTCTTACGGGCGCAATACTCGTAGGGATCGATTACTTCGCTTTGCCGCTATCCGAGGTCATCCGCATTCTGATTACCTGTAGTTTATCCAGTAGCGCGCTATTGGTGGTTTGGCTGGTATTGTTTGATATATTTGATCGGCGTACAGATTTACGAGAGGTGACCCAGCAGTGTTAAGATTTTTCGCGAAAAACATGAATCGTTCGCTCATCACACATTGGAAAGCGAATCTGCTTATTTTGGCGGATTTGGTTTTGTGTGCATTGATGATCTTTATTATGCTGCAAAATTACTCGTTTGCTTCTTATGAATACCGGCGATATTTTCGAACCGAAGGGCTGGCTCAAAAATATAAAGTTTTTGCCATAGAAGATGAAATGCAAAGAGAGCCGTTCAATAAAAAATCACCGATGTACGAGGCCACCTTGTGCGTTAAAGAAGAGATAGAAAATAGTTACTTATGGACGCCGTATTACTTTCTCTGGCTCGAATTGCCTCGTGAAATATTTGTTGATGAGCTTTCTAGTGATTTTGAAGTTCAGTTCGCAATCCAAAATCCACAGGCACCAGGAAATACGAATATTAGTGGAATAGAGATTTCCGAGCACTTACTGACATTGCAGAACATCAAGATTCATGAAGGGTGGGCTTTTACGCACGATGATTATGATGTCATAAGTGAGACGTGCCCGATAATTATGGGCTATGACTTTATACCGTACTATGATGTCGGGGACATTATTATTTTCGAGAACCGAAAGGCCGAAGTCGTCGGTTTCTTAGAGGATAATGCTTTTCTGGAAGTCGATGAAGCAGATATGTTTAATTTAGATCGGCAAGTTATTCTTCCAAGATTATTTTTCTTAGACGAAAACGAAACAATGAGCGATTCAGATTCATTACTCTTACTCACGGGAGGAATTCTATCGCTGAAGGACCCTAAGACCGATGTTCAAGAAGAGATCAACAAGATTACGTCAAAATACGGATGGTATCCCATAAAATGTATTCCGTTTGATGGTTCAGCGTATAGTAATACCGGGATCGTCAGCCAGAAAAACATCGCCTTGCTACTATTTTTAGCCATCGTCTCCGGACTTCTGTGTCTCGTTGCATTGAGCAATATTCTTTACAAGCGCACAATGAAAGAGAGGCCGACGCATTGTACGATGCTCCTTACAGGTATCCCACTCTGGAAAATTAATCTATCGTTAGTCATTGAGATGGCTTTCTGGACAGGTCTGGCAATAGTGCCGGTGGTGATACTCTCTTACTATGAATTCGGCCGGATGTATGTATCGCCGTTTTATGTTCTGAGTTTCATGGGATTGATAGCAGCAATATCGATGATACCGGTTTTTGTGCTTAACGGTAAAACAAATTTAGATGTTTTTATGCGAAGCCGAAATGAGTGATCAGAACGGTACAAACCGAAACAGTGAAGGAGTTATGTCATGGCACTGCTGAAATTAAAAAATATAACCAAGAGCTACGGAAAAGAAGAACGCAGGACTTTGGTTCTAGATCGTCTGAGCATGGCAATTGAAGAAGGAGAGATGCTTGCCGTCATGGGTAAAAGCGGTTCAGGAAAAACAACCCTCCTAAACATCATTGCCGGTATTGATTATCTGGACGATGGAGACTATGAATTCCTCGATGAACCGGTTAATCTTCGAAAGACATCGGATGGCGTTCGTTTTCGCCGCAACCGAATTGGCATCATCGTTCAGCACTTTGCATTAATCAATGACTTCACGGTATATGAAAATGTCGAAATGGGACTATGGGAAACGAAGATGTCTCAAAAGGAACGTCGCACTCGAACCATGCAGATACTCGATCAACTCGACATTCAAGCCCTCGCCGATCGTTATCCACCGGAGCTCTCCGGCGGAGAGAAGCAGCGAACAGCCATCGGGCGCGCCATCGTCGGAAAGCCTCGCCTCGTCTTGGCGGACGAACCGACCGGCGCACTGGACAATCAGACCGAGCATAATATTATGGACATCCTCACAAAGCTCAACCAAGACGGAACGACAATGATGATCATCACCCACGATGAAGATATAGCGAAGCGCTGTACGAGAATCGTCGAACTCAAAAAGTGAGTTTTTTTGTGCTAAAAATGGGTCCGGGAGAGTTCTTTGAGATTTTTTCGAGAATTCTTCTGTTCAGATTGCGACTGAAGTGAGCGAATTACAGCCTGGAGCGCGTGGAGTTTCTAGACTGTATTCTGGGGCTTGTCGCTCTCTTCGCAAAAATGGATGTTTGCAACAATATCTCGCCACTCCCCCCGGCGACGAAACTACCGGCAAAAAGGACCAATCCCGGCACTTTTGCCGGTAAATGTTGCCCCGCCAACGCTCCCCCGGCGACGAAACTACCGGCAAAAAGGACCAATCCCGGCACTTTTGCCGGTAAATGTTGCCCCGACAGCACTCCCCCGGCGACGAAACTACCGGCAAAACCTTTCTCCCACGGCAGTTTTGCCGGTATCCCGCGCGCCGCGCAGTCGCACGTCCGATATCTTTGGTGCCACGAAACGTTTCGCCCTGAACGAATGCTCAACAAAACTCACACCCCTGCTACCTCCATCTCCCCTCAACCACGATCCCGCCTTTACCACGAGCCCCGAAATATTGTCTGACCCTCACAAAAATATACGTTGCGCCTCGCCTAAAGACAGTGCGATTTTTCGACCACGCGTGTGTTAATATGAAAGGACTTAGGGCTGTGTTTCGGGTATCACCGGAGTAGGCGCGACATCATGAATTCTTCCTAGTTTTTAAGGCCGGTTGGGCAGAAAGGATCGTGTATGTCTTCTGATAAAACAGTCATTGTGATCGGCGGGGGTCTGGGCGGTGTGTCTGCCGCAATTTCTTTGGCGCAGAAGGGTTTTAATGTAAGTCTTTTCGAAAAGAACGGGCATCTTGGCGGCAAGCTGAATCGGCTTGAAAAGGATGGGTTTACCTTTGATTTAGGGCCGTCGATTCTTACGATGCCGCAGATTTTTGAAAAGTTGTTCCGCGATGGCGGGCGTGATATGGCAGATTATGTGAAGATTCAGCGGCTGGATTTGGAGTGGCGATCGTTTTTTCCGGATGGGTCGGTGATTGACCTCTATGGAGATTTGGATAAGATGGCGCAGGCGAATCCGCATATTGAGCCTAAGAATATTGAGGAGTATCGAGCGTTTTTGGAATATGCGCGCAATCTTTATGATGCCACGGATAAGGGATATTTTGAGATGGGTCTGGAGAATACGCCTGAAGTGCTTCGTAAATATGGGCTGATTCGGTCGCTCAAGGGTTTTGATATTTTTACGACGATGCATGATGCGATTGCGAAGTATATGACGCATCCGAATATGGTGGATATGTTCGACTATTTTATCAAGTACGTGGGCTCGTCGCCTTATGATGCGCCGGCCGTACTGAATATGATGATCTATATGCAGCATAAGCAGGGGGTCTGGTATGTACCGGGCGGCATGTATGGTCTGGCTGAGGGATTGATTCGATTGGCGATTGAGTCGGGTGTAAAGATCAATTTGGAGGCTGAGGTGGTCCGGATGGTCCGCGGGAAGAGTCGCGATATTGAGGCGATTGAATTGGCGGACGGGACGCAGATCAAGGGCGATATTTTTGTGTCGAATATGGAAGTGCTGCCGGCCTACGATCAGCTGTTGGGCGAAAAGGATTATGCGGATAAGAAGCGCGAAAAGTTTGAGCCCGCGTGTTCCGGCCTGGTGATTCACCTGGGTGTGGATCAACTGTATCCGCAATTGGCCCATCACAATTTCTTTTTCTCGTCGAATCCCGAAGGCCACTTCAACAAGGTTTTTCATAGTCACGAGCTACCGGATGATCCGATTCTTTATGTGGTCAACAGCAGCAAGACCGACCCGGGGCAGGCGCTGCCGGGCCACGAAAATATCAAGATCTTGCCGCATATTCCTTATATACAGGACAAGGATTTTTCACGGGATGAGTATATGCAGCTTCGTGAGCGCGTGTTGATTAAGATGGAAAACATGGGCATCACGGATCTTCGCAAGCATATTGTGACAGAGGATATGTGGATTCCCGCGGATATCAAGCGTATGTACAAGTCGGATCGCGGGGCGATTTACGGGACGCTGTCGGATAAGAAGAAGAATAAGGGTTTCAAGAATCCCAAGAAAAGCGCGCTTTTCGATAATTTATATTTTGTCGGCGGCACGGTGAATCCGGGCGGCGGCATGCCGATGGTGACGCTGAGCGGTCAGAAAACGGCGGAGTTAATTACCGAGGGCCGATGACCGTGAGTTCTGCTCAATTTGTGAGCCTGCCCGACAGTCATCGTGGGCGCAGAATCGGGAAATATTTTGCTTGGTGAAAAGGAGGCGAAGCGGTGAGTGATGTGGCAAATAAAGAAATGGAAATCGAGCCGTCAATGTTTGCCGGGTCGGCCGCCGATGTCAGCGACTCAGATCAAGAAGGCCTCCGGCAGAAGATTGCCGCACCAATCTTAGGTGTTGACGTGTCGCTGTGGGGTGATGTGATCCGTAGTCAGAAGCAATACGCATCGCAATTTGAGAATCGGCGGGCGCGAGGTAAGTCTGCGCTTTTGAAGTTGAAGCGACTTATTCTTGAGAATGAGGAACGATTTTTTCAGGCGCTCGAAAAGGATCTCGGCAAGTCAAAGATGGAAGCCTATGCATCGGAGATTGCGGTTACGCTCAATGAGATTGATTATCTCCTGCGCCATTTGGGCCGCGCCTTGAGAGATCGGCGAGTAATGACTAAGCCGGGAAGCGCGGCGCGTGTCAGTCGCAGACCGTATGGTTCGGTTCTGGTCATGAGCCCCTGGAATTATCCGTTTCAACTGGCGTTGCTGCCGGTGGCCGGTGCGTTGGCGACGGGGAATGGTTGTTTTCTCAAACCTTCCGAGCTGGCGCCCGTGACATCCGGATTGATTGCCGAATTGGCGCCCAAATATTTTTCGAAAAACGAGTTTGCGGTGGTTGAGGGGGACGGCGCTACGGCGGCCGCACTGCTCGACCAGAATTGGGATTTCATATTTTTTACCGGAAGTGAGCGCATCGGCGGCATCGTCGCTGCGCGCGCAGCGAAACTTCGAATACCCTGCATTCTCGAACTCGGCGGCAAATGCCCCTGTATCGTTGATGCGGAAAGTGTCAATGAAGTGACCGCGCGACGCATTGTCTGGGGCAAGTTTTTTAATGCCGGGCAGACGTGCGTGGCTCCCGATCATGTGTGGGTGGCCGCGTCGGCCGCGCCGAAGCTCCTTGAAGAACTCAAAAAACAGATCGCCATGCTTTACGGAGAGGACCCGGAAAAAAGCCGGGATTACGGTCGAATTGTCGGAGCGGGGCACTTTCATCGACTCCGGTCGATGCTTTCGGACGGTCAAATATACCTTGGCGGGCGCACGGATGATGCGACGCTTTTTTTCGAGCCGACCATCATCACCGAACCGGAACGGTCAGCACCGTTGATGCAAGAAGAGATTTTCGGGCCGATTCTGCCGATACTGACGTGGACAGACAAGGACGCCCTATTGCAAGAACTGGCGGCTCATCCGGAACCCCTTGCGATGTATGCGTTTTGCGACGATCGCGACTTGGTCCGTCGCCTCGACAATAATTTTCGCAGCGGCGCGTTCTGCGTCAACAACGTGCTCGAACACGTGGCTAAGATGTCACTGCCTTTCGGCGGCGTCGGTAACAGCGGGCACGGCCGATACCACGGGGCCGCCTCGTTCGAGACCTTCACCTGGTCCAAAGTCATCTACTATAAATCAGGTCGGTTCGATTTCCGTCTGATGTACCCGCCCTATAACGAAAAACTAATCAATACACTTCGCCGCATACGTCGATGGTTGCCGTAATAAGCGAAAAATGTGTGAAAAAATGTGCGTAAAAATACGTAAAAAAGGGAGGCCGGCGTCATGATCTTCTACTTTAGTCTGGCAGTCATTGCCATCGCAATTCTTTCCGGGTTTCTCATGATGTATAAGCTGCCTTCACCCGGGACGGTCCGAAATGCGGAGTCGTCGCCCGAATCGCAGGCCACAACAAGCGCCTCGACGGCCCGAAAAACGCTGCCGTCAAACGATTCGCAGGCCATGGAAAACGGCCCCGAAACTCGACAAGATTTGCCGTCTCTCACCATCATCATTCCGGCTCGCAATGAGCAAATGCGTCTGCCGAACCTACTTTCTTCATTGGCGATTCAGGATTTTCGAGAGTTTGAATTAATCGTCGTCGATGATCAGTCTGAGGATGAGACGGCATCGCTGGCAAAGGCCGCCGGCGCCAAGGTGATTCGGACGGCGCGACTCGAGGAGGGCAGCTGGATCGGAAAATCCTTTGCGTGCTGGACCGGTGCACTGGCGGCACGCGGCGAGTGGCTGCTCTTTTTGGATGCCGATACCCGACTTGAAAAAACGGACAGCCTTCGACGATTGATGTCGGTCTATGGTCGAATGAATGGCAGCGGTGTATTGTCGCTTCAGCCCTATCATCAGACGAAGAAATTATATGAAAGTTTTTCGGCGATATTCAACATCATCGTCATTGCAGGCATGAATTCATTTACGCCATGGCGCGACAAATTTAAAAGTGCCGGGTCTTTCGGCCCCTGCATCATGCTCAACCGGGAAGAGTATTTTCGCACCGGCGGACACAGCGCGATCAGCGGCGCCGTCATGGACGACTTAGCCCTGGGCGTGTTATATCAGAAAAACGATCTCAAAACCGTCGGCATGAGCGGACGCGGACTGATCAGTTTCAGAATGTATCCAGAGGGATTTCGCTCGCTTTTCGAGGGGTGGACCAAAAGCTTCGGAACGGCCTCGTCTTCAACGCACCCCTTCGTCTTCACCATGATCATTGCATGGATCAGCGGTGGCTTTTCGACCGTCGCACTTCTGGTTCACTCGCTGATGGAAGGCTCGCCGGCATGGATCGGCATCTCATCATTGACGGTGCTGATTTACATGGTTCAGCTCATTTTTCAAGCACGGCGCACCGGAAATTTCAACATTCTCGTGCTCATTTTGTATCCGCTTCAGCACATATTCTTTACGGTATTGTTCATGTGGTCTTTATATATGACCAAAGTCCTTCACACCGTGAATTGGCGCGGACGCAAGATCAAAGTCTAGACGAGGGGGAAAAGAAAATGCGAATTATTGAATTGCCGATGCTCTGGACCGTCATCATCGATTTTGTCGCGTGGTTCATATTTCATATGGCTGCGGCAATATTCACATTGAAATTGCCTGACCGCTTTTTCGCAAAAGATAATTGGATTTATCGCACGCGAAAATGGGAAAAATCCGGAAAAATATGGGACGATCTTTTTCGTGTGAAAAAATGGAAAGATCGCTTGCCGGATGGTGCGGCAATCTTGAAGCAAGGATTTGCAAAAAATCAACTCAAAGAGACCGATGCCAAGTATTTCGAAAAGTTCGTTCTGGAGTCGCGGCGAGCGGAGTGCACGCACTATCTGGCCATGATGCCGGCGGTCCTGTTCTTCCTTTGGAATCCGGTATGGGTGGGCATCGTCATGATCTTTTACGCCCTCATCGCCAACGCGCCATGCATCCTGGCGCAACGATACAATCGACCGAGGTTTGCGAAAGCGGCGAGAATGAAGGCGTCTCTCTCTCAGAAGAACATACATCAGCGCGCTGATGCACGCTGATGTACTATTCGAGAGGTAAAGCCTTCATTCTCGGGGTGAGAGGTTTGATCAAAAGGGACTGTCTGAGGTTGAGATTTTTCGATTACGCTTTCGTTTGATTTACCATTTGACGTAAATCGTATCCTCCCGGAGTTTGGAAAATGCGCAAGCCGAAGGTCGGTGCAACGGCGATCAGGTGGTCAAAAATATCCGCCTGAATGTCCTCATATTCGGACCAGTTTGTAGTTTTGGTGAATATGTAAAGTTCCAGCGGAATACCGTGTTCTGTTGGAGATAGTTGTCGGACCAGCTGAATCATGTTGGTATGTATGCCCGGGTGGTTTCGGATGTAATTGACGATATAGGCGCGAAAAGTACCGATGTTGGTTAGGCGTCGTCGATTAATAACATGATCCGAAGCGCTTGTCCGATTATTGTTGAAGACTTCAATTTCTGATTCTTTTTCGGTGATGTAATCCTTGAGAATATCTATTTTTTTGTATTCTTGAAGCATCTCATCTGAACAAAATGAGATGCTTGACGTATCAATATTGATGGCTCGCTTAATACGTCGTCCGCCAGCTTCTTGCATGCCTCGCCAGTTCCGAAAAGAATCTTTGACCAGCGCATGAGGAGGAATGGTGGTAATGGTCTTGTCAAAATTTTCAATTTTTACCGTGGTCAAGGATATTTCGATAACATCACCGTCTGCTTGGTATTTCGGCATTTCAATCCAGTCTCCGATTCGAACCATATCGTTAGTAGAGAGCTGAATACCGGCAACAAGTCCGAGAATGGAGTCTTGAAAAACGAGCATAATAACAGCGGTCATGGCTCCGATTCCGGATAGCAATAATAATGGACTTTGATTGAGCAGCTGAGAGAGAATGACGACACCGGCAATCACAAAAAGAAAGACTTTGAGTCCTTGGAGATAACCTTTAATTGGCTTTTTTCGAGCGGCTTCTTTACGCGTGTAAAGATCATCAATTGCGTTGAGAAGTGCATCCACTGCACCCGTGATTAATATGACAAGGTAGATGGTCCCAAGTCGCTGTATGTAGGGCTGAAGAGTCCCGAACAGTGTTGCGGAGCTGTATAAGATGATGGCCGGGAGCAGATGGGATAAACGATGGAAGACTTTTCGCTTAAGAAGGACGTTGTCCCAATCATATTTATTCTGATGAATATAGCGCGTCAAGATACGCAAAAAAACGTGTTTGGTGATGAGGTATGAGAGGAGACACAGCAGAATGATAAATAGTAGTAGAATAATCGGCGCAAAATAGGAGGGATAGTTTTCGCCGAGATGATTTTCAAGGAAGGCTCTGATAAGGTCGAGAATATCTGTTGAGGTCAGTTCTTCTGTCGCAGTAGCGGCGGGGACAAGTAATGAGAGAATGGTCATTTGTGTTCCTTTTCTTTGAAAAATTGTAGTATCCGTACGCTTGTTTCTGCATAACAGTTTATCACGAGGTTCAATTATGTGCGAATTTGATGCGAGGCGAGGATACGCGTGGATTTTGTCTTTTCGGAAGATTCAATGTCTTCGAGGGAGCAGCAAGTCTTTTCGCGAGATATGCCGGCGTCTTCGTTCTGATAGAGGCGCATGGTGGCGCCGATACAGTCGTAACCCTGCTCTTTCATGAGGCGTGCGGCGACAGAAGAGTCAACGCCGCCGCTCATGGCGATAAGGGCGCGTTTTGCAGTGTTTTTAGAGGTTTGATAAAGCGGATACGGATGATCGGGTAATTCGGATTCATTCAGGCATTTTCCAGCAGGATTTAAGTTCCGGATCAGGATCCGAATCAGAATCCGGGGCATGATCAGAAGCACTGTCAGCGTCCCCGGTCAGCGAAAGTAAAGACATGCTGTTGTTCGCTGGACGGAAGTTGAATTCAGTCATTCCCAAGCCTCAGCATTTCGTCAATGCATTTGCGCGCGTCTCGTATTTCGTCGTCCGTCAAAAAAATCTCGTCACCGCCGGTGCCGTTGACGCAGTCGTAAACGTCAGCGAGGGTTGTAATTTTCATGTTGTAGCAGACGCTGTTTTTCGAGAGGGCATAGAATTTTTTGTCCGGACATTCGAATTGGAGATGTTGGACGATGCTGTTTTCGGTGGCGATGATGAAGCTTTTCGCCGGGCTTTGACGTGTATAGTCCATAATGCCGGTGGTGCTGCCGACATAGTCGCCGAGTGCGGTGACGGCGGGCAGACATTCGGGATGGACAAGGAGCAGGGCGTCGGGATGGGCAGCTCGGGCTTTTTCGACGTCTTTGACACTCATGCGCAGGTGTGTCGGACAGCCGCCCTGGACGAGCTTCATGTTCTTTTCGGGAACTTGCTTGGAGATCCAGTCTCCGAGGTTACAATCCGGTATGAAAAGGATGTTGGGGTTTTCGATTTTTCGGATGATTTTTACAGCGGAGGAGGATGTGACACAGACGTCGCAGATGGTTTTGAGGTCAGCGGTGGTGTTGATATAAGCGACGATGCTGTAGTCGGGGTAAGCCAGTTTCATCTGGCTGATGAGGGCTTTGTCCATCTGGTCGGCCATGGGGCAGCCGGCTAATGGGTGCGAGAGGAGGACTTTTTTTTCGGGCGATAGAATTTTGACGGTTTCGGCCATGAAGCGGACGCCGCACATGAGGACGGTTTTTTGAGTCGCGAGGGCGGCTTGCTGACTGAGGCCGAAGGAGTCGCCGACGTAATCCGCGACCTCCCATATATCGTGGCTCTGATAAGCGTGAGCCAAAATGCATATGTCGTTTTCTTTTTTGAGGCGAATGATTTCGTCTTGCATTTCTCGAGTGTTCATGGCGGGTTCCTCCGTGGTGATGTGTGCGGCCGAGGTGTGGGGGGTGGTCTTTGGTTTGTAGTCGCGTGCGGCCGGGGTGGCGCTGGGGTTGAGCGTTGGGTGAAGTAAGAGCGGTGTGTGAGGCCGGATGTGGTGCTGGGGTGGCGTCTGAGTTTATGTTAGGCCAAAGAGTGTGGGTAGTGGAACGTTGGGCGAAGTAAGAGCGGTGTGTGCGAGTTTCGTTGAGGGTGGGGTATATGATTATTACGGACGGAGCGAGTAAAGCAGGTAGATCCGGGTTCTATTCATGTCCTAGCAATATGATATGAATTATAACCGCGATATGGCAAGTGGTCAACTATAGCATATGTTAGGATCTGTATCTGTTTTCGTGAAAATTATAATAAAAAATGCTTCTGGGCTTCCAATGGAGTTGTTGGTTGGGAATTGACCAACGTGTATAGCCTCGGCGCCAAAGAAATATCCGACCGGAATTGAGAAAGGCTCGGGGCTGTGTGGTGTTGCCCGAGGGGTGTTGTTAGTGGTAGGGCCGGTGGCGGCTGTGGTCACTGGCCGTGGTGGTTGCGGTGGTGGTAGTGTCGGCCGGCTGTGGCTGACTGCGGCGCGAAACGTTTTGCGACAGGCGATTACCGCCAAAAGTTCCCAAACATCTGAATTTGGCGGTAAATCTTGAGAGAATCATTGCATCGGGAACTGGAGAGAATACGAAATTACCGCCAAAATAGACGATTCTCAGAAATTTGGAGGTAAATGAAGCACCTCATGGCCTCGTATCATCTTGCGAAAGTTGCAGATTACCGCCAAAAGTTCCCAAACATCTGAATTTGGCGGTAAATCTTGAGAGAATCATTGCATCGGGAACTGGAGAGAATACGAAAATACCGCCAAAATAGACGATTCTCAGAAATTTGGCGGTAAATGAAGCACCTCATGGCTTCGTATCATCTTGCGAAAGTTGCAGATTACCGCCAAAAGTTCCCAAACATCTGAATTTGGCGGTAAATACATACAAGACACGACAAACCCAGTCATTTCGTATGTATTACAGTGTGGCAAACCGTTTCGCGCTAGCCTGAAGAGCAAAGAAAATACATACGAAACAGCACAAACCCAGGCATTTCGTATGTATTAGATTGTGGTGCACAGTTCAGCGCTAGCCGCAACTAGCGCCATAATCACTCAAATGCTCCATTTCGTCAGTACTCCCCAATATTGAAGATTTCGGAGCACCCGATATAACAAAATCAAAATTTTCCGCAGATTATGTTCGGAAAATGAATTGCCTCTGTTTTTCGCGTCTTAATTTGGGTGATGACAGTCTTTACTCATGCTAATCCTATAGCAGTTTCATGCCGCTCACGGTTATATGCAAACTAACATAAATACGGATCGGAATTGGCTACTTGGATTTTTTCGAATCCTCGTCTCGGGCGAGAAGCGAATCGACAGAGACTGTTATATGAGGTTGAGACTATTTTCGCAATCTTGCATACATTAGAGTCTAAAATAACACGCAAAATATGGCTTCATAATTCCTGACCACTCGGAAATGAGTATTAAAGGGATTGCGCTAATTTTTCGGACAGAATGACCGGATGCGTTTTCTATGAATCTTGGAATATAATATGAGGTGTCGCTGGAATAGAGTGTTTGGAGGATGGTTGTGGCTTCCGGAAAAATTATTTTGAAAAGAATCGGATGGGTTTTGTTACTCGTCGTTGTTATCGGCTTGTCGGTGGCCGGTGTACTGTGGAACAGGTATTTGAACAAGAACAGCTTGTTGCGGCATTATGAGGCGCCGGGGAAGCAGGATATTTTTTTACTTGGCACGCTTCATGAGAATCATTTCAATAGGTGGTTCAACTATTCAATGGAGGATGTTTTGAGCGTGGTGGCGAATGTCAGTCCCGATGTCGTTTTTATTGAGGCGAGGGAAGATATTTTCAGGGAGTACGCAGTCGTGGATGGACCTGTGGATATGGCTGTGCTTTATAGTTATTGCGTGGATCACGGGCTCGCGATTGAGTTGATTGATTGGTGGGTTGTGGATAATGACTTTCGTTCGAACTCGACAGATAATCGTCGAGATGATCACATTTTTGAAAATATCGAGTCGTGCTTGAGTGAGTATGATGAGGATACGACCGTTTTGGTTGTGTGCGGTGCGGGACATTTTTACGAGCAGGCGTCTCGGATGAAAGGGGCCGGTTTTGAGCGGGTGTCTATTGATCGACCGTTGAATTACTTCGATGGGGATGGGGAGTTTGCATATCCGGATAGTATTGAGAAGGTTTGGGAGGCGCGTGCGTTTTTCTATGCGTATACGTACCCGGAGGTGATTGCGCAAACGCCGGGTTTGGACGAGGAGATCAAGGCGGAGTTTACAGAGGGGAATCACGATGGTTTTTATGCCGAGCAGATGAAGTATTGTGACTTGTTCGAAAAAGATGATTTGTGCAGCAAAAGGGACGGATAAACTACTATTCGGCAAGAGTATTCTGAGCTTTCCGAAGAAAGCGAGTTGTACGAGGGGAGAAGCGTATGAACTATAGTATCAGACCGCTTGAAGTTTCGGAGTATGGGCTTCTGGAGGTTTTTTTATATGAGGCGATTTTTCAGCCGGATCCGGAGGTGCGCGCGCCGAGGTCGATTTTGAAAGAGCCTTCGGTTCGTATTTACATTGAGGGTTTTGGCGAGAAAAAAGAGGATCGGGCGCTTTGCGCGCAGGTTGGCGATCGCGTGGTCGGAATAGTTTGGGTTCGAAATATTGATGCCTATGGGAGCATTGATGATGAGACTCCGGAGTTTGCAATTTCTGTGTTGGAGGCGTTTCGCGGCAAGGGCATCGGCTCGGATTTGATGAGAGAGATGCTTTGTTTGCTAAAGGATGAAGGGTTTTCAAAGACTTCTTTGGCGGTTCAAAAGGCGAATTATGCGGCCAAGATGTATCAAAAACTTGGCTTTCGAATTATCGGCGAAAACGACGAAGAATGGATAATGATGCGCGATTTGGAGATTTTGGACTAGGCGGCGTTTTTCGCTCTTAATGGTCGAAGGTAAGTAAAGAGAGGCAAAGGATATGAGTCAGACATATGTCGCATTTGATGTGGAGACGCCTAATTTGATGAATCACCGAATGAGCGCTATCGGTATCACGGTAATGAAGGATTCGGTGATTACACATGAGTTTTCGACATTGGTGAATCCGGAGACGCATTTTGATGCGTTTAATATTCAGCTGACCGGAATAACGCCGGAGAGTGTGATGCGCGCGCCGACTTTTTTCGATTTGTGGTCGACGATTGATCCGATGATGTCCGGCGGGCTCTTGGTTGCACACAATGCGCCGTTTGACATGGGGGTGCTTCAGAAGTGTCTGGCTCACTACGGGATTGCCTGGCGACGTTATGCGGATTACACCTGTACGTGTGCGATTTCTCGAAGAGCTCTACCGCAGCTTCCGAATCATAAGCTTAATACGATCTGTCAGGCGCTCGGCATTTCGCTTCAGCATCATGAGGCTGCAAGTGACAGCCGGGCGTGTGCGGAGATTTTGCGACACTGCATGGGACTGGGTGTGGATGTGAAGGATTTTATCCGGCGATATCGACTGTAGCGCCGATGCTTTTCGGGCATATTGATGCGAATTGTGATAGGTATAAGTGTTGACGTTCCCTTGCGAGTGTTTGGGTTTACCTTAATGGTGACGAGGTGGATTTGCAGACAGAAGGAGAGAATTGCACCTTTGTCGTTGCAGAGTCCAACGCTCCTCAGAGCATCAAAGTAATTGCTGTTGATTCGGCAGGTAACGAGCAATTCCTTGAACTTGAGAATTTTCTTGTCACAACGAACCTGTTCTGCAGATGGGTTAACAACACGCCTGTTTTTGTTGGATCAATTTTGGGCGTCGCCGGACGGGCGACCGACATTTCCTTATTCATCGTATTCTTACGACGTAAGAGACGCAGAAGAGCATAAAAACGGAGATGCCACTACCGAGTTTGGAAGTACAGAGCAACCCCGTCGCCCAATAAATCCTGTTATAAACGGATAACATTGTCGCAGCCGGCATAGTCGGGTACAATGTTAACTAAATTTATGGATTTTTTGAAGAAAAGGAGACAAGAATGAAGAGGATTATCTCATTAATTGCGTGCATACTACTGATATTCTCGGCGACTCCTGTGAAGGCGGATGAGACGGTTTACTATACAATAGATTTTTATGTTTTCGATTATATGACTTCAGACACTGGGTGGCGGTATAAATTGCACTCAAGTGTGCAAGTGCCTGCGGGTGGCTCCGTGACGTCACCGGATATATCCGGGCTACCGACACCTACTGATCATCCATTTAGTGGTCTGTGGTTTGGTTATGGTGGTGATACTAACAATGTTCAACGTGATGGAAGGCTGATGGCTGATTATAATTCGCCTGCGCCATCGGTCAACTATCAGACTCATATCCAGAATGTCGGTTGGCAAGACTATGTCAGTAACGGAGCCTTATCCGGTACAAGTGGTCAGTCCAAGCGATTGGAAGCGATTCGTATCAAGCTGGAAGGTGTCTCCGGCGGTATCGAATACCGCACTCACGTCCAGGATATCGGCTGGCAGGATTGGGTCGCTAACGATGCCTTAAGCGGTACCAGCGCCCAGTCGAAAAGACTCGAAGCGATCCAGATCCGCCTGACAGGCGAAGCTGCAGACTTATACGACGTCTATTACCGTGTACATGCCCAGGATACGGGTTGGCTGGACTGGGCGAAAAACGGCGCATCCGCCGGAACCGCCGCATATTCAAGACGTCTCGAGGCGGTTGAGGTTAAGTTAGTCACCAAGGGCGGGGTAGCACCGGGTCCCACAACGCGTCCGTTCATTCAGAACAGCGAGCCGGTGACTGCGACACCTACTGTATCCTACAAGACGCACGTTCAGGATGTCGGTTGGCAGGCGTATGTGAGTAACGGAGAGATCGCCGGAACCAGCGCACAGTCGAAGAGACTCGAAGGCATTCAGATTAAGCTCGGCAATATCGCAGGTGGTGTAGAATACAGCACCCACATTCAGGATATCGGCTGGCAAGGCTTTGTCGCGAACGACGCAATGAGCGGCACCAGCAGCCAGTCCAAGCGACTTGAAGCGATCAAGATCCGACTGACCGGTGCAGCCGCAAACTCCTATGACATTTACTACTGCGTCCATGCACAGAACACCGGATGGCTGGACTGGGCGAAGAATGGCGAGGCGGCTGGGACCGCAGGGTTCAGCTATCGCCTGGAGGCCATCAAGATTGTTCTGGTACCCAAGGGCGGACCGGCACCGGGTGCGACTGCAAGAGCGTTTGTGCAAGGGTGATGTCCGAAGAGGTTGAAGTGTAAAAATCAGTAGAGATAAATACAGATAAGTAATCATATGGTGCCGGGGATGGTTAACATCTCCGGCACTGTTTTTAGAGAAGTTTTGGAATGACAGGCACATAGTCATATATGAAGACTTTGTAAAATGGGATGCTGAGGATGCTAGACCGAGGTTGCGATATTATTGGGTTTTGATTGAAACGGATGTATTCATAGATTATGAGTTTTATGCGGATGAAGTTCTCAGGAATGTCATGGCGATAAACATAGCAGGTATATTGAATAATTATTTTTGTACCAGTGAATAATACGAGTACTTCCAAAGAGAGAATATTCAAGAAATAATTGATATAACTCCCCAAATTAGTTTTTTCAAAACATCTTACTAAAGGGAGCAAGAAAAATGGCATGGTTGAGCGGACAAGAGCTTATGTTGTTGAGTACAATTATCTATGAAGATTCTATTGCGTCAGGGAATTTTTAGACAATAGAAGAACTTGTGGATCACTACATCTCCTTGGATCAAGAAGGTGCTGACTACTCCGTTCAAGTCAGTCGCATTGGCAATACAGATGGTCGTTCTTCTCGTTGCCGGATTACCAGAAACACTTCGACACTTTCGCCAACGCACCGTCATAATCGCTCGCGCGGTCAACAGTGAAATACTTGAGAAACTCTTGAGTCCACATGTCCATCTCGCCTTCGATCTCGCTGGCGTCGTTCATGATGAACACGACATGCCGGAGATCGGTCGTGGCCATCGCGGGCAACAACGTACTAAACGCCCACACGATGTCGTCCTCGTGATCCTCAAAACCGCTGCGCGCATCGATGACAAAGACCTTTTCGCCACTACTGCGCAGCAACTCCAGCGCAAAAAGCGTCGGTGCGCGGTAATCGTCGTGGTGTGCGTATTTTTTCCATGTTAGCAATACGATGCCGTCTCCGGCGACTCGCTGAACATTGCAAAAATCAGAATCAAAGGAATCAATCATACATATTTACCTCATAGTAATCTCGTGTTGGCCGACAAGGGCGGATTGGCACCGGGTGCAAAGGCAAGAGCATTTGTACAAGACCAATGAAATGAATTCTCAAACTCGGATTCCTTTCTTCGGGGTTTCGGGTTCTACCACGAGAGAATATTGACCAAAATGATGGGTATTATCAGAGTATAAACACGAGGATTATTGAAAATCAATCTCAGCAGTATGATATTTAATTCATTTATATTACTTTAATGTATCGACGCTTGCTATGTGGGAGGTAATGTCATATTATGTCAAATAAATATACATATTCATAATTTTGGCAGAGAAATTCGAATCTATCCGACAATAAATTGTATTGTCGGATAGACGATAGTTTTTTCGCCTGTTGACCTATATATGAAAGGATTTGTATAAATGCATTCCTTTACCGCTTACCATACGGATGTCGGAATACATAAAAAAATCAACGAAGACAGCCTTAGTATCCAAGTTGCGGATACTGCAATTGGCGAAGTCGTATTTGCAGTTGTCTGTGACGGTATGGGTGGGTTGCAGAGAGGCGAGTTGGCCAGCGCTAATGTGACAAGGGCCTTCGCGGAGTGGTTCGAAACGGATTTTCCCACAATGATTTTGGATCCGAATCTACAAGACAAGATATTTGAAAAATGGGCAGAGATTATTAGCACACAGAATCGAGTTATTGCTGATTACGGTGCGCTTTATAAAATTGTTTTAGGCACCACAGCCTCGGTATTGTTAATGCTTGAGTCCGGTAAATTTTTTATTGGTCACGTCGGCGATTCGAGAGTATATTGCATCAACCAATCGGTTCATCAGTTGACGGATGATCAAACCGTCGTTAATAAAGAAGTAAAGAATGGCCGACTGACGATCGAACAGGCAGAATCCGACCCTCGTCGCAACGTTCTGTTACAGTGCGTCGGTGCCTCTCCGACGCTGGTTCCGGACTTTATGTTTGGCGATTTTAGTGTTGGAGACATGTTTCTGTTGTGTTCCGATGGATTTCGTCATGAGATTTCTCTTGATGAGATTACGTCGCATTTGAATCCTGCCATTACGAGGGATGAGGAAAGCATGAGAAATGCTTTAGTTGATTTGATTGAGTTGAATAAGCAGCGTGGGGAGCGGGATAATATCACCGCTTTGGCAATTTTGGTTTCGTGAGAGGGGAACAGTAATTTGACCGCCATCAACAAGGTTATTGACGATAAATACGAAATCCTTAAAATGATTGGCCAGGGCGGGATGTCGAAGGTATATCTTGCGATGGACAGGCGTCTGAATAAGCAATGGGCGATTAAGGAAGTGACCAAGAATGATCGGGATCGCAATAATGTGCATGTTGTTCAGAGCGCGATGGCAGAAGCCAATATGCTCAAGCGACTAGATCATCCTTCCTTGCCAAGAATAGTCGATATTATTGAAGATCCTCAGAGAATTTACGTTGTAATGGATTATGTCGAGGGTGAGTCGCTCGATAAAGTTCTAAGTATGTACGGCGCTCAAACTCAGGAGCAGGTCATCAATTGGGCCAAACAATTGTGTGGCGTATTGAACTATCTTCACAGTTGCACTCCTCCGATCATATATCGGGATATGAAGCCTGCAAATGTTGTTTTGCAACCGAACGGAAATATTAAGCTGTTGGATTTCGGAATAGCAAGAGAATATAAAGACCAAAAGATAGAGGATACGGTCAGCTTAGGAACCAAGGGATATGCGGCACCGGAGCAGTTCGGAGGCAAGGGGCAGACGGATGTCCGAACCGATATATATTGCTTGGGTGTGACATTATACCATCTGGTTACCGGGCACAATCCTTGTGAACCACCTTATGAACTCTATCCAATCAGGCAATGGAACCCGAATCTCTCTGGCGGGCTTGAAAGGATTATTCAAAAGTGCACACAGTTAAACCCGGAAGATCGTTATCAGTCTAGTGCTGAACTTTTGTACGCACTGGAAAGATACGAGACATTTGATGACGCCTATAGACAAAGGCAAAAAAAGATAGTCTTCCTTCAGTCTTTTCTGACAGTCGCCGCAATCCTATTTATTGGAGCGGGGTTCTTGAGTCTGGGGCTGAGAGCTCGCACGAACAATTCTGATTACGAGAATCTCATTCAACTTGCTCAGAAAACAACCTCTGAGACAGATACTGAGCGTCTATACATATCGGCTATAGAGATCAAGCCGTCAGAGGCAGAGGCGTATCGCGGGTTGGTTAACATATATAAAGCGGATGCTGTTTTTTCGATTCGAGAGGAGGAAGCTTTGACGAAGGTACTTCGAACAAATCTTTCTGAACTCAGGGATTCATCGGATTACGCAGATCTTGCTTTTCAAATTGGAAAACTATACTGGTACTACTATGATTATGGAAAAAGTGACGCAACGGATAATCAGATTACTCGAATGAAGAGTTCAATTCAGTGGTTTGAAGATGCGGTGCTTTTCGGGTCTGAAAACAGCGAATACCATCAAATGGCGACAATATATCGAGATATCGGAATGTTTAACCGCGATATTGTGATAAACGTTCAAGAGGCATCGGATAGCGGCAAATATGCCCCGTACTTCAATAACATGGTTCAGTTACTTGAAATGATTAATAACAGTCCCGACGAAAACGAGATCGTACTTTTGGAGGTATACAAACTTTCAATTTACTCTATTGAGAATTACGCACGCAAATTTAAAGCGGATGGAATAACGAGGGATAGCATTCAAGAGGCATTTGATAATGCAGAGCGAGGTCTTTCGTCAGTTTCGGCAACTACAGACAAAGCGGATGAGCTGAAAGCAACATTAGATGGTCGCCTTGAGATTGCTCAAAGTGCCATTGATAATGCATATTCGGAATAGAGGGGGTGGGTAACACGAGCGCGCAAACGTGGCAAACATTGTCAATCGTCTTTTTTTCGGTTGGGGGCATCCTTTTTCTTGTGGCGGTATTCACGTTCTTTCGTTTTGATGTCCTTGCTGCAATTGGTGAACTTAGCGGGCGTACGGCTGCAAAGCAGATCAAAAAACTTGCGCACACATCGCCTTCAATTTCGGGAGGGGGCTCAGCCAGTCCGATTACATATAGTTTCAAAAGTCAGAGACTTGGAGTTACGGCCAAAATATCGAATCAGAGGCCGGGTGTTGCAGCGCTGAAAGCAGCAGATACCTCCTCAGTCAATTCGACTAATCCTTACGCCGCAGGAAGTTTTGTTGCGAGTAATGAGACGGAGCTTTTGGGTGTAAACAGCGACCATTCCAACGTTACGACGTTGTTGTCTGCTGATCCGGCAATTACGGAAAACAATATCGTGAAGTCGGAGTCTGTTTTTGGCCCGGCGGATATGACGACTCTACTATCTCCGGAAGAGGTAGACACATCGAACATGACGACGATATTATCACAGAACGAATCATTTACGGGAGATAACCAAGTGACATCGAGCGCTTTTCGAATCACTCGATCGATTCTTGAGGTTCATACACAAGAAAGAATCCAATAAACGGTTGAAGACAGATAGATAAAGATCAATAGATAAGAACGAAAAAACGAAGAGGAACAATTAGTTCGCAGATCATTCAGAAACGCAGTGGGGGAAGAATATGAAGAAGCATCAGGAACAGAAACAAAATAGGCAGGGTCTATCAATAAAGAGGCTGGCGACAATATTGGCCATGGCTATGTTGACGACATTTTTCATCAACAACTTTACTTTGGTGGTCTCGGCCTTACCGGTAGAAAAGTTTACCGTTAATTTACCGACGGGTGTCTCAGGAACCATTCAGGTCACATTAACCAACGCCGAAGACACGGGGGATACCAGCACGATGGTTGCTTCCGACGGTCAGGCTGTCTTCGAAGCGTTCGTCGATGATGGGAATGAATACGATCTGACAGTATCAGGGATAGACGGTTATGATACTTTTACGATTGAAGCGATACCGATAGTAGCTGATTCAGATTCGATTACTATTGATATTAATGATTTGGTACCTATATTTGAGGTGACCGGAAGACTGACCGTAGATGATGAAGGAACAGGGTATTCCGGAGACGTCACTATTACTCTCTCTACCCCCGGCAGAGCGGATATGCAATTTTTTCACACGCTGACAGACGGCGAATATACAGCAAGTCTTGTTTCGGGTAAAACCTATACGATAAATATCGATCCAAATGCAGATGAATATGAGACGCTGACGATCGATGATGTTGTCATTACTTCTGACTTAAATATCGGCGAACACACACTGTCGCGAAAAACGTTTGCGATCACGACTGAAGCCGGCGCAAACGGCAGCATTATTCTTGATCCTGACAGTACGTCAGTATCTTATGGCGATGATGTATCAGTGACTATTAGGGCAGACAACGGATACACAATTAGCAGTCTGACAGTAGACGGTGCAACTTTGTTAGGGCCTTATTTACTTAGTCAAGCCGTTGGGGGCTTGGAGTATTCCTTTACACTCGATGATATCAGGACTGGCCATAATATTCAGGCGACTTTTGATGAAATAACCGATGGTGTTTTTTCTGAGTTTAGAGTTAATTTAAAGGAAGACGATCCTGATGGATCCGGAGAGCACCCTCCAATTGCAAATTTGGGACCCAACGTAAAGGTTACAATTACGGATGTGGCTAACCCCAACTACACGAGAACGGTTGATTACGTAGATGATGAGGCCGTGTTCTATAATATTGTTAAAATCAATCACGATTACAAGTTTAAAGTCACGGGAATGATAGGCGTTCTAGATTTTGATCAGAATATACCTGTACATTTCAATCAGGGGATTGATTTTCATTATATACATAGGCACGAATTTGTTAATAGAGGGCTGGTTTTACCAAAAAAAGATATATACTTCGCCTTCAAAACACTCGATGGCACTGACCAAAGAGTCAGCGGCTCATACTCAATATCCGGATATGAAGATAGGGAATCAACTGATATAGATAATTTGTCGGGTGTTGGAATCGAAAATTTGTACATGGGACAGGCATATACAGTAAGTTTTGATGTCGGAGAGAAATATGAGCCGTGTGAAAAGAATATCACCGTTAGCGATTCTATTAATTATGAGGAAGTACTCTTAACGGTTAATACGTACACTCTGACGAAAGAAAACCTCACGGGTGGTGGACGGATTTGGTTCGATGGACAAGAAGAAGACTCAGAGGCAGACATTACCGTTGAGCATGGAAGCGACATCAATGTAAATATAGATCCGGACCAATACTGGCAAGTTGATGAGGTCAGTATCACCAATGAAACCACAGGCACAAGTTATTCAATCGCTTTAGATAATAATGCCAAGCTAAATGGTTTCTATCATCCTCTTGATTCTGAGAACGGTATTAGAGATAACTATACAGTGACTGTGAAATTTATGCCGATAATTAAAACAGTTACTTTCAATTTTGATGAATCCTTAGCCGATGTAATTGAAATCGAACCTGCAGATGACGCAGGCATTACGGCGTTACCGGACGGAAAATCATTCGAAGTGAGGCAGGGTTCTACGCCTAGTTTCACTGTGAAAATTAAAGCTGATAAGTCAGAATATCACTTGACTACTATCAAGCGGGGTGGTAATAATGTTCTCAATAATACTTCAAATGACTGTCACGAGTATGTAATAGATGTTGGTACTGTAATTAATAATATCTCCTATAACGTTAATGCCGCACTCGACGAGTATGATGTATCCATTTACAAGTATGTCGACGAACAACTGCCTAGCCCGACCCCTACGCCCGAATCATATGAACACGGCTCTGAAATCGACACAATTGAACCGCCTGACGATGATCTTTTCGCAGATTCCAATGCGTTTGTGTCCGTGTATAATTCCGACTATGAGTTGTTGTACAATCTCACGACTGATGATGACGGCAATCTTTCGGCCCCGATCATTGTAAAGTCAGACTTGATAATTGAGATTAGGTTTTCGAGTGCCATTGAGTATGATGGAGACCCGACCGGGTTATTCTCTTTGATTCCTAACGAATACACGGAATTCATTGAATTACGTACGAACGGGACGGTTAACGAATACGTATACAGCAACTCTAACGAAGCTGCCGTGACATTTGCACCGTTTGGGCAAAATCCGGGAAGCTTAATTCGACTTCCAGATCAGGAAGACAGTCAACAGAGTCACAACTTTGATGTTTCAACATACGTTCCGTTCTTCTATGTGCGTCTAGATGCTGATTCCGTCTGGTATATAGAAACGAATTACCCCTTCCGGGTCATCATCGACAAACAGTCGCCGGAAGTAAGGACCGTTTCTGCTCCTGACTGGGCCTCCGGCGTATCGGTGGTCAACGGAACAGCTAGTGATCCGGACAATCAAGATCAACCTTCTTCTGGTTTGTGGAAAATGGTGTGGAGTGTTGATTCACTTTCAGATGCTGAAGTAATCGATGCTGCAAAAAACGGTCCGAACTCAGAAGACATCGATTCGGACGGTAATTTCTCCTTCTCGATTTCAGGTCAGCAAAACGAAGTATATAACGTCTATGCTGTCGACCTTTCACAGAACGTATCCGAGTCTATGAGAGTGAATGTCAAGATTGACGATACACTTCCTGCGGTTGACGGATTCTATGTCAGCAAGGTTCATGATGATCAAATCGTCAGAGAGCTTCCATTCGGGACGTACTCTAACAAAGAAGTTCAGTTAAGGGTTGCGGCAAGCGATGAAGGCGGATCCGGATTGGCTTCAATCTCGCTATATCTGAATAATGAATTAATAGAGACCAAAAGTGTCACAGATAATAATGACGCCTCATTCATAGTCCCGGCGGAGTTTTTTGCGGAGCAAAGTGCCCGCGAAATTACGGTCACAGCGACTGCGAAGGATGTAGCCGGTAACGAAATGGCCTTGCCGGTATTCCCTGATAATTCTGATGATTCCTTTGCGGTCAACAAGCTGATTCTGGAAAACATCAAACCGGGAGCAACCATCGTTCCAAATGGGTCGATCTATATCGATCCGACCGGAAAAACCTGGTATTCCGAAAGCCCCACGTTCAGTATCGGCTTAAGTGACGCAGATTCCGGAATAAATCGTGTCACAGTTACGGTTAACGGTACCGCTGTGAATACAGACATAGACGGTAACGATTTTAACCTGCGCTCTAACGAGGCGGAAACATCAGAACAGACGATCGTTATTTTTGGTGATCCTTCTCTTCGCAGGCCGGACGGCACTTATGAGATCGTGGTTCGAGTAGAAGATAATTCCGGCAATATCGCGGAGGAAACAATAATAGTTTATCAAGATATCGGAGATCCATATATTCGAGGTTTCCGTTACGAGGTGGTCGGAACTGAAGGGGTATCCGCGATGCCTGCTCAAATAGAATCGACGGAATACGGCTATTATTTTTCTGAGGATACAGTGGTTACAATACTGGCCGGAGACTCGGCTCCTTCCGCAGGAGTAAAGAGCATCACTTATTTCACGGTAGACCATAACAACACAAAGAGTGCAGAGACGACGATTCTCACGACTAATGACGAAGTGTCTTTCATAGTTCCCGCGAATTTCAAAGGAAAGATATATGCAAAAGCGACAGACGCGGTTGGAAACACTCCCGATCTATTTACCTCGCCGATGGGTACAATTGTAGAGTCTCTATCGAAACATCTTGAAGAAACTCACATCACGATCGATAAACCGCAAACCACGTTGCGAGACGACAAGGGTTTGGACCTCTACGCGAATGACATTGATGTTAACCTGACGGTTATCGACACCTATTCGGGAATATACAAAGTGGAATGGTCCGTCGTCGCGCCGAATGATGTCGGCAATAACCAAAGTGGTCAAGTCGAAGTTAATAACGATGCTTCTCTCGCAGGCGGTGATAGCAGCGGTTGGTCTGTGCGTGGGACAAATGAAAACCTTGTTACAGAAATGACCCGAACACTCCGCATTACCAATAACAGTAATACCATTCTCCTCCGCGTGCGAATAACTGATCGTGCCGGAAATGTTACTGAGAAAGATATGACATTCAGCATTGACAAAACTTCGCCAACCATCCAAGTCAGTTACAACAATAATTCTCCGGATTCGCAGTTCACGGACTACTACAATGCGGACAGAACGGCCACCATTGTGATCACAGAGCGTAATTTTTCTCCCGATAACGTGCCGGTCACGATAACCGGAACCGGGGTATCGACGCCTTCGGTTTCGTCCTGGACGACGGTCACAGATCTGACTAATCCGGATAAGACGACGCATACGGCTACGGTTCACTATAGTGCAGACGGTGATTACACATTTAATATCGCTTACTCGGATCTTGCGGGAAATCGCGCCAATATTTTCACACAACAGTCGTTCACTATAGATAAGACAAAACCGGTCGTTTCGGTATCATATGACAACGATAGTGCACAAAACGGAAAATATTACCAAGCAATGAGAACGGCCACAATCAGAATTGTCGACAGAAATTTCGAACCTTCTCGAATCAAAATTGAAGGTATTGCGACGGATAACGGTGTGTCTGTCACTTTCCCTGTGACGAGCGGGTGGTCTTCCAGTGGGGATACGCATACGACGACCGTCCGTTTTTCGGCAGAGGCGACCTACCGTTTTTCGATTTCCGGACTGGATCGTGCCGGAAACAGCTTGGATGTATATCAACAAAGTGAATTTATTATTGACACGACAGCACCGACGCTCGAAATTACCGGTGTTGAGAACCGATCCGCCAATAACGGAGTCGTTATTCCGGTGCTTTCTATGGCGGATGCGAACTATGACCCGAGTAAAGTCTCAATAACGTTAGTTGGAGCGAATTCGGGTGAGGTGGTTCCTTCAGGAGAAAGTGAGGAACAGACCGATGGTGAAATTTTCACTTTTGATGATTTTGAACGAATCAAAGAAGTGGACGACATTTACACATTGAAGGTCTCGGTGGTGGATTATGCCGGAAATGAGACAACACAGCAGATAGAATTTTCTGTCAATCGTTTTGGGTCCGTATATACTTTTGACGACTTGATGAAAACGATTAATGGTAAGTACCTGTTGAGTGAACCGGATATTATCTTGCATGAGACCAACGTAGATACATTGTTACTCGACACCATTAAGATTAAAATCACCGTCAACGGTGTACCGAGAGATTTGGTTGAAGGTGCTGACTACTCCGTTCAAGTCAGTGGAGGAGACGGAGAGTGGAGCCGTTACACTTATACGATTAATAAAGAATTGTTTGCCGGAGACGGTCTGTACAGCGTAAGCCTGTATTCCGTTGACCGTGCAGGGAATGTGAACGAGAATATTGATGAGGTCAAGGCGGCTGAAATCAATTTCGGCGTGGACAAGACTCGACCCGTTGTCGTATCCGTTGACCTAGACAGCAACAAGCAGTATCCGGTTGAAGAGAAAAGCGCGACCTTCTCTGTCAAGGACAATCTGGAACTTGCAAGTGTTCGGGTTTATCTGAATGGTGAAGAAGTGGAATTGCAGACAGACGGAGAGAATTACACCTTTGTTGTTGCACAGTCCAACGCTCCTCAGAGCATCAAAGTAATTGCTGTTGATTCGGCAGGTAACGAGCAAGTCCTTGAACTTGAGAATTTTCTTGTCACAACGAACCTGTTCTTCAGATGGGTTAACAACACGCCTGTTTTTGTTGGATCAATTTTGGGCGTCGCCGGACTGGCGACCGGCATTTCCTTGTTCTTTGTATTCTTGCGACGCAAGAGACGCAGAAGAGCATAGGAATAAATGTTCAACGTGATGAAGAGGTAGATGGATCAGGAGAAATAGCAAAGAGAAAAGAGCTCAGATAAGTAATCATATTGTGCCGGGGATGGTTAACATCTCCGGCACTGTCGTCTATGAAGAGAATATGGCGATCCGGCGTAAATCAGAATTATCGATATTCTCGAGTCCGCATGTCCATCTCACCTTCGATCTCGCCGGCGCCGTTCATGATGAACGCGACATGACGGAGATCGGTCGTGGCCATCGCGGGCAACAACGTAATAGTAATCTCGTCTTGATTTGAACTCCATTGTGGCGGAAAATAAGAGAAGAAGTAATCGAAATATTCGTCGACCGTATGAGACACAGGGCTCGGGGATGAGTATCTACTTTGTTGGTGGTAAGAAAGTCGATGGAGATACTTGAAACAGCTATAGAATCACTACTTCAGGTTCTGATTTTCAGCATGATTCCATTTCTGGCTTGGTTGATTTTCGCGCGCAAGAAAGAGCCCTCGTTTTTCAAGTGGATCGGGCTGACCAAACCTGTCATAAGCGACCGAAAAATCGTCGTCCTTGTTATTGCCTCCAGCCTATTATTGTGGGTCATCGTGACACCGCTACTCCAACCACTGATGGATCAAAGCGCGACCACCGACTACTCAAAAAACGGAATCAGCGCGTCGGCCGTGACTCAAGTTATATTCATGTCTTTCATAAAGACCGGCCTCTCCGAAGAACTATTTTTTCGAGGTTTTCTCGGAAAAAGACTCATTTCCAAATTCGGATTCATCGTCGGCAACACTATTCAAGCCGTCTTGTTTGGCGCAGCGCACAGTTTCATTGTTTTATCCGGTTGCGGGATAATACTGACGCTGACGCTTGTCGCTGTAGCCGCCACCATCGGTTGGCTTCAGGGACTCTTGAACGAAAAAGCCGCAAACGGCTCAGTAATCCCCAGCATTTTATTGCACGGAATCAGCAATACCGTAACCGGCGTGATGGCGATGTTTTGAGAATTTATGTCGGGTTCACTATTCTGCACGGCTAAATCCCGATCCCGACCTTGACGTCTGGCCAGAATAGTATCCATAGCATAAACGTGATAAACTTTTGTTGAAGAGGATTTCCGGCAACCAGCACCTGTGATTGCTTGCGCAGCTCCCAAACGATTTCCGCCAACTTTCATCTACAGTTACTAGCGCACAGTCACAGTTAGTATTTTGACCAAGCTTTACAACGCCGTAATCCCCAATCGCTTGAGCAAGAACTCAGAGGTATCCTATGCTGACTCGCCCACCGACTCCTGAAGATATCATTCATTGGCGCCAAACAGCGGCTCGCTATCGTTCGAGCCTAAAACCTAATCGCAAAAGCGCCGACGAAGTGGTTGCATATATCGAATCGCGCTATCCGTTTCACTATTCTGAAGATCCTAAAATGCACGATGTCGTCGCGAAAAACGTTCTATTAAATGCGTTTTTTGCCGAAAAACTTCCGCACGGTGCGCGTCCGAGTACTCGGGTCTTGTTGATCGATAATGAAGGGCAGGGGGCGGCGCTTTATGATGAACAGGACGATTTTTTTCGTGACAGTCCGATTATTGTGGGGATTGAAGCTTGCACTAGACACATTCTTGTTGAGGGCAGTTCGAAATTATTCGATGAATTGACCGCGTTTGTCGGTCTTGATATTAAGGATATTGAAAACGATTTTCTGGTTGCCCAATATATTGAATCTCTTCAGAGAGTCACGAATGGTACAGACATCATCTTATAATAATGGCAGAGACCGCGTTTTGGCGGATTACTCGATGCGGTATGCGGGAGGGAATGGCTGTGTGTTTTGGGATTTTTCGGAAAAAACGACGTCATCGTCGTAATGCTCGTCATATCGACTCTGTGGATTCGGAGTACCAAGAACTCGATGACATTATGGAGTACATGATCATCACGGAGCAGGATGTGGATGACTTGTTTGATTGAATATATTGACGTTGTCGCGCGGTTTTATTGACAGCGAAACGATTCGTGCTATAATGACAAGACGATTTTACATGCCTTAATATGGGAATCATGGTTATCTGGGGAGATCGTTGTTTTTTCTAAGGTGTAAATCAGATTATTGAATATTTATAAGATTGTTATGCAAAATAATCGCTTAGTTCGATTTTTTTCGTTTTTTGCCTGTCTTGCAGTCGTTTTGGGAATGCTTTTCGTCAGCCAAGGTACGGCTCTTGCGGATACTGATACCACGACGGGGCTGGGTTATTATATTTCCGGTGGCAATGCAACCGTCAATGGATTTATAGCACCATCAGGATTCAATGGTTCGCTTACGATTCCGGCGACTTTAGGTGGTGCGCCGGTGACAAGTATTTTGGGCAGTACGTTTATCGGCAATGAAAGCCTAAAGAGCATCAACATTCCGAGTAGCGTGACTACCGTGAGTGAAATGTATTTTGACCAGTGCATAAATTTGGCTGCTATTAACATAGACGCCGCGCATCCGAGCTACAAAAGTATCGATGGCGTGCTGTACAACAAGGATGGCACCGAATTGCTTTGCGTTCCTCAAGCAAAAAGCGGTAGTTATTCTATTCCGAGCACGGTGACGACTATAAACAGATATGCTTTTGAGGAATGCACATTATTGACCAGTTTGAATATCCCGAGTGGTATTTTAGATATTTCGAATTTGGATGTTAGTGATTGCTCGGTATTGAGCTCTATTACTGTGGATGCTGCAAATCCTAACTACAAATCCGTTGACGGCGCGGTGTTGTCAAGGAACGGAACCAAAATGGTTTTGTGCCCGACCGGAAGAACGGGTAGCTATTCAATTCCGGGCAGTGTGACAAGCATCGAATACAATGCGTTCTATAATGCCTATTATCTGAACAGCCTTACGATCCCGAGCGGCGTTTGGTATATTTCTGAAGATTACTTCGATAGTTGCAGCGCTCTAGGCGCTATCCATGTTGATGCCGCGAACTCAAATTATAAAAGCATCAACGGTGTCTTATTCTCAAAGGATGGCAGCACCATTCTCTGTTGTCCGGCAATGAAATCCGGTAGTTATTCTATTCCGAACGGCGTAACAACGATTAATAGTTATGCGTTTGACAATTGTGATCTTCTTATGAGTGTTGTCGTCCCAAGTAGTGTGACGACTGTAGCCACATCGGCATTTTATAGTAACGATAGACTCATGAATGTATATTTTTATGGCAATGCACCGACGGTCGTTTCAAATTCTTTTCGTTGGTACGCGGACGGATTTGCGGTGCGTTATCAGAAAGGGAGAACCGGATATACCAATCCGTGGGGTGGGGCTACAGCAATCCCGATTGAAGGCGTAGCCTATCGCACTCATGTTCAGGATTTTGGCTGGCAAGACTATGTTCTTAACGGAGAGTCTTCCGGCACCAGCGGGCAATCGAAGCGACTGGAAGCGATCAACATCAAGTTGGAAGGTATTTCCGGCGGTATCGAATACCGCACTCACGTCCAGGATATCGGCTGGCAGGATTGGGTCGCAAACGATGCCTTAAGCGGCACCAGCGCCCAGTCGAAAAGACTCGAAGCGATCCAGATCCGCCTGACAGGCGAAGCTGCAGACTTATACGACGTCTATTACCGTGTACATGCCCAGGATACGGGTTGGATGGACTGGGCGAAAAACGGCGCATCCGCCGGAACTGCCGCATATTCAAGACGCCTCGAAGCCATTGAGATTAAAATCGTCGCCAAGGGCAGCGCGGCACCGGGGGCTACAGCTCGTCCGTTCATTCAGAATGACTCGGTAACGCCCACACCAGTTCCGACAATTAATCCGTCCGATCCGGACACTTCCGCAGTCCTATATAAGACGCACGTCCAGGATGTCGGCTGGCAGGATTATGTCAGTGACGGCGCTGTTTCCGGTACGAGCGCAAGATCGCTACGACTCGAAGGCATTCAGATTAAGCTGGAAGGTATTTCCGGCGGCATCGAATACAGCACCCACATTCAGGATATCGGCTGGCAAGGCTTTGTCGCGAACGACGCGATGAGCGGCACGAGCGGACAGTCCAAGCGACTTGAGGCCATCAAGATTCGTCTGACCGGTGCAGCAGCCGAAGCCTATGACATTTACTACTGCGTCCATGCTCAGAATACCGGATGGCTTGACTGGGCGAAGAACGGAGAAGCAGCAGGTACTGCCGGTTTCAGCTATCGCTTAGAGGCGATCAAGATTGTGTTGGTCCCCAAAGGCGCTCCGGCACCGGGCCCGACCGCCAGAACTTTTGTGCAAGGGTAATTGATCCACACGACTTAAGGATTCAAGAACAAGTGATTAATATAAACTAAATATTGCAGGAAAAATCATCTCGAAGTCCGAGACAGAGCAGCACCGATGTCAAGTCGGTGCTGTTTGATTTTTCCGGTTATCTCTGTCCACCTTTACTTCGCGTTTATTTATCCATAACAGATACTTTCCAAACAAGATAATGTTTGGAGATGAACATAACAGGTACTGATTGTAAAATTGAAAATATAAACACCCATCTGTGTATAACACTAATATTTTGACGAAGTGCTGACATATATGCTCACCCTGAAGGGGGCTCAAGGAGGTGCAAGATGAAAAAGAAGTATTTTAGTCTAATTCTTGCAATAGTGTTTATCGTGTCGAGTTTTTCTGCTTTTGCCAGTCCGGTGAACGCTGATGTTACTGATCCGCCACCGTCGGTCAGGATTGCCGGCGTGGATCTATTACCGGGAGGAGTGAACGAAGACTATGGGGTCTCCTTCTCTGCACCGGAAGGGGAAACACCGACATTGACTCTGAGTAATTCGCATATTCCATATGTAGAAGGTGAGCCGGGAATCCAGATATCCGGCTTTGATAATTTTCGAATTGTTGTTTCAGGCGAAAACACAATCGACGCAGGTCAATACTCGACCGGGATCCGGATGGAAGGTGGCAACCTGACAATAGGCGGTGATGGAACTTTAACTATTACCGGTGACCGTGGTATTTGGATGGACGGGCTGGGTATTGCAAGAACGCTGGCCTTCGAAGGATCAGTAACAGCGGATATCAGTAAGATCGAGGTTGTTGCCGCGGAAGATAATCAAACCCGTGTGGCATTTAGAAATACGGTTAGCGTGAGATTACACCAGTCGCGGCAAGACTTTGGGAACAGGATTGATATAGACGACACGGCGACTTTGCGATTCGCCGCCGATCAGGGTCAGGTCTTGATTGGTAGTCAGAATCTAGTCAATCCGGAAGAAACGATAGATGGTTTCACTTTCACAGAAGAAACGTATGATACACCCGCGACGTTGACGCTAAATGGCGCGAGTATTCAATCAGATGAAGACGGTGAACAGGGAATCCAGATATCCGGCTTTGATAATTTTGGAATTGTTGTTTCAGGTGAAAACACGATCAATGTTGGCGGCCCCGGATCCGTCGGAATACTGATGCGAGGCGGCAACCTGACAATAGGCGGAACCGGATCAATAGACATTACCGGTGAATCCGGTATTTGGATGGATGGTTTTACGGACGCGCGGACGCTGACTTTTATCGGTAGTCTGACCGCAGACATCAACTACCTTCGATTGGAGCCGAATTCAGAAGGCAATCAAACGGTTGCATTTTTCAATGATTCGGTTAACGTGACATTAAACCAGTCGGCAGAATCGTTGGCGGGCAGGTTTACAAAAGCCACTACGGCGCAAGTGACCTTTGATAGCCAAGGCGGCGGTCCCGGACCGTCACAGTCGGTCATCATTGCCGGTCAGGATGTGGCGAATGAAGGCAATGTGCAAGGTGTCACATTCACTCCGGCAGTGGGTGAAACACCGGCGACGTTGGAGCTGAATAATGTGAGTTGCGCCGGAACGCCTTACGGTGAAGGAGAAGGCGCCGGAATGGCGGGAATCCAGATATCCGGCTATGACAATTTCAATATTATTGTTTACGGCACCAACATGATTGGCCCTGGCGGCCCCGGATCCGTCGGAATACTGATGCGAGGCGGCAACCTGACAATAGGCGGAACCGGATCAATAGACATTACCGGTGAATCTGGTATTTGGATGGATGGTTTTACGGACGCGCGGACGCTGACTTTTATCGGTAGTCTGACCGCAGACATCAATTACCTTCGATTGGAGCCGAATTCAGAAGGCAATCAAACGGTTGCATATTTCAATGATTCGGTTAACGTGACATTAAACCAGTCGGAAGAATCGTTGGCGGGCAGGTTTACAAAAGCCACTACGGCGCAAGTGACCTTTGATAGCCAAGGCGGCGGTCCCGGACCGTCACAGTCGGTCATCATTGCCGGTCAGGATGTAGCGAATGAAGGCAATGTGCAAGGTGTCACATTCACCGCAGCAGTGGGTGAAACACCGGCGACGTTGGAGCTGAATAATGTGAGTTGCGCCGGAACGCCTTACGGTGAAGGAGAAGGCGCCGGAATGGCGGGAATCCAGATATCCGGCTTTGACAATTTCAATATTATTGTTTCAGGCACCAACACGATTGGCCCTGGCGGCCCCGGATCCGTCGGAATACTGATGCGAGGCGGTAACCTGACAATAGGCGGAACCGGATCAATAGACATTACCGGTGAATCCGGTATTTGGATGGATGGTTTTACGGACGCGCGGACGCTGACTTTTATCGGTAGTCTGACCGCAGACATCAACTACCTTCGATTGGAGCCGAATTCAGAAGGCAATCAAACGGTTGCATTTTTCAATGATTCGGTTAACGTGACATTAAACCAGTCGGCAGAATCGTTGGCGGGCAGGTTTACAAAAGCCACTACGGCGCAAGTGACCTTTGATAGCCAAGGCGGCGGTCCCGGACCGTCACAGTCGGTCATCATTGCCGGTCAGGATGTGGCGAACGAAGGCAATGTGCAAGGTGTCACATTCACTCCGGCAGAGGGGGAAATACCCGCGACGTTGACGTTGAATGGTTTGATTTGTGCGGGTACCGCTTACGGTGAAGGAGAAGGAGCTGGTGTAGCAGGAATCCGGATATACGGCTTTGATAATTTTCGAATTGTTGTTTCAGGCACTAACTCAATTGATGCTTCGACTGGCCACGGATCCGTCGGGATCCTGATGAGAAGCGGCACTCTGACAATAGAAGGAGATGGAACTTTAAATGTTACCGGTGAGTCCGGTATCTGGATGGACTGTATGCCAACCGCACGAACGCTGACTTTTAACGGAGTTGTAACAGCGGATATTAGCAGACTTCGATTGGAGCCGAACTCAGAAGGCAATCAAACTACTGCAGCATTTAACGATAATGTTAACGTGACATTACACCAGTCGGAGAGTGATCTGACGGGCAGGTTTACAAAAGCCGGCACAGCGACAGTGACCTTCGCACCCGGTGGCGGCGATCCTCCCGGTGGCGACGGATATGATCCGTCTCAACCGTCAGTTTTCCGTTTCGGCGCGGATGAATGTACAGCAGATCCTGATGATTTTGAAGGGATCACATCTGAACAAATTGTGGGTTCCGGTACCGGGTGGGAAGTGAATGCTTTACCCCCCGACCCAGCGGATCCCGTATCTTCTGTCGGTTTCGGCGTCACCTTAATCGATTACAATGCAGGGCCGATTTACATCGATAACTGGGATGGATTCTTATCGATGGACGGTGACATCAATATTGGTGCAAATCTCGACGGTTACTCGTTTGAATGCCATAACAGTAACATTCAATTTTGGGGTCTGCCGGGACCCGACTCTGAAATCGGAGCCGTGAGCATGGCAGGCGGAATACTAATAGACAATACAGAATTCGGGTCCATGGTGTATGACCAGTGGCAGATTGGAACCGCGGATCAAAAATCTCCTGTGGGCATCACGGGAATGAACTATGCGGAGCTTGTTCTCAACGGTGATATTTTCACGATTTACACAGAGGGTGATGCCGTTTCAGGTATGACAGAAGTCTGGGTCAGGGATGAAGCTCAATTTGTGGCATATGCCGACGGAGAAGGAATTGACCAAGTAGGGAGCCTATATGCGTTGACTGGTTCATCTTTCGAAATACACTATGGATTGGGCGAATCAGTGGAGCCAGTTTTGGATGAAACGGTTAACCATATGATTATGTACTTGGAGCCCAAACCTGAACAGTTGGACGAAGTGTTTCCGGAGCCGATCAAGTACTATGGCGATGCCAATACAAATACGCTCATTTACTGGGTTGATGAGCGACCGGAATATTTTCAAGAAGCTGTTTCCATTCCCGAACTACAGAGAAAGTACGTTTTGACCGATGAGGAGATGGATACGGGAAGAAGGTATTACTTTGAAAGTACGGCTTCCAGGATGACCCGAGTTCATGCGGACGATGATGGCTCAATGGAAGGTGGAACAATTCTGGTGCGGGCTGCAAATGGTTACAACGACGGCGGCTATGTGGTTGAAGCCGGAAGTACGGTTCGAGTGGAAATTCTTCCGGATGCCGGATATCAATATAAGAGCGGGACGCTCCTTGCCGGAAATGATGCCCCGATTGCTTTGACAGCGACAGCGGATCCTGCCATATACACATACATTATGCCCGATTCCACCATGGCTGTTGGTTGCGAATTTGAATTGAAAAGTGATCAGGTGGTCGCAAACAGCGAAAGTATTGATTCGGCAACAGCAATCATTCCGGCAGGAACGATTCAGAACGGCAACGCTTTGTTCAAAGTCGAGGATTCGGAAATGACGGACGAAGAGCTTGCGACTTCTCTTAACGGCATAGAAGATATCGAAGTGGGGGCTGCTCTTGATCTGACACTCAACCAAATGATTACAAAGGACGGAAGTGCGGTAGATCCTTGGTTGACCCCAATAACGGAGCTGGATAACGCTATGACGGTGTCACTAACTGTCGATGAAGAGATTCAAGGCATGACCGGTTATCGGGTATTCCGAATTCATGAGGGCGTGACGGAGGAGATTGATGCGACCTATTTGAATGGAGTCGTCAGCTTTGACACGGATCGATTCTCGACATATATTCTGGGATGGGATGAGGTCCCCACGTACACCATTACTTATAACGTAAACGGGGGAAGCGGCCTCGCACCGACACCGGTAACCCTGCCAGAGGGCGATGAGATGGAAATTGCTTCCGGTAGCGGCTTATCGAGAACAGGCTTCACATTCTCCGGCTGGAATACAGCATCGGACGGCAGCGGGACATCATATGCGGTAAACAGCACATTTACGTTCGACGCCGACACCACGTTGTATGCACAATGGACAGTAAATATTTACACGATCACGTTCAACAGCGCAGGCGGATCGGCCGTAGCGGCTATGACTGCAGCGTTCGGATCTTCTCTGACGGCACCGACTGATCCGACGCGAGACGGTTACACCTTTGCAGGATGGACTCCGGCGTTCCCGGAAACCATGCCGCTGAACGGAGATACGTTGACCGCACAGTGGACACCCATACCGACACCGTCGGCTACGGTAAGTTACCGGACTCATGTCCAGGATATCGGCTGGCAGTCCTACGTTAGCGACGGCGCCGTTGCCGGAACCAGCGCACAGTCGAAGAGACTCGAAGCCATTCAGATCAAGTTGGAAGGTATTTCCGGCGGTATTGAATACAGCACACACATTCAGGATATCGGCTGGCAAGGCTTTGTCGCGAACGACGCGATGAGCGGCACCAGCGGCCGGTCCAAGCGACTTGAAGCGATTATGATTCGTCTCACAGGCGCAGCGGCCGAAGTCTACGATGTCTACTATTGTGTCCATGCCCAAGACATCGGTTGGCTTGATTGGGCGAAAAACGGCGAGGCATCAGGAACCGCCGGATTCGGTTACCGTCTGGAGGCAATCAAGATTGTTCTTGTGCCTAAGGACGGACCTGCTCCGGGTGCGACGGAAAGGCCGTTTATACAGGCCGGAACGGTAAGATACCGGACTCACGTCCAGGACATCGGCTGGCAACCTTATGTCAGTAACGGAGAAGTCGCCGGAACCAGCGCACAGTCGAAGAGACTCGAAGCGATTCAGATTAAGTTGGAAGGTATTTCCGGCGGCATCGAATACAGCACCCACATTCAGGATATCGGCTGGCAAGGCTTTGTCGCGAACGACGCGATGAGCGGCACCAGCGGCCGGTCCAAGCGACTCGAAGCGATAAAGATTCGCCTCACAGGCGCTGCTGCCGAAGTCTACGATGTCTACTATTGTGTCCATGCCCAAGACACTGGTTGGCTGGACTGGGCGAAAAATGGCGAGGCATCAGGAACCGCAGGGTTCAGCTATCGCCTGGAAGCCATCAAGATCGTGTTGGTCCCCAAGGGCGCTCCGGCTCCGGGCCCGACCACAAGAACGTTTTTACAAGGCTAATCAATCCACATGGCTTAAGGATTCAAGAACTACTGTTTAATATAAACTAAATACTACAGGAAAAAATCATCTCGAAGTCCAAGACAAAGCAGCACCGATGTCAAGTCGGTGCTGTTTGATTTTGTCGGTTATCTCTGTCCGCATTATCTCAGTGGGCAAAACTAGTCGATACAGACCGCTTTCTGATCGTCGGCCGGAAAACGAAAAAAATGAAAGTATGCTCTATTGAGCGCATCATTTTCCTCAGGATGAAGCAAGTTTTACCTCGAAAAGAATTCGGATGGTCCTTGAATAACGCTTTTCATTGGTCTATTCTTTGCTGGAACAGACTTTTCGCGAAAAGGAGAGGACAGGATGAGAATATCTACGACCGACGGAGGAACCGTCACTCCGAATAATAACAAAGCACAAGGTAACGGGTTCCGCCCGATTTTCCTGATTCCGCTCTTCATCGCTTTGGCGGCGGGTGCGGCAATCTTTTACTTTTTCGCGAAGCAGTACCTAACGATTTTTCTAATTGTGTCGGTTCTGATGATCGTCATTTTGAAGCTGAGCGTTCTGGCCCAAAGAACCGGTAAGGGTATTCGAATTCTTTTGCGTGGGGTATCGTTGATTCTCGCGCTGGTCGCGCTGATGTCGATCGGCATCACGCTTTATGCTCCGTCGCAGATGTTTTATCCAAACTTTGACGAGAAGGCGTACCAACAGCTCGAAGGCCGAAGTGACGCGATTGCCGTCTCGATTCCGACGGATCAGGGAACGATGGCCGGGTGGTTCTTGGATAACGCTGAAGGATCATCTCCGTTGATCCTGTATTTCGGCGGGAACGGTGAGAACGCATCGACGCGTATTCTGAGGTTGTGCCAAAACGAGAAGACGCGGGCGATTTTCGAAGGATATGATTTCGCTTACATCGACTATCCGAAGTACGGGAAAAGTGAGGGTGAACTCAGCGAGGAAGCGCTGTACCGGTACGCGCTCGATGTATATGACCATTTCTCAGCCGATTCCGGGGTCACCGGGATCGTTCCGATGGGGTACAGCCTCGGAACCGGCATGGCTAATTATGTCGCGTCGAAAAGAAACGTCGAGGGTTTGATTCTGATGGCGCCGTACGCGGACTTCTATGATATGTACAATAATACTGTCGATATTTTCCACGGACCGATGCGTCTTCTCGTTACCGTTCGGCTGGAGTCGGTGCGTTTTGCAGAGGATATCCGGGTCAGCCCGCTCTTTTTCGCGTCCGAAGCCGACGAGATGATTCCGTTCGCATCCTCTGAGCGTCTGGTTCGGGCATATCCGATTTCTCCCGAGCGGATTACGCTCAAGGACGCCGGGCACAACGATTTCTGGGATCGTGAAGAGGTTATGATTGGGATCGAAGAGTACCTGAAGAACCTTTATGCGGAATCTTGAAGGGACGTCCCTTCTCCGGGAAAAATGCTAAAATGGTCGTAATAAATATCTGCCTTTACATGCGCGGGTCTTCGCGGGAGGAAATGATGTCGATTCAAAAGAAATGCCTATCATTATTGATCCTGTTCGTTATTTTGATTTCAACTTTTCCTTATTTACGCGGGCCTTGTATCGCTTATAGTCCTCGATAAAGAAGCGGTTCTTTATTAACGTAACAGGGCGATAATACTTGAAAAAATTCATTAAGCAGAAAGGAATGCTTGATATTATCATCAGAGGAAGCGAGATGATCGAAAACGGAATATAAAACGCCAGCATCCACTCTTTTCCGCGAGATAGAAGAATAACGCAAATTAGATCCACAAGTATAAAGTAGACATTCGCATATATAAGCATAATAAAAAAGGATCGATAGGATTGAAAGGAATGTGCCGAAAACAGAAAGATTAAATTGGTAAGGATAAACGAAACAACGTTATCAAAGATAGAGATAGCGGTATAATCGTAAAGTTCTTTGCATCGTTTTTTGAATGGCCGCTTCGCTTTTTGTTCCTCGGTAAGCACCGGCTCGCCTAAATACAAGTTTCCTTCAACCGATTCAACAGTGTATGGCGTGTAATCGGTGCTTGAGTTGTCGTGCGAGCAATTTGGGCACTTATAACCCTTGGTCAAATTGTATCCGCATTTATCACAGAGCATATGTGGCCTCCCATGATCCAAACGATCCACTAACAGCAACAATCATTACTGCGTTGAGTATAGCATAATTGTCCCGGATTTCTAGCCACATGAAAAGAGCGGCGGCCGCTTAACGTTTGTCCCGATACTACCGGCAAAAAGGAAGAATCCCGAGGTTTTGCCGGTAAAATTGATGCCGCCGGCGCTCGCGAAAACAGAATAATTCCGGCAAAAATGCAGAGAGTGGATCATTTTGCCGGTAATTTGCGATTTTCGGAGTGGGGCGAGCCCAAAAATCGCCTAGTCACTTTTTACTGCTCTACTTCTGCTGAGCCACCCCTTTGACAGCGATAAAGACACCGACTAACATATCGCCGACCGAAAGTCCCAATAAGACACCGGACAAGAAATCCCTCAAGGAACTTCCTCCGACTTGATAGGACATCGCTCCTAACCCAACGCCCAAAGCGATGAGAATGACGCCAATCAACGAAAACCTTTGATTTTCCAAATTCTGCGTCCGTCGAAGCAGTTCCAGAATCTGGTCTTGATCATAGCTTTGTATACTGTTTGGCTCAGCGTCCTCGCCGTCCATCAGTTCCGATACGGAAATTCGAAGTGTCGAGCACAGTGCCTCGATGATACTATAATCCGGCATGCATTTACCGGTCTCCCATTTCGAGATTGTCTTGTTAGATACGCCAAGTTTTTCTGCAAGGTTGGCCTGCGTCAAATTAAGGTCTTTTCGCTTCCTCGAAATATACGTTCCGATTTCTATTGGATTCATATCAGTGAACCTCCGTGATTTTGATACTACCAGATTGCCTTACTGATGGTCTAGTTCACATCCCCTATTTGGAGAATACAGGGGGAAATTGACGCATACTTGAGTAGCTTTTACTCGTATTTGGAGAAAATGGGTTATGTAGGATTTAAGAATGGAAAAGTTTCAAATTGCCGGTATTCTAAGCATACGAATGGCCGCCCCGAATTCCGTAGGACGGCTAAGCTTACTTCGGGAGCCCGTCCTGCCTTCTATCGTACCTCCCTCGAGCCAAAATCACAGATTCAATTCGATAGAATAGAAATCAAAGGCCCGAACTGTTAAGATAATCACGAGCATCAGAAATTGTCTTCACGAAAAGCGGCGACCGCATGGATGTGAAAACAGAGCAATCCCGCAATCACTACAATCAGATCGCCAGTCAATACGACGATTCCTTTGAAGGGAAATTTACATTGGGATATAACCAAATGCTTTGCGATTGCGTGTTGCTCCGGGACGGAGATACCGTATTGGATGTTGCTTGCGGTAACGGACGATTACTTAGAATGCTTTTGCGCATCGCGAAAATCCGCGCTTACGGGGTTGATGTCTCGGAAGAGATGATCTCGATCGCCCGCTCGCAATATCCGGAGATGCAATTCAGCGCCGGATCTGCTGAGCACTTAGATTTTCCGGACAACACATTTGATGCAATCACGGTCTGCTGCGCTTTTCATCACTTCACAAATCCGGAGCTTTTCGTGAAGGAGGCACGGCGTGTTCTCAAGCCCGGAGGAAATCTTTATATCGCGGATCTATCACCGTTTGGGCTCTTGCGATGGCTCGAAAATATCTACTTTTCCATCGCGAAAATGGGCGATGTCAAGCTTTACTCGAATCGGGAACTAGGGGATTTCTATACAAAAGCCGGGTTTTCGAACGTTCGAATTTTTCGGAGCGATTCGAGAGTTATTGTTGAAGGAGAGGCGTGAATAGCCGGTCTCCATCAATAGCCGTAAGATAATATAGTACCGAGAAAGGAGCGTATGATGAGTATCTCAAAAGTGGAGAAAAGACCACAGCAGTCGACGAGTTATGGAAAGAATGTGATCTATGATTTATATCGTCGAGACCACTACGCGATTTTAAAGGATACCGAGCAGCACAAGAACCGCTAACGCGGTTCTCAGGCATTTTTTGAAGATTTTTTGGATTTTCGATTTGCTTTTTGTGGTCATACCTTTTCTCCTTTGCTTTAAGGGTGAATAAGAATTAGTTGTAGTTGCCCATATCAATTTGACATTGCAGTTCTTCCGGTGATGCGCAGGAAATATAAATGTAATAATTAATAGCACCGTTGCTTTTTGTTATTTTGTAGACGCCCACACCAAATTCGGTACGAGCACTATTAACCGCCATGTCGGGCACATGTGTCACGATCATATACCGTGCCGCCGCTCGAACGGCTTCGTTCAAATCTTCGGTCGTTTCACCGCCAAATCCTTTGTTCCATGCGTGCCATGGCCCCCAGCCGTTTTGGTCTCCGGTGCGTAGCGTCTGGCCGACGATTCCCGCGGAGTCCAGACTGCCGTTTCTCCCCGTATGTCCCAACGCCCCGATGCCCGCATAGTATTCTGCGTCTTTGCGACATTGCCCATTCAGCACGTCGCTAAAATTAGTGGTTAAGCCATTGCCGCTTCGAATGCTCGTGACCGCATCACGAATCGCCGCTTCGATTTGGCCGACGGTCATGGTATCCGCCGGCACAGGTGTCGGCACGGGCGCGTTCGGATCGGGTGTCGGTGTCGGGGCTTGGGTTGGTACGGGTGTCGGGGCAACGTCCGATACCACCGTTTGGCTAATGTACGTACCGTCTTCTAACTTGTACCAATTGTTGCTCGTGATCGCCACAACCGTCATGGCATCACCGAGGTTGGTACTTCTGACCTTGCCGTAGCTGGTGCCCGCACCCGAACGGATATTCGCGGTTGTTTGTGCGTAAACGGTCTTGATCAGTTCGGTTTCCGTCCACGCTTGGTTTGGGTTTGCCGCCGTGGTCGGTGCAGGTGCTTGGGTGGTTGGCGCAACGGTCGTGGCTTGTGTGTTTTCCGGAACGGTTGTGGCTTCTGTCGTTTCGCTCGTCTCCGGAGCCGTCGTGGTCTCCTCTGCTACGGTGGTCGTTGCCTCGGTGGTTGCCTCGGTGCTGGTCACTACCGGTGTCGTTTCCGAAGGCGTTGATTCCAGCGTGGTCACTTGCGCTTCCGTCGTAACGGGCGTGGTTTCGGTGGTGATTTTTTTGTCGCATGCGCCGAGCGCCACGGTCAAAACCATCAATAGAATCGCAATCGTCTTTTTCATGTTAATTTTCTCCTTCTTTAAAACGGGAACTTAATACTATATATTACTAATAATTCCGTGAAATGAAAACATCGCCTTTTTCGGGGCTCTTGTTCATGAAAAGTGTAATAGCAATGCTTCGGGGCACACAATTGAGTTATTGGCTTGGAGATTGACCAACGTGTACTAGCCACTGCGACGGAAAATTTTCGACTCGTAATGGCGAATGGCTCGTAGGCGAGAACAGCGGTGGTTGTGAGGATGTTGGCGGCCGGTTACGGCTGGTTACGGCTGGTTGTGGCAGTGGTGGTGGCAGTGGTGGTGGCAGTGGTTGTGACGCGAAACGTTCCGCTTTATGCAATTACCGCCAAAAGTTCCAAAACTTCCGAATTTGGCGGTAAATCTTGAGAGGTCAAGTCCATCGGGAACAGGAGAGAATACGAAAATACCGCCAAAACAGATGATTCTTAGGAATTTGGCGGTATATGAAGCACCTCATGGCTTCGTATCACCTTGCGAAAGTTGCAGATTACCGCCAAAAATTACATAACATCCAAATTTGGCGGTAAATACATACGAAACAGCACAAACTCAGCATTTCGTATGTATTAGAATGTAGCAAACTGTTTCGCGCCAGCCTTGAGAGCAAAGAAAATACATACGAAACAGCACAAACTCAGGCATTTCGTATGTATTAGAATGTAGCAAACTGTTTCGCGCCAGCCTTGAGAGCAAAGAAAATACATACGAAACAGTACAAACTCAAGCATTTCGTATGTATTAGAATGTGATGCACAGTTGAGCTCAAGCCGCAAATAGCACCCAACTCACCAAAACTCTCTGCTTAGGCGGTATTTGAATTTCACTGAATGTATCGCGCAAATCCCGTGCCGCCAAAATCGCCAAAACGTAACAGCTCAGAGACGGAGTCGCCGACAGAAATTTTGCTGTACGCATCATCTTGGAGCAAATAGACAAATTTACCGTCTTCGCTGATTGAAAACTGCATCGGGCGCAAAGATTGATCCGTGAAAACCGCGATCTCTTCGGCCTTGAGATCAGAGGAACTCGACGCAGCAGCGGAAGCGCTTTCATCAGGAACAGAGGCACGTGTCTCAACGCTGGAAGATTCAGTCTCTCCATAATCTTCCTTAGCGCTTTGGGGCAAAAAAATCACGCAAGAAGAGAGGAGCAAGGTAATCAGAGTCAACATACAAACAACCGTCATTCGCTTCTTCATTTTGATTTCTCCAATCTTTTCGTGCCAATACTACTCAACAATAAACAGCGAATTCTTGATCGGATTGCGCCCTTCATAAAGTATGGGGACGCCTTCGCCGGAATAGTAATTATCGCGCGCCGCGTGAATATGCAGGTGCGGAGCGCCTGTAATTCCGGAATTTCCAATTGTCCCGATCAGGTCGCCGGCTTTCACAACGTCTCCTTTTTTCACAACGATACTGCCTTTTTCAAGATGCCACAAAATGACATAAACGTCGTCGACCAGAATCGCGACACCGTTTCCTTTGTCGGTGACCTTCCCGTTGATCGGGATGTCACTATACCCGTCCTGAACGTCGAAAATGACACCGTCGCAAGGGCTGTAGACATTGACGCCGAATATATAGAAGTCCTCAAGCGTCTTCTCGTTGCCGAAGTTTTTGCCTTCAAAACCCCAGCTGTCGATCATGACAATATCGTTTGCGTAGCGTTCCGCACGATTGTAGCGGCGCCTAATATTTCCATTATCCTGGTAGTGATAGTTGACCAGATTGCTGATTGAACCGTCACCGCCGTCATTGATCAGATAGGTGCCGTCGCGAAAAGGAAATTGCAGAACAATCGGCTCCTCCTCGTAAGAATATGCACGAAAAACATTGACGTTGAAAACGCCGAGCACAATGGCGGCAAAAACACCGAAGCCGTAAATAAGCCACACGCCCCACTTCGGTTTATTGAAAAAAGGTTCTTTTCGAACCTTGAAAAAGGCAAAAGCGGAAGATAAAACAAACAGGCCGGCCAAAACATATCTCGTGTAATATCCGCCCGACATCTCCCAAACCGCAGTGAAGTAGAGCAGTGATAAAAAAAGCCCGGTCGGAATCACGGTCAACAGACAAGCCAACTTGCTCTTATACGGGAAAAAGGCAATCAACGCAAGCAGCAAGAGCGGAACGACGACGTACTGGACAAAAAGCGGAATTTTGATAAACAGGCCGAATATAAAATCCAATAAAGGCATATTAGTGTCTCCTATTCAGAGCTCCCTCGTGTATTCATCTAAATCCGCGACCTCGCCGGATTCGTAATACAACCGAAAAGCTTCTCTGCACTTTTCGGCATCGAGGACCTTTTCGAGAATGACAACGTCCTCGTCCTTAAGTTGCTCATCACAAATGCGTACCTGGAGGAGCATCGTAGCGTCCGAATCCGGATTCGAAACATTAATGGCTTGGATGAATGGGATATTCGGATATGGCAACGTAAGTATTACGAACTCCCGTTTGTTGAATAGCGCTTTTTCGAAAAAGCTTTCCACATCTTCCCAAGTCGGATTCCCTCGCCATCCTTTCTGTCCCTCAACATAGCGCTCCGGCTTTCTTCCCAGCGCCGCCAGCAAAGGATCACCTTCCTGAGCAATGCGCTCCGATCCCTCATCAGAGAGATCCGGGTTAGCTCGATTCCACGCCAGCAAAGCATCACGCTCCTGAGCAAAACGCTCTGAATCCAGCCACTCCGAGGACGCGGATTGGCTCGTTTCGCTCTCGCTCGTATGCCCGGACCTGTACGCGCCGCGACTGCCATATCCACCTAATAGAGCCTTCAGTTGATCTAAAAGTCCCATAGATACCTCCTCAATGTATGCTCCCGATCCCTCAGGGATAGCACATGATTTCAACGGGTGGCATGTTAACTTTTCTATTTTCGAATATTAAACAGTATACAGATTCGGGCAGGAGGGGAGTAATCCTCCTACTTCGAATAGTTATTGCTTGTCCGGATTCGGGCAGGTGATGATCCAAAAGTAGCCGAATGGATCCTCGATCAGCGCGCCCATCCCGCCGTCGTCAGGCGCCGGATGAGGCTCGAGCGGAGATATAATCTTTCCATTGCGGGAAAGAAGATCGCAAGTGGCTGAGGCTTTTTGAGGATCGTCCATATGCACCATCAGTTTAATGCTCGTATCGGTTCCCTTGCGCTTAAATGAATCAGTGGCGCTCATATGCGTGTCGCCCACCCGAAACTCAACATGCAGGACCTTTCCGAACCGCTCCGGATCTTGCGTATTCAGCTTGCTCCAGCGCGACAGGTAAAATGTCTCTCCCCCGAAAATCTCCATATACAGGTGGATCGCCTCTTCGCAATCGCCATTAAAGTTCAGGTAGGGAATAACGGATATGCTCATGGAAATGACCTCCCGGCGTTTTGCTTTATTGTATCACGCTTCCTTTCGATGATTTCGATCGTGCAAGACAAAAGATGAGCCTTTTCGAATGAACAGATATAGGAATATTATATGTGCCCCAAGTGTCAGACGAGAAGTCCGGTGCTTGGGGCACTGTATTTCTTTTCGAGCGGATGAGAGATTCATTTTGACGGGTCGTAGGTTCGCTTGAAGCCGAGTAAGAAAACATGCCAAATACTAGGAAAAAATTGACATTTATTTTGACCATACCTATAATGTAGTGAACTATAAAAAATCGCCATACCGGAGGTAAAAATCATGAAAAACACTCGATCCATTTCAATTCTATCTGTATTATTCAGTTTTTTGATGGTAATCGGAATGATCAGTATCAGCCAGGGGCAGGTTTTTGCCGCAACTGACACTGCGACAGGGCTTGAGTACACGATCTCCGGCGAAGAGGCGACGATCACCGGATTTACGGCGCCGACAGGATTCAGCGGAGCACTGACGATTCCTGCGACCTTGGGCGGATCTCCGGTAACGAGTATCGGAGAATCGGCTTTTTCTAATTGTACGCTACTGACGAGTGTCACCATCCCGAGCAGTGTTACGACGATTGGTAATACAGTATTTACGGGTTGCTCTGCTCTGACTGACATTATTATCCCTAACGGTGTGACTACTATCGGATCAGAAGTTTTTGTTGGGTGCGAGGAGCTGACTTCCATTTCGGTTCCAAGTAGCGTTACGAGCATTGGATTAATGGCGTTTTCCGGATGCTGGCAAATGACATCAATAACTGTAGATCCGGCAAATATGACATATAAAAGTATTGACGGAATGCTCTACTCGAAAGACGAAACTGTTTTCATTTCCTGTCCGGGAGGGAAAACCGGTAGCGTTACGATTCCAAGCAGTGTGTCGGAAATCAAGGAGCTTGCTTTTGTTTATTGTGACCAACTGAGCAGCATTACGATACCGAGCAGTGTGGAGGTTATCGGGAATTATGCTTTTGAGTATACAGCTTTCACATCGGTCATCGTCGAAGAGGCCAATACGGTATATAAAACAATTAATGACATTCTATACACGAAAGACGGAACAGAATTGATCTATTGTGCCGGGGGAAAGACAGGAGACGTTACGATTCCGGACGGAGTTGAGTATATCTATCCGAACGCTTTTGAGTTCTGTAGGCAATTGACGGGAGTGACACTCCCAAGCAGTGTCGTGATCATCGGGCAAGGTGCATTTTATAATTGCGAAAGCTTGGTTAGCGTCAATATTCCGAGCGGAGTGACGAGCTTGGATAGGTCTGTATTTATGTGGTGCTCCAGTCTGACTGATATTACCATTCCGAGCAACGTAACGAGCATCGAAGATTCTGCGTTTTGGGGTTGTTCCAGCTTGACGAGGGTCAATATTCCGAGCTCTGTGACGAGCATCGGGCAAGGAGCGTTCTGGGGTTGCAATAATCTGAGCAAAGCCTATTTTTACGGGAATGCCCCTGTACTGGATATGGAGGACCACGGTGTTTTCTCCGAGTGCGCCATAGACTTCACCATCCATTACCTGAGAGGTAAAACCGGATACACTAATCCATGGAACGGTTATCCGACGGCACCCTTTGGAGTCTCCTATCAGACCCATATCCAGGATTTCGGCTGGCAGGAGTATAAGAGTAACGGAGCGGCATCCGGTACCAGCGGTCAGTCCAAGCGACTGGAAGCGATTCGCATCAAGCTTGAAGGTGTCTCCGGCGGTATCGAATACCGGACCCACGTCCAGGATATCGGCTGGCAGGGATGGGTCGCAAACGATGCCTTAAGCGGCACCAGCGCCCAGTCGAAAAGACTCGAAGCGATCCAGATCCGCCTGACGGGCGAAGCCGCAGACTTATACGACGTCTATTACCGTGTACATGCCCAGGATACGGGTTGGATGGACTGGGCCAAGAACGGCGCATCCGCCGGAACCGCTGCATATTCAAGACGCCTCGAAGCCATTGAGATTAAAATCGTCGCCAAAGGCAGCGCGGCACCGGGGGCTACAGCTCGTCCATTCATTCAGAACACAGAACCAATCCCCCCAACTAACGGAACGGTCAGCTATAAGACGCACGTCCAGGATGTCGGCTGGCAGGATTATGTCAGTGACGGCGCTGTTTCCGGTACGAGCGCAAGATCGCTGCGACTCGAAGGCATTCAGATTAAGCTTGGAAATGTCACAGGTGGTGTAGAGTACAGCACCCACATTCAGGATATCGGCTGGCAAGGCTTTGTCGCGAACGACGCGATGAGCGGCACGAGCGGCCAGTCCAAGCGACTCGAAGCGATCAAGATTCGTCTCACAGGCGCAGCGGCCGAAGCCTATGACATTTACTACTGCGTCCATGCACAGAACACCGGCTGGCTGGACTGGGCGAAGAATGGAGAAGCAGCAGGTACTGCCGGTTTCAGCTATCGCTTAGAGGCGATCAAGATTGTGTTGGTCCCCAAGAGTGGAGCGGCACCGGGCGCGACGGCAAGGCCGTTTGTACAAGGGTAATCGATCCACACGACTTAAGGATTCAAGAACAAGTGATTAATATAAACTAAATACTACAGTAAAAAATCATCTCGAAGTCCGAGACAGAGCAGCACCGATGTCAAGTCGGTGCTGTTTGGTTTTGCCGGTTATCCCGCGTACCGTCGCCGTCCGCCCGGTGTCGAAACTACCGGCAAAACCACTCCCGTAAGGCACTTTTGCCGGTATCCCGTGCGCCGTCGCTGTCCATCCGGTGTCGAAACTACCGGCAAAACCTTTCCCGAACGCCACTATTGCCGGTAAATGTCACCCCGGCGCTCTCCACGCCTCGCCAAATCCTGCCCACGTCGCTCGGCATCACATAGTGGCCGGAACTCAAACGTTCAATGCACTGATCCATAAGAGGATGAAACAATCGCGGTAACGGAGTCGCCGCAGTAAGAGGATTACAAAGCGAATCAATCGCAGTAGCGGAGTCGCAGCAGGTCGATGTAAAATACTAATGAAGGCGACAATCGAATGCATGACATATACGAAGAACAAGCGGAGAGGAGAAAGCCATGTCCTTATCTCGAATCGATGAATCGGTCATTTCCGCTTTTACCGGAGAACTTCAGGCTATTCTCGAGAAGGAAATCCATGCAGGAAACGAAATTATCGAAACGTATGCCGGCGATTGGCCGCGTCCAAACAGCAAGATGATTTTTCTGGAAATGCCCTTCCGCACGCCAATTCGAAAAGACCTGCCGGGCATTGAGTTCGTCAATGTCAACGATCCGCACTATGGGAAGGCAGAATATCGCGATTTGGGAAACGACCTTTATTTATGTTGTGGATTCGGAGGCGTGCCGGACTTCAGCGAGTTGTAGGGAGGTACCTTGATGCGGTTATCGACATGACCCTCGCAAACGAACTCAAGACGGCTGCATAAAGTAAACCGCGTCACATAGCGCTAAAACGAAACAGATAAAAATAAGAATTTGCAAGGTGAATGATATGTATGTAATCGACCGATTGAGACCCGATGAAATATCGGATGTGGCGAAAATCTACGAGGACAGTTGGAAGGCCGCGTATCGCGGCATCGTCCCGGACGGGTTTTTGGATGAGATCGTTTCGGATCAATGGCTACCGTATCTTACGGAGCATCCCGAAGCAAGTCGTGTCCTTCGAGTCGATGAGCGGCCTGTCGCGACCGTCTCGTTTGGGCCGGCTAGAGATACGAGTCGGGCGGGATCGTGTCGATTTATGTGCGTCCCGAATGCTTGGGAAAAGGATACGGAACGGCGCTTCTCCGACAAGCGGTCAGTGAACTTCGCAGCCGTGGCTATGAGCGAATATATGTTTGGACGCTCGAAAAAAATCATATTGCACGCGCGTTTTACGAGAGGGAAGGCTTTGCGCATAAAGGGAACACGGTCGAGATTGAGATCGGGGGCGAGAAGTTTGTCGAGCTCCGGTATGAGATAGATTTTCGGGCAGAAGATGCGGAAGATGATGAGTATGATGTGCCCGGTCTGGCTCAGTTGTGAGGTGCGATTTTCGGGTGGAAGGTGATATGCCCGGACAGGTTGCCGGGGTTCGATGCCTGAGGAGAAAAAACATGGATGAAATGGATGAGATGCGATATATAATCGCAATGATCTTCGTCTCGTTTGGGTTATGGATTTTTATAGTGAACTGGCGGATATTTTGGATTCAGCACATCAAGAAAAAGGAGACTTCGTCGTGGACTCCTTTTTTGGCGGGAGTACTTCTTTGCCTTGCCTTCAAATCCGTATCGTGGGTGGTGCTGGGTAGCATTCCTGTCGGATTGGGTGTCGGAGCCGGGCGTGACGTCTTCAATTCTGCATTATTGGCATAGAAAAAAGGGTCAAACTCGAAAATGCCGTTTGTGGATTCTTTTAGATGAATATACCGCTATTTGCTTTTTACGAATTCGCGAAAAGTGAGGATGCTTTTTATAATTTGCTTTTTCAGGGTATGATGAAAACGTATGGAGGACAGGCGCAATGAGTTTTACTGTATTTTGGTATTTCATCGTTTTCTGTATCATCGCGGGACTAATCTTGGCGTATGTCGGAGCTGTCAAATTCAAAGATCCATTCAAATCAAAGAATTGGTTTTTTCTTAGTTCAGTATCGTTTTTGCTGCCTGTGGTCTGGGCGTTGATATTTGTTACGATTGACCAGTTTTCTCTATCAGATGATACACCCTCAAAGGTTCCGGTCGGCTTCATTTTTTTCGCCTTGATTGTTATTTCGGCATTGTTTCTCGCGTGTTTTTGGGTTCCGGAATATCGCGTCGCCAGAAATGCAACGATTGGTTGTTCCGCTTTTCTCTTTGTCGTATTAGTTATATTTTTAGTTTTCTTCACCATGATGATGGCGTTGATGGAGCCGCCCATACCGGGGAAGCAATATGGCGATTTCAAATACGTGGAAGAGTCCGGGCAAATCACGATTACACGCTATTGGGCTGAAGACAAGACCGTAGAGATTCCGTCAGCCATCAATGGAATAAATGTTACACGAATTGGCGGCGAAGCGTTCTCATCGAACGACTTCATGACCGCAGTTGTAATTCCTGACAGCATAACAATAATTGACTCACTTGCTTTTTACCGGTGCGAATCCCTTACGGACGTAACCATTCCGAACAGTGTGACAATTATCGGTGGGAGTGCGTTTTCCGGGTGTGCAAAACTAACGAGCATTACGATTCCCGAGAGCGTGACGGAAATCGGAGAAGAAGCGTTTGAGGGCTGTGAGAAGCTGGTCATCCATTGCAGTGAAGATTCTTACGCGCATAATTATGCAGTCGATCAGCAAATCGAATTCGTGCTTGTTGAATAGGGAGCGATGGCCGGAACACGATACTTGAGGAGGCAGGCACTTGGATATCCCGGATATCATTCGGTATATATTTGCGATATTCTTCGGCTTGTTTGGTATGTGGATTCTCATATTGAACTGGCTGGTTTTTTGGAATCGACATATTCGGAAAAAGGAGACCCCTTCCTGGACTCCTATTATGGCAGGGTTCCTTCTTTGTATTGCCTTCGTGATCCTGCCTTCAAATCCGTATCGTGGGTGGTGCTGGCTAGCATTCCTGTTGGATTGGGGGTCGGTGCCGGGAATAACATTATCAATTTTGAATTATTGGCATAGAAAAAAGGGTTAAGCTCGAAGATTTCAGTAATAGTATCGATCAGACCGTACGCGAGCGGCTTTTTTGATCGAGTGAATTGAGATGTTTCGACTTACCGCCCGACACCACTCCCCCAGAGCAGAAATAACCGGCAAAATGAAAGAATCCCGGAGGTTTTGCCGGTAAAGGTTCGTTCCATTGTCCGCAGTCGCTCCGAATAGGTGGGAATACAGCCTAGATTGATAGATTGGCGGTTCCAGGCTGTATTTTACTGCCCGCCGCCGCTCCGAAGTGTTGGGAGTACAGCCTAGATTGATAGATTGGTGGTTTCAGGCTGTATTTTGTGGCTCAATGATCGCTCCGAAGTGGTGGGAGTACAGCCTAGATTGATAGATTGGCGGTTCCAGGCTGTATTTTGCCGTCCGCCGCCGCTCCGAAGTGTTGGAAGTACAGCCTGGATTGATAGTTTGGCGGTTTCAGGCTGTATTTTGCGGCTCAATGATCGCTCCGAAGAGGTGGAAATACAGCCTAGATTGGTAGTTTGGCAATTCCAGGCTGTATTTGACCTTGCCACCGCCCGCCGCCCCTCGAACTCGCCGCACGCCTCCTGAAAACGCTCGCTCGCTGCCCCTCGAACTCGCCGCCCGCTGCCCCTCAAAAACGGCGCTCCCACCGTCGCGCTAATCCCTCCCGTCGCCAATCTCAGCTCTCCAGTCCGCACTTCCGATATGCAAAAACAAATATGGACAGCGCGAGAACGGTATTGACGATAAGGACGACGACCATTTCGGAAGACACTTTGATGTGGTCCAGCTGACTTATAAGGATGCGGAGTTGCTCGGGATATGCAAATCGGGCAATCTTCGCGACCGTCTCATTGAACATGGAGATCATAGGCAGAAAGGAGAGGATCATCATCACCGGAACCGATATAGATGTCGCCATCATCTGGTTCTTGCTGAGGCTTCCGACCGCCGCACCGACGACGATTGAGATCAATATCCCGAAGCCCATGATCAGGAGAAAGGAAAGTAATGCTTTCCCCCGATATCCTCCACCGATGCCTATAACAGAGGCGCCAATCATACATAAAGTCCAGAGGTAGCTTCCGATGCCCAGCAAATACTCGGCCGGCCGGACGTTGGACATCAGGAGGACGCGAAGAGTATTCTTTTCTTTTTCTTCGGAAAGGATAGACGCCATACTGACCAGAGGAGCCATACCGACGTACATAACAGCAAAAAGACTCGCGAAAAAGCGTGGCTGCATGCCTTCGATCTTTACGGAGTTTTCCATGATGATCGTCATGACCGGAAACATGACGAATTGAATGAAAATAGCTTTATTTTTGAAAGTTTCCTTTATCTGTTTCCAAAAAATCGCACTTATATTTCTCATCATACCGCCAGACTCCTTCCCGTCAACTCCATAAATACATTCTCGAGATTGGGCTCTGATGAATGGATCGTCTCGAGGTCGCCGTTTTTCAGAAGACTGCTGATCTTTTCGGCAGAAGCGTATGTATGTTCCAGATCTATATCTTTTCCGTTATACAAATGGACTTTCAGTCTTTTCTTGTGGTTGAATTCTCTGCAAAGGGCTTTGGGCTCATCGTGCGCGACGATCCGGCCTTCATTCAGGAGTGCGACACGGTCGCATAATTTCTCCGCTTCCGCCATGTTGTGTGTCGTCAGAAAAACGGTAACGCCGCGGGATTTTTCTTCGAAGATCATTTTGTAGATCTCCTGAGCGGTCGAGGGATCGAGGCCGCTCGTCGGCTCGTCGAGGAAAAGCAGTTTGGGAGAGGTCATGAAGGCACGGGCCAGTAAGAGCCTGCTCCGCATACCTTTCGACAGGTCAGATGCGGCGGTCCCGGCCGCGCCGGCTAAGCCGACTTTTTCGAGCGCGAGGCGGACTTTCTCTTTCGGAATTCCGTAGATCCTTGCAAACAGCAGAAGGTTATCGTAGCAGCTGAGTCGCTCGTAGAGTCCGAATTGGTCCATCATGATCCCGATCTGCTTGTGATCCTCGCCGCGAAGCCCCATGGATGCGGTGCCGAGAACCGTGGATTCGCCGGACGACGGGATCAGTTGACCGGTAAGGATCTTGATGAGCGTTGTTTTTCCGGCGCCGGAGGGACCCAGGAGGCCGAAGACTTCACCGGCCCCGATTGCGATATTGACATCCTCCAGCACTTGTTTTTGGGCAAAAAAATGCCCGATGTGTCTTGCTTCGACAGTTTTAGTCATGGTCGGGATTCTCCTTTTTATATCGTTGTAAGGCTATCTCCATACGTGCGTTTTCGGACTTTTCGCGTTGGCTCATCACGACGTAGCTCACACCGACACTTAAGCCAAAGCTCAACAGGAACCCGATCCAGGGTAGCCAATCGCCGATCGGAAACCAATCAAAAATGATGACACAAACAACAAGCAAAAAGAAAACAGAAACAAACATAAATATAGTTCGCTTTGTCAGTGAGAGTTTTTTGATGATTTTGTCCGAAAAGAAAAGAAAACGAAGGGCGGTGATGATCACGGAGACGAGAAAAAACTGTCCGATCGTAGATATCTTCAGGCCGTCGTTTCCAAGTGAAAACATCGACGAGTATGTGCGGGCGCTTTCTCCGAACAACAGGCAAATAATGCACAGGAATCCGATTGTAAATCCGAAAATGACAAAGACCTGTCTCATATAATCATAAAGGGTTCTATTTGTATCCATCCTTTACACCCCCAACCGTTTCTTCAAATCATCCGCATATTGTCTCGATACCAGAATCTGCTCGCCGCTCTCAAAGGTCACGCGGATCCTTCGATCGATGTCCGTACGCAGGGATTTGATGTGACGCAGATGAATCAGGCATGACTTGCTGGCACGGATGAATCCGCTCTCGCAGAGCCTCGCTTCTACTTCATAGAGCTTTAGCTTAGACTCATATACAGCTTCCTTTGTATATACAAAAGTCTTGCGGTCGACCGTTTCTATATAAATGATCCCGGATACATCCAGAAGGATGACTTCCTCGCCTTTCATGACCGTCAATTGTTGATTCAGGATACGAAGCGTAGCCAGCATTGTCTCAATTTCCGGCGTTAAACGGTTACAAGTTATGACGATCTCCGTTTCCGTGACGCTGTCATCGGTGTGAATTGAAATTTTCAAGCGCTCTTCACCTCCTGCACCATGAAAGTATCATGACTCGTTCTCCGATTCAATTGAAAAGACGTCTGTTGCCATATTCGTTGTTTCAAATGCCGGAAAAACGCTCTTGTCACGACTTCATAACCACCAGACAGGCGACGGCGCAGCGGATCTCATTCCTCCACGCAATGGATGCGGGTGATGTGAGTTATCTCATTCATCGCCGGGAGACCGAGGCGGTCGGGGAAGAGGGGTTCCAGGGAGAGGGAATTGGTCGCTGCAATTTTTAGTAACTTCAACGTCCTCAATTGCCATTAAACAGTCATAGCAGAACAACCTATGCTCACTTAACAAAAAATTATTGCCGCAAACGGCAAAAATTCTCCCTTATCCTTGCGCAAGTGTGGCTAGTTCGATATGATGTTAATAAAGAAAAAGTGCCGCAAACGGCAAAAATTCTTTCTTAGCGGGCTGGCGCGCGTGTTTGTAAAAGAACCGGATCGTGCGAGTGATCATTTCAATATCGGAGGACCGCATGATAATTAAGCGAGATATCTATCTGAACCGGCTGATCAGTAAGAAACATAACGGTCTCATCAAGATAGTCACCGGAATCAGAAGGTGCGGAAAGTCGTACCTGCTTTTCGAGCTTTTTCACGCGCACCTGAACGAAGTCGGAATCAAGGACGACCAAATCATCGAAATTTCACTGGATGATGAGGCTAATGCGAAATACAGAAATCCGATGGAGTTGGGAAATTACATCCGAAGCCGGATGACGGATAAGAATCGGGAGTACTATGTCATTCTCGATGAAATCCAGCACGTTAAGGAAGTGAAAAACCCATGGCTCGATGATCCGGACGAGACGATCGGTTTTGTGGATGTGCTCCTCGGATTGATGAAGATGAAAAACGCCGATATTTACGTCACGGGGAGCAACTCCAAAATGCTCTCTTCCGACATTGTGACTCAATTCAGGGACCGGGGGGATGAAATCAGACTGTACCCGCTTTCTTTCAAGGAGTTTTATGACGCCTTTCCGGACGGCAAGGATAACGCATGGAAAGAGTATTACACGTACGGCGGTTTGCCGAGAATCATGTCATTAGTCACGCACAAGGAAAAAAGCGATTACCTCCAAAACCTTTTCAAGAACACCTACCTGAAGGATGTCATTGATCGACATAAAATTCGCAATGACAAGCAAATACTGGATGACCTTGTGAATATCGTATCCTCTTCTGTCGGATCACTGACAAATCCCAAGAAATTGTCCGATACGTTCAAATCGAAAAGCGGGATTTCGATCAGTTCGACGACGATCGACACCTATATGGAATATTTCGAAGAAGCCTTTATCATCGACCTTGCCCGCAGATATGACATTAAAGGGAAGAAGTACATCGGCACACCGCTCAAATATTACTTTTCGGACATCGGCCTGCGGAATGCGCGCTTGAATTTCAGACAGCAAGAGGAGAACCACATCATGGAAAATATCCTTTTTACCGAGCTGAAAACAAGAGGATACAATGTCGATGTCGGCGTTGTTGAATACAGGCATATCGACAAAAACGGCAAGGATGTCAGAACCCAACTGGAAGTCGACTTTGTCGCCAATGACGGAGGAAAAATATACTACATCCAGTCCGCGCTTCATATTGATGATGAACAAAAACGGCAGCAGGAAATCAACTCAATCCTTCGGATTCCGGATTCCTTCAAAAAAATCGTTGTTATCAAAGATGACATCATGCCATGGCATGACGAAAACGGAATCCTATATACAGGCATCAAGGAATTTCTCCTGGACGCGAACGCAATCCATCGATGACCGGGACATTCAATCTCACGGAGCCCCCAATGAACAAAACCCTCTCATACTACAACCAAAACGCCCAAGCCTACGCGGCCGCCATCCTCGATCTCGCCTGCCGCCCCGCGCCTCCATCCTCGTTCTCGAATACATCTCCCGCGCGCTCAAAAAGGCGGCCACCTCTACGCCTCCTTCAAATACGGGGAGTTCGAAGGTGAACGCAACGGCCGGTATTTCACGGACATGACCGAAGAGACTTTCGAAAAACTCCTCGCCCCATTCACCGAGCTTATCATCATTGACACGATGATATCCGCCGACGTCAGGGAAGCAGAGAAGGGGAGAGATGGCTGAATGTGTTGGTGAGGAAGGACTAGAATACAAACTATTTTTCAGAAGCATCTTGGCGGACACTCTCGAGGGCTTGCTCAGTTGTCAAAGGCTGCCGCCCGGTCCCCGCCGTCATCTACCTGATTCATCATTTGTATTCCGGCGATCAATACCCGAAAATCAACACTTTTGAGGTATAGTTGAAGAGATAGGTCAGAGATCACCAATGCAAAGGGAAAAGCCCAATGAGTTACGATTTAAGGATTTATACAATTAACAAGCCGGATTTCAGTGGCATTAAAAACATGCCCAATATCGAGATGAACGAAGACGCAATCATACTCCCATCAAAGAATCATCAAATAGTGATCTCAAAAGATACGCCGATTGAAAATGAAGATATCCCGCAACAAATCAGCAAGGAACTTCCGGGGCTCAGTTATTTAATTGAATGCAATTTGGAGCCGTGGACGGATAATGAAAATCGAATCAAAGAATTATTAAAAGTAGCTAAAATCATTGCCAAAGAAAGCATCGGCGTCATAGAAAATCCGCAAACGGATGAGATCATCCTGCCATCCGGAGTCAAGCGAGTTCTTGAGTTCGAAAAAATCGAACGCTTTTCGATTATTAAAATGTCCTGGTGGTTTAATGATGATTCCCTTCTTAATAGCAATAAATTGAAGCTGTTATTGGAAGCGATCGAAAAATATATCCCGGAAGCCCTGCCCAGACGATATGGAGAATACGAACCGCCAACAGAGAAATTTACAGACATTGCGACTTTTCATGATTATATTCTAGGGCATGCAAAAAAACAGATTGTCTGGTATCCGAGTAAACCGGTCGATAATGTACATCTGGGGTTTCCGGACTTCATCGGACCGGATAGGAGGGGTTATCGATTCGGTCAGTTTTCAGTTTCCATTGATTCGGCAGTCCTGACGATGCCGGGGTGGAAAACGACAATCGTGCGTTTTTTCAAAAGCGTCAGCCGGATTCTGGATCCATTTTATGGGGATATATATATTCTAAAAAACTACATTCGCGCCCGTACAACTTCTTACATCGATGGCAAGACAGAACGGCATCCCATTTGCAGCTGGTGGTGGAATGGAGTCCCGAGAAAACCCGGAGTAGGAATAGTTATAGGTAGACCTTTACTCGATTATGCAAAAATAAAAAATCCGACATTTGTTCTGGACAACGGATGCGAAATCTTACTCGACGAGCAATTTGACGAAATTCAAACTGAGGATATTGTCATTCATAATCAGATTTTGCAGCCAAGAGCTAAGATTATATCGAATGGAAGAGGTTATGGCTTTAGTGGCCTCTATCCGAAAAAATGGCCGTTTAGCGGACCAAAGCAAAAAAATTAGCAACTTTACATGAGTCAGTATTCCTTCTGAATTCGGTTGTCCAAAGGAGCCGCTACAGCCAAAACGCCCAAGATAAACTGACACGCCTTTCGATGTATTTTCGCTACTAGATTTCCTTTTAGGCATGCAAAAAGACACCTCGTTTGAAGTGTCTTCAGATTGCAATTTGTGTCTTATTTATGCTTCAGCTTTCCATAAGAAAATATTCGATAGAATCTCTAGCATTTCATCAAAGTTTGTCACTCTTATGCCTAAATTCTTCAAATCAGGCCTGTCTTCCTTGATCTGTTCAATGAAATGAATAACATCATTTTGAATATCTCGAGAGGATTCAATCCTGCTTGTAGGAGATACATTGGCAAGAAGCCTAAAGACGTCATTCCTATGTTTCTTTATGTTTTTCGTATCGATATCTTCTCCGGCTTTTTTTCGTTCTTTCAAATCCAGCCATGCTTTAATCTTAAACAGGATTACTGTTTCCAGATCTATAAGAGAAAAGCCATCTAATGTACGTCTGCCTTTTACTAATACATCATAATAATCATCATTTAATAGTATTGCAGAGAGACTGACGATGCTGTCATCAATGTGAATGGGAGTCAGTCCACTTTCGAAGCTAAGTTCAAATTCATATGAACGCTTACTGAAAAGCTCGATTATCATAGGGAAGGATGAATTTTCAGGATTTGTAAAACGATAAAATTGATTATTATCCGTTCCCTTCTCACGATGTTTATAACCCCCATCTTCTATAAACTTCCAGAAGGTTTCCCCAAAAGAGGAATCCAGAGCCTCAATGATGAGAACCATATCCAGATCCTTGGTGGCTCGAAATGAAGCTCCAAGTTCATCCATAAGAATTTCGCAAGCTGTCCCTCCAATAAAGACATATTGATTTGTGTGGTTTCCAAAATACTTTTTGAAAATTTCTAATCCGCGTACCATGGCTCAACTCGCAAGATTTCTTCGAATGCTTGCTCAACCCTTTCGTCAGTTTCTTCCTTCAAAGACGCATATAAGGATAGTAGATCTACATGACCATTTATAGAAAACAGTATCGGATTATAATCCCATAGTTCTAACTCCACCAGTTTTGCATCCTTAATTAGGTCTCTATTTTTAACAACGTCAATCTGTTCTGTAGTTAGCTTCTGTCTATCTATTGCCATAATCGGATGATCAGGTGGATTGATCATGGATAGCTCTGCCAATGCATCCATTCCGGCAACCAATGCACCTGCCGGCCTTGTCGTTGTGTAAATGATTTTCCTCACTGGATTCTTTAGATAATCACGTCCCCTGAGAAAGTAGTCCGGGTCTGAAATCCGCTTATACTCCTTACTTCGGCCAGTCATCCCTCCAATTTCATAGGTGATGAGATTTGCACGGTATAGTTCATTTAATGCTCTGGAAGCGGTCATTTTGTTAAAGCCCAGCTTTTTGCCAAAATCAGTTGTATTAACAACTTCCTCTTTATGGTACAGAAAGTACAAATATGCAATCTGCGCAGGTATTGTGAATCCCTTCATCTCTTCGCTAATATCTTCCTGGACTTTTTTCAAATCAAGCCCCAAGAATGGCAAATACATCTGTCCATCTTCAATCACAAAGGCAATCCTGTTTTCAATCAGACTTTTTCTTCTATACCTTGAGATTTCTTTGTAAAACAGGACAATTTGACGATCCGTCAGGGTCTTAATTTGCTTTATATGCTTTTGAAGCTGATCAACATTTGGCATCTCGTCTACAGCTTCTATTAAAATGCACTTTGCTCCAAGAATCATCGCCTCATAAAAGCTGTAGTTATCCCTCAGAAAAATCGGAAAATTATTCTTTTTAGGCCACGGTTTTATTATAAGATTCTCATCTATATTTTCTTTTAAGTATAATTCAACAGTCTTGATCAATTAGATCACCCCCTAATGTAACAATTTTCGTTTTAAATATAACGCTTAAACCGTTATATTTCAAGTCGTTTTCGTTACATTAGGTTGATATAACCTTATCATCAATGGAGTACTTGATGGGTCGATCTTCATCCATGGGACAATGAATATAAATACTGATCTAATAGATGTTATAAAGTCAAATATTTCTAATTTCGAATATGTCAAAAGGGACAAGTATAGGACAGTGTGGGGAGTAGAGTGAAGGTAGAAACAATTCAACCCTGATGACTTTTATGAAAGGAGACGCATCATGAAGAAGTTGAGCTCGAAGTCAGCGAACTGATTAGTTTTGATGATAATACACAGTCCATGATTTTGAGCCTTTACGAAAAGTCATAACAGGAGATTGAAGGTTTCTGTTGCTTCTATTTTACTACGTGATATCGTATATAATATAGTTGGCACTTTATTACTGTATATGAATATTTGAAAGCAGGTAGAAGATGTATTGCCACAATTGTAAAAGTAAAATCAATGATGGCTCAAAATTTTGCATTTTTTGTGGAACGGCGACTGCTTTAGAGAGAAAGATTGAGCCGGAGAAACCTAAAAGCAATTCGCTTCGGTTATCCAATTCAATCACGAAGAGTGAAATATTTGTCGGAGGTTTTATCTTAACGTCTCTGAGTTTTCAGGCAATCATCTTAGTCAGGAATTTGGAGTTTCTGGAACAAACTCGGTTCGTCTATCCCATTGTTTGTGCTGTTTTAGCAATAACAATTTTCATAATAAATAGAATATATGAGCTTAAAAGGATCATCGTTCATTCATTGATTGCGTTCTGTATCGCTCCGTTACCTTTGTGGATAATTATGGTTTTGTCCAGTAGGGGGGAATATGATGCATTGTATTATCTACTTGTCGGACTAATACCCACTATCAAATTAGTCGTCATTAATGCACTTCTCTATTTTTCGGTAATATTGGCATGGTTCTTTGGATATACCATAATAAACAAGCGTAAAAAAACAACTAAATGATCGTTACATTGGGTTATAGATCTGCACGATACATCCCAATAACTCATTTCTCTCCAAAGAAATGCAAAACAGAGTGCATCTGCATTTTTTAAATAGTGAAGACAAGGATAGAGAATTGATTATAATATATTCCATATATTGAGTTAAAAAATAGATAGAGGTTTTGAATGGTAGATTGGCGCATACCGACGGAAGAAGAAGCCGAGATTATTTTAGAACAGGAAAAGAAAAAAGTCTCAGACACAAGAAAGGGGCTTGTAGTACAAATTCTGTGCATTTTAGGTATTGTGCTTCTGCTGCTGGGGGCTAACTTCGTTGACGGGATAGATAAGAGAACTAAAGAGATACTTGGCTACGACCCGCGGACTTCCAAAGGTCCGGTCACTAGGTATTCTACTGTTGACGACGAGGAAGCAGAAGAACGTCGCCAAGAGCAAGAGGAAGAGATGGAGCAAAGGAGCCGTGTATTTTGGGCGATGAGAGATCAGGATCCGGAGGCGCCTGACTTTCCGCAGATTAGTGTTAATCCGGAATTGTTTAATTACTTAATTGTTGACAAAGTTGACGAAGAGGAGAAAGAAGCTCAACGCGAAAGACAGGAGAAGGAAGTTCAGAAGGCGAGAGCAGAAGCCGCCGGGGATGTTCTTCCGGATCATATTCCCGCGTTTGTGTTCATATTGTCTTTAGCTGTCGGCGCTTACCTGATCTGCTTTTACTTAACGCGGAACAATCTTCGTGACGTTATCGACCGGAAATACGAAGTTGCGACGGGCAAGTTTGATGATAAGAGTTTCTTAAAAATGGGAAGATATAGGACGCAGTACTTTGTTGTGGCGCGATTTGACGACGACTCGACATTGGAAGGACAGGTTACGCAGGAGACCTTTGAGAAGGCTACAGCGAGCACTTCAATTCTCATGGTCGCCCGCAAGGATCCGGACGGTGAGGTGCAAGTGTTTCGTACGTACGTGTGTTGAGTTGAGACTTTTCACTCCGGGGCGGCAGAATTCGGACTGTATATCAAGCGTTTCTTCAATGGCAGGTTGAGCCTTCGAACAGTTCTTGTGTTATAATGTCGTAGTGCAAAAATATCCCATATTTCAAACATGCTCAACATAACTTATGGTGCCTAATGCGACCGGACAAGATTAAGTCAATCGTAAAAAGTGATTTTTTTATTGCGGCACTGATTACAGCTGTGTCGTTTATTCTTGTGCTTTTGTTTTGTGATATCAAATATGAAACGAACGATGATCATGTTGTTGAGGGCATACTCAGTGGCGCCTTTAACGGTGAATATAATCCGTATATGTTATTTTCGAACGTTTTATTGGGATACGTTCTTGTTTTTTTATATTCTCACACCGCTAATATTAGCTGGTATTTTGTGAATTTAATGGTCATGGGAATTCTCTCCGTTTTCACGGTTAATTATATCTGTATTAAGAAAAACAACAGGGTGGTCGGGGTTTTGTTCGCGGTCCTCGCCACGGTTTTTCTGTCGAATGACTTGTTTATATTGCCCACATTTACCAAGACTGCTGCGGCGGCCATTGCAGCAGGTGGTCTGTTATTAATCGAAGCACTCTTTACTACATCCGCAAAAACATCTTCGCCCCCAAAGCCATCGGCGAGTCGCATAGCTTCTATTGTTTTGGCTTGTATTTTGATGCTTTCCGGATCTTTGTTGCGTTTCTTGTGTGTTTATCTGGTGGCGCCTTTTGTTGCGTTGATGTTCTTACTCAAGGTAATGGCGCAACGGAAAGAGGAGAAGAACGTAAGACAATTGTTAACGAGAGCCGGTTGCTGTCTTCTTATACTCATGGGACTATTTTCATTTCGTTTCATCGGTATTTTCATCAGAAATCAGAGTCCCGAATATAAAAGCTTTTATCGATACAACGAAATCCGTGCAAAAATTACGGATACAAGAAAATTGAGTTGGGATGACTATGAGAAAGAATTTGAAGCAAATGATCTGGATGTTCTTGATTTTTTGATGTTTGAATCCTGGAGTTTTGCGGATAACGATATCTACCCGATCGAGAGACTCGAAAAAGTTGGGAAGATATATCAATCCACATTTGAAAATTCAGCCCATCCTGTCGCAAGAGTCATTAACGCATTTTTGCCGCCGTATTTTTTAATGAATCCTGTTTTTATGAGTTGTTTTATACTCGGTTTGGTAGCCGTTGCTATTGACCGGAAATCTGCCGGAAGAGTCCTTTTATGCTTTTTGGGACTATTCATCATGCTCTGTGTTTTTCTCTACATTGGACGATATCCATATAGAATTATTTATGGCCTTAGTTTCTCTCTCATGGTGAGTATTCTGTCATGTGTTTCGATGAGGGATATTCCCGGGAAGGGAATGCAAAAAGCATTAATACTTTTGACGGCAGTTCTTGTTGCATATCAAGTACCCACATATATAAAAGATCAGTCATATAAAGATTTACCGTATCAGGATTTGATTAAGCATATGGAAAACGACTCAGAGCATTATTATCTGTGTGACATCTTCTCTACTAGTCAAGAGTTACCTTACTATTACGCGCCTTGGGAACGCCTTCCTCTCAATTACTGGAATGATAATTATTCTTATTTAGGCGGCAGCAGCACGGGCTATCCTGAAAAGCAAGAATGTTTGGAGGATAATGGAATTGATGAACAAAACCCTTATAAGAGCCTCATTAATGATAATATCTATGTAGTTGATAATCACTATATCGAAGTCAAATTTTTATATTTGCGTGAACACTATTATCCCAACGTGAAAATTGAACTGGTTGATGTTATTGACGGGGCTAACATTTGGAAATTTTATCTTGAGGAGTAAAATGCGACCGGACAAGATTAAGTCAATCGTAAAAAGTGATTTTTTTATTGCGGCACTGATTACAGCTGTGTCGTTTATTCTTGTGCTTTTGTTTTGTGATATCAAATATGAAACGGGCGATGATCCGATTGTTGAGGGCATACTCAGTGGCGCCTTTAACGGTGAATATAATCCGTATATGTTATTTTCAAACGTTTTGTTGGGATACGTTCTTGTTTTTTTATATTCTCACACCGTTAATATTAGTTGGTATTTTGTGAATTTAATGGTCATGGGAATTCTCTCCGTTTTCACGGTTAATTATATCTGTATTAAGAAAAACAACAGGGTAGTCGGGGCTTTGTTCGCGGTCCTCGCCACGGTTTTTCTGTCGAATGACTTGTTTATATTACCCACATTTACCAAGACTGCTGCGGCGGCCATTGCTGCAGGTGGTCTGTTATTAATCGAAGCACTCTTCACTACATCCGCAAAAACATCTTCGCCCCCAAAGCCATCGGCGAGTCGCATAGCTTCTATTGTTTTGGCTTGTATTTTGATGCTTTCCGGATCTTTGTTGCGTTTCTCGTGTGTTTATCTGGTGGCGCCTTTTGTTGCGTTGATGTTCTTACTCAAAGTAATGCCGCAATGGAAAGATGAGAAGAACGTTAGAATAGTGTTAACGAGAGCCGGTTGCTGTCTTCTTATACTCATGGGACTATTTTCATTTCGTTTCATCGGTATTTTCATCAGAAATCAGAGTCCCGAATATAAAAGCTTTTATCGATACAACGAAATCCGTGCAAAAATTACGGATACAAGAAAATTGAGTTGGGATGACTATGAGAAAGAATTTGAAGCAAATGATCTGGATGTTCTTGATTTTTTGATGTTTGAATCCTGGAATTTTACGGATAACGATATCTACCCGATCGAGAGACTCGAAGAAGTTGGGAAGATATATCAATCCACATTTGAAAATTCAGCCCATCCTGTCGCAAGAGTCATTGACGCATTTTTGCCGCCGTATTTTTTAATGAATCCTGTTTTTATGAGTTGTTTTATACTCGGTCTGGTAGCCGTTGCTATTGACCGGAAATCTGCCGGAAGAGTCCTTTTATGCTTTTTGGGACTATTCATCATGCTCTGTGTTTTTCTCTACATTGGACGATATCCATATAGAGTTGTTTATGGCCTTAGTTTCTCTCTCATGGTCAGTATTCTGTCATGTGTTTCGATGAGGGATATTCCCGGGAAGGGAATGCAAAAAGCATTAATACTTTTGACGGCAGTCCTTGCTGCATATCAAGTGCCCACATATATAAAAGATCAATCATATAAAGATTTACCGTATAATGAATATATAATAGAAGCAAATGATATATTTTCCGGTTCGTCAGCCTATGACGGAATCAAGTATCGTTATGTGATTACTGCCGCAGATCCATATCAAAATATGATTAAGCATATGGAAAACGACTCAGAGCATTATTATTTGTGTGATTTCTGGACAATAATTCAAGGTTCATTTTACTATTTCTCGCCTTGGGAGCGCATCCCTCTAAACTACTGGAACGACAATTATTTCTGCCTTGGTGGAATCACCATGAACTACCCTGACAATCAAGAATGTTGGGAGGATAATGGAATTGATGGACTAAACCCATATAAGAGTCTCATTAATGATAATGTCTATGTAGTTGATAATCACTATACCGAAGTCAAATTCTTATACTTGCGGGAACACTATTATACCAACGTGAAAATTGAATTGGTTGATGTTATTGACGGGTTTAGCATTTGGAAATTTTACCTTGAATGATCAAAGGAGATTTTTATGATTTCATTTAATGTTCCTCCTTATGTCGGCGGTGAACTCGAAAACATAAATTGTGCGGTCAGTGACAGAAGAATATCCGGTGACGGAGAATTTACCCGAAAGTGTCATCGCTGGTTAGAGGAGAACACGGGCGCTTCAAAAGCATTATTAACGACTTCATGTACTCATGCGCTTGAAATGACGGCGCTTCTGGCAAATATTCATCCCGGAGATGAGGTCATTATGCCTTCTTTTACTTTTGTCTCTACGGCAAATGCTTTTGTATTAAGAGGTGCAAAAATAGTCTTCGTCGACATTCGTCCGGATACAATGAATATTGATGAATCATTAATCGAAGACGCGATCACAGAAAAAACCAAAGCAATTGTCCTTGTGCATTATGCCGGTGTTGCCTGTGAGATGGACATAATCATGGCTATTGCCGGACGTCACGATCTTATAGTTGTTGAAGATGCCGCGCAGGCGATAACCAGCACATATAAAGGGAAGCCGCTAGGAACGATCGGCGATTACGGCTGTTATAGTTTTCATGAGACAAAGAATATTTCGATGGGCGAGGGCGGCGCCTTATTAATAAGGGATGCCCAATATACTGAACGCGCAGAAATAATTCGAGAAAAGGGCACAAATCGCAGCAAGTTTTTTCGCGGTGAAGTTGATAAATATACATGGGTTGATATCGGCTCGTCGTATTTGCCCAGTGAAATTAATGCAGCATACTTGTATGCTCAATTGGAGCGTGTCAATCAGATAGAAGAAAGCAGAATCAGTAGCTGGAACAATTACTATGCACGCTTACAGTCGCTGGCAGAAGAAGGCAAAATTGGCCTCCCTATTGTTCCTGAATACTGTCATCATAACGCGCACATTTTCTTTATAAAGACGCGTGATATCCAAGAAAGAACTGAATTTATCCGTTTTATGAGGCAAAATGAAGTCGGCTGTGTATTCCACTATATCCCTTTGCACAGTTCTCCTGCCGGACAAAATTTCGGGCGGTTTAGCGGTGAAGATCGATACACGACAAAAGAAAGCGAGCGATTGGTTCGACTTCCAATGTTCTATGGCATGACCATTGAAGATAACAACTACGTATGTGATAAGGTATTAGAATTTTATAGTTTTCGTTGATCAATGACATTGTGAAAGAATGAGTGTCGGAAACCGAAAGATAGGTAAGGTCATAACAATGAGTAGAATTTTTTTCCATGAGACTGCAGTTGTCGACAACGTCAAAGCCGGGGAAGGTACGGGTATCTATCGACACGCATACGTTAAGAACACCGAACTCGGCGACTCTTGTTCGATCGGGGATTATTCCAGAATTGAAGATTCCCGTATGAGCGAGCATGTCATTATTCAGCGTAACAACATGATTTACAGCGGGGACATCGGAAGGTACACATATACCGGAAGAAACACAACAATCTGGCACAGTCAGATCGGAGCCTTCTGTTCGCTCTCCTGGAATGTCAGCATCGGTGGCGCAAATCATGACTATACGCGTGTAACAACCCATTCTTTTATATATTCCGGAGACTTCGGGCTTCTTCCGCCGGATGAGGAGATTTATGACCGTTTTTCAACACCATGTATCATTGGAAATGATGTATGGATTGCCGCAAACGCGTGTATATGCAGGGGAGTTATCGTTGGGAACGGAGCGGTCATCGCCGCCGGTTCCGTCGTCACGAAGGATGTTGAGCCCTACACGATTGTCGGTGGCGTGCCCGCAAGACCAATAAAGAAAAGATTCTCCGAAGATATCATTCAAAGACTTGAGAAGATCTGCTGGTGGGAGCTGCCGGCGGATGTAATCAAAGATAATTTCCAATGCTTTAATTCTGTCCCTGATGAGGCGTGTTTATCGGCACTTGAAAGTATTTGTGAAAGGGGAAAATAATGAGAAAGAAAAAACTGATGATACTTGGTGCCGGAGCCGCGCAGGTTCCTCTTGTCAGGGTCGCGAAAGAGCTCGGATACCATACGGTCGTCGCAAGCATTGACGGAAATTATCCTGCGTTCGATGTTTGCGATGAAATCGCCTTGGTTGATATATCCGATCCATCCGCCGTGCTCGAGAAAGCAATCGAATTCGGAATTGACGGTATCACCACCTGCTGCCTCGACACGGGAATTCACGCGGTGGGATATGTCGCCGAAAGGCTCGGTCTATGCAATATTTCAAATAGCGCTGCTGAAATGTGCAATAACAAGCTCTTAATGAAACGCGCTTTTTTAGACAACGGTGTTCCCACAGCTGACTTCCGGATGGTAACCGATACGCACGAACTATTCAGCGCGATGGATGATATCGGTTTTCCGCTAATCATCAAAGCCGTAGATCTTCAGGGAAGCCGCGGAATTTATATCTGTCGGTCAGTCGATGAGGCAGTTAACGGATATAATAATATAATGCCGGTTACGAAAAAAGATTTTTGTATTGTTGAAAAATACATAGAAGGATATGAATTCGGAGCGGAAGCATTTATATATAATCATGATATTTTATTTGTATTACTTCATGGGGGCAATACTTATATGAGCCATACCGCCGTGCCAATCGGTCATTACGCTCCGTTTGACGGAGACGATCAGCTCAAAGAGCAGGCGGACACGGTTGTCAGAGCGGCAATTGACGCTATTGGGCTTGATAACTGTGCAGTTAACGTTGACCTGATTGTTGAAGACAACACGGTTTATGTTATTGAGTTGACCGGTCGCGTCGGCGCCACCTGTCTTCCTGAGCTTGTCAGCATCTATTACGGGATTGACTACTATCAAATGATTGCCATGGCAGCGATGGGTGAGAATCCCGCACAGGTCTTTGAGAAAAGAAGTGAAACATACACCGCAAATGCCTCGCGAATGCTGTTATCCGAAAGATCCGGCACGATTGCAGATATTATGCTGGATATTCCGGAGGATGACAGGATATATGAGGTTTCTATGATCGTTGAAAAAGGAAGCAAGATTAATAAATTCGAAAACGCTAAAGATCGAATCGGACAGGTTATTGTTAAGGGCAAGACCTATGATGATTGTGAAAAATTGATTCAGAAAATTCAGAACGGAATAACAATCATTTTGGAACAGGATATAGAGTAATAATCTGTTCCGCGACCGAACGAAATAATTTATGGGAGAAAAGATATGATTACTGTTTCAGTCATCATCCCTTGTTATAAATCATCAAAAACGCTGCCGATCGTTGTGGAGAATATTAAAAAGGCGATTCTCGCAAGAGAGGGATATGATTATCAGATTATCCTCGTGAATGATTATCCTTATGACGAGACCTTCGGGGCCATAAGGGAGCTTTGCCGGGATGAGAAAGTGATCGGGGTCAATCTGTCGAAAAATTTCGGGCAGACCGCTGCCAAGATGGCGGGGCTTAAGTATTTTTCGGGCGATGTGCTTGTATATATGGATGACGACGGTCAGCATCCGGCAGATCAGATTTACTTGCTTGTCGATAAAGTACTCGAAGGCTATGACATGGTCTACGCGTATTTTCCGCATAAAAAGCACAGCCTCTTCAAGCGTTTTACAAGTTATCTAAACAATAAATTATCTGAACTCAAAGGGACAAAGGTTAAAAATGTTCATGTGTCCAGTTATCATGCGCTGAGCAAGTTTGCCGCCGCAAAACTGAAAAAATACAAAAGTCCGTTTCCCTCGATTGGCGGCTACCTTCATGTGATAATAAAGACCTGTGTCGATGTCGAGCTTGAGCACAGGGAGCGGATAAGCGGAGAATCCAATTACACGCTGAGAAAGCTCTTCGCTCTCTGGTTGACCACCTTCACTAACTTCTCCTTAGTACCGCTGAGATTTGCCTCGATAATCGGCTTCGGGTGCTCTGTGGTGGGGTTCTTATTCGGTCTTTTCGTTGTACTGCGAAAGATAATCAATCCATCGATTGCCGCGGGCTACACCTCAAGTATCGCCCTGCAGCTTTTTATCGGCGGTATCATCATGCTTATTCTCGGACTGATCGGAGAATACATCGGCAGAATTTATATGACGATCAGCGATCTGCCGCAGTATGTCGTACGCGAGGAGCTGAATAGTGAAAAGCTTGACATAGAAGAGCTAAGCACCTCATCTAACCGTCAATTTAATAATTCTACTGACAAAGAAGTACAAAGGAAAGATTGAATTCTGTATGGATAAGATGAAAAAACTTGCGATAATCGGGGCGTCATATCTGCAAAACCCGCTGATTGAAAAAGCGAATCAGCGTGGAATGGAAACGCATGTTTTTGCATATAAAGACGATGCAATCGGTGAAAAAACGGCATTTTGTTTTTATCCGATCAGTATCATCGAAAAAGATGCAATATTAGAGAAATGCCAAGAAATCGGCATTGACGGAATCTGCACGATTGCTTCTGATTTAGCCGTGGTTACGGTAAATTATGTCGCTGAAAAAATGGGATTAATTGGAAACTCTATAGAAACCACAATGAAGTCAACCAATAAACACCATATGCGACAATGTTTTTTTGAAAACAACGATCCTTCACCGAAGAGTTATAAAGTTCAATCTTCAAAAGATCTGAGCGAGGCCCGACTTGCCTTTCCGATGATCGTAAAGCCCCTCGATCGTTCGGGCAGTCGGGGAATCACTAAAGTCTATAGTTTTTCTGAACTGGAAGATGCCATTTGTCATGCGCTGGATCAGGGTTTTGAAAAAAGCGCTTTGGTTGAAGAGTTTGCAGAGGGCGATGAATACAGTATCGAATATGTATCCTGGCAGGGCATCCACCATTTCTTGGCAATTACAAAAAAGTACACAACCGGTTCACCTCATTTTATCGAGACCGGACATGTTGAGCCGGCGCTACTATCTGCTGAAATTGAGGAGAAAATAAAACTAACAGTCTCACACGCGTTGACCGGTTTGGGAATTCGGTACGGCGCCTCTCATTCCGAAGTGAAGATTACTAAAGATGGCACAATTAAAATCATCGAAATTGGCGGCCGGATGGGCGGAGATTTTATCGGGTCTTCATTGGTTGAGTTGTCGACAGGCTTTGATTATCTAAGTGCTATTATTGATATTTCTCTGGGTATAGAACCTGACGTTAAAGTGTCCCCGGGAACCCATGCTGCTGTACGGTTTGTTATTAATCAAAACGATATCAACACCTTAGAAATGATGAAGCGGGATCATCCCGAAATACTTGTCGACTATGTCATTAACAATGCCCATACACCCAAAGAAGTAACCGACAGCAGTAATCGGTATGGATACTTCATTTTTTCTTCTTCCGATCGATCTTTGATCGAGAAATATTTACCTGACACAGAGGTAGAGGAAAAATGAAAAAAAATCTGAAAACCCTGTACTTACTTCACTTACTTTTAATCGTTTTCTCTTTTAGCGGAGTTATTAGTAAAATTGCATCTTCTTATGCTTTTCTAAGCGCTGAATTTTTTATCTGGTATTCGCTGATTATTATCTTACTAGGAATTTATGCGATTGTTTGGCAACAGATCATTAAACGAATGTCTCTAACAAAAGCCTATGCGAATCGAGCCATAACAGTGGTATGGGGCATGGTCTGGGGACTGTTGTTTTTCAAAGAATCGATTACCGCAGGAAAAATAGCCGGAGCAGTCCTCATTATCGCAGGCATTGTAATATTTGCCTATTCGGGAGATTCAGTGAAAAATGAACAATGATTTATTGCTCTATTCTTCCATCCTCCTGGTGGGAGTATTTATCAGTGCTGTATCACAAGTGCTTCTGAAAAAGGAATCACAGAAGGAGCACGCATCGCGAATTAAGGAATACCTGAATATCCGTGTGATCGTAGCTTATACCATTTTTTTCGCGTCAACATTTCTTTCGATTATTGCTTACAAAGGAATCCCCTTGTCTTGGGGGCCGGTCATTTCTGCAACAAGCTACATTTATGTCACTATTTTCGGCGTATGTATATTTCGCGAAAAATTATCTTTTATGAAAATAGTGGCGCTTGCTTTGATCATCCTTGGAATTTTTGTTTATTCATTCTTTGGCTGAAGAGAGCTCAAGATATCCGGCGGATCGGTCGACGGCGCTTTATTCTAATTCCAGAAAAACATGTGCGCCGTTCCATATCAACTGCTTCTCCATTGATCCTGAATACAACGATTCGCGAATTCCGGGATTCGCATACGTAAATGAAGTGTCTACATCAAGGATACCCTCATACATCAACGTTGATCCTTGGTATGCTTGAATGACAAACGGATGATTTGTTGTCCCGTGGTAGAGTATATCGGATGTATCCGGAAAAGATGTTTCTTCTTCGGATACTCTGCGAGTAAATTCAAGCGAAGTACGATCCGGGCCATCAATTATCATACCTCCGGCTGTACTACATTCATTACTGATAATCCAGACATCCTCTCCTGTGAAAAACAACTCAGGATCCAAATACACGAGTTCATCTTCAGTGGTTTTCTGCCAATGTTTGACAAAGGGGGAGGAGAGATATTGAACTTCATTAAAAAATTCAAAATCAGATCGGTGTGAGGCTGTATTGTACTTGTCGTAATCGTTGGATATCGAAACATAAACCGGCATTTCGAAAATGCTTGATTCGATGTTTCCGCTCTGTTCATTGCGATTAAGAGATATCGCGTAGGCTTTGACCTCATCTCCATCGGAAACGGTTACATAGACAGATCCCATCGGACAAGTATCATTGTAGTTCATCAGGTATGGTACAACGGTACCGGAATCGTTGTAGAAAATCTTCACAGGACTATGCGTCTTACCGGTTTTCGTATCATATAGAGTGACGTACAGCTCCGTGTTATTTTCCAGGGTGAGAAGAGCAAGCGTGCTATTGTCATCCAAAACATAGAGACCATACACATTTGAACTCGAGGGCTCACTGGATATCGGACAGGGAACGATGTTTTCGGGGATTGCGTCCTTCTTTGTGAGTTCAAGGGACCAGATCCCGGAGTCAAAGGTATAATCGACCGGGATACCGGAATCATTATGTATTGAGCTGCCGATTGTACTGTTGAGTACCATAAAATATGCAACCCCGTCTATCATAATCATCCTGCTATCGAATATATGTCCAAGATCTTCTGTGTCAGGAGGTATGTTACTTACCTGAAGCGAATTATAAATTTCAATACTGTAATTTTCGAACCGCTCCGAGAATTGGCTGAATAATAATCCCACAGGCGGATCGACTCTCCACGGGAACACATACAATTCGGCCATATTGTACGTCGCTTTCTCGCTGTTTTGCTTGCTGTCAATGCTGAAGGAGGATTCGCACGAGCCGTCGTTTGCAAAGCGGACATTCAGGTCACTGACGCGGATCAGGTTGTCTGAGTCCGGAAGATTTTCATAACGTACATTCAATTTTCGATCCTCAAGCAAGGAGGTATCACCGTAAATTGTAACCAATTCAACGTTCGACTGCTGCTTGCACGAGTCGACAAAGAACCAGCCCGCGACGGAGAGGCCAAGAAGAAGTGTAACGAGAAACAGTTGAGTCGGTATTTTGTGTTTCATGGAGGGTATCCTTCTTTCTGATTTGGCATGCGGGTCAATCCCGGGGGAGTATTGACTATGTCGCTATTCGTATAAGAGGGTTGCTTGGGCAGAAACATTATTCCATATTGGGTATCCGTACACATTGTCCAGGAACCGTAACTCCGGATTCGCGACAGTCAGATCCACAGAGAGCACCCCTTCGTAAAACAAGCTATTATCCCGATATCCCTGGATCAAGTACTCCTGAATCAAGTACTCGTACTCTTTTCTGAGTTGGCCAGGATACACTATTTTATCGCCAGAATCAGAATCTACGTACCGCCGTACGAAGGGTTCGCCTCGGTAATCACCGCGGTAAAAAAAGTAGTCATTCCGGTGCTCATAACTTATAATCCATAACTCGTCGTCGACGTAGTAAATGTCCGAAATACCATACATCTCAACTTTTTCACCGGCGCCGACTATTCTGAGTATTTCGTAATCCTCAAGGCCGGAAAGCCAACGCCAATTGAAATTATCCATCGGATAATCGATAATTTGGATCTCGCCGGTCACTTCATTTTCTCGAAGACCCAGTGCGTGATATGTTATTGGATTATTCTCATCATCACTCACAATCGCTATAAGAATGGATCCCGATGGACATGTGGAATTTACACTCAGAATTTGCGGAAAAATACGGACGTTTTCGCAATGGTATACGAGGCGCGGAGTGCTCGCGGTCTTTGTTTGAATATCGTAAAATGTCGCGTACAAGTCCGTTCTGTTTTCGACGGTGATCAGAACAAGAGCGGTTTCATCTTCCGTCGCATAGAGCCCATATACTTCAGAAGCTCCCGATGGACCTGTAACCGTATAAGGGACAACGTTCTCCAAATGAACCTCAGGGTGACTATACCCATCATCCGACGGTGTTTCATAGTAAGCCCAAATTCCGGATTGCGCTGTGTAATCATCCGTATATTCAGAACCATAATTATCCAGTGCATGGGTCTCAAGAGTAAAGTAATAAATGTCACCAATCTTTATTGTCCTTACATCGAACTCGGGCCACCTCGATTGCGCATGTATCTCTTCGACAATCAATGAACCAATCGGGAACGGTTGGGATGAATTCCAGAACGGGGGGTAATACGTATCAAGACGAAAACATGTATCTTTCGGGTCAGGGTTGACTTCGAAGAGCCCTAGTGTTTTGGGCGCTTTCGGAGCGATACCCGGAACGACTTTCTCCACGACAGGGCCGTCCTTGAAATTGACCAGCAGATTGCTTTCCAACCGGACATATGTTGTTGTCGTGGAGTTATAGGTTATTGCGATTTTCGTGTCTTCCAGTAATGAAGCATCTCCGACGGTCGTAACCAATTCAACGCATTCTTGCTTGCACGAGTCGACAAAGAACCGGCCCGCGACGGAGAGGCCGAGAAGAAGTGTAATAAGAATCAGTTGGATCGGGAAATTGCATTTCATTGATCTACTCCTCTTTGTCTTTCCTATATTCCCGGAGCACTTTTCCAACGCGGCCTTCATCACGTTGATATACTTCTCTCATCCAGGAAATCAGATCCATGCCCTCGTTTTCGAGATCTTCACTTGTCTTGTCCCCGACGATTTTTGACTTGTGGATCAGGACCACGCGACCGACGAAATGCTTGATCTCTTCAATCAGATGTGTGGAAATGATAAGGCATTCGGTCGGCTCAAGAATTCCGAGCAGCACCTTGTAGAAATCTTCACGATTAAAGATGTCGTTCCCCGCAAACGGCTCGTCGAGAAGAATGTAGTCCGCCCCTTGTGATAATGCGAAGATTGTCTCGAGTTGATTCATTTGCCCGGTCGACATGGAGCGATATTTCTGATTCTCAGGGAGATTAAAAAAATTCATCAGGAAGTAGTATCTCTCGACGTTGAATCTCGGGAAAAAGGTTGTAAAAAAGTTGAGGTGTTCATTCGCAGTAAAATTCGGAAATAAGTTGTGCTCACTGCTTGCGAATGATATTCGGGTCAATGCCTTTCGACTGATATCTCTCCCATCCAGAGTAATGTTGCCATAGGCCAGCGGCACGAAGCCAAGGATCGCGTTCATCAGTGTTGATTTGCCCGCGCCGTTTTCTCCGAAAAGACCGATGATCTCTCCCGGTTTAAAACGAAGCGAAATGTCCTGAATGCCGAATTTGGCGCCATAGGATACTCTTGCTTTATTAATTTCCAACACGTTTTTGTTCCCCCCCCTGATTACGTTATCTTTATTTTGTTGATGTGCCAAATGCCCGCGATGATCACCGTGACGGTCATCAGAGGCGTTAACCAAATCGAAATCGGTAACTCCATCATATAAATCAGTGCTGAGAAGAGGCCTGCGCCTGCGATGATCCCGGATAAGACTCCTCGTCCACCGCTTTTTACCGCGAAAACGGACAGGATGACCGCCGCGGGAAGCAACACCGGGAAAGAGACTACAGATGCAAACCGCCCGGGGTCGCTTATGCTGTAAAACACACGGATCGGTGACTGATCCCACATTGTTTCAAAAACATCAGTAGGGCGAAGTTCTTCCGGATATACACCGAGGTAGTATTTTGCCGATCCGAAAAGAGTCAGGTATTGAGTGGCCAAATAAATGGCGAGAAAAAGAAGCGTTGAAAGCAGTTTGTCCAGGTAGTACCAGGTTGGAGAAATGGGAAGCCGCATGATGGTTCGGATGCTGTTGGTTATATGATAATCTTTGAGAATCCATAAAACCGGCAGAACACATATCGTCAGAAAAGCAAAACCCATCCATTGAATATAACCTGACTCGATGAAGAGATCATTGATTTCCGGCATGCGCGCGTCCTCGTTCAGCACCTCGATCGTATAAGAATAATCTCCGTTTTCTACCCATTCTGAGTAATACCATTCCGGCTCAACTTTTTTTACGAGGCTCGTGAACGATATCCAAAAAATCAAAAGACAGGCAAGTATAAGAAAGAGACTTGCGATCATGGAGTTTTTCTTCTGCCTTACATAAAACAGCGCCTTCATAATTGTTTTCTCCCGATGCCGGTCATTCTTCACTATCAGAGATGTACTTATAGTCATCCACGGATATATTTGTGCGACCACTGAACAAGCTGTGAATCATGGTCAATAGAACGAGTGCCATAAGAACGAGTACTATGATTGTTCTTAATAGCGAAGGGCTTTCGTTGATCTGAAAACTGAGAATCACGATCGTGATGGTAACAGCGAGTGCTTTATACAAATCAGACGGGACATAATGTGTCGGAAAACCTGTTTTCTGAATCATATCCGAAATATAAACGGGGAAAATGCTCAGAATCAGAAGTTCCGGCAGGAGAAAAACCAGATATCCGATGTTTGTAATCGGGTACAGGACTGAGATTAACCCCGGAGGGGCAAATATCATGTATAACTGGGCATTGATATTTATTCCGGTGGGGGCGCTGCTGCGGTAAATCAGAAATCCGATAATGAGGAGCAGGAACTGAACCAGCCACACAGAAACGACCATACTGAGAGAATGTACAAGTTTATAAAGAGTTTGCTGCTCGAGTGTGACCGGAATTCGCATGGTAAGCTTCGAGGATTTGACATTATTCAGCGAATAAAATATCAGGATAAGGAAGAGGATTAGCAGCACTGCGATGATCGGCAAGATGATACTCATTCGAATCGATTGAAGAGCGCCGCGATATTCCGCCGGCCAATATTTTGTTTTGTCTTGTTCTCTAAAAAACAGATATTGATGCCCACCGTTGATGTAAAAGAGAAGAAGCCCGAGTTCAAGTGCTGCCATACCGGCAACCAGTCCCAAAAACCACTTCCATGTCACTTTCCAATAAAGATTAAGAAAGACCCCTAAACTTGAAAATTTGCTCATTCTGCCCCCTCTAATACCTTTCCCAGAATTCATTAATCAATGTACATGTCTTGTCCCGATCAAAGCCCATCTTTTTGACCTCAGTGATGAAGTTTGTGAGTTCCGCCCGGAGAAGATCATCACGGATCGCTTCCACCATTTTGTCGTCGAATTGAAGAATACTTTTAGACCCGAGATAGGTCACGATAAATCCCTCCTCCTCCATGATTCGATAAGCTTTCTGGATCGTGTTCGGATTGACACCCAGTGTAGCCGAAAGAATACGGCGCGAGGGAAGTTCCTCGCCGCTAACGGTATCCCTTCGAAGGATACACATTTTCACGTATCGAACGATCTGGGTGTAGATCGGAGAAAGATCATTCATCTGAAGACCGCTGAAATCCAGAATTGCTTTATCCTCCTCGATAGCACGAAATCACACATACCGTATCACTCGCGTAATACGGTACGCTCACTGTATCATGCCACTAGTACGGTTGTCAAGCGGTGAGTTTGCTATTGGAGGGGGGGTTGGGGAATACCGGCAAAAAGGAGTACTTTGGGCAGTTATGCCGGTAGTTTTGGAGCGTTGCGAGCCTTCGAGGGCTGTAAATTTGCCTTTTCGAGCGGTCCGGCTGACCATAAGATACAGCCTGGAAACTCAGATTTTCCGATTCAGGCTGTACATTTGTACATCCGCTTCTCAGAGCGCATGCTTCTCCGGCCCCGAGAAACTCGCGTCCTTATCACGACATCACGGCGCTCGCGAACTCGTGTCCTTTTCCTGGCATCAAAGACCTTGCGCTTTCAGATCCTTGATAATTTCAACATAGTACTCGCATGCGTCAAAGCCTTTGATGTTCTTGCGCGTCAGGTCGATCATATCGCCGTGCGATACGCCGCGGCGACCACGGGTCTCGATCATTCCGCGAAAATCCCCCCATTTGGCAGATTCAACGGAGACAAAACCATCGTTATCCCCATCGGTGCGCCGTAATATGGCAAATCCGACATTGAGCGGAAAATCGGCACTGAAGAAACTGCTCATTTTCGATGCAACGCTTGAATAGAGGACACCCTCCCGGTCGACGACCTGCTCATTGAATTGAGCACATTGCTTTATAGTAATGTCATTAATACCGCACTGAAAATCCGGCTCGGTATCGCCGAGCTTTTTGTACATGGCGTTATAACCCTTGGCCAATAACCGGATAAGTGACTTGGGGATTTTTTTAACGGCTATGTCGATCAGACTGCATCCGCGATGTGGCGTCCCGATTGTCGTCAGTGAAGCAACATAGGGCGCTGCGTCCAGACAACTGATGGCATACCTCGCATCCAGTCCACCCTTTGAGTGCGCTATGATATTCACTTTTTCGCAGTTTTCTTTTGCGAGAATACTCAGGATCTGTGCCTTAAGCTCAGCTCCGCTGACTTCCATCGGAGCGGCCGACTGTTGATTCCCATAGTAAACGACTGCGCCGTTTCGAAGAAGTTCCCTAGAGATGCGTCCCCAATAGTTGAAGATCTGCCAGTCTCTCCAGAAGATACCGTGAACCATCAGGAGAGGATATTTTGTTTTGCATACTTCGTTCTCTTTGCGCCCCTCGTTCAGTTCCTCTTTGTAGATCATGAAGAGGTACTCGCTCTTGGCCACGCGACAGCAACGCCAGAAAACGAAGAAATTCACAATCGGGATCCACCATGTGAAAAACAGCGTAACCTTCATCAACAGACTCAACTGCGTCGACGCTAATATGAATCTCAGGACGCCGTTCAATGTAATGGTCAGCAATATGATCAGTGCCCCCAAAACGCTGAAAACGACGGCAATGGGCTGAAAGTCAAATCTCGGCAGAATAAAGATCGAAAAGCAAATATCCGCGATGAATACGAGATTAGCGATAATGATCAGTTCGCGCCCGCCCATCAGCACTTCCCCGCGTGTGAAAGATTTCATTATCCATCGGGGTGTGATATTGAAGACGATGAGCAAAATCGCAGAGGCGACTATCATCGAAACATTAAGGATCGGCGGCGCATCCAGCAGAGAAAACACGAAATAGAAATTGGAACATAGAAATACTATGACAAGATTCAAAAGTCTTCTGATCATATACGCTCCCTTCAATTCCTAGTATCCGAGTTGCTTCAATTCCTCGACAATACTGACATATATGTCGCAAATGTCGCTGACATAGCCCTCTCGCATCCTTTTTGACAGTCGCCTCCGACGGATATCAACCTCATCTGCATGCGAGACACCCCGGCTCGTCGCGCCTCTGAGAAACCCTTTGAAATTCCCCCACTGCGCGGAAGACGTCGGGACCAAACCGTCGTTTTCGCCCTCTATGATCTTAATGAAAAAATGCGGCCAGAACAACAGCATATCACTGAACGAATTCCGCATGGCACCGGCATAACTCTGGTAGTAGATTCCGTCGACATCCGGGTTGTGTTGGTTGAAAGTATCCATATAGGTCGCCGATAGCTGCCTGCACAAAGAGTGAAAATCAGGGTTCCTGTCACCGAGCCATCTGAACCAGCGATTTGCGAAAAATGATACAATCCTGAACCAAAAACTCGGAAACTTTAGCAGCAAATCCATCGTCTTCACCCCGCGATGAGGCGTGCTGACCGTCGTCAGGCTCGCCACGACATCCGCCATACCGAGCGAAGATATCAGGTATCTGGATTCTATTCCGCCTTTTGAATGGGCAATGATGTTGACTTTATCGGCGCCACTCTCCCGGAGAATTTCAGTGATGCGTGCGTTCAGCGTATCCGCGTTATTCTCGATGGACGCCCAACCGTCCTGTTGTCCGTAGTAGAATCGGCATCCGCGAGACGCCAAAACGTTCGGAATCCGACCCCAGTAATTGAATCGTTCCCAATCACGAAGAGCCGCCCCGTGAACGAAAATAATCGGATATTTTGTTAGACAACTCTTATCAGGAATGTCCATTATCATATCAGCCTTTCGCGATCTTTTTCGCACGGGAATAATGCAAAACAGTTCTTGTCGCGAAAAATCCTAACTCAAGAATGAGTATTGTAATAAAGATAACTGATTTGCTCATCGGAACAATCCCTCCTGTGAAATCGTATTTTCATATACTTTCTTCAACCGGTCAATCTCGTAAAAGAGAAGCGCTTTTCCATCGTCCGTGATCCGGTACACAGTCTTACGATCCTTGTCATCGCAAACGGAAATTAGGCGGTCCTTGCTCATTTTGCCCAAGGTTCCGTACACCGTACCTGATCCCAAAACGATCCGGCCGTTCGTCAGTTTCTCGACGAACTTGATTATTCCGTATCCGTGGCGCGGCTCATTTAGGGATAATAAAATATAATATGCCGTCTCGCTCATCGGGACATACATTTTGAGGATCTTCTCAATACTCATGTCATTCCTCCGAGTAACTATGACCTAAACTATGTCGAGCCTCGACTATGTCACAGCTCGACTATATTACGACTTGACATAGTTCGTCAAGGCATATGCGAAAAGTTTTCTGCCGGATATTTATGGCGGCCATCTTGGGCGCATTCTACTATAGCTTTGAGATCCGTTACTCTCCCGATGATTGTGAGGATACGTATGTATCTCTTAAAACGAACTCAGTCAGAGGCTCATTATGAGCATAATCGCCATTCGAGTCATCCCAGATAGACACGATGTGATCCTTATAAAACTGTAATTCGCATCCATCCTTCGTAATGATTTTTATGAATAAATACGTTTTTTTCAGATCACTCATATCATCCCGCATTTTGGTGTACTCGTTGCTGAGTTGGGTGAGGACATCCAGATTCTCTTTGCAGTATTCCAGCGCGTTCCGGTCAACATAGAACTCGATACTAAACGAGTCGATGTTCCTGTGCTCTATGTAGTCTGTTTTAGCATCTGTTTCTTGTACCCGACTCAGAAGCTTCTGTAAATCCTTGATCATTAAGTCGTAGTTACTTTGTGTGTTATTTTCATATGTTTGATAGAAATCACGCCATTCACCGTTGAGGATTATTTTTCCAAATTGCTCCTCAATCGGTTCGTACAACTTCACATACGTCATGATGGCATCACGACGGAGGATATTGTCCTCGTATGTGTCGTAGGTATCCTTCTTTTTCGGCGAGTCGACCACCACCTCAAATTCAAGGTCGTCCTTCTCTGAGTATACGGTGAAATAAAACGTCTCGCCTTTATTTTCGATTGCTAAATGGAGCGAAGATCCGGGCATGCCAAAGATGTGAGGGCCATGACGCAACCATATGAAGTCGGTGATATTATCCTCATCAAAATCGTCAAAGTGATCATCAAGATAATCAGCCGCCTCTTCAAAAGCTTCGGCCTCGTGCTTTTCGGCAGATTTCTCTGCTCTGCTCTGCCTCACTCCCTCAGGAAGATACTCATAATAGAAAATCGCGAAATAGGCCGAAATCGGAATCAGGAAGAGGACCAGGAGAATCGTAAGAATAATGGTAACCTGTTTATGGTCTTTTTTCATTTGATTATCTCCGTGATCATTTGCAATAATCGATATTAAAAGAAATCATATCACGTCACCAAGGAGGCGTAAAAAATCAACTGTGAGGCAGAAGCGACTCCCGGAGGCTCCGGCGGGAATAAAAGCGGCAGAAGTACCGGCAATCGTCGGTCTCTCCAAAGCGCTCTCTTTTCAATACGAGTACGAAAGTAACACCGCCGGTCAGAAAATCGACTATAATATATTCAATTCACACTGAGTTTTAGAAAGTATTTCGGGCAGAGGTGTCGCCCCATTACTGGACCGCTGCAGATTCACGGTATGAAGTGGATTTTCTGATTCAGCGCGAAAACGATATCTTTCCGGTAGAGGTTAAAGCGGGAGCTTTCTATGGAATCAAGCGCGAACGGATTGCAAATGTATTGGCATAATGAGTTCAAGGAATAAAAGGAGAAACTGATTATGGATAACAAGATCGAATCAGAAATTATTGTTCGCTTTGCCCGACGCGATGAGCTGGACGAGGTGAATCGGATCCGCCTGCAGGTCAATGACGTGCATGTGAACGGGAGGCCGGATATTTTTCGGGCAGGATTCTGCGATGAGTTGAAGAACCATGTCTTCGAGATATTTGAGGCCGAGGACTCTGATGTGATCGTGGCGTTGGAGAATGAGAAGGTTGTCGGCTTTGCATGCGTCAATCATTTTATGCGCCCCGAAACACCGTATAGCCTTGCCCGGGGCATGTACCGTGTTGAGGAATTCGGCGTGGATGAGAATCACCGGCGTAAAGGGATCGGAAGAAAGTTGATCAACTGGATCGGGGAGGACGCCCGACAAAAGGGCTTTAACTTTGTTGATCTGGACATGTGGCAATTCAACGAGTCGGCACAGAAGTTCTATGAAGAGGTCGGTTTTACCACCTACAGAAGATATATGGAATGGAAGTTGTAATGGATGATTCCGGAGGCGGAGCTATATGACAGCGTCCTCATTGAGAAGCTATTGCCGCTCGCGACGGGCTCGAACTCTTGAGTGAATGTGTCTTCATAAGGGATTGATTTGATGACAGAGAGGATGCACATTTTCACCAAAGACCTTGTATCCACATATAAAGATCCAGAGGAAATCGTTGCGAAAGAAAGATACGATACCTTTACTCCCGACATCCCTCTAATATCTCCAGACCTTTATCGACGCTATCGCCGAGAACCTCCTGAGTTTTTTCGAAGTCGGGAGAGATCTCGTGCAGGCGGTCGAGGACACGGAGAAAGTCTTCCTTTCCGTATTTGGAGATAAAGATCGCCTGAGCCTTACATGCGTATGCACCATCGTTGCCGGGCGTATAAAAGCCGATTGTGCAAGTCGTAAGGTCGGGACATTCGTAACAGCCTTCGATGGATCTTTCCTGACAGCAAGTTACGTTGGGGCACAGACCGCCGTCGCAGATCGTGGCATAGGAGCAACAATTATAGTCGGAGCGGCAGGAGCCGCACCATTGTCCGAGAAAGCAGTGATTACATGAAAAGCCGCAGTAAGCGATTGGGTTAACACCTTCTCGGGCAATCGCGACGAGGTCGGCTTTGAGTTGTCTGCAACGCTCGATGCGGGCGCCGTTATCGCCGTGCTCGGGATCAAAAGAGTAGCGCTTGAGCGTCTCGCACGGAAAGCTCTCGCACTCGCCGCAGAAGGCCTTGCCCTTGGCGACCGCGCACACCGCGACGTCGCACTGGCCGTGAAAAGGCTTCCCTTGAGTCGCGACACAGCCGCCGCAATTGCAGGATTCTTTGAAGTCGCAAGTATCACAATCGAGGCCGCAATAAGTGGTGATGACGGGCTTTTCCATAGGGAGCTCTCTTTCTCGTTTCCTGTAGTATACGGGGAACGTATATAGATGTTTCGGTGAGATCAGTTTTTATGTTTCCATGATAGCATAATCCTTGGTCGATGAGGTCCGATATATGTACCTCAGCCGGAGAAATCTCTTTCGCTTCTAGTTTCAATTTCGATATCATACAATCCACCTATGATTTTTTCGTCAAGGAAGAAGCAGTCAATTCGATGTGCGCAAAGGAGAGACTCTATTGTGGATGGGGAATTCGATATGAAGGATTGGCACACTCCTACCGAGGAGGAAGCCAAGGTCGCTTATAAAATTCAATCAACGATTGTCATTCGGTTATTGATAGTGTGGTCCTTTCTGCTTCTCCCCATTCCCTTGCTGTTTATATTCACATATCCATTTGATTCAGAGAATTATATTATAGTTAAATATTTTTGGTGTTTTATTGATACAGTTCTCACCATTCTTTGGGCGCTCTTAGCTATGAACACCGGCTTCTATATCAAGAAGTTGAAAAAATTGGAATACGAAGTTCTGATCGGAGAGTTCGAAAGTAAAAGGAAAGAATGGGGAGGTAAAGGACAAAAGCGTCACCGATACTATATGACGATTTCATACGCACAGGGACAATCGATCGAGGTGAATGTACACGCAAACTTCTATTATGGGTCCGAAGCATATTCGAAATACATTATCATTCGGGTATGCTCGAAAAGCATTCCCATGACTAACAGAAAGTGGCTGTATCATATCCACGCAAACGGCAATATCAAGAACAGTACGTTTCGCGATGTCCTTCAAAAAAATTATCGCTGTGCGAACGTGTCCCTGTGATTAAACCATATCCGGAAATGAGCGAAAAATATGCCGGCTAACGGAAAAAGAAAGATCCACATTCCCATTTCTTCGAGCGCTATTACGTCACCGTGTTGAATAAAGTTGCAGAAGATCGTGAGGGCTGATTCGCCGGTCTTTTTGAACGCGGCTGTCAAAAGACTGAGAACAGCAGTAGCATCGAATAAACAAATAATAATATTAATAATGGTGAGGATATCAAGGCTAGTCGAGCTGAAATTCTTAGCTGCTTTTTTATATATATGAAAGGTCTCAATATAGGCTAAGAAAGGGAAGATCCCGAACATGAATGCGAACGTGAGAATTAGGAAAGTCGGGCCTGAACCCAGCAGTTTGGGAATAACTGAAAAATAGAGTGATATGAATAGGACAGATTGAAGTATTCGAGCCGGAACCGCAAACAGGAGACCAATCAGGCGCTTCTCAGGAATTGGTGCCGGATCACTTTGACTGTCAGCTTCAGCTTTTGAAGCCGCACTCTTCTCGATAATAAGTATCTCGCACTCGTCGCACAGGTAAGTGCTTTCTTCTTCGACTTCACGATAAAATACCGATGGGTTATCAACGCCGCACATGTAGCAACCGCCATGGACATCGTTAGTTTTTGCCCAATTGATTAGCATTTGAATAGCGGACTTTATTTGCACGGTCCATTGCTCGTCTAAAGGGATAATTAGACTGACATTGTGCTTAAAAAATTGAGGGCCTTTTTCGCCAGGCAGTCCGGCATCTTTATAAGCTTGTTCGAGTGCCGACCGCTGGTTCTCCGAAATGTCTGTTGCGCCGACGCTCAATACAAGGGTACTATTATCCCTCTGGTGGTTGAGTTGAAAATATAGTCCATTGATTACGGATGCATATAAGTCCGGATCTACTTCATTCATTTCCGTGGTGGTGATAATAACATGCGAAATACCGTCCACGTGACTCCTCCATAAAAATTGGTGTTTTGAGTCAAATTATCATGAGGAGGTGAAACAGTCAATCTTCAATAACAAGAAGAATTGTCTTGACAGGGGCTGTCTCAAAACAATGCGTCCTGTTTTAGTGTCAGTGCTTTGTCATTGAGGTGCACGTCAAGACTCGAATTCAGATTGCAATGTTGCGTCTGCGGAAGGCTTAGGAGAGAGAATGCCTCGCTACATTGTCTAGGTTCAGAAATGCCGAAACTACCGGCAATTCCGCTGAAATTGAGCTTCCTTGCCTTTAAATTCTTCCTATTGGAGAACCGCCGTGACCCGAAACTACCGGCAAAACGAACGGAAACTCTCTCTTTTGCCGGTATTCCCACGTCTTCTTGCGTTCAGACTAACGTTAATTTATTTGGACTGCTCCTCATTCGACTTCGTTTTATGGAAGTATTCCCGAAGAATGCTTTCCTATCTCGCGATATCCGCGACTTGTGCACCGATAAAGTCGATCAGCGCCTGCGGGTCAATGAGAAGCTGTGCGCCCCGGACGCCGGCACTTACCGAGATCCAGTCGAAGAGAGTGACCGTCTCGTCAAAATACGTCTGAAAAGCCTTTTTCATCCCGACCGGCGAGCAGCCTCCCCGGATGTATCCGGTCAACGGCAAGAGCTCCCGCACGGAAATCATTTCGCATGATTTATTTCCTGAGACGGCGGCAAGTGTCTTCAGATCCAGCTCCGTCTCGACCGGGATGCAGGCGACGAGAAAGCCGGTCTTGTCGCCCTTAAGTACAAGTGTCTTTACGACCTGCTCGACCGGAAGACCCAGAGTCTGCGCAACATGAATGCCGGACAGATCCTCCTCATCGACCTCGCAGGTGACCACGCGAAAAGCTAGGCCTGCCTTTTCGAGCATTCGAATTGCGTTGGTCTTGATTAGGGAGTTCATGTTTCCTCCATTTCAAACACGACCGCTCGAAAAACGATCGTTTCAATTATTCAATCTTGGCATATGCTTATGACATTTACATTTTCAGATAATGTATACTATAAATAAAATCAAAAATATAGCAAAAAATATAACATTGATGAGGTAATAACATCATGCGAGAATGCAGGACCTGCGGTACAAAACAATCCGCCAATCTTCAGTACTGCGTGAATTGCGGTGCGGAAATGAATGCGTCGCATGCCGATCCGAATGCGGCGCTTTCTGAAAGTGATGAAGAAACAGCTCAGGATGAAGAAATCTCCATCCTCGGAGAGAAGTTTTATGTTGGCACGCTGCGTCCTTCCCGCACCGAGAAAAAAGTCGGGTATGCCTCGATCGGGGGCGGGTTTCTGTCTGCGCTCCTAAGCATTATAGTTGACCCGTATTATGCGTTATGCATCTTATTTTTTCTGCTTACCGCTTTTTATGCTCTTTTCCCCGGCCTTCTATGGAAACTCGAGCTTTTTAGAATGAATATGAAACTTGACTCTCCCACTGACTCCGAACCGTCAGACGGATGGCTGCGAGGGCGTAAAGTTGGCGTTTGGATCTGTCTCATCAGCTCAATCTCACTTTTTTTATTCGAGCTTTATTTCTTAACAGTGTTTGGGAGCTACATTTAGAAGTCCATTCCATTTAAGTTATCCGAATGCGCATCATCCAACCTGCCCGTTTGAGAAAAATACTAACGGAGAAATAGCCGGTAGGGATTAATTAACCGGAAATAACAACAGGAACCTATATAGTGCAAATTTCATGCACAAGAATCAATATCTCATCAACTCGATCATATCACCAATAAATGCGGTCACGTCATTATCGAGCCGTCGGATCAATGATTCTTTGTCTTCAAAATTTGGGTGTTCGAGCAGACGCTTTTCTAAGATGGAATCGACCCCCGGGCTGACTTTTGAAAGCGTATAGTCGCCGATGTCCGCGCCGCTCAACCTCTTGATATATTCCGCCTGGATCTTTCGATTCCCGCCGCCGAGCCAGACCTCAAACCGGTTTTCCTCATGAAGATACACCACCGCGACCTTGAGGTTGAGGATTTTCAAGTCGGCCGGTGTAATCGCAAAGTACGTCATGTCCATGAAGCCCGCATAAAGGGCACTCACCGCGTGATCGGGGTGCGACGCGCTCATACGGCGCAGGAGCTCGGACATAAAGGACATGATTCCGCGATATGCCCTCGGAACTGCTCCTTCTCTAAGTCTTTCGGTATATTCACGAATATCGTCATTCAATGCACACATGTCATTTCTCCTTTTCATATTCGAAAACATATTGTCTGTGCGTACGACTTAGATCCAATAGCCTTTCTTTCGAAAATGACGCCACACGAAAAATGCCGAGATCACGTCGAGCAAGGGAACTGCTTGGAGTAATATCGGCAGTATCAGACGATTGAGCCTAACCACGCCGAAATTAGATATGGTTTGTATCAGTATCATTGTGGCTGCGCCACCGCATGTCAATGAGAGCGAGAACATAAGCAGACCGATCGCATCCCGGTAATAGGTCGGAGAGCTTAATCCAACAATCAGTGTCAACACTTGAGGAATCAGATGAAAGGCTTTGATAAAAAAGGCGATTTCTGCAAGATCGCTTACGGTGTAAGCAGTATTTTCATATGAGGTGATTTGCCTCGAAAAATCCCTCCATCCTTTACGCAATGCAAATTTGCGCTAAAACGCATCCAGAAAATTCTGTATCGAATTTACGAGTTTCCCGACATGAAAGCCGTCGACGAAGGAATGGTGTGCCTGCACGGAAAAAGGCATAATCAGACGCCCGTCGCGCTCGAAATATTTACCCCAGTCGATCAGCGGCGTCGCCTGATCTTTTCGGCCGGAATTCGTGTGCGAGATGTGGGTAAAAGAGATCCACGGGATCGGCGAAAAAATAAACACATCGTTTCCCATCGGGCCGGAAAAATATTCCTCTTGCATCTCAGCCGTCTCCGCGGCCAAACTCACGTACTCCTCAATGGTATCTTTCATCGGGACGGTGACAACTTTGAAAAGCTCTGTCTCCGGATTCATGCAGCTGAATGATGTGTCGATCCGATCGAAAAGCACGACCTTCCCGTCGACGAATCGATACCGGAACTCCTCGATCTCGTTGGCACACTTCGTGACCGCGAAAATCAAAGAGAAGGTAAACGGCAGGCTGCGCGCGCGAAGCTTTTCGCGAAAATTTGTGATGTCGAGTTCGGTTGATACACAGAAAGCCGGTTCGACATAGTTCCGGAAAACCGAGCAATGAACCGCACGTTTCCAAGTGCTTTCATCGACAGGGGTAAAGTGATTGCTCATATGATCTATCCTCCGCGAGATGGATATGTATTACACAAATTGTATCACTGGGAGTTGAGAATAGGAATTGTCGGAGGATCTTCTGATATTAAGAGAGCGAAATCTCGAAAGACAGCGTGATATTCGAAGACAATGGAAGTTACAAAACAAAGCGAGTGAGAAGCAATGGTCTCTCACTCGCAATATGTATTGATTATTTATAGTCCAACGACGCTGAACAATCATTATAAACCGGAAACGATCAGGCTCTAGGTGCTGTGTATTCTATCCAACCCGGCTCCATGAGTTGCAAGGTGAATCCATGTTTAGATAAGTCGGTGTTGTTGCCGCAGAAGCGACAGTGTCCGCCCTCGAGGATGGAGATAGCGCCGGCGCAAGAAGAACAGGTGAAGACTTCGTTGTCCGGAAGTGCCTGCGTCTTAGTTTCTTTGTTTCGGGTAAAATCTGCTGTGAAGGGCAGTTTCTCGCTGGTGAGTTTACCGTCTTTAACCCTGACGAGCTGAACCGTCATGTGCGCGCGGATCGTCTGGTATTCCTGGGAAGGGATGGTGAGAAGCTTGTTGTAAGAATCGATCATTGCGTCTGCGACGTCGGCATATTCATCAGAGGCTTCTACTTTGGATACGAAGTGAATGTTGTCGTCTTTGCCTGCGAGAAAGAAGGCACGGACGCGAGATTCAAATTCCGAGGAAATCTCGCCGGCGGACATGTTGGGATCGTTTTTGCGAAGTATTTTACAATAATCAGATAGGCGATTGTCTCTGACGACTCTCGGAAAAAAGACAAAAATAAGTAATGGGAGTTGCATAGCCATGTACGGCAATAATCCAAAGATTAAACCGATAATCAGTCCTATCAGTATATTTAAGACAACATTGCCAAAAGTATTGTCAATCAGTTGCTTGATGATGATAATCAACGAAGTGATACCTATACTTGCAATCAGGAGACGTTTGAACTCAAGAGAGGTGATGCCGCGTGACTCACCGGAGATCTTATTTTGATACTGTTTGATATTGAACTTGGTACCGCAATAGGGACAACCGTTCATACATTCATCGGTGGGGCTCTCGGAACCGCAATTCGGACAGACTTGAGTCTCTTTGCTTTCTTTGGTGGACAGAATAACGAAGATGCTGGGCTGGGTCTGTTTGACCGTGAGGGACTCGTTGCCTAAAGAATAACGCTTGCGCTTCTTGAGCATAGTAAAAATCATAGCGTGTGTGGTGTGGCCGTCACTATATGAGAGCATACCGGCCTTGCGACCGTTTGTAGGCCTGTCAAGCGATCTGAGATTGGAAAATGTTTCAGAGAACTTGACGCCCAGCGCTTTGCGGCGGCGTTTTGCCAAATAGTCCGCAAACCAATACGTCTGAATCGCCATATCCGACAGATCCTCATCGTCTTTTCTCCTCTTAAGGTATTCATCCAAAAATTTTCGCCAACCGGGTACAGTAGATTCCGCGTTGGCTAGACTGGACATTGTATCTTTTAAGATGGTATTTATTGACATCGCGATCACTTCCTTTGTCTTAGATATATTTGATTTGTGATTAATATACAACGAGTAGCTCAAGTTTTCAATGGAAGTTGGGCTATAGCTCTTTACTTTCTTTCGGGAATAATTTCAAGCACTGGGTTGTCTGAGATTTTAGAATTGCACGGGCGAGGAATTTGGCGCATGAGGTCGAGGTACGGTACTTGTGCAGGGCGAGGAATTTGGCGCGAAACGTTTCATCTTAAGCAATTACCGCCAAAACAGACAATTCTCAGATATTTGGCGGTAAATGAAGCACCTCATGGCTTCGTATCACCTTGCGAAAGTTACAAATTACCGCCAAAATTTGCAAAACGTCAGAATTTGGCGGTAAATCTTGAGAGATCACTTCATCGGGAACATGTGAAGAAATGGAAATTATCTCTAAGTTTGCGGCCGACGTAGTAAGAGCGGATTACATACGAGACGGCGAGTTAGCTCTCGATTCGTATGTGTTAGACTACGAAAAAGTGCCAGCAAATGCCTGAATATCAAAGAAATTACATACGAAACAGCACAAACTCAGGCATTTCGTATGTGTTAGAGTATAGCAAAACGTTTCGCGCCGGCACTAATAGAAGCAAAGTATAGCAAATCGTTTCTCGCCGGCACGAATAGACAATTAAGGTATAGGTGAAGCGGCTATGCTGTGCGATCGAATAACACTTACCGATGTTAAGTCGCGTAGGGCTTGAGTGCGCTGTTCGATCGTCTGGCACAATTTGTAGGGCAAGTTCGAAATAGGGAGTTAGGTCGGGAAACGTGAAGATTAATGTAACATATGCATCGTTTTGATCGTCGGATATAGGAGACGACAGTAACATGTGTTACGATTACTCTTGCTATGAGGCCGGTATGACGGATTACAACACTTACGACATCAAAGGAGACCACACAATGCAACAACAAAAACGGATTATCCCTGTGATCGCTGCCATTATGATTCAGCTATGTCTTGGAACCGCTTATATTTGGAGCGTGTTTCAGGCGGGAATTGCGGAGAGTCTTTTTTCAGGTAATCATGCGAATGCGGCGCTGACCTTTTCGATTCTTTTGGCTATTTTGAGTATTGGAAGTACGATTGGCGGTAAGCTTCAGGATAATATCGGTCCGAGAATGACGGTTATTATCGGCGGTGTCATTTTGGCGGTCGGATTTTTTCTCGCTTCTTTTGCTACTCCGGCGATGCCGTGGGTCTTGTGGCTCACATACGGTGTCCTTGGCGGATTTGGCATGGGTTTTATCTATTCGACGACGATTGCTTGTGCGCAGAAGTGGTATCCGGATAAGCGTGGCATGATTACAGGCGTCATTGTTTCGGCTTTGGGTTTTGGCGGTGTCGTATTTACACCGATTGTCGAAGCGATAATTAATAATGTTGGAAAAGGTGTGGTTGGAAAGGGTGAACTCTTTTCGTTCCGCATCCTGGCGTTCATTTTTATCGTGGTTTGCTCGGTTGGCGGATGGTTTATTAAGAACCCGCCGGCAGGTTATGCGCCTAAGGGTTTTACGCCTCAGCAGGTGTCTTCGGATGCGTTTGCGCTCAGCCCGTCTCAGGCGCTGAAAAGACCGCAGTTGTATCTTTTGACTTTTTCGCTGATGCTCGCTTGCATGGGCGGATTGATGATGATCGGATTCGCTAAGCCGATTGCTGTTGCTAAGGGCTTAGCCGAGACGGCGACTGTTGGCGTATTTGCGATTACATTGTTCAACTCTTTCGGACGTTTGTTCTGGGGTGCGGTGTCGGATAAACTCGGTCGAAAAAAGACGATTATGCTGCTTCTTGGATTGACCGCGGTGCTGGCGCTGTGTGTTAATCTTGCCACCGGCTATATCATTTATGTACTGATTGCTTGTATCGGGTTTGCGTACGGCGGCTTCTTGAGCACGTTTCCGGCATTTACGGCGGACCTTTTCGGTGCGAAGTATAATGCGACCAATTACGGAATCGTATTGTTGGGCTTCGGTGTTGGCGCGGTTGTGTCATCTTATGTTGCCGGGTATTTCAAAAACATCGCGGCTACGGATATTAATCTGATGTTTCCGGCTTTTGTCATTGCTTCGGCGGCGGCTGTGCTGGCGGTTGTCTCGATTGCATTGATTCGCCCGATTAAGAGGGATTAATCGTTCTCTGATTTGAGGCGAATGCGTTGTGAATCGACGGTTGAATTATTACAGGATTAATGAATCGGCGCACATGTGCAAAAGCAGCACAGTGCGCTGTTTTTTTCTCAAGACCACTTGATCTGTTTCGATTATGATAATATGAACGAGTGAGTTGCTCGAGTGGGTGAGGAGGATTTGAATCATGGCGTTTCGATCGCGACATTTGCAGAGTTTTGTCCAAGAGATTCAGTATAAGAATCGCAACCCGAGAAGTGTGCGAGCGCTCGAGTTATTGGAGGACTTGGCGACCAATCCGGTGTTGGAACTTAAGTCCGGCGCTGAGGTTTTTCGGGCAAGGCTGGTCAATGACTTGAAGTTAATCCATAAGGAAGCTGGTTTTTTCGGATTCGGAGCTAAGGAGAGCTTTGTGCCGCCTCCGGAAGCGACGCACGATATGCGTGCAAATTATCGATATATCCCGTACCTGTATTGTGCGAGCGATCCGTATATTGCGTTGATGGAAGTGCGACCGCGTCTGGGTTCGCGGGTAAGTGTCGCGACGATTGGCGTGCTGCAGGATATACGTCTTTTGGATTTTACGGTTCAAAATAAGCCTCGGAAAATGACGGATGCCAAGTCCAATTTGTTTGCCGATTTGTCGGATATGTTTTCGAAACCGATACGTAATGATGATGAGATGATCGACTACATTCCCACGCAGTTTATCGCTGAATATACCAAGAATCTCGGATACGACGGCATTGCTTTCAGCAGTTCGATGACGCCTGAGGTAAGCGACGTGAAAAAGGGTGGTTATAATTTTGTTATTTTCAATTTTGAGCGATGCCAGGCTATAAAATCTAATCTTTTCGAGGCGGAAAGAATCCGGGTTGAAGCTCGGCGCATTGACGATGATACGGATGCGAAGGCGATCCGCTGTGTTCCTCTGAAATAAAATAGTATTCGGTTAATGTTGTTCTGCTTTTCTGTTTGCCTTCGAAGTGTATTCTGGTTTTTGTATATAGAGTGCCTTCTTTAATATCCTGAAAACACGCAGGTTAAGAAGTGTAGACCTCATCAGCGGTTATAATCACGGTGGTCTGAAACAGGCGCACAAAGCCATGGACCTTCTTGATGAGAGTTTCGAGGAAGTCAAAAAGAAAGCGATAGAATAGCAATCCAAAAGAGTTCAAGTTATCTGTTAGCCGTTGCTACTGCCGAAAGAGAAGTTACATCAACTATTGATAATGAGCTCATTCTACCGATAAACTTGAACTCATTCTACCGAACAAGTATCATATCAGTATGTTTTATTATAATCGGGTAACCGGATTCGAGGTTTGCGAGACGAATGCAACATTATGATGAGAATAACCAAGATGGAGAGTCATTGTCGCCATCTGAAATCAATAAGGACAACGTCACGGGTTTGGCGGGTCGTTCTCCGAATCGAATAAAGCGATTTTTTTTCGGATTGATATCACCGCTTCGATACCTGCACATGGCGCAATTGGATTTTCTCGATGATTCGATTATCCGAAATAACCAGAAACGCTTTGTATGCATAGGTGACGACCCCAAGTTCATCATTCCGCATCGCTTTCGTCGTGGGCTTTACCTTTTCCGATGGATAGGGCAAGCAGATTCGAGGATTTTGCTCAAATTATATCCGATTGTTAATCAATCGACATCCGAGGCGTTTAGTATACGACTGGGCTATCTTGGGCAGTCGAGTGCGTTTAAGGAGCGATTCGTATGGTTGAAAAACGATGCGGATGTGATGCGTTTAGATCCCGGCGAAAAAGACGGTGTGACGTTTATTTTAGAGGGGCTTTCCTATAAGCGATTATCGATCTTTTCAGCTGTCCGGGTCGGGGTAGGTATTATTTCGCGAGCTAGCGGAGCTTCGCGGCGGTTGATTCTGCTTCGCATGGTCAAATGGGTTTTGACCGGTAAGAAGCGACAAGCGAGGCAGTGTTTCTCGGACGCCTTCAATACTCATGGCGAAGGCGCTACGATTAATTCGGGCGATGAAGAAGGCTTCCATCAATATATTCAGAACCGGGAGCCGGGTGACTCGGATCTTGATGTTCAGCGAGAGATATCTGCAAAGTGGCCGTCTCGGCCACTTATCAGTATCATCGTTCCGGTATATAACACCGACAGCGCAATGCTAACGGAGATGATTGAGTCGGTACGATGTCAGACATACTCAAATTGGCAACTCTGTCTGGCGGACGGCGGTTCTACTAAGTCTGAAGTTCGTGATATTCTTCGCCGGTATGAGGTGGATGATACACGCATCAAGTGTCAGTATTTGCCCGAAAACCTAGGTATTGTCGGGAATTCAAACGCGGCTTTGGATATGGCTGACGGAGAATACGTTGCGTTATTGGATCATGACGATTTATTGACCCCTTGGGCACTTTTCGAAGTGGCCAAAGCAATTGTCGAAAATCCATCGACCGATATGATTTATTCTGATGAAGATAAGATTACGGCAGATGGCTCGAACCGTTTTCAAGTGCATTTCAAGCCGGACTGGAGTCCGGATCTTCTTCGTTCGTACAATTACATTACACATTTTTTCGTGGCGAAAACGGTTTTGGTTCGAATGGTCGGCGGTTTTCGAGCCGGTTATGACGGAAGCCAGGATCACGATTTGATTCTTCGTGTCTCGGAGAAGTCAAAAAGGATTCACCACATCTCCTCGGTTCTCTATCATTGGCGCAGTCATGAGGCGTCGACTGCGCTGAACCCGAAGAGTAAGACCTACACGCTTGCCGCCGGTGCGAAGGCGATTGACGATCACTTAGTGCGTATCGGCCTCTCCGGAAAGACCTCATATGACGAAGCGATCGGTACTTACAGCGTCGAATATGACATTATCGGAGAACCGATGGTGTCGATTATTATTCCCAATTGCGAGCAGAAGGATGTGCTGGAAAAATGCATAAATTCCATTCGCGACAAATCGACATATCGGAATTATGAAATCCTTATTGTCGAAAACAACAGCAGTTCAAAAGAGATTTTCGACTATTACAAGACCCTTGAGGCAGATCCCAGAATCAAGGTGATCTCGTGGGCGAATGCCTTCAATTATTCGGCTATTAATAATTTTGGCGCAGAGCATGCTTCCGGGGATTATCTTTTGCTTCTCAATAACGATACCGAGGTCATTGCGGCAGATTGGATGGAGCAGTTGTTACAATTCGCCATGCGCGAAGATGTCGGATGCGTGGGCGCCAAGTTACTGTATACAGACGGACACATCCAGCATGCCGGGGTCATAATCGGATTTCGCGGGATTGCGGCGCATTCGTTTTGCAGGCAGCCCGGAGATTTTCACGGATATATGAATCGTGCCATTGTCGCACAGAATGTTTCGGCGGTGACGGCGGCCTGCCTCATGGTGAAAAAATCGAATTTCGACGCGGTCGGCGGTCTGGATGAGTCGTTTGTTGTAGCCTATAACGATATTGATTTTTGCCTGAAAATTCGTGAGCTCGGGAAGTTCAACGTGTTCAATCCCGGCGCGTTGCTGTACCATCACGAATCGCTGTCGCGAGGCTATGAAGATACGCCGGAGAAGCTGGCACGCTTTGAAGCTGAGGTGGCTCGTTTTCAATCCAAGTGGGCGTCGGTCTTGGCGGCCGGCGATCCGTATTATCATCCGCATTTGGATCATGAGATTCAGCCGTTTCGAATTTCGGGGGACTAAAGAATAAAACGCCTTGGAATCGGATCGTTTCAGCCGTTGACACGAACCAGATGATAATCACCCGCGGACCCGACCGGAGAACACCAGTCCGGATAGATGACGTCGTCAGGAGTTTCACTGTAAAAGACAAAATAATTCACTTTCTTTGTGTCCAGGTACGCTCGGGTTGAATCTATATCCGGTGATCCGGATGCCAACTCGGCGATAATCGCCGGGTATTTTCCGCTGACCGACCGACCATATGGCATTTTGATTGTCGCGTCATATTGGCGAATATAGGGGACTAATTCCTGAGGCACAGCGACACTCGCATAGTCCGGCGTATCTGCCCGAATCATCAGACAAATTGCGACGGGCTCCTCGGGGATTTTGTACGGATTTGTGGGTTTTTGATAATTCTCTTCCCGATAGATGAAGCGCCCGCTGATGATAATGACTGCGATGCAGGCTATGGCGGCAATAATTCGGCGAGACCCTGAAGGCACGTTGTCCACAAAAAATGCCATGGCGATGGCGATGATGATTGTCATGGGAATAATCCAAAATGCGCGCCAATAGACGTAATTTTTAATCACGCGGATCACCGGGCCGGCGACCAGAGGATTGAGTATCATAAGAAACGCGACAAGCGGGAAGTAAACGGTATATATCAGACCGTTCTTCTTTGGGATACGGCGATCGTCCGGATTGGCTTTTGACGAGAAATAAGAGAGGAAAATCATCGAAATAAAAAACAGCGTGAAGTATGCTCCGGTACCTTTGTACTGGTTAAATGATGTGATTGAATCCATAAAAATTTGGGTCAGATTGTCGATCAAGGCGCATCCTCCGGTTGAAAAAGTTATGGATTAATGTACAGCAAGCCACAAATGATACAAGGCACAAGACAAAGAAGAGACATGAAAATCGGCGAGAATTGTCGTTTTTTAATGGCGTATATCACGGATAACAATCCCAAAAGAATCGGAACGAGAGCAACGGCCATGGATGAAGATAAGCATGCACCAAGCACCGCTGCCGCAATGATAATCCAATCTTTTCTGACTCGCGTCCGCGCCATAGCCTTCGTGCCGTATAGCAAAATCCCCGGCAAGAAAACGTTCGCCAACATGGCTTTGCCTTGCCAGATACGGAAAAGCAGGAAAGTGGATGAAGTGTACACCGAAGTATTGCCGAAAATCGTCAACAAGGCCAAGAACAGCAACGCATATTCAGTCGGCTGTCGCTTATACTCGAAAAAATTTGAAATCAATAAATACGCGACCAGAAAAGCCAGAGGAATAAATACAGCCGGGAACACTGTATGCGCAACGATCGTCGGATGCATCATAACCAACCGCGAAAAAACTGCGGTATATACAGGAAACGGGGACATGACATATCTCATGCGATGCGCAGTCAGTACTTCGCCGGTATATGGATCGATTTCAACGATGGTATTTGTTTCCACAGCGGTGGTCGACGTAGCGACGAAAAATGCGTCATCATCGTCAATGTGCTGATAGACCGTCAGTACGCCGGTCTGAAGGATAATGATGAGTATTGCGATCCAAAAAATCACAGAAGAATTCTTGAAAAAAGTGAAGCCCGAACGCATATGATTCTTGATACGTCTGCGGCAAAGGATAACGGAGATGATGGATGTCAGCCCGCAAACGGATGCAAAAAGTATCACCAAAAGACTTAGAGACGCTGAGGCCAACAGCAGCGGCATCGTCAGCAGATAGAAAACAGCGAACATCAAAAAATAGCCCGTTACGATCGCGTGGCCGGCATTCAAATTGTCTTTTTTGAGGCATTTTTCGCGAAATAAAAGACCCATGAGATACGGGACTCCCAGAGCCCAAATTGCGATAAGAATAACTTTGAAAAAGATCATCCGAACCTCAAGTGTAACGACAGGCATGATATCGTTCGCAACAAGTTTATTATTGTTGAGTATATCATAACCGTCGTCGCGACGCATCGACGGTTTGAAGGCTCGGCGTTTTCCCGAGCGGGCGTCGCCCTCTTCGCAAGCCGGAAATTACCGGCAAGAGTAACGCGTGGGAGAGACTTTGCCGGTAATCCACTACTCCCGGTGGGCGTCGCGCCCCCGGGTGATCTATTCGGAATTATTCGTCTGATTCTATCGAGAAGCCCGATATATAGGTCTGATTCCCGTCTTCAGAGGCGAAAAGTGTGAATTCAATTGGCTCTTCAGTAAGAGATGACGTGATTTTGTAATGATGCACACCGATGGCCTTGCCTTGTGCCTTGGTCGCCTGGGCGCTGACCCACTGAATGCTGTAATCAGGTCCGAGCACTTCGCGCAACGATAATGTCAGATCTCGAAAAGCCGTCTCGTCCATGGCGTCAAGAACCGGCGCATCGAAATCTTTCGAAAAAACGGCGTAGTCCTCCCGGATAATTCCTTCGAAAAGATTTTCGGTCATTCGATTGGCGGTCTCTTTTTGTTCATCTGAAATGCGTGCGCATGATGTTGCGAACGTCATCACTGCGAGGGATAAGAGTAGGGCCAAAACCATCTTTTTTGATTTCGATTTAGTCTTCATTATATTTTTCCTCCTAGGGTTTAGATTGATTAATTTCAGACTAATCTATACCCTAAGGGGAGAGTCAAGCGTCGATTCGAACCTGAAATTCAAATAATGTTGAAAGGGGTTCAAAGAGATCCGTGATCAGTTCCACTTGAAGAATGTGTGTCGGCTCAAGCTCGTTTTCAACGATATACCGAATTATTTTTTCTGTCTGCTCCTGTGCCGTTTCTTCACTGTAACAAACACAAAGAAATTGTCCCGCAGGAATGCATTGGCAGTATTCGGAGGATGCTGTTTTCGAGACGGTAGTAAAAATATATGCCGGTGCAAATTCACCGTTATCGTTTGGCGCGAAAAGTACACCTTCATCATATAGATTCATCAGCCCTTGCTGACTGACGGCATCATCTAATTTTGAATAATCTATCAAGTAATCACCGATGTCTTTGTCTTGCACATAGGGCATTACGAAAATGTGGCGTTCCGCAAGACTTCGCATCTGAATCTCACCCCGGCAATCAGACGATTGTGCGTGGGACAAGGATGATTCGAAATGTTCAATTGATCGCATGGCCTCGTCAAGGCGCTCCATCTTGAGCCGGGCAAGTTGCTTGTGCTTAGACAAAAGATGTAAAACGCCTTGAGTATCTTTGCTTTGAAAATATGGAATCAGCGCGTTCGGACTGATTTCCAGTGCGCGCGATGCTTTAATGATGTCGAGAAAAATAAACTGAGAAATATGATAGTAGCGGTATTGATTAGTTGGATTGACTTCATGCGGTTTAAGTAGACCGATTTTTTCGTAAAAGCGCAGCGCCTTTATTGTGACACCCTTGATTTTAGAAACCTCACCAATTGAAAATAATTCTTTCTTCATGGGCTTGACCCTCCTGTAAGGGGATACTTTACGATTATTATAACGAACAATCGTATTAAAGATATGCCTGAAAAGAGAGGAAATTCGTATGCTATGTGAGATTGAGAAAAGAAAATGCGTATGGCTCATAGTAAGAGTGTTTTTTACGATCCTGGTCGCGACCTATTTTGCCATTATTGCGGCAGTAGTCGTGCACGAAGCCGTGGGGCACGGGCTGGTCGCCATGGCTTTGGGTGGTGATTTTCGGGGCATCGGGATATATTGGGACGGTATGGGTTGGGCGGACGTTGACATTATCAGATTGTCGCCCGTGCGTCAGGCGATGGTGTTCGCCGGAGGGTTCATTTCGACAACAATCGTCGCCGCGATTCTATTTTTTTCTTCTTTTCGATTGCGAAAAAAGCCGTTTTCGGGCGTGGTCATCACGCCGATTGCATTTGCATTTCTGATGGATGGTGCACCCTATTTTTTCTGGGACGGCATCTTTAAAGGCGGCATCGGAGATGTCTCGGGCATATTGCGCTTATATCCCGGCAAGGCGCTGCAAATATTTATTATCAGCTCTAGTGCGGTGTTGATTCTCGGAGGCATCATCTTGTTTAATGCGCTCATGTATCGCAATTTAAGATTGATTTTCTCCTCTGAAAAAAATAACCGGAAGACCGGGATTATCATCGCGGCAGTACTATTTGCGTTGCAAACGCTTGCCTGGCTATCGTTTGATTGGTCTCAAATTGTGACTGTTTCGGGGATCAATCTTTGGGCGCATTTGACGCACATCGCGTTGACCGCAATTTGCCTTGGAAGTGTCGTCGCGATTGTTGAACGTCGAAAAAACATGTTTGATACTGATGGCATGAGCGGAAATAATAAATGTGATGAGCGATGCTGAAGAGCATCGCTTTTACATATTTTGCAAGGTTTGTCGCTCGGCGCTATCGTGTTCATTCCTGCATATGCCGTGGTCTTGTTCATGTCTCGGTTCGGAGGTCGGACCGATTCGCGAATGGTATGGCGGGACGCGGTCGGGAAAAGGCGCATTGGTGATGGCGCTGCGTATAATGATTTCGCAACTCCTGTCTCCCGGTATAGTCGTCATATTATTCGTCAAGTCAAGAGCGTCTTCGAAGCCGACATTTCGCGAGATTCGAGTCAGAAATCTATTTACATCGATAAATGAACGATAAGCACCTGAGAAATCGAATATGAACTTGGTTAAGTGAGGCAATTTCGGTCATTCGATTGCATCAAGCAAACAGATTTATTAAAATGATTTTATATTATGACATGTGATTAGTGAAAGAAGGATTCCATGAAAAAACTTGCCATGCTTCTTGTTCTGATATTTTCTATGGTCGTCTCGGGTTGTTCGGGTTTCAGTCTCTTAAGTGAGACAGAGGATGATCGTGAAGATGAGACCGAGGTATCGGAGACATTCGCGCCGACAACATTCATCTCTCCGACAACATTAGTCGCTCCGACCACCTCAGAGACAACACTCGAAACGACAGAGGCACCGCCGACTTTGCCGTCGACCGGCGACCTCGTCATATTGGAAGAGCTTTTCGAGGATTCATATACAGATCCCGATGATGGTGTCGTGGTTTTTGAGGGCTTTGTCCAAAGTGTTTCTGTTGAGCTCCCGGGTCATGAAGAGCTGGCAGCTCTGATGAATGAGGTGCTGAATCTCGTACGCGACGAGAGTATCGCGTCGGTTGGTGTGACACGAGAGGACGCGATATCAATGTACGATGAATATGGCAGCGAAGGCATGGTCGGACCGAATGTCTGGGAAACAACGGTGGTTCCGGCAATTATTTCGGATCGGTTGGTGTGCTTCTATGTTGGTCATTATATGTATTACGGCGGTGCACACGGTGGCTATTATTCGGAGGTGTATACTTTTGACATTCAAACCGGAGATGTGTTGACGCTTGATTCTATTTGTGAGGATAAAGACGCCTTTGAAACCTTTATTTTCGAGCAGATTATTGCTCAGATCGAGGCTGTGCCGGAAGGAGAGAGCATGTATTTCCCCGAATACTCGACTTCAGTAGAAGAGGCTTTTTCGCGAGCAACATGGGAGTTCTTCGAATTGGAAGGCGTGATGACCTTCTATGTGACCTATCAGCAGTACGATTTGGCCGCTTACGCGGCAGGTATGCCCGGGTTTGGGATTCCTCTCTCGGATTGTGTTCCATACTTTAACGCTTACGGGCAATCATTGGTTGAGGACATCGTCTGAGATATTCTTTCCCTATAATCAGAGCATTCAAAAAGCGAGTCGCCGGACTCGCTTTTTGTTGGAATAGACTATGCTTTTGGTCGGACACGATATGACCATACTCATTGTGTTAGGAGAACATCATTTTAAGGGTGTAGAGAGAAGGACTACTTCTTCTTATATTCCTCGATACTTGCGGTGTTCATGTTTACCAGTGTCATCGTATCATCGCCGTCATCTGTGCTCCAAATGCCATAGTATGGCGTATCGTAGGGTTGATCGACATTTTCTTCTCCGTCAATAATCAGAGATTCATTATGCAAAACCAAGCATACAAATGTTAGAACAGTACCATCATCATGAATGCGAAAACGGTTAATTTCTTCTTCGGTAAGGTCATATTCTTTCAAGTCTTCAGTGACGAATTCAATGGCATCTTCATCAACGTACAAATCATATGTACCTTCGAAATAGTAATCATCTCGAACGTCGTCGTCCCTGTAGAAGCGAAAATCCCGTCCATTTTCAAAAACCATACAAGAAGGGTCAATTGTGAGGAGCCACTCTGTGTCAGACAGGTCAACTGTGACACGGTCATCATCAGAATCTTCTTGAGTTTCTACGCGATCATCTCGATCGTCGTCTTTGCCATTATCATTTCGGTCATCATCTTCGAGTAATGCACATCCGCAGAACAAGATGGATATGATCATTACAATTGCCGTAATGGCGACAAATTTCTTAATTGATTTCATAATGCTACTCCTGATAAATATTATAATGTAAAACAACGAATTTTTAGAACTATTGGATTATAACACAAATCGTTACGATAATATTCGATTGCAAAGTTTATTTTGGATAGCATAATCCGCTCATAAGAATCGCCAATCATCGCTATTCGCATTGAATAGCGCAAAAGCGCCCACATTTCAGTCTTTAGGCTCATATGGACAATCAAACCGGCGCTCATAAGCGCCATTGGCTTTGAGTTGAGAATCCCAGTAAGATTGAGTGACCGGAAGCTTAGTTGCCAGAGTCATCAGGCCTCTGCTGACCACCGGGAATCGAATCAAAGGGGTGGCATTCTTGATGCAAGTCTCATCGAACACTTGAGTATCTGAAAGGCGAGCTCCGATATGGTTCACAATCTGAAAACGTTTGGGATTCATCATCATGCCGCCGCCGAGAATGAGCGTGCCACCGTACTTCGCTCCAAGAATCCCGGCCAGTCGTATGAGATATTTCTCGACGGGTTCGCAATGAATGCGCTCCGGAAAACCGGACTGAACTACAAAGCAGAATGTGTGCTTGTCAAATTGCCCGATATGCGGACGCAAAGCTTCGATAAATGCCATTGTGATGCCCGGCATGGCATCCGTGTATAAAGGAAATGCGATGATGATGACTTCGGAATCAAGAAGTGTCAGAACTAATGATTCATGCTCCTGGACTCGATTCAGATTAGCGCGAATGATATGTTGATCTGATACTGATGAAATGCCCTCGGCCAGAGCATCGAGTATCATAGACGTGTTGCCGTTGTTTCCTTTCGGTGATCCGTTACAAAGCAGATAACGCATTGGCTATATCCTCCATAGTTGTTTTCGCGTAGATAACTCCGGAAAAATCAGTTTTCATGTTGACTGATAATCGCTCGAAAAGACGATGAATGTTGTCGAGATCGACCGATTCGGGTGATTCGTCAGTTAACCAAACCGCGAGTGCCGGACGCTTCTCGTAACGGGATTTGTGATGCATTTCACCCTTATAGATTTCGAAATACGGGTGGACGAGAGGGATTAGCCGGTCGCAGACTTTTTTACACAACGCAGTGACAAAGCCCATGGAAATCGGAGACAGGAAGACGACGCTATCGGCGGCAATCACTTCCGGATAAATTTCCGTCATGGCGTCTTTGTGGGCACATAAGCCGGGCGTCTTGACCCAGCAGTCCCAGCATCCGGTGCAATACCTTATGTCCAGGTCTCGAAGTCGAATGACTTTGCATTCAAAATGTTGCTTGGGATCCGAAGTCAATTTATCGAGCTGCGTCTCCAATTCGGGCCGGGTGTCATCGGGAATGGCGTTTAGAATGAGAATACGTGACATAGGCGTCTCCTATCAGTTATGTTCTAGATACGCGGCTCGGGGCAATGGAACACCGGCCGGCGTTGCCTGCTGTGACTGCGATTTATTTATTGGCTCCCTCTGCGGCGCAATCGAAATCGCAGTCGGATTCCGATTGATATACTTCTTTAGCGTGTAGAGTAAAGGCGTCCCACTTGCCGGAGAGAAAAGCGGTAGCACCGATGATGTCTCCGCCGGTGGTCTGAAGTAAATCTATCAGTTTATCAGTATCCGGACGCTCGATGATGCCGGCACAGATCATTGAGGCGAGTCCGTAAGTGTGGATTGTAAGTTTTTCGAGAATGGAGGATACTTCTTCTTCTGTGAATACTTCAAGTTCGCGGGACTTGCGCATTTGTTTGCGGTTTGCGGCAAAAAACTTGTCGTAAATCGCTTTACTCCTCGCGTCTTCCAAGAAAATCGCTCGAAAAATAACCGGGTAAGTACGTGCGAAGTCCAGCGTGCCGACACCAATATTGAGGAACGGATTGCTTGTGTATGCATGTTCGGTCATTCGCAGGAGTTTCTCCATGGCCATTTGGAAAAGGGCTTCGTGTATCTCTTCTATGCCCGAAAAACAAGAGTATATGGGTCCCGTCGAAGCACCGAGTTCGGACGCAATTTTTCGGACGGACAATGCGGACAGGCCGTCTTTCGCGAAAATTCGGAATGCGGCTTCGAGAATCGCTTCGGATGTAAAGGTGGTGGGCTTTGGCATGAGATACCTCCGGTGCAAATAAAATAACAGTCGTTATATAACAAATGTTATTATATTCCGACAGATGAAAGTTGTCAATCGTCTCATTAGGTAGGTTCGCTTGCACCTCAGAGCGTGCTTCTTGTCATTGACAAGTCTAATCAATCGGAGTGTGAGTCTATTTGAGTAGGTTCGCCGGCCACCCGGCGTGAATTCCATATTTTATAGGAATTCTTATTCCATGGCTTTCACTTGCCGGAACGTGGACTCAAATTGGCATGGCGGACTCACAAAATCAACCAAACGCCATATTTCGTCCGCTATCGTACATGTTTTTTTGAGGATATGGCATTGGCTGCGCTCGTCCTTTACTTTGCTACGCGTGCGAGATTATAATATATCGGTGAGCCGCCCAATCTCGGGTGGGACAGGACAATCATTTGAAGACATGAGGAGATCGGTATGAAGAGATTATTAGCTGCTTTACTAACAGTTGTTTTACTAGCATCGTCTTTGGCGGCGTGTTCGAAGGCCAAGAAGGAAGAGTTTGTTGTCGGCTTTGATAAAGAATTCCCTCCGATGGGTTTCGTGGATGAGGCCGGCAAGTATGTCGGATTTGATTTGGATCTGGCGAAGGAAGTCGCGAAGCGCATGAACATGGAATTTGTCGCACAGCCGATTGCTTGGGAAGTTGAGTCCGTATAATGGTGTAAATTCAAAAAAGAGATGAGCCACATCTCAACCCTGTATAATGTTTGTTGCTACACAAATACAAAACAGGAGGAATGAGACATGGCTCAGGTCAATCTTACACTT